>Ga0306867_1000159_pt1 | contig 42711 bp, 30 predicted proteins | sample AntRauTorckE6831_FD_190432 | JGI IMG/M metagenome (GOLD analysis project Ga0306867, IMG submission 190432) | Saline lake microbial communities from Rauer Islands, Antarctica - Metagenome Torckler E6 #831 (v2) (version 2) | ecosystem: Environmental > Aquatic > Non-marine Saline and Alkaline >...
CGTCAAGGCGGTTGACGAGAAAGTTAAGAAGCTGGTCCTCGTGGATCTCACCGTCTGCTTGTTTGGTTTTAGACACACCTTCAGCAAGCAGACGTTCTAACTAAGCGGCTTTGTGAAGTACTGAGGTTGGGTTAATTAACAGCACAACCCCGGAAGTGCTACGATCAAAACTGCGTTCAATGCAATCGAACTCTGAACGCCTTGCGCTAGTGTATAGTGTTGGTCGAGAGAGGTCAATTTCACCACATGATTTCCAAATTTTGTTTGGTAAAAAGGTATTTGAATTCTACGATGTAATTATAATCGATTGTAGCCAGGAACAGGTAAGCACTATCCGAGCTGCTTGGGAACAAACACACGACATTAGTAATAATACGGCCAAATCACGGTTAGAACCTAAGAAAGAAATTAAACTTTCAAGTGTTAATAATAAAGAACTAAAACAAGTTCCCCGCACTCTTAGTTCGCTCAGTGATGATGCTGTGGAGCGAATTGCTTCTACGGCAGATGGCAACCCGATGATTGCTGTTGAAGCAACATTAGAGACTCTTGAGAAAGGAATTGAATCAATCAGTGGGGTCCGAGGGCGAGAATTTATTCGCTCTCGGCTAAATGGAGCGCTTCAAAAGCTTCAGGAGAATCACGGGGAGGAGCCGATCGATATTCTGCTCATGATTGCTGCTATTCGGGGTGTAGGAGGCGAAAAGGAGTTAGCCAGTCTATTGGATATTAATGTGAAGAGTGTGAAAGTCCATCTTGAGAATTCTATCTCTTCATATGTACATGAACGATCAGATGGCACTCTTGTCGTTACCCCTCAAATATATGCCTTAACAATATTTGAACAAAAATGGTTTACTAAGCTAGATGACGGGTGGATTTCTTCACGTAAAGGAGATCAGTTCACAGATCAAATTACTAATTCAGATGATCAGAACCTAGTGAGTTTAACTACTAACTTGGCAGAATTACAGGCACATAATCTAAATAGAGATGTATCTCCTAGCTCTGAAATAATTTTGTCTATTTTTGAGGATTTATTAAAGAAGTCTAAAATTACAGTATTTCCACACATTCTGGCAGTTGCTGGTATATATCAAGTTCCCATTCAGAATGCGGCCATTACTGATTCAAAACAGATTCACAAATGTCTTCATGGGTTCTTTGAGGCGTCAGATAACGGGTTTCAAAATGTAATTAACAGTAGCCTTCCCTTGTTTGTGATCGGGCTGTCGGGGGTTACTATCGCAGCATATGAGCATCGTGACCGTAGTGCTGAGCAATTTCTATCGATAGGGACTAATCTGTTCCGCGAAATAGTAGATGAAAAACATAATATGTCTGATTTGGCAAATTATACGATTATTCGGTACTATTGCGGTGTGATATCCCCACTCATTTACACATATGATATTGACGATATTAAGCCATTCGTGGAAGAAATAAGACAAAGGGCTGTAAGTATTCAAAATGGAAGTAATATCGACGACGTATTCCTTATTGAATTTTACTCACAGATCCTAGCCCCTCATGTGGAGGTAGATGAAGGGCCGGAGAAGTATAACGACTGGCTTGATTTCGTTGTAGAGGACATCACCGATGCTAACGAGCAGTTTGGGGCGCTCACAGGGTTGGAGATGCCTTCTGAAGAGTTAATCGTCGGTGACCCTCGTCAATTCCAAACAAGCCCGGATCGTGTGGTTGTTCAAGTGTTCGCACGAGCTATTGTCACAAATCCGCCACAAGATCCAACTAAACGGCTTCAATGGATTGAGGATACGGAATCCCGCCTGAAACGATTTAGTTCACGACTGAACGACAGGGCCGACAGCCCAACTGGGTCTGCTGACGAAGGCGAAGAAATAATGTCTCTTCCGCTATGGGCTGCAATACTTGGACAGCTTGCTGATTTTCACTCCCCAGATTGGGCAGAGAAGTGGATTACTACGGCAGAGCAGAGATTGGCCGACGACTTCGATAAAGCAGGAAGTTCGGGACGCTCACAACCGACATTAGCAAATTCGACGGAGCAGGTAACCCATGATGGATGGGCTAGGTTTGTTGGAGATGTTGTTTTTGAGAAACGCCAGATATCTGAGCCAGATAGATGGATTGATCGGCTCGTAGAATTAGTTAGAGTCCAAACTGAGAGTGATAATTATAGGGATCTAATACAGTTGCGGAGTTACGCTTGGATGCTCTGTCGTGCAGTTCAGAGCCTCATTGCCACAGATAATGAAGGGTACATCGAGACGTGGGTACAGTGGTATTTCGAATATGCCACTGAATCAGCTACTTCAACGGAGGTCGAATTGAATTCTGATGTAGTACTTACCGAACCGTTTGTAGTTGCTCCGGAGTGCTTCCAAGTTGATGTACAGACGAATTTTATCCATTACATGATTGAGCAGTTAGAAGCGAAAACTAATAATTTTCAGTATGCTGTAATTGGTGGTTGTGCTCATGCTCTTGTGTCAGAGAGTGCCTCAGACTCCGAGTTGTTTGATTGGGTGAATGAGATAATTTGTACATTCATTTTACATCAAGATGTCGACGATTTTGATGGTAATATTGTATTACTCTATTCGGAGGTAATTGTATATCTTCTTGATTTTCAGGATGAACGCCTCATTCGACAGGTTTCAGAGAACATTCTCCCTAAGCTATCTGAGCGAGAAGGATCAGAGAGTGTGTTTGATATTATCGTCCTGGTAATGTACAGACTCTCTACAGTGCCATTTGATGAGTTCGGTAGTTATGCGAAGATAGTAATCTCCAAAGCGATGGAGAATTTGCCTGAGGCACAGCGTAAAGAAATTAGAGACGATCTTCCGAGTCAGTTAAGAACAACTTCCGATTCCGAGCATGTCGGTGAGTGGATAGAGGGCTTAATAAAATGGACCGAATCATAGCCTGCTCCACCACTATCACTTAGATTCAGCCGAGGAGTCTGACGGGCGAATCAGAGTAAAACTCCTTGATGACCATGCTGATACACGAGTTATCCCGTGTTCATTCTACACGAAGGCAATAGCACTTGTCAAAGAACATCAAAACGAGGTCACCACCGCAAAAATCATCGACCGAGAACAAAAAGTAGTCTTCAGTTCAACCGATATGGACATCGATGTCTGGGAGTCGATTTGGAAAAACGAAAAGCGTCGCCAATCAGTCAACGTCAAGGACCGCGACTGCCCGTACGATAACATCTCCTGCTTTTTCGATGACCTCTGTGTCCAATGTAAGATGGACAAATTACAGGACGAGTTCTAACCCATTCAGCAGGGGCGAAGATGTTACGAGAACTCCGGCCGCTCAGCATACGCGATCGGATCGCGTGACCCCGCATTCCGGAACGCCTCAAGTCGGAACGCACAGGCATCACACGTCCCACACGCGGGCTCCTCATCGCGGTAACACGACCACGTCATCTCGTACGGCACACCGAGCTCCAACCCCCGCTCAGCGATTTCCGTTTTTGACCACTCCACGAACGGCGCTTTCAGCTCAATCTCTGTCTCCGGCTTGGTCCCAACGTCGATCACGTTCTGAAACGCATCGAAAAATGCCGGACGACAGTCAGGATACCCAGAGAAGTCCTCCGAATGCGCGCCGATAAACAGCGCTTCGGAGTCAGTCGCCTCTGCGTACGAGGTCGCCATCGACAGCAGGTTCGCGTTCCGGAAGGGGACGTACGACGTCGGAATCTCGTCACTCTCGAGATCAGCATCTGCCACGTCCATGTCCTCATCTGTGAGACTCGACGCCCCAATCTGAGACAGATGCCCCGTCTCGATATGGAGGAAGTCAGCCGCATCAACCTCTTCAGCAAGCGCTTTCGCACACTCGTACTCCTTGTCTTCGGTGCGCTGCCCGTACGACGTGTGGAGGAAGTACGGCTCGTACCCCTGCTCCATCGCCTCGTAGACAGCCGTCGCACTATCCATCCCGCCGGACACCAGAATTACTGCGCTTTTGTTGCTCATGTCTGCTCAGTTGCGTCGTCTCGATTGTTGCTCTGTCCACCTCCACCGTACACTGTCGACCGGGCTGACCGGGGCGACAATCATGTTCCTGGCGCGTCGTTCCACAAATCGACGTGGAGTCGTGGTGTGTACCGATACCCGTACTCCATCGCTAACTCTGCGACCTCGCTGCGCGTCCCATCGAGTTGCTCACGTGTCATGCCTTCCGGCATCAACAACACATCATCGTCCGCCACGGTCGTCGCGGTCGCCGCCCGTACACGATCGACGAGGTCGGTGATCTCTGGGAGGTCAGACTCATCCGTCACGACGAACTTGAGTTGCGTCTCGTACTCGTCGACCATCTGGGAGAGCGCATCCATGTCGATCCGATTCTGTTCGTGTTTCTCCTCCCACTCGCCCTCTCCTTTCGGGTCTCGATCCGGTGTCGGCGTGCTGCTCGCCAGTTTTGGGCTGATACTCGCCAGGTCGATCGGCGCGTCCCGGTAGATCGTGCCGTTGGTCTCCACCGTCGTATGATACCCCTCAGCCGCGAGTCGCTCGAGGAGTTCGACCGACTCCTCGTGGATGAGTGGCTCTCCGCCAGTAAGCACGACGTGGGTGGCTTGTTCGTGGGACTGTACTTCCTCGATGACCGAGTCGACGTCACGCCACGCCCCGGTCGGCTCCCACGACGTATGGTACGAATCACAGAACCAACACCGCAGGTTACACCCAGACGTCCGCACAAACACCGAGGGGACGCCAGCAAGCGTTCCCTCGCCTTGGAGCGAATAGAACACCTCGTTGATCGGGAGGCCCTCTCCGCCCGTGTCAGCGTCCGTTGTGGGCTCTTCGATATCGCTAGCGACCGGCATCAGTACGTCGCACAGAGCTCGCCGGTTTCGCTCACCGACACCGACACGTTCGAGACAGTGTCTGGGAACGCGTCGAGCATGCGCTGTTCGAGGAGCACGCTCATCACCTCCGCCGTCGGTGGGTGGTCTAAGACGACAAGCGCGTCGCCGTCGCCGGACGCCTCGAACGCGTCGACGAGCGGGTCGCCTTCCTCGACGAGGAACCGGTGGTCCCACGCGTCGATGACGTCTGTGACGTCGCCTTTGTCGACGACCCACCCTTCCTCGGTGAGTTCGCCGGTCACTTCGACGGTAATTTCGTAGTTGTGGCCGTGTGGTCGTGAGCACTTTCCATCGTGGTGGAGGATACGGTGGCCCGAGCTGATTCGGATGGGGTTGTCGGCTCCGATGTGGAGTGTGCGTTGGCCCGCGTCGGCCAAGTCTACCGTCGTAGAATCATCTCTTGATATGCTTTGAGACATACTCGAAGAACACTATGGACAGGTATAAGAATTGAGTTTCACCGGCTCAGTTAGAAAATCACTGGTCAAACCAATTCTTAAACCAAACAGCGTCCCATAATATTATATCATAAGATAGGTCCATTATTAGTCTCGAATGGACCATCTGATTCCAGGTCACCTCCAGGAAGTATCAATATACTATTTCTATAATTAGTTTCCAGACCGTCAGCGATGATACGTCCGAGCCGTGGATTACGATCTTGAACAAGCGATATAAATTGGAATTCTGAAAAAGCTGCAAATTCTTGCTCAAAGAATGAATAGAAATGATCCTCAATAGTCACCGATTCTGCGATCTCAGAAATTTCAGCACGAAGCAGATCTGGCAATGCGTTAGTAACCGTACTACTGACTGCGTAGAATATTAACTCAGTGCCTGCGCAAACGATCCAATCATCGTAGACCCATACCGGATCACCTTCATTAATCGTCTCTACGTCATCCATTGGTTCAATAACATCGTAAGCAACGCCGAGCATCAGTGCCAAGAGAATTGGATTGTACTCTAAGGATAGAGTATGAAAACCATGTCCATGTGAACTGAATGCTTCAGTATAATCGGAAACTATTGAGGGATCAAATGGCGTTGCAGAGAGGATAGTCTCCATGATCGGTTGCTGGAGCTCCCAAGCAAGATCTCCGATCGAAAGGAGGAATCTGAGTGTCCCTTCTTTGGAACTTAATTCGGCGGCACTAAACTTATCGAGTAGTCCTTCAGCAAGACGGATCCGTTCTTTGTCGGAAATCTCTTCAAACGACAGGTCATCCGGGACTGGCGCATCTGAGGGAGTATATGATGAATTGAGTGTATAAAGCAAGTCTAGAGACCGAAGAGTACCAAACACATCCCAATCAATATCACTCTCATTGCTTAATCCGGCAGCAAGCAGCCATTTGTATCCCTCTGGTTCCAACTGAAAAGTGAACGGATGGTTCGGACCAGCGGTCACTATAAACCATTTGCTCTGGTCAGCTTCTGGTTCCGGCTGTCGCTTGTTTAGCGTTGGCACAATTTGAATATCAGATTGACGATAGTAAAAGACCCTCTATATTCGGCGGACAATCATAATGCGTCTCAGGTAGAAACCATTGTCTCCGGAATAATCCTGCCGCCGCGAAACATATGCTTTCGTTGATTGTTCGGGATCACTTTTCAGCCTCGACACAAATTGGGATCGTGAATGAAGGCATCTACCGCGAAAGCTGAACTTCTTGATAGGGGACTGTCCATCGATCACGAGCAGTTCGAGCAGCTCTGTAAGATGGTGATTGAGCGGGCAGAACCGACACGAGAACTTGAACTCACCCCATTTCGCGGTGACGGAGGAATTGATATTCACGCTGTCATCGACCGCGAGCTGTTTCACGCACGGCTCGGCGTACAAGCGAAACAGTATGCTTCGGACAACACGGTTGGCGTGCAGACACTCCGCGGGTTCAAAGGCGCACTCTCTGAGCAACAGTATCACATCGGTACGGTCATCACAACATCTTCATTCACTTCTGGCGCTGTGACGAGCGCGGATCAAGACTTCATTCGGCTCATTGACGGCGACCGGCTCACCGACCTGATGGTCACCAGTGAGGTTGGTATCGTTGAAACAGCTGAGTCGTACGAGCTGGATTCCACGTTCTGGGCAGCGTTCGACAAACCAGAACGAACCGACACGATCCCGTCACTTGAAGTCCCACAAGCGGATAATTTCGACGTGATCCGTGCTGTCGTCCATGCTGTCGGGACCGGTGCCGATATCAAACCAGACATCGCGGAGCACGTTCGCACCACCACGGACGAAGATTCATTCGACCCGCGACAAGCCGACTACTACGGAATGGCCGCGTGGCTGCTTCAGTTTCTACACAAGGAACAACAAGTTGAGATTAACAGTCACTCTATCCGCCGGTGGGGGCTGACCAGAGTCGGCGAAGAGTACCTCACGTATCTCGAGCAAGAAAATGCTGAGTCGGCACGGAAATTACTCGCCACCCAGATCCGTGATGTCGAAATCATTGCCCGGGTGTACGCTCAGCTTGAAACCGAAGGCGAGCTGCTCCGCCGTGACATCACCAAAATCTTAGATGCCGAAACAGCGCTCTCCGGTTCAACAACGAATCGGCGAGCTCGAACTATCGGAGAATGGCTCGTGCAACTCCCAGAAATAACGACGAGTGGACGCGGGTCCGACCAGCGGTACACGCTGATCGGCACGCCCGAGTAACCGGTGTTGTCGGGTTACTCAGTAAAATCAGCAAGCGTCTTTCGCCGTTGATCGTCCGAGTGTATGTTAGTAATCAGTACCTCAGCGACTTCCCCGCGATTACTCGCATCGCTATTGATCGGTCGTCCCGCATCTACGTACGTTACGGAAAACGCATCGTACTCCTCATACAACTCTGTGACCGGCGGTGAATTTGAAATGAGTACTGAGACATCCTTTTCGGAGAGTTCCACAGCAGCGTCTCGCAGACGACGCTGATCATATCGGTCAAAGCCTTCAGCGTAGTACGAATTGAAGTCCGCTGTTTTCGACAACGGCTCGTACGGCGGATCAAAATAAACGAGATCACCTTCCGTTGCTTCCTCTAACACGTATGTAAAATCCGTGTTGAACACCTCTGTCCCCTGTAAGGTACGTGACGTCTTTCGGATCCGCTGTTCCTGTACCCAATCCGGATTCGTGTACCGGCCGAACGAGACGTTGAATTCGCCGTCGCTGTTCTCTCGGTATAACCCGTTGAAGCACGTCCGATTCAAATACAACAGCAAACTCGCCTCTCGGATACGGTCCTTACTCGACACTGTCGGATTCGAGAGAAATTCGTTGAACTCCGAGCGTGCCTCATAGAAATACTCTTCCGCGTACTCGTGTGTTTTATTCTCTGCGATGAGCGCGTCTGGGTGATCGCAGACAACCTCATAGAACGTCGTCAATCGTTCGTTCAGATCGTTAATCGTCCCTGCATCAGGATCAAGATGAAAGAACACTGCGCCGCCGCCAACAAACGGCTCGTGGTAGACGTCATACGTCGTTGGAAAGTGCGCTGTAATCTCCGAGAGGAGCTGACGTTTCCCGCCTGCCCACTTCAGAATCGGTTCAACCATCACGACCATATCTGACTAGGAAGTCTAAAAGACTGTCTCGTGAAGCAGTGACAGCAGAGCTGTCATCACAACACATTGATTTTTCAGCGTCGGGGGTTTCCACGATCGCATGACTGCTGGTCGTGGCTCATCCTTTGATCTTCAACGTAGTGATATCGCGCCAGAAAGCGCTGATTTCTACTGGGTAAACCAGCAGAATCAAGCTGAGATTGTTGATGAGTACATCCGAGCATCGGTCGATAATGTCTGGCATCACGACCTCACGAAACTCACACCAGGGGATGTCATCTTTCACAATTATGAGGGCGAAGTAATTGGATACTCACTTGTCGAATCCCTTGCGGAAACGTACACTGTCCGTGGCGAAGAATACTATCGCGTCCCGGTAGAGCTGTATCAGTTACCTGATCCGGTGCCAGTTGACAAGGAATTAAAACGGGAGCTCGGTCGTGAGGAACGCCGGACTGAACAGTATTATCCGGTCGACAAGAATTTCCATCTCACGCAAACGTACCTTTCTGAACTCTCCGGTGCTGCTGTGGATTATTTGTTGTCAGAGTTTACAGTTCGACCGCTTCCGGAGATCGATGTAGATGGGCAGACAAACCAGTTCCTCACGTGGATGGTCGAAAAATATCATCAAGAGACTGACTGGGAGGAGATACTCACGCGGTTTGATCGGACGGCGTCTCTCGTCGAAGAACTTGTTGACGCATGTCTCGGTGCAGACACACTTGGATCGCTTGAACTCAAAATCATCTGTGACGCCACAAACGTCAAACTCACACCTGAGACGCTTCGATCAAACATTAGTGACTGTGCACTCCCAGAGGCAACGAAAGAGCGCCTTCGCGGTGTTGTCCCTGAGGAGTTCGGCATTGTCGGGGGCCAAGCGTTCGGTGTTGATGTTACTGATGATGGGGAAACAGCGCTGCTGAACGCATTCGAAACACTCCGTGATGACACAGCATCAGAAGGCGAGCTCCTTGATGCGGTAGACGAAATCGCAGCTGCAGACACCGAAGGGGTTCAGGCTGGGAAAATGACGCCAGTCTTGAGCCTCCTCAACCCGACGCTATTCCCCATAAATAACGGTCGTACACGGACCGTCATGACGGAATACTTCGGATTCGATATCACGTCGAGCTTATCGAATTATCGGCGTGAAATCCCGCGGTACATGGCTGTTCGTAACCAGTTTGGATTCAAGCAGCACTTCAGGAATCTTGACTGGTACTGTCACTGGCTCCTCGAAGTCGATGACTCCGGATTGCGTGATCGGCTTGACGCGGGTGACATTGGGGACCGAACAGTCTGGCAGATCAATGTTGGTGAGCCAGACACTGCAGAGGTAGATGATCTATGGCCGATATGGCGTGCTGACGGGCTTTGTTCACTTGCCCGTGTCTCTGATGGCAAGTCACAACCCAGTCACTCATCCTCAGACGACACTGTTGAGGAAACAACCCGTGACGCTACAGAAGCGTTCAGGGTATTCTCTAAAGAGCTTGAACCGGGTCAGATACTGATCGCTAAAGATGGGTTTGACGTACTCGGCATCGGCGTCACACTCCCCGGTGGGTATCATCACTGTAACGAGTATATTGCTACTGAAACGGGAGTTGACCATCCGCACGTCTGGCCAGTCACCTGGGTTGTCACGCTTCATGAGGAGCTACGGGATACGCGGCAATGGGATCTCTCGTCGGGTCTTACGGGGGATGCTACGCTTGCTGAAACGCGGGCATTCGAAGAACTTCGGGGAGCGCTAACTCGCGCTGACTCGTCGGTCACGAGTGAGCTTGCAGACCTCGAACGTGTCATTAATGATCCGCCATCTACCACCCTCCCAGACCCGTGTTCAAGAAAGACAGCAATCGGCCCAGCTGGTCAGTACGAGACAGTCTCAGAGACGATGGACGATATTTTCGAGCGAGTCCAAGCTGATTCGACGATCGAGAACTGGCTGGCAGGTGAAATAACTGGGACTGTTCTTGAAGATTGGTCGACACATCTCTCTCCGATCGCTGTACAAACCACCGTCACCCCTACAGCAGCGGTTCGGCTTGAACAGATTCGGTCGCTGTTTGCCACCACAGAGGACAGACTTGCGTCACAAGCATCACAGCTGGGCTCGGGAACCCTCGATCAGCTTTCAGAGGCAGAAACGCTATTCATGGCGTTTCTGCGTGACTTACAGGAACAGCACAATATTCGGGAGAACGTCAACCAAGTCAAGCTCAAAACGATTCTACACGAAGAGTATACTGTTGAATCGGCTAGAGATGATGAGCCACCGGAACCAGGGGCTGTCAATCATCCGGTGCTTACGCATCTTGAAACGGACACAAACGCGACGGTGTACAAATTCACGGCACCACCTGATTTCTGGTTGACCGCGATCGAATACCGTGGGCTCCTCGTCGAGGAAAGCCACGCCGCCAAGCGAAAGCGTGTTGATCCTGGCGATGTCGCCATCCTCCATTCACAACAACAACCAACGAATGACGCGCTCAACGATCAACCCGGTGTCGTATTCGGCGTCGGTATTTTCGGAGAGACATCCCAGAAAGATCAGGAGTGGCTCCCCGAAGAACAGCGAGCTAATAAGGAGTTCTCACACGTCATCGGGTTCGACCGGCTGTTCATAACGAGCGACATCGATGTGCTTGACTTTGCGAGTGGGAACCGCGAAAATATTCACAGTACGCTCAACGACGAGCTCACTGCACTTACACAAAACGGGATTTCGATCGACCGCGTTCAAGAACTCTGTCGAGAGGCGAGCGGGATTGGGTTCCCGACCCAGAACACGTTCGTCACCTTCCGAGCTGATGATGACAGCCGAGATCTCGCTCGCCCACGTGCCATCATAACCGCGTTAGCACCGAACCTCACAGAACTCCCCCCAATTAACTACGAGAAACCGTTTGCCGGGACACTCCCTGCTGAAGAACTCCTTGACGGGCTCTACTTCCCCGGTGACCGTGGTGGGACGATTATCGAGCAAATTGAGGCCGCACTTCGCGCCGGCGACCACATCATCCTGACTGGGCCGCCTGGCACCGGAAAAACTGAGATCGTCGAACGCGTTGCTACGTACCTCGCCGATGCGTACCCGCATTTGTACTCCGGCTCCGAACTCACAACGGCAACAGCTGATTGGTCCACGTTCGACACCGTCGGCGGGTACATGCCAACCGAAACCAGCGGCGACAACGCAGACGGTGACCTCGCATTCACGCCAGGAATCATCCTCAACCGCCTCAAAGACACGCAAACCGGCGTTCAATCGAATGAACCAGTCATCATCGACGAGTTGAATCGTGCTGACATCGACAAAGCCTTCGGCCAATTATTCACGCTGCTCTCCGGGCAATCCGTCCAACTCCCCTTCACGCGAAATAACCGCGAAATAGAACTTCTCACTACCGACCATCTTGACGGCCTCCCCGCCGAACATCAGTACGTCGTCCCCGACTCTTGGCGGATCTTCGCCACCATGAACACGTACGACAAAACCTCGCTGTACGAAATGAGCTACGCGTTCATGCGGCGCTTCGCGTTCATCCGCGTTCCTGCTCCCGAATTCTCTACCCATGACGACGACACCGCACGCAGCGAGCTGACGATCGAAATGGATGCGTACATCGACGCGTGGGAAGGGCTTGACCCGAGCGACGAGGAACGCGACGCGATCGGACAAGTGTGGAAGCAGACAAACCAAGCTGTTGATGACCGGTCGATCGGTCCTGCGATCGTCCGCGACATGCTCGCGTACGTTACGAACCGCCGTACTTCTGTGGCAGACAATCTCTCTGAACGCGTCACCGAGGCCGTTATCAGTTACATCTTCCCACAGCTCGAAGGTGTCCCAGAACGCAAGCAGATCATCACACACATCGCAGCCGTCGACGCAACCGACACTAAGACGCTCAGAACCGCTGCCAGCGACATGCTCCAAGTCACGATCAATACAGAATCATGAACCGCGAGGAGCTCATCGACGGTCTCACCCAAGACATCCTCGCGTACGTAATGAACGGCGGGTTCCCCAAGCAGGAACTCGCCACTTCGATCAAACCCGAAGCACTCGACCAGCGCTTCGAAGACTACGAGCTCCTTCTCGATCTCCACTTCATCCTCAAACCCGACGTCGTTGAGTTCGTCGAGCAACTCTCCCAACGCCTGCGGAACGTCCGCACCGAAACCAAAACTGTCGCCCGTACGCAACGCGGCGGCATTGACGGGCACATCAACTGGGGGTCAACGGTGAAGGCCCGGTATTCCACCAATCCAAACGACCGGTCACTCTTCGTCACCGAAAATCGCTCCGAAGACTACGACATTCCGGAAAACATCGTCCTGAAACGGCTCCTCTCAGTCATCTACACGACGCTACGTGACGCCGACGAATACCTGAAAGGTAACTACGACTGGGTCACCGACCGGTGGCAAGCGAACACGGATCTCATCGACCAGTTACAACGCACCGTCGAACGCAACGTCCACGTCCGCCGCATCCGCAACCCAGAAACGTACGAACCAACTGAACGCATGCTCACCACTGCCGCGAACTCCCGGCAAGAAATCTATCGTGACGCAGCTATACTGCTACGTGCTCGTCAGGAGTTGTTTGACGGTGACCCCGACGCGCTACGCACCCTCCTCAGCCAAACTGCGATCACCCCGGACGACCAGGCTCGGCTCTTCGAACTCTACGTCCTCTTCCGATTCATCACCACACTCGAAGAGTTACAGGGCACGCAACCGGTCTTTCAAACAATCAAGAGCGGACGCCAAGAAGTTGCTAAGATCGACGGAGAACAAGAAATCGTGTTATATCACGACAAATCCGCGAAAGACCGCGAACTCTCATTCAATACTGACGTGACGCCAGACGATCGAGAACCGACCCGTGCCGAGCACGTCCAACAGACCGCACAAGATGTCGCAAGCACATATTTCAAAGAAGAGTTCAGCAATCACACGGGCCGCCCCGACGTTATCGTCCTCGAAATCAAATCCGACGACCCACTCACTTACGAGTACCTCATCGCCGAAGTCAAACACAGCACCCGTCAAGACACCATCCGCACCGGAATCAAAGAAACACTCGAATACCTCGCCTTCCTCCGCGTCAACGAAGACTTCGTCTTCGGACGAGACACGAGTGATGAGGATATCTTCGGAAGCGGGTGGAACGGCCTCCTTGTCGTCCAAGATCTTGACCAGGAGACACCCACTGTCGCTGACCAAGAAGACCAACCGATAACAATCCTTCAGGCAAGCGAGCTTGATGAGCAGCTGCCGACGATACTGCGATCAGTTCTCAATACGTAGTTCGAGTATCGTAATAACATGTAAGCCAACACCCCGCTGTTGTCTACCAATTTTGAGACTGCTGTCGGTAACTATTTGTCCGCTGATATTGCCAGTGGCTGTACATGACTCGGTTTGGCGATTATGATTACAATTTCTTTGGTGAATACCAAGCAGATGTTCTTTCGCAGCGCCCCGCCATTGAGCAGCTCATTCTTCTTGATGACGAGGTAGCAAACAAAATAGTAATCACGCGGTACGAGGGTCCTGTTGACCCGGTCGAATGGAATTCTCTTGAACAGTACTACAGCGGCCTCTTTACAGACTTCATTACTGAACGGATCGAGGGGATCATCGACCCGACACCAGTTGAACAGAACCGAGAACGCTTCCATCAGTTCCGCAAAGACATCGTCGAACTCAATCAGAAACTCCCCGCTCAACGGACCGCACGAGCAGATGTTCTGTCCGGACCAGCTGAAACAGTCTTACTGAAACACGTTCGAGAACGCGGATTCGATCCGAGCGCACTCGACATCTCACATATCGGACGTGGTAGTGGGTTGTACTTACTCGAACTGTTCGTCACGGCTGCACAGCAAGAAGCCTACAGTGACCGGGCACTTCTCCAACCACTTTTGAACGAGGCCGCAGCGCTCGGCTCGCTTGACCAAGCGACCGCCCGCGAGCGACTCCGCGCACCACTCCTGATGGTATCGCTGTGGGACAATCAAGAAGCCGGATTACGACAGTGGCAAGAGAACGGCCGCGAAGGAATTCTCGAAATGGCAACAGCAACCGGGAAGACTGTTGCCGGAATCGCCGCTATCGCCGATATTTGTTGTGCCTTCCCCAACCAATCAGACTCCTCTGAACCCGACAACGCGCGTATCCTCATCGTTGCCCACTCAAATGCGATTCTTAAGCAGTGGGAGCGTGAGATTCAAGAGAAACTCGGGCTCCCCATGCCCGCACACGATCCTGGTGACAAAGCCACAGACGTTACGTTCACGAACGGACGCGTCGAATTCCAAACTGCTCAGTCACTGCTTCCACAGTACGACCGTGACCTCGCTGATCAGTACGATCTCGTTATTTACGACGAGGTCCACCACTACGCGAACGAAACCGGGTACGGAGCGGCGATTGACCGGCCAAACTACACCGCGGCGATGGGGCTGTCAGCAACAATCGGCGATGATCAGAGCATGAAACGCCGACAACTCACTGAATTGCTCGGTGATGTTGTGTACACGTATGGCGTTGAGAAGGCCCAACGCGACGGGATCATTCCTGATTTTGATTGGACCGTACACCCCACACCGCTTGACCCGTACGAACAAGACGAATGGGACGAGACAACTGACCGGATCTCCCGCCAATTCAAACGACTCAAACACGCAGACACGACGACCAACTTACTACAAAATCTCCCAGTTCCGTTCGTCGAATTTGAGGACCTCGGCGACTTCATCCGCGCACACGAAGCCGCTGGCCGCACACTCTCCGACGACGCAATCCCTGACGAGTGGCAAAACCTTGCGACGACCATTCACTCCCGGAGCTGGATTCGCCACCGATCACAACCGAAAATCGATGATGCCGTCGCCCTCGCTGAAGAGTACCTCGCAGACCCTGACCAGCCAGTCAAGCTCGTCATCTTCGCCATGGACATCGACACCGCTGATGAGATCGCCGAGCGACTCAACGACACCGCCGGTGAGGTGTACCTTGCGCACTCAAAACTCGAATCCTCCTCTCGTAAAACCCGTCAAACAGTACAACGGAACATCGACGCGTTCAGCAAATGTGACAACGGTGTCCTGATCTCTCCGAAGATGCTCGACGAAGGGATCGACGTCCCGGACGCTGAAGTCGGTATCAACGTCGCCGGGACCAAAACCAAGCTCCAACTCGTACAACGCATGGGACGCGTCCTCCGAAAACACGGTGAACAGCGACCGCACTTTCATCACTTCATTTCAATGCCAGACGAGAACTACGTCCCCGGACTCGACTCTAAAGAATACGTTCAAGAGCTCAACTGGGTGCGTGAGCTCGGCGAAATGATCGGTGTCCAACCCGACATCGACGACGCCGGCGTTGATACTGACCTCCTCGCACGAGCCGAACAACGTGGCCACGAACTCTGGGCGCAAGACCTGCTTGAAGAGCTTGAAATCGAAACTGTCCAAGGCAACGTCCAACTCGAAGAACTCCTGAACGCGTTAACCTTCGAGGCCACGACAGAACTCCTGACAACTCTCGATCTTAGCGGCGACCGTGTCCACAAGAACAACTGGCAGACGGCAATGCGTAATCTCCGCGAAGCAGAAACACTCTCAATTGAAGGTTTACAACGCGTCTGGTGGCTTTTCCCACTCTACCGCGAACGGCCAGTCGAGCTCGTCGAACTCCTCGAAGCAACACAGAACGCGCTCAAACCGGATGAAAATGACGACACATCACAACGCTCTGACACCGGACGAGACAAGCAGGACCACTCCAACGCATCCACTAAACCAAATGTTGCTGAATCGGGTTCCACTGATGATACTGTAGACCACTCACCCGACCCCCAGCCTGACGAATCAGCTCACGCTCCGGAGACAGAGCTCGACGACGCGGTTGACCCGGCTGAGGAGGACAGCAGCATCGTCGGACGGATCCGAGATTCATTATTCGGAGGGTAGACTGACCGCCTTCGAATGGGAGCATAGTTTGCCCTGTGCCCCTAAATACAAGACAAGATGAGTGACGACAACACGAACACGTCCCAACTCAACTTTCAGGACGGACGTCTAGTTGAGCGGTCAGAAACTACCACCTCCTCCGATACTGATTACACCGCCGATACTGTAACGCCCGGAGACTAGACAGGGTTCACTATCGAAGTGAAATCAGGAGCACTCGATGTGAACAGACAGTTACGAGACGCCGTTGAAACTCACAGCCAAACGCTCGAATTCAGATCCAGAACTACCGCTGAGGACTACGCCGAGCGGTTATCTGCCTCAGACGGCTCACTTAGAATCCAATCAGTTCCGGATAATGAACCGAAGGCTATCGACGCATATCTGCTTGCCGACCACAACCCGTCTATCAAAACACCAGCCGAAATCGATGGGAAGATGTGGACGTTTGACGTGGGAGCAAATCTCTACGGTGCGCTTGGTGAAGCAATACTAATCGACGCTCCGAAACCACACGCACTCATCCACTACATTCGGCAAGACCTAGAGTTCGATGAAACCGATCTTGAGTGGGGTGTGAATGTCACTGTGGAACGTGGTCAACTTCTCTCTGTTACTAGCTCAGAGGGAGCAACGAGATGGGCGCAACTCGCACGCTCCGTTGTATCCAGTACGAACCGACGCAACTCATCATCACCGCACTTGAACGACTTCACCGAGAAGGAGTCCGTGAGGCGACGCTCGCAGACGTCGTAATCGAAGCCACACGTATCAACCAACCACTCGCCGTCAAAGTCTTCTTCACCCGTAATCGACGCGACGACGTACTCACCTCCGACGGCGACATCAACGAGCCCGCGTTGAACGACCCGACCGTGTACAAAACCGGGATCCACTTCCAATACAAATACCAACTCTACCACCTCGGCATCCTCACCACCGGCGGCACCGACGCCAAAGACGTTGTGTTAGACAACGAGTGGCAATTGGAACAAGTCGTCAGCTCCTCTGGATAATCCCTGCTCAGCGAATTCGATTTGTACTTTTGACCTCGTTCTCCGAGTCGATCATTTTCCTCATCACCATGGTGCCTTGGTGAATTGGATGACCTTGTGGTTGTATTGACATCCATCTCATTGACAGCGAGAACGTAGCGTCCGTTTCTGTGCGTAACGACTCGCGCCGCGAAGCAATCACCGCCGCACTCAACGGACTACCGGACGTGCCTGCTCTAGGCTGGGACAAGTCCCACATCGTTCACATTAAGGACGGCGTGTATGTGGTTCGTGTGAGCCGCGCCGCCCCTGCTGGTAGAAGGTGGAAGAGATCCAGGTATGTTTGAGAGTGTCATAGAAATGTTTTCACACCCAGATCGAGATCACTCAATACACGTTGTGACTCTGACCCATCCACCTCACCAAACTTATGACACTCTGCCGTGACCAGAGCGTATGGGACTCGGGCCGCGTGAAATTCCACCCCAATCTGATTCCCGCCAGTATGTTCGACCACCGGACGACGCATACGAGATAACAGAAGACGACAAGGAGTACCAGCGGCACCAAGCTGTCAACAACGTTCTCTTGGAACGACTCGTCGAACGGATTACTGGGCGGGGCGAGTACGGTGAAACGGTCTACGACGTTAACCCAAAGGATCAGTTCTTCGCAGGTGCGTTAGCGAGTCAGTATCAGTACCGCGAAGCTCAGGAATCCGACGACGCGTTCGGGAACATCGCTACACGAGTTGCACCCTTCACTATGGGGCTCCAGTTCAAGCTCCCAGGGTCAGTTCCGGACGACGAGACGGTGGAGATCAATCCTACTACCAAGGTATACTATCGCCGTCTACCAACTTACGAGGAACAACAGGAGTTCGGCGGGCCGGTCGGATTCGATCCGGAGATAGCCGAGGACGACGCACTCACGTCAGCTGAGGAGGACGAAGACTCCGAGGTTGAGGACGCCGAAGACGAAGACACCGCTGGATACGCTGGTGACGACGCATCGCTAGAGGAGCTGCGACCGGTGTACGAACGGGTCCAGATTGACGTCGGCCCTCTCACAGTCACTGCGGGCGAACTGAAGCGTGCGGCGCAGTCCGACGGTGAGCTACCTCCACTTACGGACGACGATGCGGTGACGGATGCAATGGAGACCTACCGGCAAGACGAGCGCCGGTACCGAGAGCCGGACCCGCCAGAGGAGGTGGACAGTCGTAACGAGGACAAGATTCCGGAAACTGCTCTCGAAGACGAGGAAACCTTCGAGACGTTCTTAGAACAACGATTCAGTGGAGAAACCCCGACACCGGTGTGGGATTTCGAGATATCACTCACAGCCCAATACGACGAGGACGACATCATCGTCTCCGTCTCCTTCGTGAACAAACACGGTGTCGAGTACCCAGACGCACTCAACCCGAAAGGGGAGGAGTGGCGAGCGTTCCTCTTCGACGTCAACACCGACATCTCTGTCGAGGAGACTCCGATCGAACCGTTCGTCTCAGACGAGATCAGGAACGAGTACCACTACGACCCCGAGATGGACGGTCTCGGACGTAACTGTAGCGTCGAACGGACCGATCCCACCACGATAGAGACGGTGACCGTCCCGATTCACGAGCAGCGAAAGTATCGTAGCCGAGAGACACTCTCCGCTCCGTTCAGTGACTTCGCGTGGGGAACTATCGAGACGCACTTGGATCGCATCTCTCGGGAGATGGAGGAAGCCCGGGAACAGTACGAGTCCATGCGCTCCGAGATCCTTGACGACCGGAGCGACGAAGCACGCGAGAAGTTCGACGAGAACCTAGAGGCGTTTGAGAAGGAACGACGGCGCTTCGAACAAGGTCGGAAGCTCATCCGGGACGACGTGGGCCACAGTCGAGCGGCGTTCAAGTTCATGAACCAGACGTTCGACCAGATGGGGGAGAAGTACGAAGAGTGGTACCTCTTCCAGATTATCTACATCGTCATGGCCATCCCGGACATTGTGGCGCAAACCGAAGACATCGACGCGGAGGACCACTGCTTAGACGAGGTTGACGTGATCTACTTCCCTACCGGTGGTGGGAAGACCGAGGCCTATCTCGGCCTCGTCGTCTTCACCGCCTTCCGAGATCGACTCCGGGGAAAGGCTCACGGAACGACGGCGCTCACGAAGTTTCCTCTCCGGCTACTCTCTCTACAGCAACTCCAGCGTATCGCGGATGTCTTCGCGCAAGCGGAACTGATCCGCCGTCGTGAGTGCCCTGAAACCGACGAGTTCAGCCTCGGGTACTTCGTCGGAAGCGGGAACACTCCGAACCAATTGATGGAGACGAATGACGACGACAACCTTACTGACAACATCCGTCTGGTGAAAGAGGAAGACAGTCGATACGCAGAGAAGTGGAAGATCGTGACGACGTGTCCGTTCTGTGGTGAGGATACCGTTAAGCTGGACGGCGACTACGACCGGATGCGCCTCCTCCACATCTGTACGAACGACGACTGTGACGAAGAGGAGCTCCCCATCTACGTGACGGATCGAGAGGTTTACCGGTACGCCCCGACCTTCGTGGTGAGTACTATCGACAAGATCGCGGTCGTCGGGATGCAACGTCGTTTCCGTACTCTATTCGGACGGTTGAAGAAACGCTGTCCGAAACACGGATTCTCGGGAGAGAACCGATGCTTGGTGGCGAATCGGGGATACTCACGGTACAGCTGCGACGAAGATGTAGAAGACGTTGATCCAGTAGACCCACCCTCTATCCTGATTCAGGACGAACTCCACTTGCTCCGTGAGGAGTTCGGTGCGTTTGATTCCCACTACGAGACGTTCCTTCAAGAGTGGGCCAACAGGGTCGGTGACGGCTGGGACATCAAGAATGTCACTGCGACGGCGACGATCAAGGGTGCCGAGAACCAAGTTCACGCCCTCTACTGGAAGGACGTGAACACCTACCCCTCTCCGGGTCCGCTCCTCAAACAGTCGTTCTACGCGTACGAAGATCCCCACCGACTCGGTCGCCGCATCGTCGGTTCGGTCCCTCACAACGTATCGCGGACGTACGCTTTGGTCGAAGTTCTTCGTGAGTACGCGGACATCATCCAGCACTACCAGCGGAACCCGGACAAACTCTCGACGGAGTTAGAACAGGAACACCACCGAACGACACCGTACGGGGAGGTTGTTGATCTTGATCTTCCCGATGATGATTCGGAGAAACGGAACGTTGCCCTAGATATCTTGGAGTACTACGATACGCAGGTCGCGTACAACATCCAGAAGGTGGACAGCGACCGTCTCCAGCGTGCAGTTCCCTCCATGATCAACCCGTGGCTGGAGACACGAGACGAGGAGCGCGACGCGCTGAACTCCGTAGTGATGAGCGGTGAGACGGGGTTCGATGTCGTTCGAGACGTGTTGGAACGTCTTGAATCGGAGGACCCCGACGACCCCGTGGACATAGTGAACGCGACGAGTATGATCTCCCACGGCGTTGACGTGGACACGCTGAACTTCATCTCGTTCTTCGGGATGCCACGACAGACGGCGGAGTACATCCAGGCGTACTCCCGTGTCGGTCGTCACGTCACGGGTACCGTCTTCGACCTGTTCAACCCGGTCCACGTCCGCGACCGCTCACACTACACGCGGTTCGACCGGTACCACGACTTCCAGGACCTCCTTGTCGAAGCGACCCCGCTGGAACGGTGGGCCGAGTTCGCGGTGAGTTGTACGATGCCGGGTATCTTCGCTGCGACGCTCCTCCAGTACTACGACGAACAACTCGAATCGTCGGTCGGCCGTGTGTACCTCTACGACTCGTTCCGAGAGGCACAGCGCGCAGGCGATATCGACAAAGACGAACTCCTCGAATTCGTGAAGCGGTCCTACTGCGTCACGCCCGGCCAGCGCCCCGAGTGGGCGGAGGATCGGACAGTCGATCTCTACGAGCGGAAAGTTGAGCGGGAGTTTGAGGACATCTGGGAACGATGTATGTCCGGACACCCGAAGGACGGCTACCAGGGATGGATCGGTAACATGATCAAACGTAGTGAGGACGACAGAGGACCGATGCGGAGTCTACGAGACATCGACGAGCAGCTCCCGATTGACGTCGATACGGGTACCGCACAAGTGCTGAATATGTTCGACAGGAGGCAGTGACCATGGCAGATTCAGAGATGAAACGCGGTCTGGCGCAGGTGATGTACAGATTCGGTCCCGAGTCGCTGTTCGACTACGGACGACGGGGACTGTCGATGAAGGTGTCCCGATGGGAGACCGACAAGGTCGGCTCCCTCGACGCGAACTACGTCGCGGAACAGATCGCCACCCACGCATCCAGCTTCCGCAACGATGACGAGGACCCCTGGGTAGACCTCACGGTTGACGACGTGGATTTCCGCCGACCGAACCGCGTCGTCGGCTCGCTCTACCCCCTGACCATGTACTGTCAGAACCGGAGTTGTCACCGGGTCGTGAGTAAGAAAGAGCCCAGTCACTTCGTCTACACCAATGGGGAGTGCCCCGAGTGTGGCGGTGAACTCCGCCAACTCGCCTTCGTCCTCGTTCACGACTGCGGGAACATGATGTCGATCAACCCGCAACCCTGTAGCGATCCGAACCACGGGTACGATCACATCTACCTCAACAAGCAGAACATCAACGATCCTCTCTCGTGGTACTTCTACTGTGGCGAGTGTGGCGACTTCTGTGGGAATATGTCGAAGCGATGTACGAAGTGTAACAAGGAACGAGTGTACTTCCGACCGATAGCGAGCAACTCCGTCTACTACTCCCAGGGCGACGTTCTCGTCAATCTCCCAATCGACCAGCGATACAGCGACGACATCGAATACGGGGAGAGTTGGGCCCGCGTACTGATGGCTGCCCACCTCGGTGACCTTGACGACATCGTTGAAAAAGAGGGGAAGACCTACGAGGAACTCGGCCGGATGACGACGGACGAACGCGACGCGAAACGCCGTGAGAAGCAGATAGAGGAGCTGAAGGAAAAAGTGGGTGCAGAGCAGGTCGAAAGGATGATAGAGAGTGGTGTGGATCTCGGGGACGTCTTTGATGTTGCGGAGGACACGATAAAAGGCACGACGCGGGAGGAAGTCGTCGAAGAGAACCGCGAACGTGTGAATCTACCCTCTCAGCGAGGCGGCGATAGCGACGTAGATCAGGCGTATTCGACGCTCTCTCACGAACTCTTCACCTACCTTCGCTCGACTCAGGGATACGAAGGGAACCTGGACGCCACGGACGGGATGAAGCGGCAACCTACTCCTCTGTCTCTAGACGGCCTCTTGGAGCAGGAAGATTTCCTTGAATCGAACCCGGAGGCAGAAGTATACCCAGAAAAACTCCAGAAAGTGAATATTGCGTCGGCGTGGGTCGTGGACAATCTCCCCCTGCTGAATTACACGTTCGGATTCACACGCGACCGCCCCGAACGGTCGCGGACGGACCTACAGCCGTTTCCACATCCCCGGGGTGAGGACAGCACTCCAGTGTACGTTGATCAGACTCCCTCGGAGGCTATCGTCCTCCAAGTGGATCGAGCAGCGATCATCGAGTGGTTGGACGAGAAGGGATCACTGCGTGGTGTCGAACGTCCCGATACCGACGATGAGAGTGACCTCAAGGAGTGGTTCCTAGAGAACGTAGACACGAACGAGCTCCGTGACCACTACTCGCCCATCGAAGACGACCTCACACGGGAAGTGTACACCCTCATTCACTCGATGAGCCACGCGCTGATGCGAACGGCGAGTGGTCAGTGTGGCCTCGACAGCAACAGCATCTCGGAGTACGTGATGCCGAGCATCCCGGCGATCTTCCTCTACGCGAGCAGTACCGAACACTTCTCCTTAGGAGGGATGCACACGCTGTTCAAGACGAGAATTCACCCTTGGGTGGACGAGACGATTGCGGACGTCCAGAAGTGCGTGTACGACCCCGTGTGTGAACATGAGGACGGTGCCTGCCACGCGTGTCTCCACATGAGTGAAGTCGCTTGCGAGAGTGCCAACGGGAACCTTGACCGCCGATATCTCGTCGGTAGCGACAGAGAGCGAATACCGGCGTTCTGGGAGTCAGAGTACGTGTGACTGGTAACTACGATACGATCTGTACGAACTTCGCGGTGGTCCGCCAGTTCGACGATCTTGACCGTGTTGTCGCTATTCGAGATACCATCTTGACCCTCGACCGCAGAGACGTAACCCGGGCAGACGTAGACCAAGGGTTGGAAACACCGCTAACTACCCGAGAAGCAGCTGCCCTCTTTACCTGTCTTCAGAAGAACGGGGCAGCCACCCAATCGGAGGTCAACGAGCGCGGCTTTGCAGCCTACACTTTCGAGGTTGATCTTCCCGAAGTAAACCGAGTACTGACCCAGCAAGCTGCGGTTATTGCCGCAGACAGTCGTTCCCCCCAGACGGATCAGGACGATTCTGTAGAGTTCGTGGCCACACTCCCGGGTGGATTCGAACCAACATCTACACGAGTCCGTTCGATTCCCGATATCGCCTCTACGATTCGTAGCCAAGTGTTCGACGCCGATTCGTCGGTTCGGATCGCCAATCCATACTTCGACCCATCACTCGAACTCGTGTCCGACCTTGCGAGTCTCCCCCGGCGGGGTGTCGAGACACGACTACTGACCCGCGAAACCGCAGACGAGGGCGGTGATACGCGAACGACGCTCAACAAGATGTGGAACTTGATCGACGAGGAACACCGCGACAACTTTGAAGTGAGAGACCTCTACCGATGGGATGAGAGTCGGGGGTCCCAGGCGTTTGCGACTCACGCGAAAATCGTGATCGTGGATAAAAGGGTCTGCTACGTCGGAAGCGCGAATCTGACCGATACGAGCCTCTCGACTAATTTCGAATTCGGTGTCGTCGTTGAAGGCGATATCGTTAGGGATGCAGTGACGGTGTTTGACGAAGTATTTGAGTACTCCTACCCAGTTGATCTACCGATATAATCGGGGCTAACACTAGTTCACGTGGTATTGCGATTGGGCATACCTCTTCGTTTCGTGCCTTACTAAATACAGCCTCAGCAAGGGTGAAAGGCCAATTCGACGAGGGCAGAAAGATACTTATCTGAGTAGTTATACTGAGATAACACACTTCCTCTCACGTACTTCGTGTCGAACATTCAAACACCGATTCCCGAGGTAACACGGTAATGCATCCGGACACCCCACCGGACGAGTCTAACGTCCTCGAAAAAGTCGAGACTGCCCTGAAACAGGCAGTGAGAGAGCACTCTGACCTGAACTGGGAGTACGGGACTCGGATCAAGCGACAGAAGTACACGTACCTCGCGGTCGAGCACTTCACGGGTGACGACGAGACGTTCCCGGTCACGTATAGCTGGTACAAGTTTGGGGCCGTGATGCCAGCAGCTCCCGAGTCGGGAACAATCGGTCCGACGAGCACGCAGATGCCTTCACCGGACGCACGCGAGTCGGGGATCTTCACGGCGTCTTTCGACGATATCGTCGATTTTTACCGACGGAGTGACCTCGTACCCGGATTAGACCAGACCTCGTGGTACGCGAACGACCTGGACTTCCTCGCGGCATTCTATGAATCGCACGCGCCTGAGGAGTATCGTGATTTGTACCTAGGGAACGTGGCGCTCCGACAGCACCTTGATTCAGCCTTGGACCAGGTTCGAACGGCCCGGCAAGAACCCTCAGTGGACCGGCTCTCTCCGGCGTTCGGAAGAGAGCAGTACGAGGACGTCGGGCGTGCTGCTGCTCAAATCCATTTGGGCCTAGCAGGTATCGACGCCCTGAACCAGACCCTTGACGAAGTACGAGAGTTCACGAACTTGGTAGAGGACGCGTTCCTCGTCCTCAGTCAGACGTGTGCTTCAGAAGTTACGGAGCCACAGGTGGACGCGCTGGAAGAACTAAAGCAGGTTTACAACGAGTGGATTTGGGAGTATCCCGCCCTTCTGATGTCGAAAGAGACCGCGAAGGGCCCAAACGCCCCGACCTTGCGGAAGTGGTCTACCCAGAAGCACTTCTCTGTGGAGGACAGCCTTCAGAAGCACATCGACAGTGTCAGTCGGTCGTGTGAGGACGCAGGCCTAGTACCGAGCTCGGCTCAGTACCCAGAACACGACGACGACGCGGAAACTATCGGTCGAGCGGTCGCGCTCCAAGCGATGCGTCGAGATGAGTGAAGTTGTACCCGTTGGCGACGTGGAGGACGTATTCACCGATACGTGCGTGTTGTTCGCTTACGCTGTCGAGGGAGAGACAGAGGCAAGAAAGTTCTTTGAAGACTCTACTTCTGACAAAGTAGCTAGCGAACGTATCGAGCGTGAGTTCGTGTCGGTAGCTGATCGACACCAAGACATCCACCGCGAACTCTTGGAGTTCGCCGCGACAAACGATCTGGACAAGTACGAGCCCGCCGACCTACACCAGAAGAACGACGTTCGGTACGTTATTGATCTATACTCCGACCTCACCGAGATGGACGACGTTGAGGCGGTTCGGCGGTTGAACGAACTGATCAATCGGCTGGAGAAGGCGAAAGACGAACTCTTCGAAGAAGATGGCACCCTCACCGTCTTATCCCTTGATGGGGTTGACGCTCAGCTGGTTGGCCTGCTACGTGGGGTAGTTGAGAACGAGGCTGATATCAGAGTTCTCTGTGATGCGGCCGCGTGGAGCCGAAATGGCGGCTCAGGTACATTTCTGACCGAAGACAATGAAGACCTCTTAGGAAGTGACGGGGATACAGGTAGTGCTGTAGAACGTGGTGACGCGGATGAGAGCGGTGACGGTATCCCCGACTCCTTTGCGGATTTTCTGGGCTCAGACGAGAAGTCCGTACCGGAGCGAATCAACGACCAGATCGTGAGTCGCTACGATTCTGACGCAGCGCTACAGATCCTCTCTATAGACGATTTTCTTGCTATCGAGGTTGGATGACGGGTTCTTACCGAGACTCGGCGATAATCTGCCTAATCATTTCTCGTGCCTCGTCCTCTGATAGTCCTTCGAGTTGTACGTTCGTCAGTGCGTGATTGAACCGTCGTGTCGTCTCGTCTATGACACGCGACGGTTCGTCTGAGAGTTCGTCACACATAGCCCGAACGGCGGGTTGATAGCGCGCGAACCAGCGGTCAAACACCTTGTTGACCATCGTCTGGTTGGCAAAGACCGCGTCAGTCGTTGAGTAATCGTCGTCAAGCGCCGTGAGCTCCGCAATCCACCAGAGTCGATGGATGGCGTTTGAGTACAAGTCGGAGCCCGCACCGAGGAACTTCTCTCTCATCGCCTCCTCAGAGCGATACTCCCAGCGGTGCCGGACGAGCTCGGGGTATTGGACGACTGCCAGCCAGTGCCAGAGGCCTGGATCGCCGGCAGTTCGCCTCGTGATGTCGAGGGAGCGGTGAATCTCTTCAGCGAGCGACCCATCTATAGCGGTCTCATACTCTGGGTACTCATCCAGAACCCCCTTTACCACGGAATCGATCCTGTCGAGATCAGCTGTCGGATGTCCCGGCATAGGCACTACGTACTCGTCCAGCTGTTCGTCGGTTAGCGTCGTCTCGCCCTTCATGAACGACTCGCCAACGAGACGACGTCCGTCTTCCGTTAGTCGGTGTAATTCTGTCTCGGTCACGTTAGATCTGGAGGCCCTCCTCCATAAGGTGGATCAGTTGTTCTCGGGGGTCTATGTACTCTTGAAGTTCGCTATCGATCCGCTGCATGACGTGAGGTAGGGTTTGTGGATCGGAGAGGTCGTTCCTGAGACGGTGAGTCGCTTCCGATACGTCGCTAGTATCGTAGAGGTTGCGGGCAAACGTCTGGAGCACCATTTCCTGCCACTCGTGTTCAACCTCGCCTTCTACGTCTACGGCACTCCCCGCACGAACGAGCAGTTGTACCCATACCCCGTAGCTCACCTGGTCAAGTATCACGTCACGCATCCGAGCTTCGGCCCCGACAGATCCTCTACTCTGTAATACCTCGGCAATACGGGGATGGTCGGAGTTGATCCACAATTTAGGACGACCCTCGTTCCGGAAGTCGAGGTAGTATAGCTTGTTTCCATCCGGGAGGTGAGCAGTTTGTGAGAACCGGATTCGCTCACCATCGATGGCGGCTCGCTCTTCTTCCTCGCCGCCGTCAACGACGACGTAGTACAGCGTTCCACTAGCGACGCGGAAGTTCTTCTGGTCGGCGTAGTCGTTCGGTTCTTTTCTCGGGTGAGCTTCTGTGCGAACGAGGTACGGACGTAGTTCGACAGTTCCTCGGACAGTTTCCTTTGGAATCTCTAATTCGACGTCGTATTCACCTGGTGTCGTGGGGGTTTCGGAGACGACGATCCGGTCACGGTAGATCGTCCCGTGACAGCGAATGGTGACGTAGAGTTTAGCCGGTGGCTGTGCCCGTTCCTCTTCTGGAAAGACTGCTTGGACCGTCTCCTCAGGTAAGCGAAGTCCTCCGTGGAGCGTTATACTGGACCAATCTGGCTCGTCACTACCGTCAGACGACGACACGGCCGACGCGAGGTTGATCTCGGTCTGTGACGGATTCAGTTCGAGTGCTGTTCGTTCCCTGTCGTCAACAGTGAACGAATCCAGATCGAAGTCAACTCCCTTGTCTCGATAGCTGAAGGGGAGTGTCGTAGTACGGTGTCGTTGAGAGCGTCTGGTCACGCTTGACCCTCCTCGGGTGTCTGTAACTCTGCGAGTATCTCTAATTGTGTCGCACCGACATCACCGTGTACCAAGTCTGCGGGTTCGTCGGAATGGGAACGACCGGAGAACGAGAGTTCGTCTACCTCTTCGTTCACGACGAGGTGAACACATCCCTCGTCGTACGACACGGTAACGCCGGATTGTTCGATTTCGACGATGTCGATGGGAATGTCGTCGTAACGCGATCCATCCTCGCCAACACCGGTGAGTGAAATGTCGGCACTCCATCCGTCGAACTCTTCTGGGAGTACTTTAATCCGACCAGAGATCTCCCACGCATCGCCTTCGAAGCGGGACGAGGTGTCGATCTCGAAGACGGGATCGGCGGGCGACGTCGTGGATCGGGGGTCCCCGCCCCCGTGAATGGGAAACCTGTTCAGAACGTTGTCCGAGAGAGAGTCGCCGTTGCTACCCTTCGAAATCAAGTGACGTAGCCCGTCGCGCAACGTTCCGAACATGTCGTCGAGTGCTGTCCGGAATCCACGTTGGTACTGCTCTCGGAGGTTCTCGGTCGATTCCCACTCGTCGTGCTCGGGTGGTTCAGAGAACCGTAGGAACCGGTCGATCTCCCGATCACTATCTGATGGAGTCTCTTTCGACCGCCCTTCGCCAGCTGCCAATACACCGAAGAAGTTCCGGTCACCGTATGCGACACGACTCTGGTCGTAGTACTTGACGACCATCCCCGCTCCCCGGAAGAGCGCTACGTTGTTCAGGTACGTATCGTCGTCCGCAGGGGATGCGAGTCGAGCCGACAACCGAACTGAGCCGTCGGGGGTCTCGGTTCCATCGGCACGTGGCGGGAGATCGACCGGAATATCGAGGCCAGCAACGTCTCCGGCGTCAACCAACGTCTGAGAATCCGTAGCTCTCTCCTCGTAAGCTTGGACGAATGGTCTGATCGACGGGACGCTCTCGACGTCGGCCGTGAATGTGTCGTCGGGGGTTTCGACCGTGATTTCGACGTCACCGCGGTAGATAGCGGGCCAGAAGTACTTGACAGAAGCATCAACGAACTCCTGTGCGAGGTCTTCGACATCCGGGCGCTCGTCCCGTGTCGGGTCTTGAAACTCTACGACCATAGCACTCGTTCCGCTGACAGAGGGCCGTTCTACGTACAGTTGTTCTGCAAGCCGTGATGCGTGTTCTCCCCAGAAGGACTCCGGACGCGGACCATCGTCCGTCTCGATAGGCTGGCAGAGCCACCCTGCACCTTGATACGTCGTATCGTCTTCCGGGAGCTGGTGCGTGGGGAACTTAGAGCGAGCGATGAGCCGCGGAGAGTCGTCTTCACGCTCACCGTGAGCGAGGTGTGAGTTGAAGACGACCGTCGAAGCACCCGAAAACGTCCAGAGTACGGATTTGCCGAGACCGTACGAGCCGCCTGCGGTGTCGTCTTGTTTGCTACTGTAGAGTTCGTCGCGGACTAACGCGGCGTAGTTCGAGTCTTCCTCCCAACTTCCGGTCAAGCCGGTGGTGTTTCTGTCTTCTACGACGAGGAGACGAAGTTCGGCATCGGGATCGTTGACTCGTTCGACAACCCGTTCGTAGCGACGACCGTTATTCGTGTCTGCGACCGCTCGAGTACGTTCGCCGAGCCCGTCGCTCCAGCCGAGTGTTTCCAGAAATTCCTCTTTCTCGTCACCGGTGAGTGTGACGAAACGGAATGTCACTTCGACTGGATCTCCGTTTGAGAGGCCTTGGTCGTTCGCGTTTTGAAGTACCTCACGAACGAACGACTCGGAGTTGTGGTCAACGGCGTGCTTGGTCGGATCGTCGCCGTAGCGTGGTGCCCCAGGCCCACCACTGAAGAAAAACCACTCCGCCGCTTCGTTCATTTGAATCGGTTCCTGATCCATGTTATAAACCGGTATGTTCGTACGAAACTACGACTACCTAGTTAGTATTACTGTTACGCGACGATGGGCCGATCGGTAGGAACGGACAGAAGCTCTAATCGGGCAACACCGACGCACTCTTCGTGCGGGGGTGATTACCGGGTTGGTATCGTTGCCGAATATTTATGTGACGATACGCAGGAAAGAGAGTTATGAAGGTAGCTGCAGTGGATTTATTCTGCGGTGCTGGTGGACTCAGTTATGGGCTCCAACAATCCGGTATCTCGGTCGTGGCAGGGATCGACAAAGACCCGGACTGTAAGTACCCGTACGAACAGAATATCGACGGCGAATACGTCAGAGCAGACGTTCATGCACTGGCACAGGACCCCGAACCAATCGCGCAGATGTACCCGTGGGACGCTGATCTGAAAGTCCTCGCGGCCTGCGCGCCTTGTCAACCGTACTCCACCATGGGACACTCAAAGGCGAAAGGCCACGAGGATCATCAAAAGTGGGGACTATTGAACGAGGTGTCACGAATCGTAGAGTACGTTGAACCGGACGTGGTGGTCACCGAGAACGTACTCCAGGTGAAACAAGAAGACGGCGTCTACGATTCGTTCATAGAGAGCCTGGAATCCCAGGGATACCACGTCAATAGTGACGAGAACAAGAACGTCTACTGTCCCGAATACGGGATTCCACAGAAGCGGAAGCGGTGGGTAGTTATGGCCTCCAAGCGAGGTCCCCTCTCTTTGCCCGACCCACCGATACAGAACGAGGACAACTACCCTACGGTCAAAGACACGATTGGTCACCTGCCGCCAACCGAAGCAGGGGAAGTCAGTGACGAGAAGGACGTACACAGAGCACGTTCTCTCTCGGAAAAGAACCTGGAGCGTATCAATAACATGGAGCCCGGCGGAGATTGGACTCTCTGGGAGGAGGAGGACCTTGACCATCTCCTCGCAGACTGCCACCGTAAGGCGAGTGGGCGCTCGTACAAAGCGCCCTACAGTCGGATGCGCCCCGACGAACCCTCACCGACGATCACGACGCAGTTCTACAACTACGGCAGTGGTCGCTTCGGACACTACGATACAGACCAGAATCGGGCACTCTCGATCCTTGAAGGGGCTCTGATTCAGACGTTTCCGAAAGACTACGAATTCTACGACGAGTGGGAGGATGTCGGCGTGTCGAACTTGGGCCGGCTGATCGGTAACGCGGTTCCCCCCAAGCTCGGTGAGTACATGGGGCAGGCAATTCTCTCGCACGTGGGCGCGGCAGTACCGTCTGTTGAGCCTACTGTTGCCGACGACTGAGAGAACGGATGTCGTCTGAGGCGGAGCGCCGATTTCGGGTAGACCTGCTTGAATGGGGGGAAGGGAACCGCCGCGAGTACCCGTGGCGGGAATCGAATCGAACACTGTACGAGGTGTTCGTGGCGGAGTTCTTCCTGACCCAAACGCCGGCTGACAACGTCGCAGCGGTCTATCCAAGGTTCATGGAACGGTTCCCCACGCTGGACGCGATAGCAAAGACCAGTGAGAATGACCTCGTCGAAGCTATTGAGCCTCCGGGATTCCAGAATATGCGTGCAGGGGCACTGAAGCAAATCGCCTCCAAACACGACCACATACCTACCGAGCCAGAATCGTTGATGGAACTTCTGCGGGTGGGCCGGTACGTGGCGAACGCCACGCTGTGCTTCGCCCGTGGTGATCGTTTGCCAGTACTCAACAGGAACGTTGAGAGTATACAGTCGAGTATTTCGAGACACGTGGCCCGAGACAGAAGGGGATCAGCTGGCTTTTACCAAGAGACTGGTACCCGATGAAGCCCGTGCGTACAATCTTGCTCTACTCGATCTCGGTGCGTTGGTCTGTCAGAAAGAGCCGCTGTGTGAGCAGTGTTTCGCCCGTGAATACTGTGTCTACTTCCAAGAATCGGTAGGATAGGGGTAGCTTCGAGTTCTGCCGATCCCCATCGAAATTCAGATGGAGAGTTTAAACAGAGTCGCCATCTAAGCGCATAATAGTGATACTCTACGCGTACTCTACATCGGCGTGCTCCACGGGGATTTCTCTCGATGCTCCCGAGAGCGCTGAACACGGGATAGGTGATCCCATATGACTTCGAACGGCGACACCACAAGCGAAGAACCCCTCATCCTCCACTGTTTTGCGGACTACGGAACAGAATCAGAGGTCCTTAGCGACTTCGGGAACGTGATTCGTGTCGGAATTGACCCCAAGGATACGAACGAAAGTACACCGATCAAGGCCGACGCCCACATCGAGGACAAGGAGTGGGACCTTCCGATTAAGGACGATGTCACGTTCGATCTCGGACTGTTCCACCCGGTTTGCTCACGGTGGGCGGCGACGACGAGCATCTCCGGTGATCCCGACGAACACGAGAACATGATCCCGAGTGCACGAATGCTCGCAGAGAAGTACTGTGATCACCACATCATCGAAAACGTTCCTCGCGCACCGCTTGATGAACCCACCGTGCTGAACGGGCGGATGTTCGGAATGCCGATCGAGTACAAGCGTGCTTTCGAGACTTCGTTTGAAGTCCCACAACCCCCTCGTTTGAAGCGTCTTCTGACGACAGATGGACCGTCTGACAAAGCCGAGACCTCGTCGTTCTACTTCTCCGAACGATCCAAAGAGTGGTGGGCAGCAGTCAAAAATTACTCACCAAGACCGTATCCGAAGAGCCACCTTGCGAAGAACGCGATTCCCGCGCCGTTCATCTACTACTTGGTCCGGCTATGGCTGATGGTGTACGAAAACGAGCAAGGAATCTCGGAGGGTCGAGTGGACTACACCGACTACGACGAGCGAATGGACACCAAGCGCAAAAGTGAGAACAACCGCCAGTTGGAAGAATTCCGATGAGCGACAACGAGTGTCACGCGTATCAGGATCGGGGAGCTAACACATCGTACGTCGGAGATCCGTTTGTGGGAGTTCCTATACCCCGTGACATCGTTGAGTTGGTCGCCGACCAGTATTCTATTGAAGCCGATTCACTTGCGAGAGCACTACGAGAAGTACGAAATAAGTCGCTGATTGGCCCCGAAGTCCTGTTCACGGGGTTCGATCCTCTTCCAGTTGGACGGAACGACGACGGACTGTTGTACGTACTGGCCGAGGCAGACGGATGTTGGGATGCGGCCGCCGATCAAATTGGGCTCACCGAAGACGGTCGAAACGCCGTTTCGGCCGCTCATGACCGACAGGTCAAAAAAGTGGTTAGTGACGAAAAAAAGGGAGACAGTAGTGGATTCGTTGTCTCGTGTGCGAAGTTCCCCGCAGACGCTATCGACGACATCGTCGCGGTGGTAGACCGGACACGACTGACGAATCGACAAGCAACGATGTGGATCCTCTCACAGTACGTCCCCGGTAGTGACGCAATTGCTCGGATACTCTCTGTCCCCGAGTCGATTATTCGGTCAGATCTCGCCACGGTTGACCGGATTACACGACAGAGTGTGGAGGAGACACGAACTCTCGACGTCCCTGAACCACTTACTAGACTCGAACCAGATCCACAGTCCTCGACCTGGATGGGACTCAATTGGTCAAGGTGGTTCGAGCTTCAAGACTGGGAAACGCTCCGAAAAGAACTGCCCCGCCGGCCAGGCCTCTACCGAGTCAGACACTCCGGACTCCCGGGTTTGATGTACATCGGGGAGTCGGGAGCGGAAGGAGGAGTTCGACAGCGCGTAGGGCTTGGTCTATCAGCCGGGGTGAACGAGTCGGAGCGACAGACCGGAAACAAACACGGTGCCGCCCATCCCCTTCGGCAAATTACTGATGTTGTGGGTGGGCAGATGGAGGTTTCTGTTACGACACCCCCGATATCCTCAAATCGGAGACATCGCCGTACGATCGAGGCGACTTTAGTGGCGATTTGTCGTCGAGAGGTTGGGTGGACTCCTATGGTCCAACTGAACCGGGAGCCTGCTGAACACGTGAGCGGCTCCTACGACGAGTTGGAGCAAGAGCTAAAGGACATCGCGGAACGGTCCTCGTACACCGTGCCGACGTGGCAGCCTTGGCGCGAAGTAACTGCCCCCCGCTGGTTGGGACTTGACTGGACGGAGGCCCGTCCACTCTCTGAGCGAGATATGATCGAAAATGGCGGAGTTCATGCGTTCCGACTGTGGCGGGAGAATGAAACGGGAGAACGGTGGAATCAAACAATCCAAGAGATGGGTACGACTGGAGCGATATCGAGTCGTCTGTTCGAACTACAGAACGAGTATGGAGACGGTGTGCGTTTCTCTGTCGTTAACCTTGACGGGCTAAGCTCTGACGCCCAACGTCGGTCACGCGAGCTTAGTGAAGTCCGCTACGACCTCATCGGCGCACACTTCTTAGCTACTGGAACTCCGCCAAAAGAACAGTTCTGACCTCAATCAGGGGACTCCACCGACAACACACCGCACATATTTATGTCGGCTGGAGAGCATTGTGACAATTATGAGTCGTATCGCACACTTCTTCGATCTGTCTGCGGTTACTTCCGCTAACATCGGTGGGGTGTCGTGATGAGCGGTGAGTGGGGATTTACTACGTCTCGACCGACGGATGCCAGGTATGGCGACGACGTCGCAAAGTACGCGATGTCGCACGGTGAACCTGGGCTCAAGACGTTCGTTCGGGAGGTACTACAGAACTCAAACGACGCACGGTTGGACAACGACCAACCAGCACGGGTATCGTTTAAGCTGGAATCCTTACAAGACGACGAGGCGATCGAGTATCTCAGGGCACTCGATATTGAGACGTGGTCCGAGCACGCTAATCTAGCGACAGACACGGAGAGCGGGAAGCACATCGCTGAGGCGATCGAACGTATCCAAGATGACGAGGAGATCCGTGTCTTGACTATCAAGGACGAGAATACGGAGGGCCTCCTCGGCGAGGAGAACGCTGACGAATCAAACTTTACTGCTCTAGTTCGAGACGTTCTATTCAGCAGCAAGTCGGGAGATGCTGCCGGAGGGAGTTATGGTCTGGGGAAGGCAGTCCTCTGGCTGTACTCGGGCCTGTCACTCGTTATGTTCAATTCAACGCTGAGCGAGCCTAACCCGAAAGATCGATCCCCACGGCTGATCGGTCGGACGCGCTTGCCGACGCACAAGGCCGAAGATGGAGATACGGTCTACCAAGGACACGGTTGGTACGGTAATCTGAATGGCGACGAGGAAGGTGCGAGGCCCGAGTCTGTCTGGGGAGATGAAGCCGAATCAATTGCGGACGACCTCTATTTGAGCCGCCCGGACGTACCGGGGACGAGCATCCAAGTCGTGGATTTCCGTGTACCTACAGCGGAAGAACGACTGGATAACGAAGAGTTAGCGGACCAGATCACGGAGATGGCGATCGAATGGTTCTGGCCCGCGATTTATCGTGGTGACCTGGAGGTAGCAGTCGAAGTAGACGGCGAGACGAAGCAAGCAAGTATTGACGAATATCCTCAGTACGAACCCTTCACGACCTGTCTAAACGACCGTGATAACTCGGTCAGCCAGCTGGACGAACCTGGAGATGTAGCGCAGGAAACGATCTCACTGAACGTACCTGAGAAGAGTAACGGTGATAACGGTGCGGACGGCCAACTTGATTTGCTAGTTCGATATGCAGATTCGGGCGAGTATCAGCATCGGAACGAGGTAGCGTTCGTCCGAGGCGCGGGGATGGTCGTTGAGTATTACGACCGAGATCGAGTTGTCGTTGGAAATCAGGACTTTCACGCCGCTCTCCTTGGTGGCCGTGCGCGTTCGTGGGGGACTGATGAGAGCCCCCGAGACGCAGACGCTATCGTAGAGGAATTCTTGACCGCTGCAGAGCCGCCTCAACACGACGAGTGGGTACGAACAGAGACTCTGGCGAACTCCTACTCTCGGGGATTCCGGACCGCAGTGGAGGGTATCAAATCCGACGTGACCGAGACGTTACGTGGACTTGTCGCACCGGACGTTGACCGAGGGACGACTGGACCTCAGCGTCTGGGGAACCGGTTCAAGATCGGAAACGAAGCAAGAGGTGGTCAAGCTGATCGTGAGTCACCCAGTAGCCAGCGTGTTACCGGAAACACGAACATCTCCTTCGACGAGGTGTACACACACTGGTCGTTCAATGGCGAAGTAGAGCCTTTGAGCGACCGAAACGAGATCCGGGCGGTCACCGTCTCACTAATTCGGATGGCTGAGGAAAGAGCGACGTCGGACCGCCTTCCAGTACAGAACATCTCGTCAGATACGGCCGGTGTTTCGATATCACTCCCGAAACAGAATGGAGTCCAAGTGGGCCGATTAGAGCCAGCTTCTGGCACATCAACAATTTCCTTCGAGGGCGTTTCGATAGAAGACTACAGACAGGTCGAGACCAGATTGAAAGTGTCTGTTGACGTGGCAGAACGGAGGGAGGAATAATGGCGACTGTCAATGAGGGAGTTGAAGGGGCAGAACCGGACGAAGAAGGAGAAGATGACGTCCGGACCGGTAGCTTAGTGAGCCAGTCTCTCCCGCATAAGTATCAAGAAGATACGCTTGAATTCGACGTTGATTCATTTCGTCTAGATGGATCTCCTCTCGGTGATAGAGGAGAACTGGATGAGGATGATCAGTTCCTGTCCTTGGTGGACGAAGGTAGCTGGGAGACGTTGGAGTTGGAAGGTACGGTTACCGTAGATCAGGATACTGTTGAGGGAGTCTTCCCGTTTGACGAGTGGGAGGAGACGCCAGGTCGCCTCGCACTAGTGATGGAGAATCCCCTCGCAATGAATCGAGATCGGCAGATACTCGCCGACTCGCCCTTCAATGGGGGAACCCACGAGTTCACTCTATCCATCAATCGTGACCACTACCGTGGGCGGGTGAAGATTAAGCCGTTCCTCACTAGAACCGAGAAAGGTGGATCCGGTGGATCAAAACACGCGTCTAAGGTCGGTGCACGAGTCGCGGACGGGATTTCGTGGATCGTGCGACTTGACAAAAGGGATGACGGCGGGAGCCTTCTCATGCCGATCATTGAGGACTTCAGCGACTACGACAGCTTCCCCGACGAGAATCACATCCACTATCTCAGTCTAGAAGCACCTCGGAATCCGCAGCTCTACCTGAACAGGGAACACCCACAGGTGGTTGAGGTTCTGAACAATACGGGATACACGGGTGGGCCTCCCCGACTTCGAGACGTACTCTATGACTACATTGAGCACTCGGTCTGGACGCAGCTCCTGCTACAGACAGCACGCGATACGAGCCCAGACACCGGCGAACCAGAGTACGGCTGGCAGGAAGACGTATTGGACATCTTCATAGATGATTTGTATCCGAACCTTGGAGACGACGAGGCGGCGATTCAACTTGCCGAGGACGTCCGGAGTCACGTTGACATCCCGGATCTTGTTCAACGGATCGAACGTACGGTCCACCAGCAGTACGATATCCCGTCGGACACCACGAATCTGATTGAGGAGGCGATCCAAAGTGACGACTGAGCTTTACCACTTACAGAGTGCAGCCCATCCGATGATCGACAACCGATTCCTCGCGGGTGACCGTGAGCTCACGAAGGATGACCTCCGTCCGTACTTACAGCCCCTAGGTCGATCTATAGATCTGAGTCCGGTGGACGAGCGAATTGAAGAGATTCGGGCCGACGATGACATTGATGCTCAGGACTCACTAATCGATGCCGAGTTAGCACCCACACTCCACCGCACTCTCGATCTGACACGCAATGAAGCGGCAGACGCTGGGCTGTGGCATTACCTCTGTGTCGTCCGATTCCCGGAGTTCGTTCACTACCGGTGGGATCACGTTTTCGATCCGGAGAGTCCGAGCAACATGGAGGAGAAATTCCTAAAAGCCGGTACGGACGCCTACTCTAACGCACTACACCGGATCTGGTGGGGTGCTGAACTCACCTACGAGGAGGGAGACTCAGGGAAGGTTGAGGATCGGGATTACAGTCGAACGAAGCAGGTTCTCGGTTTTCAGGAACTCGCCAACGATATCCTAGACCACGATTTCGCACGGTACAGTCCTGTTACGCACGCTTGCGGCGATCTCCTCTGTCACGACACACTGAACGAGATCAAGGATGAAGACACGTATGGCGATCCCCCCTCAAACAGTAACATCGTGAGTCGAACGACAACGCTACTCCGAGAGGAACTAACAGTCCGACGTGTGGAGATGATGGAAGAAGACCATATCGTAGAGACGATAGAGGATCTACGTGACGACGTGATGCGTGGGGAGGCCGGTTGGTCGTAGCGTGAGAACGAGAACATTGACGTTTAGGGGATCTGAGTCTACGAGTCGTCCTCCGCCAACTACGAACACCTGAACTCGGGGAGAGGTTCATCTTTTTTGTTTGGAAGGGTCTCGTTCTCTCTAATGAGTGACCCGAAGGCTTCTGACTCCGTCGGACAGATACCAACTGACGTCGCCGACGAGATGGTTCGCCGGCTGTTCACGGATGGTGGCCCCGAGGCTGACGAACGAATCCTCTTCCCCGGAGTCGGACGAGGCAAACTCGTGGAAGCGGTTTCTCGATACTGTGACCGGCACGATCTCAACTTTCCCGAGAGTATCGCCTTGGAGACGAACGAAGACCTCGTGGACGAGCTCCAAGAGCAATTCGACGAACTCCCTCTTGACGTTCAGCACCTTGATTTCCTCGGCAGTCTACCCGACCTTGGGGAGTTTGAGTACATCCTGAGCGATCCTCCAGTAGCCAGATTACCCGATCTTTCTCTAGAGGCCCGGGAAGACCTGGCAATGCGGTTCGACACTATCTCTGCTGACGAGCCAAGTCAAGACGAGGACCTCTACCTTGCGTTCTTCGAGCAAGGGTTGAGAATGCTCGCACCGGAGGGACGACTGGTGTTCGTTACCCCCGACTTCACGAGCAAGCGAGGACATTCTGCGATACCCGAACTGAAGAGACGGCTCACTACTTTCCACATTGAGGATATTGACGAAAGTCCCGTCGAATCGCCGTACGATCAGGTACAACTAGATGTCGTAGTCACAACCGTCACACACGCAGATCCCGATCCAGAGTACGCATCGGAGGTTGATTTCAACGGCGTACAGGAGGCACTGACAGTACCTTACGATATCGGTGTGGAGGACATCATGACACAGGATCCAGTATCATTCTACCCCGACGACGACGTCCACAATGTCTATCTCAAACTAATACGGAACGACTACGATGCGGCACCCGTTCGAGACCGGAAGAGCGAGGATTGTCTCGGTCTCGTGTCGAAGGCCGAACTGACAGGGGCCGACACCGGTACACTCGCAGACGGTTACATCAAGGAGATAGACGAAGCCCGGATCGTTCCCATTACAGCGTCGTTTGATGAAACATTGGATCGGTTACGTGGGCGACGGTTCTGCCTAGTGGGGGATCAAGACGATGTCCGGGGCATCGTAACACGCTTTGACCTCAACAGTATGGAGGTGTACTTCCATCTGTATGCGAAGTTTGGCCAGTTCGAAATCGGACTGAGAAACATCATTCGTGATTACGGTATCGACTGGGAAGACGCACTCCTCGATGCTGGAATCGACTGGGAGGACGTCAAGGACCGGAACGAGAAGTACAGCGAGAAGTCGGAGGTTGCGCAGGATGTACTCGACACTCTGCTACTGTCCGATCTAATCAAAATCGTCGAATATAGCGCGGTCCATGAGGCGATTGGGTTCAAGCAGTCGAATCTCGGGGTTCGGCCTTCGGCCATTAACGATCTGCGCGCGTCTGTCGCCCACTACCAGCCATTAATCCACACTATGGATACGATGTCGTGGACGAAGAAACGAACGACAGGTGATTTCGGTGAAATTTACGATGCTCTGAATGACTGTCTGGAGACGCTTGAGGGTCAGAATTACGTCTAACTGGTCTATCAGCAAAAGAGGCCGAGTGCTAGACGTGTAGCGACAAGCAGCCATTCACTCCGTCAGAGTCCGCTTAACCGACCAATCTGGGAACTCTTGGCTTCAACCCCCTCGTCTATCGAGTGGACTTCCAGCCTGTAGAGGTACTTGCCGATCTCGAAGTCGCTGAGACGAATGTCTGGACTGTCCGAAAGCATCACGTCATCAAGTGTTCCGTCGGCGGCAGACCGAAGTGCTGTCTGCCGGAGTGCTTTCTTCAGACGACTGTATATCGTCTCCATCTCCTGGACGGCGTTCCACACCTGGCTGAAGTTCTCTTTCACGCCTTCAAGATCGTACGCTTCGGCGATAGCCCAAAAGCTCTTCTTCGACCGAGTCCGGTGGACCTCCATCTTGTACCACCGCTCGTAGGTGCCGTGTCCCTTGTTGAGACCCTGTTGTTCCATCTTCTCCACGAAGTCGTCCAAGTCGTCACCGGTCTCCTCCAAGGCAGCTTCGAGATTGACTTTCCACAGGTTCGCGTAGTAATACAGTCCCACGTCCCCACGTTCACGGATCAACGCGTACAAGTTCTCACGTATCTCGTCAGTATCATCCAAGTGGACGACGATATCGTGTTTCTTGAGCCGGGAGGCGTTCTTCTTGAACAGTTTGTCGTGGCCCTCACGCAGCGAATACACTTCGGTGTCCTTCCGGAGGTACATGGACAAGCCTTCGTCAAAGTGGACGTCAAGACAGTCGGTCTCGGTCCATCCACCGGAAGCACTCGTCTGTTTCGTGGAGGACATCTCGTACTCGGCCGGATCGAAGTCTTCACTGTCCTCGTAATCTGTCTCGTACCCTCGAACGATTTCACCCAGGTCCTCTCCTTCGGCCTCGTCTACGGAGATGTCCCCACCGAGATCGCTCGTACTGGGCTCCTCGTACTCGGGGAGATCGATATTCACACGTTCGATGTCTGCGGATTCGTCCGTAGCGAGACGGGTCAGCTTGTCGATCACCTTCCAGAACGGGGCATTTGCGATCGATTCGAAAGAGTTCTCGACGGCATCAATTTGTGAGTGGAGGAGCCCCATCTCAATTGGATACGCTAAGACGACAGCGTCAGTTGCGACGTCGGTCCGAAGAAGATCGCGGTCGGCCCATCGGAGTGCACCGTAGAGGACGACGTGGTCCGTGGGGTCGGCCGAGCGAACACTGTGAGTATCGTGGATCGAGAGGTCGTCACCCAAGTCACGGTAGAGAGAAGCGTGCTCAGACTGGAGGAACATCGTGAGTGCCTGCTGTTGACTCTCTGTCGCAGTAACAACGGAAATCGAGTCTCCTCTGTCCAGCGCGCCGTAGAGCAGGTTGTTAACTAACACGCCCTGCTTCTTGTCGCTCGCAGGCACATCGTCCCAAATATCCTCCAGCTCTTCAATAGCCGAAACTACGTCACGGAACGTGCCAGTTGCGGGATTGGCTTCTGGGTCAGACGCGATGCGTCCCGCGAACCGGTCCAGTTGCGCGAGCCGGCTCGATATCGTCGTCCGCCGTGCGTGAAAGTCGGCCACGTCAAGAGGAGTCAAGAGTTCGCGGAAACTCCCCAGGGCGTACCGTACAAGTTGCTGCCCGCGTTTGAGGACATCCGCATCCAACTCTCGCGTCAAGTACTCGAACTTCGCTCGGCGGTTGTTCGCTCGTTTTAGTGCCGTGAGAAGGTCTCCGTCGCCACACGTATGGACGTCGATAGAAAGGCCTGAAACACGGTTCTGCTCCCGCCTGGCGACGACCTGAGAACGTTGAGTCGTCGGACTCACCTCCTCATCGGTACGCATCCACTCGTTCCCACTATCAAGGTCACTTTCGACTACGGCAGACAACAGCCGAGGTGGCCACGACCACAGGAATGCTCGTCCCCGTAGTTTCTCCACGAGGTCTGACGTCGGATTGCTCGTGAAGTAGATTATCGCAGGCACGTCGTTTCGCTTTTTCCACTTCAATAATCGGAGGAGGCGTTCTTCGTCGTACTTTACGGAGTCGTCGTAGATCACACATCGAATCCGATCTCCGACAGCGTCCGAAGGAATACGCGTGCTCGTGTACGAGAAGAGGAATCGTGCGGGCTTGTCGGGATGGTTGAGGTTCTTCGTGACTGTCGCTAGGGATCCGTCTTGCGTCACGTTAGCTATCGGAGTTTCCTCACGCGCGTAACAGGATTTGTCGTGTGGTGGCCGTATCGACGTCGGAGACAGTTGCCTAAACCGCTCACGGAATGCCGTGTTGGAGCTGAGCAGAAACACCGCGTTACGGCCATCTACTTTTGGTCCAAAGAGGGCCTCAAGCGCGTGGAGGTGTAGAAACCCGGATCTATCAGACGGTGTCACGATGACGAGATCTTGGCCACGCTCTACCGTCGCGTTAAGGAGGCCTGCGTGTACTCTCGTTGAGGCCGGGAAGTGGACTAGTCGCTCTTCGTCAGCGAGATTGCCAGACGAGATGAACGGAGAATTCACCGCGGGTGTATCGAAGAGCGCGTTGAGTGACACGTCCCTGACAAAGTGAGCAGTCTTGGAAATAGTTTACTGAAGGTTTCACAATTCAGGTACGCCGGCTGGATTACGCGATTGAGAGTCCTCAACCGTAACTGCGATGTACTTGTCCTTGACGAGGCATTCCTATGTCAAAGACGATAGCTCAGATCGGTACGAATTCCACTCTTACAACTACGCATTCT
>Ga0306867_1000161_pt1 | contig 42632 bp, 39 predicted proteins | sample AntRauTorckE6831_FD_190432 | JGI IMG/M metagenome (GOLD analysis project Ga0306867, IMG submission 190432) | Saline lake microbial communities from Rauer Islands, Antarctica - Metagenome Torckler E6 #831 (v2) (version 2) | ecosystem: Environmental > Aquatic > Non-marine Saline and Alkaline >...
TGCCCGTGACAGTTCGTGCAACAGGTCGATATAGGCCGCAAACAGCGTCGGATTCGGGTCGTCCATGGGCAGGGTGCGCTGCAGCAACTCATTCACGTAAAGCCCGCTATAGAGCGCCAGTGTCTTAGTCAGTGATGGGCCAGGGCGGACATCCGTCTGGGTCAGAGTCTTGAGGTCGCCGCGCCCGACCCAGTCCAGCACCAGGGGCTGGAACGGCTGTAGCTGCGCCTTAAGCGGGCTTTTGGCTGAATTGGCGCCGCGGGCAATCACTGTCACGCGTCCTGAATTCAGCGAGAACACATCAACCATCAGGCTGGTTTCACGCCACGGCCTGCGATGAAGAACGTAGGCGGGCTCCTGCTGTATCTGCCCTCTCATGCCGGTCTCAGAAGTCGTTCATACCGAGGCTTTTCAGGGCCCGGTCACTGTCGGCCCAGCCACGCTTTACCTTGACCCAAAGCCGCAGCATCACTTTGCTGTCAAACAGCCGCTCCATATCAACGCGGGCTTCCTGGCCAATGTGTCGCAGACGCTCGCCTTTATCGCCGATGATAATTTTCTTCTGGCCCTCGCGCTCGACCAGAATCAGCGCGGAAATGTGCAAGGTTTTCTCGTCGTGCCGGAATTCTTCGATTTCGACCGCCACGGAATAGGGCAACTCGGCACCGAGCTGGCGGGTAATTTTCTCACGGACCATTTCCGACGCCATAAAGCGCTCACTTCGGTCAGTGATCTGGTCATCGGGATAAAAGTGGACGCTTTCCGGCAGAAAACGGGCCACCGATTCTTCCAGCGGCGCCAGGTTCATCTTTTTCAAAGCCGACAGGGGGATGATTTCGGCGAAATCGCGCTTCTTTGAGACCATGTCCAGATGCGGCAGCAGCAACTCCCGATGTTCGATCCGGTCTACCTTGTTGACCGCCAGAATCACCGGGCAGGTCAGGCTGCTGAGTTTTTCCAGCACCATATCGTCGGCTGATGTCCAGGCCATCTGATCCACCACAAACACCACCACATCCACACCCTTCAGGGCCGAGGTGGCTGCCTTGTTCATATACCGGTTCAGAGCCCTGGGTTCGTCCTCATGCATGCCGGGCGTGTCGACATAGATAGCCTGTGAAAGGCCCTCTGTTTTGATGCCAACGACCTTATGCCGGGTGGTCTGCGGCTTGCGGGAAGTGATACTGAGCTTCTGACCCAGAATATGGTTCAGCAACGTGGATTTGCCCACGTTCGGGCGGCCTACAATGGCCACAAAGCCACACCGGCTGTCGGGATTCTCGGGGCGCGTAATATCGTTCATCAGTCGTTCTCCACACCCATTTGTTTCAGGGCATTGCGGGCGGCTTCCTGTTCGGCGATGCGGCGGCTGCTGCCGATACCCGAGGTTTTTCGGTCCAGAGACGGCAACGCGCAGCAGACATTAAAGGTCTGGGCATGAGCCTCCCCGTCGACGGATATCACCTCATAGAGGGGCAGCGGAAACTGTCGTGACTGGAGATATTCCTGCAGCCGGGTCTTCGGATCTTTCTGAGTATCCTGCAGGTCCAGTTTTTTCAGGCGCACCTCAAACCAGCGCAGAATCTGCTCCCGGCAGGTATGAAAATCACTGTCCAGATAGATCGCGCCAATCACCGACTCTACCGCATCCGCCAGAATCGATTCGCGCCGGAAACCGCCGCTTTTGAGCTCACCGGACCCGAGGCGAAGATAATTGCCAAGCTCGAATTCGCGTCCGATTTCCGCCAGGGTGACACCCTTGACCATGCGCGCACGCAAGCGGCTGAGCTGGCCTTCACGGGCTTTTTCAAAATGCCGGTAAAGATATTCGGCAATCACCATATTCACGATCGAGTCACCCAGAAATTCCAGGCGCTCGTTGTTCTGGTTGCCATGGCTGCGATGCGTCAGAGCCAGCAACAGACGTTCAGGGTCTTCAAATTGGTATCCCAACCGACGCTGTAACTTTTCAAGATCAGGTTGGGAGCTCACTGGCCAGTCATCTCATACTCGTGCCGGAAATGAACCACAGTGTCGATATTCTGGAAGATATTATCCCGGACTTCGTATTCCACTTTGATGAGTGCCACGTCACCGTTTTTATCAACCGTGATGTCCTCCTTTTTCAGACTGCGCACGTTGTTGACGATAAGCCGCTTGTTGATGAGGGTGCGAATCTGAGCCGGCCCCATTCGTGAAAGCCCCTCAGTATCACGGATGCTTTCAATCGCCGCGCTGATGGTTTTATCATCCATATAAGCGGGCCCCAGTTTGATACCCAGAGTCAGCAGGCTGCCAAAGAACAGAACCATGATCAGAATGGTCAGTGCCGAAGCGCCGGATTGTTTGTGCATGGAGGAAAGACTGGTTTGCTTCATGTTCGATACACCCTTGGAGTTCAACACTGGTAATCGGTGCTGTTAATCAATACTGCCGACACGATCAAAGGATGGCAGACTGGTGAACGATTGCCAGTGCATCCAGATCGCAAACGCCTTGCCAACAACCATGTTGTCTGGAACCATGCCCCAGTAACGGCTGTCGTTGCTGTTGTCACGGTTATCACCCATCATAAAATACTCGTCATCACCCACCGTCCACTGACCTTCCCCGCCATTACCGGTGCGGCCCATGGTGCGAAAAATCAGGTGCTCCGTTTCGCCTAACTGTTCCCTGAGCATCTCGACCGGCGGCAGGCGGGCAACGAATTCAGCCTCTACCCGCTCGCCGTTCACGAAAAGCTGATGGTCCTGATAGCGGATACGGTCGCCGGGCACGCCCACCACGCGTTTGATGTAATTGGTGGTGCCATCATCCGGGTAACGGAACACCATCACATCGCCACGCTGAGGGTCGTCCACTGCAAAAATTTTTGTACCGGCAACGGGCAGGCGCAGGCCGTACGCAAACTTGTTAACCAGGATAAAATCCCCCACTTCCAGCGTTGGCAGCATGGAACCCGACGGAATCTGAAAAGGCTCTACCAGGAAGGATCTGAGCACCAGCACAATGGCCAGCACCGGGAAAAACGACCGGCTCAGCTCAACCAGGTAAGGCTCTTTCGCCGCCTCCGACTCTTCAGCGTTAGCAGTCTCTTGCTCCGGCGCCCGGCGCCCTTTGCGCAGAACCACAACATCCAACAGCCAGATCAGTCCGGTGGCGAAGGTCAGAACAACCAGAACCAGGGGGAAATTAATGTCCATTCAGGTGCCTTTTATTTATCCACTTTCAGTACGGCAAGGAAAGCTTCCTGCGGCACCTCGACATTGCCCAGTTGCTTCATTCGCTTTTTGCCTTCCTTCTGCTTCTGCAGCAGTTTCTTCTTTCGGCTGACGTCACCGCCATAACACTTGGCCGTTACGTTTTTCCTTAACGCCTTGACCGTCACCCGCGCAACCACCTGACTGCCAATGGACGCCTGAATGGCAATATCAAACATCTGCCTGGGGATCAGCTCTTTCATCTTTTCGATCAGGGCGCGGCCACGGTAGTTGGACTGCTCCTTGTGAACAATCAACGCCAGCGCATCCACCCGCTCACCGTTAATCAGAACATCCAGACGAACCAGATTTGCGGTCTGGAAGCGCACGAAATGGTAATCCAGCGATGCGAAGCCACGGCTTGCTGATTTTATACGGTCGAAAAAATCCAGCACGACTTCCGCCATGGGTAGCTCGTAGGTAATCTGCACTTGGGTGGACATAAAGTGCATATTCTTCTGAACGCCGCGCTTTTCTTCGCAAAGGGCAATCACGTTCCCCAGGTGCTCCTGAGGCACCAGAATATTCGCCTCCACGATCGGCTCCCGCATTTCTTCAATAGAGCCAATATCGGGAAGTCTGGAGGGACTGGCCACCGACAGAGTCTCACCCTGCTTGTTAAGCACCTCGTAAATAACCGTTGGCGCAGTGGTGATCAGATCAATATCGTATTCGCGTTCCAGCCGCTCCTGAATAATTTCCATGTGGAGCATGCCCAGAAAGCCACAGCGGAAACCAAGACCCAGCGCGTCTGAACTCTCGGGTTCAAAAAACAGGGATGCGTCGTTAAGCGTCAGCTTCTCAAGTGCATCCCGGAAATCGTTGTAATCGTCTGAGCTGACAGGGAACAGGCCGGCATAAACCTGGGGCTGAACTTTTTTGAACCCCGGCAGCCTCGGGATGTTTTCCCAATCTTTTTGCTGAACAATGGTGTCGCCTACCGGGGCGCCATGGATATCCTTGATGCCGGCTATAACAAAGCCTACCTCGCCGGCATGTAGCTCACCGGTTTCCGTGGGTTTCGGTGTAAAAATCCCGACCTTATCGGCAGCCCAACCCTTCTGGGTCGACTTGATGACAATCTTGTCACCTTTTTTAATGGTGCCCTGGGTCACACGCACCAGAGACACAACGCCCAGATAGTTGTCGAACCAGGAATCAATGATCAGCGCCTGAAGCGGAGCATCCACGTCGCCGACCGGTGGCGGGATTCGCTTTATCAGGTCTTCCAGAACGTCCTCCACACCCATGCCGCTTTTTGCACTACAGCGCACGGCATTAGTGGCTTCAATTCCAATGATGTCTTCAATCTCCTGGGCGACCCGGTCCGGCTCTGCCTGGGGCAGATCCATTTTATTGAGCACCGGAACCACTTCCAGCCCTTGCTCAATAGCCGTGTGGCAGTTGGCCACGGATTGCGCCTCCACACCCTGCCCGGCATCCACAATCAGCAGGGCACCCTCGCAGGCGAATAGCGAGCGGGACACTTCGTAGGAAAAGTCGACGTGGCCAGGGGTGTCAATGAAGTTCAGTTTGTATTCAATGCCGTCACGGGCCGTGTATTTCAGCGTGACGCTCTGGGCCTTGATGGTGATCCCACGCTCACGCTCAAGATCCATGGAATCAAGCACTTGCTCCGCCATTTCCCGACCCGTGAGGCCCCCACACATCTGGATAAAACGGTCAGCCAGAGTGGATTTACCATGGTCAATGTGGGCAATGATCGAAAAGTTACGGATTCGGCTCAGTTCAGTCACAGAAAAAGGCTACTCAAATAAAACGAAGGATTGGGCCTGGAAGGGCCACCACCGGGAAGCTCGCCCCCGGCGACGGCGTGATTTTACCGGTATAAGGGCTGTATTGCCATGATCAGGAAATCATCGGGCTTTCGTATTGCCGAACAAGGAAACCAATCAGCGCATCTTCATCCAGCGGATAGCTGAACAAATTGCCCTGACACTGGGCGCAACCGGCATTGTGAAGGAAATCGAGCTGCTGCGGTGTTTCTACTCCCTCGGCCACGACCGTCAGGTGCAGCTTGCGCGCGAGAGCAATGACGGCAGAGGCAACATCGGTGGCGCTGACATTGTAGGGAATGTCGCGGATAAAACGATGGTCAATCTTGATCACATCCAATGGCAGCTGCTGAAGCGATACCAGCGAGCAGGCGCTGGTTCCAAAGTCATCAAGAATCAGACAAATGCCCAGGTCATGCAGCGATACCAGAAGGTCATGAACCTGCCTTGCGTCTTCATTCAGCAATGCTGCGGGCATTTCCAGCTCAAGCTGTTCGGGCGAAACCCCGGTTTCAGTGATCACCTGACGCACCATGTCGAGAAAACCGGAATCCATCAACTGCCCTACCGACAGATTGACGGCCATTTTAAGTGATTCAAATCCCGCCCGCTCCAGAGCCTGAATCTGAATACAGGCCTGCCGCAGGGCAAGTTCTCCCAGACGGACGATCAACCCGGTTTCTTCCGCCAGACTGATGAATTGCTGCGCGTTCACCAGCCCTTTTTCCGGATGATGCCAGCGCAGGAAGGCTTCCACACCGATAACACGCTGGGTTTCAATCTCAACCTTGGGCTGGTAGTGCAGCACGAAGCGGTCTTCCTCCATTGCTGTCGCCAGCTCTTCCTGTTGAATAAGGCGTCGGGTTGCCTGGGCATTCATGGCGGGGGTAAAATACTGATAGGTGTTGCGCCCCGCTTCCTTGGCACGGTACATCGCCAGGTCAGCGTATTTCATGAGAGTGCCGGGATCTTCGCTGTCGTGGGGGATCATGGTAATACCGATACTGACCGTTACTCCGACCTCATGATCCTTCAGGCGAACCCGCTGGCACAGCCGGCGCAGGATTGTCTCTGCCACTTTACCAGCGGCGTCCGGACCGCTGATCCGGGAAAGCAGAACCACAAATTCGTCACCGCCGAGCCGCGCGACCGAGTCGTCCTCCCTCACACACCCGGCCAGCCACTGTGCCACCTGTTTGAGCAGCTCATCACCAGCGTCATGGCCCAGGGTATCGTTGATTCGTTTGAAACCGTCCAGGTCCAGAAACATCAGCGCGGCAGATTCCTGATTTCGCTTGCTGCGGTGTACCACATGATTAAGGCGATCACGGAAAAGCTGACGGTTGGCAAGCCCGGTCAACGGGTCGTAAAAGGCCAGACGGTGGAGCTCAGACTGCGCCACCTTGAGCTGGGTCAGGTCCCGGAGGCTGAGCACCACGCCCCTGACACCGGGCACCTTCAGCATGGAGGTAAACGTGCCTTCCATCTGGCGCCAGTGCCCGGCAGCATCACGCACCCGAACCTGAACTGCGGGCATCTGCTTGCCGGGCATCTGCATGGATTGTTCAAAGCGGTTTTGCAGCCCGGTCCAGTCTTCCTCATGCACGTGCGGCTTTAACCCAAGGTCATACACCTGCTCCGGATCAAAACCAAGAATGTCCTCACTGGAAGGACTGGCATACAGGGGATGACCGTCCTTGCCCAATACCAGGGTAACGTTTGCTGCTCCCTCCGTGATGGCCCGGTAATGGCCGGCGCTGCTTTGAGCCATGATCCGGCTGCGGGTCAGGGTCAGGGCAAATCCGAAAAGCAGCAGACTGATAATCACGCCGGCCCCCAGCACGATGGATGGCCGAGGGTCGGCAGCCAGATAATCAAAAGCGGGCGTCGAGCGGGTCTGTAACAACCAGTCGCGACCACCATGAGAAATGGTCTGGCTCATTTCGAAACTGAAGTCTTCATCCAGCGATCCGAGGTTCGAGCCGTACATCAGAGCTTGCCTGGAAACCTCACCACTGTCGTAGATCTTAACGTCAAGAAAGGGTGATATCAGGCCCACAATGCCATCCAGCAGAGTATTCATGCGAAAGGCGCTGAACACGTATCCAGACAACATCATCTGCCGCTCCAACCGGCTTTCGGGCGCTTCGCCACCCTGATACACGGGGTAGTACATCAGAAAGCTGGCCTGATCTTCCGCCACTTCTTCCTGAATCAGCACCACCTTCCCGGTAACCTTTGGTTTTGAACTGTCACGGGCCGCCTCCATTGCCGCCTGGTGAGCGGGGTTGCTGAAGGCATCGTAGCCCAGCGCTTTCTGATTGCGCTCGGTCCCGGGCTCAAGGTAGAACATGGGGTAGTAGTCCGGCCCGCTCCCGAGGGGTGTGACCAGGTAATTGAGAATACCGTTACGCCGGGTTGTGGCAATATGTTCTGCCATCTGCCGCACGCCAACCCGCTTCACATACCCGATACCCTGAATGCCGGGGTAGTAGCGGTTGATATCAACCTTATCGATATACTCCCGCCATTCGTCCCGGCTGACTTCGCCGGCAACGGCAAACAGGCCTGCGCTGCCTGCCAGCACCTGCTCATAGTTAAGCAGCCGCTCATCAATAGCAGTTCTGAGTTGGAGTGACTGGGTTTGGAAGCGAGCCTGGGTACGATCTTCCACCAGACGTATGGAGACCTGCCAGAGCAGAAAGGTAACAATAAGGACAGCGACCAGCAGCATCCAGGCCACCCATGAATATCGGGGCCTGAGGAGAGTTAGTAAAGGCAATTCCTTTCTGTACATCATGACTGCTGAGTCCGTTCCCTGAACATCGTTCTTGTTGGCCAGCAGTATAACAAAGCCCCCTGCGACTGTCGTTTCTATCGACAGCAACAGGGGGCGTTTGAGCTACGCGACTTTTTCGGGTGCCGTCAGGTCAGGGTTTCATCACGAAATAGCTCGCTCTGCCCTGCCGTATAACCCGAACCGAGACCGCACTGTTAGCGGGCAAGGATTTCACCACCTCTCTGAAATCGTCCACCGAGCTTACCGGGCGACGGTTCAGTTCGGTAATAACGTCGTTCGGCCGGATGCCTGCGTCCTGCGCCGGGCCGCGCGCCACTCCGGTCACCAGAACGCCACCGGACGACAAATCCCAGGAATCAGCGATCTCATCAGGCAGTGGCTCGATATTCAATCCCAGCGGCGCTGATGAAGAATCATTGTTACCGCCGGACGGTGACGCACTTCTGGCCTGCCCGTCTTCGGGCAACCGGCCGATCTCTACCTCTACGTTGATGATGTCACCGCCGCGCAACACCCGAAGCGACGCCGTTTCACCCACCGGAGTCCTACCCACCATAGGTGGCAGATCGGAAGACCGGGTGACGTCTTCGCCTTCGTACGCCAGCACGATATCACCGCTCTGCAAGCCTGCATCCCGGGCGGGAGAATCGACCATAACCTCTGCGACCAGGGCACCGCGGGGGCGCTCAAGGCCGAAAGATTGCGCGAGGTCCCGGTTCACTTCCTGAATCAGCACGCCAAGCCATCCGCGGGACACCGACCCTTTATCACGAAGCTGGCGGAATACGTTCATTGCGTCATCAATGGGGATCGCAAAGGAAACGCCCATAAAGCCACCCGAGCGAGTGTAAATCTGGGAGTTGATCCCGATAACCTCACCGTCAAGATTAAACAGCGGCCCCCCGGAATTACCGGGGTTGATTGCGACGTCGGTCTGAATGAAGGGCACGTAGTTTTCCGAGGGCAGAGACCGGCCAAGGGCACTGACAATACCAGCCGTTACCGTGTAATCAAAGCCAAACGGCGAACCGATGGCGAGCACCCATTCACCAACCTTGAGGTCCCGGGACTGGCCGATTTTAACGACCGGAAGGTCGTCGCCATCTTCAATCTTGAGCACCGCCATATCCGAACGGGGATCGGTACCGACCAGACGAGCTGGCAGCTCACGGCGGTCGTTCAGCCGCACGATGATCTCGTCCGCACCCTCAACCACGTGGTTGTTTGTCAGCACGTAGCCGTCACTGGATACGATAAAACCAGAGCCCATGGACTGGCGAGGCGCTTGCCCGCCGGGAGACTCACCACCGAATGGCGACTGGGGACCAAGGAAAAAATCCTGTAAGAATTCTGGCAGTTGTTCGAACTGCCTCTGATCAAAGGGGCTGCCATGGGCACCTTTGCCACCCGCTTTGCGCTCCGTTGTGGTGCTGATATTAACAACCGCCGCTGAATTATCTTCAACCAGCTCGGTGAAATCGGGCAATTCTCCGGCCGATGCCGATCGAGCAAACACCGCAAACACAAGTGTCAGCAGCAGAATCGACTGACGAAAGGGGTTGATTCTTTGCATTCCGGACTCCCGTTAAGCTCAACTTCAAAGCTCTATTGTGCGGGCAAACGACGTATTTTCAACGATCTTACCAAAGCTTCATCTTGATACCGGAGGCGGATGCGGGCAATACCAAAACCCGCCACAAGACCTGCCAAAGCCCCCGCGATGGCACCCGCGTCCTGTGCTGGCAACCATTGCTGGCCTGCAACCGCACCCAACACCAGCAGCAGCAGCGGCAGCGCGTAAACCAAAAGCGACGCCCAGAGCAGCGCCGACTCTTCGATGGCCACGGTTACTTCGTCCCCGACACGGGCATCCAGATGATTGCTGACCAAAATCTGATTTGCGCGGCCGCTGGAAGCACTCGCAAGCACCCTCTGACCACAGCCGCTGCGGGCAGAACAGGATTCGCAGGCGCTGGCGCGAATGGTCTGCACCCAGGCCTTGTCTCCCCTGACCGCCACGACCCGACCGGTTTCGGTGATCATGGAACCCTGGCTCCCAGAACCACAGAGTCTTCGATATCGACGGATTGGGCTACTTTCAACGCGGTTTCCAAGGGAATCTCACCAACCACGGTGACCAGAAAATCTTCTGCGTTCTTCTCTAGCCGCCGCATATAAACGGTTGTCGCTCCGATTTTCGATGCCCCTGATGGCATTCCAGCGCCTGCGGCAGCCTCTACAAACACGGAAAAAGAGGCCAGACCGTCGGAAAATGCCACCGCCTGCCCACTGCCGGAACGAGGCGCTGCGGCTGGCTGGAAACCATTCGGCCTCCAGCCCAGTGTCCAGCCTTCCATGCTTTCTTCTGGCTTGACGGAGCTCTGGGGCGCAAGCGTTCTGTAGACTTCACGGCCTTCAGACTGAACCATGAATTCATGATCAGCGAGGTTGTCGCTAATGGTCAGGCTGGTAAAGTGAAAGTACTCAAGAACGTCCCCCGAAATCGACAGCACCTTGCCCTTCAGCGGCAGGCCGGTCGATTCCTCAAGCCAGAGTTGGTGGCTGTAGCGCAGAGAATCCCTGGCATTCAGGGCGAGCCGAACCACGTCATGGCCGGCTATACGGTCGCGGCCTGTAATCTCCGGACGATACCAGCGATCGACCGGCATCAGCTGATTGGTGAAGGCTTCGGCGAACGGGCCGGAAGGGATTACGTTGTTCAGCTCCATCCGCCCGAGTGCCGGCAGCACGCAGATAACATTCATGCCTTTTCGAACAATCTCGCCAATCTGGCCATCCTGCATTACCAGCCTTTCTTCAACCATACCGTCACGGTAGCGATGAGCAACCTGCATGGAACTGACCTGGTCTCCGCGGGCATACACAAACACCCCCCGGTAAGAAGTCTTCGTCAGCGCAGGCCCGAGCCGTTGCAGCCAATATTCGGGATCATCCGACTTGTCTTCGGCGATCACGCCCGGCGACACCAGCATCAAGGCTAAGGCGATGAGTGCAGTGAAGACAGGCAGTCGTGCCGCGCGGTTCCGGATCATCAGTACCCTGCCCCAGAGGCGCTGACCGCCCGCGCATAACCCATGGAGGCGTGGCCAGCGCTAACGCTGTTGTGCTGAGCGTGCTGAAGCAGATAGCGGCTTAACTGCTCACGCTGCTGCTCATCCATCCCCTGAATGGCCAGCTCGGGAACGCCCGCTGCGGCCGACTGCTCGCTGGGTGCGGGGCTCGAGTCCCACCCGGTACCGGCACTGAACCCGACCGCCAGCGCCAGAGTAACCATAGCCACCGCCGACCATAGCCAACTCTTTCCCGTTGGCGGCAGCGCCACGGTCTTCTGGTTCCGTGCCCGGTCATGACCCTCAAGCACGTCACGTACACCCTCGCTCACATCAATGGAGTCGACCGCAGGATGCCTGTGCTGAATCAGGTCACGCATCTGTTGCCAGCTCTGAAACTGCGCCCGCACCTCATCCTGCCCCTCCTGGGACAGCAATCGGCGAACGGACAGTTCATCCGCTTCATCATCCATCATTGCTGACAGGGTTTCTTTCAGACGATCATCCATTGGATGCAACCTCTTTAAGTCCGCGCGTCGTTCAGAAAGGGCCCAAGGTGTCGTTCAACTGACTCCCGCGCCCGGAAAATTCTGGACCTTACCGTGCCGATAGGGCACTCAAGTATCCCGGCAATGTCGTCGTAACTCAGACCATCGTATTCACGCAGAAGAAAAGCCGACCTGAGTTCTTCCGGTAATGCAGTAATAGCGACTTCCAACTCATGTTGCAGTTGATCGCGGTGCAGCAGGCGATCCGGCGATGCGTCATCCCGAAGCCGGAAACCATCCTCGAAATTTTCAGCATCGCCAGCGTCGGCACCCCCCTGCGGTCTGCGGGACCGGGACTCAAGGAAATTCTTCGCGGTATTCACAGCGATGCGATAAAGCCAGGTATAGAAAGCGCTATCGCCCCTGAACCGCTCAATCGCGCGAAACGCTTTAACAAAGGTTTCCTGGGTCAGGTCCATCACTTCCTGGTGATCGTAGACGTACCGACCTATGATTGAAGCCACTCTCGACTGGTATTTGACAACGAGCAGATCGAAGGCAGACCGGTCACCATGGCGCACTTTCCTGACTAACTGGAGATCCGTCTGGCTCTGGCTGTGGTCGTCTTTGTATCTTTCAGAATCCGCTGTCATGGACGTGGCGTCAGGCCTCCGATAGGGTCTGGCGCATGGGCCAGAATCACTGCAACTAGGAGAAGTCATGCGTTCGTCCGACATTCGGTTCAGTTTTATGCCCTTGAGATTCTGGGGGCAACCCGTTCAGCCAAATGGACAGCAAGCGCAAAGTTTAGTTCAATACACAACCACATTATGACCCGCGACAACAACCCGATGCCACAATCCCACGAATTCGATGTTCTGATCATCGGCAGCGGCGCCGCCGGTCTCACGGTGGCGCTGAACCTGCCAACCCACCTTCAGGTTGCTGTGATCAGCAAAAGCGACATCAGCAGCGGCGCTACACTCTGGGCTCAGGGTGGCATTGCGGCGGTTCTGGATGATGACGACTCTCTGGAAAACCATGTCACTGATACGCTCAACGCGGGCGGCGGCCTCTGCCATGAGGACGCCGTAAAATTCACTATCGAGCATGGCAGGGAGAGTATCAACTGGCTCATCGACAGCGGAGTCGATTTCAGCCGGGACGACCAGGCTCAATATCACCTGACGCGGGAGGGCGGCCACAGCCATCGCCGCATCATTCATGCGGCTGACGCCACGGGTCATGCGGTTTCTACCACCCTGGCCTCACAAGCCTTGACGCGCGATAACATTCATCTGATGTCGCGCCGGGTTGCGGTGGACCTGATCACTAACCGCAAGCTGGCGCTTCCGGGCAATGCCTGCGTTGGCGCCTACATTCTCAATCTTGATGATAACCACGTCGAACTGTTCCGTGCCCGCTTCACCATCATCGCCACCGGCGGTGCCAGCAAGGCTTACCGCTACACCACCAACCCCGACGGCGCATCCGGTGACGGCATTGCCATGGCCTGGCGGGCAGGCTGCCGGGTGGGAAACATGGAGTTCAACCAGTTCCACCCCACCTGTCTCTATCATCCGCACGCCAAATCCTTCCTGATCACCGAAGCCGTGCGCGGTGAAGGCGGTGTGCTGAGGCTGCCAGACGGCGAACGGTTTATGGACAGGTTTGACGACCGGGCTGAACTCGCCCCGAGGGACATTGTTGCCCGCGCAATTGACCACGAAATGAAGCGTCTTGGTGCGGATCATCTGTATCTCGATATCAGTCACCAACCCCTGGATTTCATCAAGCATCACTTTCCCAACATCTACGAAAAGTGCCTGAACTTTGGCATTGATATCTCCCGCGAACCTATTCCTGTCGTCCCCGCGGCACACTACACCTGCGGTGGCATTCTGAGCGATGAGCGTGCCCGCACCGATATCAACCAGCTATACGTGGTGGGCGAGGCGGCTTTCACCGGCCTTCACGGCGCCAACCGGATGGCCAGTAACTCGTTGCTGGAATGCCTCGTTTACGGCCGGGCAGCCGCCGCCGACATCACCCGCCGGGAATCCGACATCCCCGCGCCGCCCCAGGCGCCTGGCTGGGATGAAAGCCAGGTGCGGGATTCCGATGAGGACGTGGTGATTTCCCACAACTGGGATGAGCTCCGGCACTTCATGTGGGACTATGTCGGTATTGTGCGGACGACCAAACGCCTTCAGCGGGCGAAGCACCGTATTGACCTGCTGGAGCGTGAGATAGGGGATTTTTACAGTAACTACCGGGTGACCAATGATCTTCTCGAGCTGCGGAATCTGGTTACGGTTGCCGACCTGATCATTTGTTCTGCTCTCCAACGCCGGGAGAGCCGGGGGTTGCATTACACTCTCGACTTCCCGGGACTGCTCCATGAGGCAAAAGACACCGTATTGACTCCCACAACCTATCGCAGACCGGCGCCCTGAAAGGCGAATGGTCGGCGAAAATCTACTGTTTTAATGAGAGGCCTAATGTCTGATAACGCCGAATTCAATCGCCTGTGGTGGCACAGCCGCAGAGGCATGCTTGAGCTGGACATGCTGCTGATCCCCTTCCTGGAAGAAGCCTATCGCGATCTGCCCGCGGAAGATCAGGCGTGTTACCACAAGCTGATTACCTGCGAAGACAATGACATGTTCGAGTGGTTCATGCAGCGAAGCAAGCCTGAAGATCCGGACCTTCAACGCATCGTCGATATTATTCTTAGCCGTGTCCAGCCGGATTGAAATTCCGGTCAAACCCAGTGCCCGGGTCGGTTTTCTGGCGGCCCTGCCCTGGTTCGGCCTCACCGTTTTTGACCTGATTCTGGCGTACGCCTATGGTCCCGCGTTCCTGGGTTTGATTCCGGTGACGCTGGCCGGGGCCCTCTATCAATGGAATCTGAACGGTCGTCTGTGCCTTGATCGGTCAGTCACCCGTCTGACCATAACAGGTGACGGATTGCACTTGCAGCAGCGTAACGGCGAGCACTATCCAGTGGTTGCGGACTCAGACAGCCGCCTCTATCCGCGACTGGTCATCTTGAAACTTAATCCTTCTGACGCCACTAACAGACCATCGACAGTGTTACTGTGGGCCGAAGAGCACGGAACCGGCAATGTGTCCGGTGACCTGCATCGCCAGCTCAGAGCCTGGCTGCGCCTGGGATCTGCCAGCAACCGGCCACAGCAAAGCCATTAGCTCAGGAGAACCTCATGTCTGACCCGGAAATTCCGGCTGCCACCTTCCCACTACCCGACGCAGCCCGTATCGCCTTGACCGATCAGGTGATCGTGCGCGTCTCCGGTACGGGCACGGACAAGTTTCTGCAGGGCCAGTTCAGCCAGCAGATAACGGACGTGACTGAACAATTTTCCCCCCGGGCAGCAGCCTGCTCACCAAAAGGTCGTGCCTACTGCCTGACCCGGATAGTCCGGGACGGCGGGGATGTGCTGATGGCACTTCCTTCATCGCTGGCCGAGGGAACCATAGCCCACCTCCGCAAATATCTGATGCTGTTCCGCGGCACCTCCATGGAAATACAGACTGACGCCGCAATCATCGGGCTGTTGGGAGAATCAGCGGCAGAGACGGTGTGCGATGACGCCGCGGGAAAACTTCCCTCCCCCGGCGACACCCTGACCATGACAGCTGGCCACCTGATCCGCACAATGGGCACCGGTGAGGGGCTCGCACGATTCGAATTCTGGCAAACCGGCGCACTGTCCGCTGACACCCTCAGTGCGTTGAACGCGCTGCAGGAAGAGGGACTGGCAACGTGGCATGCATCCGAAATCGCTGCAGGAGTGGCGTCACTTTACCCTGAAACCCGGGAAACCTATATTCCGCAAATGCTGAACTGGCAACACCTCGGGGGCGTGCATTTCAAAAAAGGCTGCTACACCGGCCAGGAAGTGATTGCGCGCATGCACTTTCTGGGACAACTTAAAAAAAGCCTGTTCCGCTTCGCCTGCGCCACAAATGCTCAGGCACCGGCTCCAGGCACGGCACTGGTAAAAGAAGGGCGCACTGTGGGTGATATTGTAAATTCGGTGCAGTTCGCCGATGGCACCTATCAGTGCCTCGCGGTTGTGCGACACGACGCTGCCGGGTCAGACCTGGCCCTTAAACCCGCTCCTGAGATACCGTTGAATCGGCTCCCGCTGCCCTACGCCGTGCCTGAACAGGGGTAGGAAGCAGGCTCTGATACACAAGATGACAGGAAGAATGCTGAAAATTTGCTATAACTGACTGGACCCCTTGAACATACTGCCCCTATCGGGGCGGCTAAGCCTCTATCAATGTGCGGACTGTGACTGACCATGTCGAATATTGTTGAAACAATAAAAGCCGATCTGACCGACGCCATAGAAAACGACAAAATGATTTTGCCGACTCTGCCCGAGGCAGCCTTGCAGGTGCGGGAAATCGCCGAAAATGAAGAGTCGGCGATCATTGACCTTGTCAAAGTCATCAGCAATGACACCGCACTGTCTGCCCGGATAATCCGGGTCTGCAATAGCCCCCTGTTTCGTGGCAGCCGCGCCATCGAGAACCTGAACATGGCGGTCAGCCGTCTGGGTATGGCCTACACCAGCAACCTGGCAATGGGCCTGGCGATGCAGCAAATGTTCCAGGCCACGTCGGAAATGATCGACAAGCGCCTGCGGGCTACCTGGCAGGCCAGTACGGAAGTCGCTGGCGTCTGTCACGTACTGGCGCAGCATTACACCAAGCTCAAGCCGGATCAGGCCACATTGGCGGGCCTGGTGCATCTGATCGGTGTGCTGCCGATTCTCCGCTACGTGGAAGACCGCGATATTCAGATCAGCAGCATCATGCTGGACAATGTGATAGAGGAGCTTCACCCGCGCATTGGCGCAGCCATTCTCAAGAAGTGGGATTTTCCGAAAGATCTGCAGAATGTGCCACTGGAGTTTGCAAGCTTTCAGCGTGAAGTGCCCACGGCGGATTACGCGGATCTGGTGATGATTGCCAACCTGCAGCTGATTGCAGGCAGCGACCACCCCTGGAATGAGATTGACCGGAAGTCGATTTCTGCCTTCAAGCGTTTGGGGCTGGATCCTGAAATGGATATGAACGAGGAAGAAGACCTGAATGCCCAGATGGAATCGGCTATGGCGCTTTTGAAGTAAACTTCGATTTGGTTAACTCGGGGGCGCTCCAGCGAGTGGACTGACCGCCCCAAACACGCTGTAAATACGTCCGTGTACGCTCGGGCTCCGCCATCCATGGCTCCGCACGCTTTGGGGCGGTCAGTCCACTCGCTGGAGTTCAAGCTTTGTCGTAGTGCTTCAGCAAAGCTAATTGTGAAGGAAGACCCCAGTCAATCGTCTGCTTACCTTGTTCCTGCAACCAGTCGTTCGCTTTTGAAAAGTGCTTACAACTGAAAAATCCGCGATAAGCGCTGAGTGGCGAGGGGTGTGGGCTTTCCAGAACGAGGTGTCGGCTGCGGTCGATGTTCCGGCCTTTTTTGCGGGCGTGGCTGCCCCACAGGATAAACACCACACCGTCACGTTCCCGGTTGACCAGGTCAATTACTTTGTCGGTAAACGGCTCCCAGCCCTGTCCCTGATGAGCACCGGCCTGGCCGTGGGCCACCGTCAGAACGGTATTCAACAGCAAGACGCCCTGCTCTGCCCAGGTCTGAAGGCATCCGTGATCAGGAGGCTGGATGTCCAGATCGTTCTGAATCTCCTTGAAGATGTTCAACAGGGACGGTGGTTTGGCGACGTAGGGGCGAACGGAAAAGGCGAGTCCGTGGGCCTGTCCAGGCCCGTGGTAGGGGTCCTGTCCTAGAATCACCACGGATACCCGTTCCAGCGGCGTGCAGTTCAGCGCGTTGAAAATGTGACGTCGGGCCGGAAACAGCGTTTTGCCAGCGGCTTCCTCGGCTGCGAGGAACTCGGCCAGCGCACGCAGGTAGGGCTTGTGGAATTCCTCGTCCAGTTTTTCCAGCCAGCCCCGATCGGGTCGGAGATAGCTGGCCAGCTCGTCGGCAGGATGCACGCTTACTCCGTTGCCTTCTCTTTGCCTTCGTCGGACTTGCCTTTACCCTGACCGGCTTTATTTTCCGGGCGCATGGCGGGGAAAAGAATCACGTCGCGGATGGACGGGCTGTTGGTCAGCAACATGGCCAGGCGGTCAATGCCGATACCCTCGCCTGCTGTTGGCGGCAGGCCGTATTCCAATGCGGTAACGTAATCGTCGTCATAGAACATGGCTTCGTCGTCTCCGGCCTCTTTTTCGGCTACCTGTTCCCGGAACCGCTCGGCCTGATCTTCGGCGTCGTTCAGCTCCGAGAAGCCGTTGGCAATCTCGCGGCCGCCGACGAAGAACTCGAATCGTTCGGTCACAAAAGGATCGCTGTCCTTGCAGCGGGCCAAAGGCGAGACTTCTTTCGGGTAATCCGTGATGAAGGTCGGCTGCAGCAAGCGGTGCTCGGCGGTCGCTTCGAAGATCTCAATCTGTACCTTGCCCAGCCCCCAGCTATCTTTGAGGTTGATACCAAGATCCTTGGCGACTTGACGTGCGCTGGCGTCATCCGCCAACTGTTCGGGCCGGATATCGGGGTTATAACGGAGAATGGCGTTCACCACCGTCAGGCGCTCGAACGGCTTGCCGAAATCATACTCAGCCGACTCTTCCTCGCCGCTGGCCAGGGTCCGGGTGTTGACCACTGTGGTGGTGCCCAGGACTTTCTGGGCAATGGTCCGCAGCATGTCTTCGGTCAGGTCCATCAGGTCGTGGTAATCCGCGTAGGCCTGATAGAACTCCACCATGGTGAATTCCGGATTGTGCCGGGTGGAGAGCCCTTCGTTGCGGAAATTCCGGTTGATTTCAAACACACGCTCGAAGCCGCCGACCACCAGGCGCTTAAGAAACAGCTCCGGGGCAATGCGCAGATACATATCCATGCCCAGCGCGTTGTGGTGGGTGACGAACGGTCGCGCGGTGGCACCACCGGGAATAACCTGCAGCATGGGGGTTTCGACTTCCATGAAATCCCGGTCGGTAAAATACTGGCGCATGGTATTGATGATTTTAGAGCGCGCGAAGAACACCCGGCGGCTATCCTCGTTCACCATCAGGTCCACATAGCGCTGGCGATACCGGGCTTCGGTATCGGTCAGACCCTTGTGCTTTTCCGGGAGCGGGCGCAGGGATTTGGTCAGCAGTACGTACTCATCCATGGTCACGTACAGGTCGCCCTTGCCGGATTTGCACAGGATGCCACGCACCCCGACGATGTCACCCAGATCCCAGTGCTTGGTGTCCTTCTGGATGTCTTTGGAGGCATAGATCTGGATGCGCCCGGTCATGTCCTGAACCACTTTGAACGCTTTGCGATCGAGCATCATGCGTCCGGCAACGGCCACCTGGACTGCCATCTCGGCAAGCTCTTCCTTGGTTTTGTCGCCGTATTTGGCCTGCAGCTCAGCCGCGGAGGCGTCGCGACGAAAATCATTGGGGAAAGCATTGCCCTGCTCGCGCAGATCCGACAGCTTTGCGCGACGTTCGGCAATCAGCTTGTTGTCCTCTTGCGGTGCGTTCTGTGTGTGCTCAGTCATGTTGGCTCACTAAAATCGGGTTTGTAGTAGGTCGTCGAAAGTTGTCAAAGGTTATCGGGGCTGAGGAAGCCGGCTTCCGGGGCGCTGATTACAGCGCCATTTTAAGACTGGCCTCGATAAACTTATCGATATCGCCATCCAGCACATTCTGGATATTGCTGGTTTCAACCTTGGTGCGCAGATCCTTGATGCGGCTGTCATCCAGCACGTAGGAGCGGATCTGACTGCCCCAGCCGATATCCGCTTTGGCATCCTCGGCTTTCTGCTTTTCGGCGTTTCGCTCCTGCATTTCACGCTCAAACAGCTTGGCCTTGAGCTGCTTCATGGCCTGGTCTTTGTTCTGGTGCTGGCTTCGGCCCGCCTGACAGGCAACCACAATGCCCGAGGGGTTGTGAGTCAGACGCACGGCAGACTCGGTCCGGTTAACGTGCTGACCACCGGCACCAGAGGCGCGGTAAACGTCTACCCGCAAATCAGACGGGTCGATCTCGATCACAAAGCTGTCATCCACTTCCGGCGATACAAACACCGATGAAAACGAGGTGTGGCGACGATTACCGGAGTCAAACGGCGATTTGCGCACCAGCCGATGCACTCCGGTTTCGGTGCGCAGCCAACCGAAAGCGTAGTCGCCCTGGACGTGAATGGTGGCACTTTTGATGCCCGCCACATCGCCTTCCTGAAGCTCGACGATTTCAGCCTTGAACCCGCGACGCTCGGCCCACCTCAGGTACATGCGCAGCAGCATATTGCCCCAGTCCTGGGCCTCGGTGCCTCCGGATCCGGCCTGGATATCCATGTAGGCGTTATTGCTGTCCATCTCGCCGGAAAACATGCGGCGGAATTCGAGTTTTTCGAGCTCTTTGTCCAGCGCGGCCAGATCGGCTTCTATCTCGGCAACCGTGCCTCCGTCCTCTTCCTCGGCGGCAATTTCCAGCAGGCCATCGGCATCGTTCACGCCGGAGGTAAGGTTGTCGATGGTACGAACAATCAATTCCAGATCAGCGCGTTCTTTGCCCAGTGCTTGGGCTCGATCCGGGTCTTCCCACACGGAGGGTACTTCCAGTTCGCGTTCGACTTCGGTCAGTCTTTCATTTCGCTGATCGTAGTCAAAGATACCCCCTGAGCGCTTCGGTGCGCTCACGAAGCTCTTTTATCTTCGTAACAATGGGATTAATTTCCATGAATTTCTTACTCGCTATCAGAAAATGGAGGCGATCAAAATCAGACGCGAGATTCTACCGGAAATCAGTTCTTAAATCAGCCGGTGGGTTTTGACTCGGAGCACGCATTGGTCGATGAGGCCCTTCCGACCAATGCCTCAAAGTTGGAAGCGAACCGCCAAAAACGTAGGTTGGATTAGAGGCAACGCCTCGTAATCCAACAATGTCCGATTCATCACCCCAGGCCTTTTTGTCGGATTACGGCCCCAAGGGCCTAATCCGACCTACGAACTGAGTGCCAGCCCCCGAGGCGAATTATTCCAGGGGCTCGAGGTAATCAATCAGCAATTGCAGATTAGTCCGGCCACGGAAAGTATTGGCATCAGGCTTGTAGACAACCCTTGCCCCGGTGCGGGTATAGTCCGGGACTTCCGGGCCGGTATTGAAGGCGATCCCGTCGATGATTTCGCCGCCTTCCTCGGGTTGCAGTACCAGTTTCAGGTGATTCTCGCCGACAATGCGCTGGCTGACCACGCGGAAGTTGCCGTCGAACAGAGGTTCAGGGAAATGTTGTCCCCAGGGACCGGCGCGTTTGAGTAGTGCAGCTGTTTCGAGATGGAGTTCGTCAGAATCCAGCGGGCCGTCCGTGGTGATGGCGGCATCCAGGTCTTCTGCACGGAGGGTATCCCGTACCGCGGTGTCAAACGCCTGGCTGAACGCATCGAGGTCGTCACGAAGCAGAGTCATACCCGCGGCCATGGCATGGCCGCCGTATTTTTTCATCATCCCCGGGTGGCGGGTGTCCACCACCGCAAGCACGTCGCGAATGTGCAGGCCGGGAATGGACCGGGCGGAGCCTTTGATGTCGACGCCATTGTCGTCGGGCGCAAATGCGATGGTCGGGCGATGGGTCTGTTCCCGGATTCGGGCGGCGAGGATGCCGATAACACCCTGATGCCAGTCGGTATCGAACAGGGCCAACCCCCAGGGCAGTCCTTCGAGATCCAGTGACATAGAAGCGAGCAGGTCCTGGGCCTGGGCCTTCATGTCTTTTTCAATGGTTCGGCGTTCACGATTGAAGGTGTCCAGCTCGCGGGCTAGCCGCAGGGCTTCATCCCGATTGTCCGCCAGCAGGCAGGCGATTCCGACGCTCATGTCATCAAGCCGCCCGGCGGCATTGAGCCGTGGCCCGACCACAAAACCCAGGTCTGTTGAACTGATTTCGCGGTGGTCCCGCCCGGCCACTTCCAGCAGCGCCAGAATGCCCGGCCTGGCTTCGCCCTGGCGAATTCGCCGAAGGCCCTGCTCTACAAAAATCCGGTTGTTATGGTCCAGAGGAACCACGTCGGCGACGGTTCCAAGTGCCACCAGATCCAGCAGGTTACCCAGATTAGGCTGCGGGTCCGGCAATTGACCATTTTCACGGAGGTGCTTGCGCAGCGCCGTCAGCACGTAAAACATGACGCCAACGCCCGCAGCGTGTTTGCTCTGGAAGGGGCAGTCGGGCTGATTGGGATTTACGATGGCATCGGCATCCGGCAGGGTTTCACCGGCAAGGTGATGATCGGTCACCACGACAGTGATTCCCAGTTCCTTTGCGGCACGGACCCCATCCACAGCCGCTATGCCGTTATCAACCGTGATCAGCAGATCCGGAAGCGCGCCTTCTTCCCTGAGTCGCTCAATGATGCCCGGCGTCAATCCGTAACCGTCCGCGAAGCGGCTGGGCACTCGGAAATCCACACGCTCAAGCCCCATCATTCCCAGACCCAGCATGGCCACGGCGGAGCTGGTTGCGCCGTCTGCGTCGAAATCGCCCAGTATCATCACACTCTGTTTCTCGGTGATGGCCTTTGCCAGCAATTCCACGGCGCGCCCAATCCCACGCAGCTCCATGGGTGAGGCGAGGTGCTTGAGGGTGTAACTGAGCTGTTCATCACAAGTGACACCGCGGGCCGCGTAGAGGCGCCGAAGCAATGGAGGCAGGTTTTGACCCCAGTCCGGCTGGTTGCTCGGACCGGGGCGACGCAGGATTTTTTTAGGTGTCATACCGGGTCAGGTATTCTTCCAGTGTTTAACAATGAAATCCTGTATGGCGGGCAGATCGTTGTCCAGAACCGTGTACTGCTCTTCCCGCTCGAACAGGTCCGCCAAGTGGATCGGGAGTTCCGGAGACGCTTTTACACCCGATTCCAGGACCGCGTCCGGGAATTTTGCCGGGTGGGCCGTGCCCAGAGTGATCATGGGCACAGACGGATCGCGACGGCAGTTTCTGGCGGCCCGGACACCGATGGCGGTATGAGGGTCCAGAAGGTAGGCATTCTGTTCGAAGATCTCGCGAATAGTCTCCGTGGTGCTCTGATCATCCACTGCGTCGCTATCGAATAAACGGCGAGCCGACTTCCAGCGGTAATCTTCAATACTGACCGGGCCTTTCGATGCATTTTCCAGCAACTCTTTTACCGCACGGCCATCACGGCCATGAAGATCGAACAGCAGACGCTCGAAGTTGCTGGAAACCATGATATCCATGCTGGGGGAAAGCGTATGCTCCAGCGTTTGCTGCTCATACCGGTTGCCACTCATGAAGCGGTGCAGAATGTCGTTGCGGTTGGTCGCAATCACCAGCTGTGAGATTGGCAGCCCCATGTTTCTGGCCAGGTAGCCCGCAAAAATATCGCCAAAGTTACCGGTAGGCACGGAGAACGCCATGCTGCGGTCAGGGCCGCCCAGCGACAGTGAGGCGTGGAAATAATAAACGATCTGGGCCATGATCCGCGCCCAGTTGATCGAGTTCACCGCCGCCAGCTGGGTTTTGCCGCCCAGAAACGATTGGTCGCCGAAGCTGGCCTTTACCATGCGCTGGCAATCATCAAAATTGCCACGTACGGCAAGGTTGTGAATATTGTCCCCTTTGACGGTTGTCATCTGGCGACGCTGCACGTCCGATACCCGCTGATAAGGGTGCAGGATAAAAATATCAACGTGTTTACAACGCCGACAACCTTCAATCGCAGCTGACCCGGTATCACCCGAGGTCGCACCCATAATGACCACATGCTGCTGGCGCTTTTCCAGCACATAATCCAGCAGGCGACCTAACAACTGCAGGGCAAAATCTTTAAAGGCCAGGGTCGGCCCACGGAACAGTTCCAGAACCCACTCGTTGGTGTCGATCTGCACCAGCGGCGCGACCGCCTTGTGGGCAAACACGCCGTAGGTTTCATTCAGCATGGCGCGGAAGTCATCAGCCGGAACCGCATCGTCGACAAACGGATGCATTACCTTGAAGGCCAGCTCGCTGTAGGACAGCCCGCGCCAGCTACGGATTTCTTCCAGGCTGAAATGCGGCAGGGATTCCGGAACATAAAGGCCGCCGTCCGGGGCAAGCCCCGTCAGCAGAACGTCCTCAAAACCCACAGAGGGCGCCTGGCCCCGTGTGCTGATATATCTCACCTTGTGTTTCTCTCTAAATCGATGGCTAAACTGATGGCTAAGCGAACGGCTAACCTGATGGTCTACCCGTTGAAATTTTCGGCGCGAATGCGAACAACGCGGCCATCGATATCACTCAGCGCTTCCAGCTCTTCCAGGGCGCGGTTGATCTGGCGCTCCTGAACGGTGTGGGTCAGGATAATGACCGGGATGCGCCCGTCTTTCACCTCAGACTCTTTCTGCATGATGGATTCGATGTTGATACCGTGCTCGCTCAGTACCGATGCGATCTTGGCAAGGACACCGGGGTGGTCCAGCGCGGTGATCCGCAGATAATAAGCAGACTGGATATCTTCCATCGGAAGCACCGGAAGATCTTCCATCGCCTCCGGGTCGAACCCCAGATAGGGAACCCGCTGGTTACTGGAAGAGGCGACCGCGCGCGCGGCGTCGATGATATCGGCAATGACCGCCGAGGCAGTTGCCTCGTCACCGGCACCGGGGCCGTAATACAGGGTCTGGCCGACGGCATCGCCATCCACCAGTATCGCATTGAGCACGCCGTCTACCTGCGCAATCAAGTGGCTTCGGGGAACAAGCGTCGGATGGACACGCAGTTCAATGCCGCCTTCACGACGACGCGCAATACCCAGGTGCTTGATGCGATAGCCAAGAACCTCGGCATGGGCAATATCATAAGGGGTAATTTCGGAAATGCCTTCGGTATAGGCTTTTTCAAACTGCAGCGGTACACCGAAACCGGCAGAGGCAAGAATGGTCAGCTTGTGCGCCGCGTCAATGCCTTCAACATCAAAGGTCGGATCAGCTTCCGCGTAGCCCAGGTCCTGAGCTTCTTTCAGAACTTCGGCAAACTCACGGCCCGCACGCATTTCGGTCAGAATGTAGTTGCCAGTGCCGTTGATGATGCCGGCAATCCAGTCGATGCGGTTTGCCGCCAAACCTTCACGAACCGCCTTGATGACCGGAATGCCACCGGCAACGCCCGCTTCATAGGCAACGATTACGTTCTTTTTCGCCGCAGCTTTGAAGATCTCGTTGCCGTGGACTGCAATAAGGGCCTTGTTCGCCGTCACTACGTGCTTGCCATTCTCAATGGCGGACAGCACCAGTTTCAGTGCGGTGTCGTAACCGCCGATCAGCTCAACAACCACATCGATCGAAGGGTCGTTCACCACATCGAATACGTCGGTGCTGAACGGAATATCGCCCAGATCGATATCACTTCTGGGGGTACGTGTCGCAACCCGGGCAACCCGGATATTGAAACCCGTGCGACCCGTAATCAGCTTCGCGTTACGCTCCAGAACATTGAATGTACCGCCACCAACGGTGCCTAATCCGCAGATTCCGACATTAACCTCTTTCAAACTGTCACCTCTGTTCCTGATAGGTTGCTCAAGCGAGCGACAGTATAACGATAAATGTCCGCCCGAATAACCCCGTCAGTGTCCCCGGTTTGTCAGAGCACCTCCAGCACCTCGGCGATTTGTTTCGCAGGACGGTAACCGGGTATGATTTGGCCATTCTCCAGCACAATTGCTGGCGTACCAGTAACGCCGACCTGCTGCCCAAGCTGATACTGTGCGTTAATCGGGTTTTCGCAATTCTGACCCTCAACACTCCGCCCCTGCTTGGCGGCATCCATCGCTGATCTCTGATCCTCGGAGCACCAGACCGATACATATTTAGCAAAAGATGGCGTGTTCGGGCCGGAGCGGGGAAAACCGTAGTAATGCACGGTAATGCCCATGTCGTTCAGCTCTGGCACCTCATTGTGAAATTTGCGGCAATAAGGGCAGTCAATATCGGTGAACACGGCAATTGAGGCTTTTTCGCCACCCTTGGCCGGATAGGTGATTATCCCATCCGTGCCAAACGCCGTCAGAGTCTCGGAACGCTGCGTTAATCGCTTTTCCTCAGAAAGATTGGCGATACCCTGCGGGGTAACCTTCAGCACATCCCCCGTCAGCAGGTACTGGCCATCCTCGGTTGCAAGAATGTTTCCACCATTGCTGCTCGAGACTTCGTATAAACCGGGCACCTCGGATGGACTCACACCGGTAATATTCAACCGGGGAATCGCTTCTGACAGTTTGGCTGCAATGGCATCTTCAGTGGCATCGGCAGACGCAGTGGCACCATAGAAAACGCAAGCCAGCGTCGTCAGCAAAAAGGTGAGTGACCGGGGTATTTTAAAAGTGAGCATAGAGATTTCCGATATTCCGAATTTGATGGGTATTCTGATGAGATGCGACAGAAAAACTCGCTCAAAGTTCACCAGCGAACGGCCAAAATAACGCGACCATCACCGATTTGCCAGCCTGACGCGATCAGTGGCTAACCTCGCGGATGATGCGACTGATGCAGAGACTGCAGGCGCTGACGGGCAACATGGGTGTATATCTGAGTGGTCGACAGGTCAGAGTGCCCCAGCAGCATCTGCACGACTCTGAGGTCCGCCCCGTTATTGAGAAGATGCGTGGCGAACGCATGCCTCAAAGTGTGTGGCGACAGGTGTTTGCGAATACCGGCACGCAGGGCGTAGTGCTTGATCCGGTGCCAGAAGGTCTGTCGGGTCATGGCTGTCGGACGGTTGCCCGGAAACAGCGCGTCACAGGGTCTGCCTTTCAATAACTCTCCCCTGCCATGGCGCATGTACCGGATCAGCCAGTCCACAGCTTCCTCGCCCAAAGGCACCAGGCGCTCTTTGTTGCCTTTTCCGACGATCCGGATCACGCCTTGCCGCAGGTTCACCTCATTCACGGTCAGTGCCACCAGTTCAGACACCCTGAGACCACAACCATAAAGAATTTCCATCATGGCCTTATCCCGGAGTTCTATTGGGAAGTCCGGATCGGGCTCCATCAACAGATGCTCAACGTCTTCTTCCGAGAGAGAATCAGGAAGCTTCCGGGGCAGTCGCGGACTGTCGATTCGCAGGGTCGGGTCTTCGTTTATCAGATTTTCGCGCAGCAGATAACGGTAAAACCGGCGCAATCCCGATAAACGGCGAGCAGCGGTGGAGGTTTTGAAACCATCGGCGAGACCGCTGGAAATCCAACTCAACAAATGGCTGCGATTAACATCGGTCAACAACGGCTGGCCCGGTTGTTTCGTTAGCCAGGCCGCAAACCGTTCCAGATCACTCCGATAGGCCTGGCGGGTTTTTTCACCCAGCCCATCCTCAAGCCAGATCGCATCACAGAAACGCTCGACCATTGCCGCATCGGGAGTCCGCACGGCCTCTCTTGTTCGGCGTTTATCGGTCATACAAAAAAGAAAAGGCAGCTGATAGCTGCCTCTCCTTTAACTGCTTTATCTTCCACTGCCATCGGCACCGGCGGATACTCAGCCCAGCTTTTCCTTGATGCGGGCTGCCTTGCCAGACAGGTCACGCAGATAGTAGAGCTTGGCCTGACGAACGTCGCCACGACGCTTCACACTGAGGCTGTCAATCAGCTTGGAGAAGGTCTGGAAGGTACGCTCAACCCCAACGCCGTAGGAAATTTTCCGCACGGTGAAAGAAGAGTTCATGCCACGGTTGCGCTTGCCGATGACAACGCCTTCGAACGCCTGCAGACGCTCACGGTTGCCCTCAGTTACGCGAACCTGAATAACCACGGTGTCACCTGGCGCAAAGACAGGGATTTCCTTGGTCATCTGTTCTGATTCAATCTGATTGATGATGTTATTCTTACCGCTCATCGTAATGCTCCTGATACTCAATCTTTAATGCCCCGATGATTCGAAAGCACCCGGTTCGTTTAAAATTTCTTCCAGCAGCTCACGCTCTTCGTCCGTAAACACCCGCTTTTCCAGCAGGTCGGGGCGTCGCTCCCGGGTTCGCCTCAGCGACTGCTTGAGTCGCCAACGCCGGATCAGTTCATGATGACCGCCTAGTAAAATGTCTGGCACCACCTGACCTTCATAAACTTCAGGCCGGGTATAGTGCGGACAATCCAGCAACCCGTCAGCAAAGGAATCCTGCTCCGCTGACTGCGCATGACCCAGTGCTCCGGGGATGAGACGTGTAATAGCATCCATGACAGCCATGGCCGCCAATTCGCCACCGGACAACACAAAATCGCCCAGAGACACTTCCCGATCGACTTCCGCAGAAATCAGGCGCTCATCAACCCCTTCATAACGGCCTGCCACCAGAATCAGGCTCTGCTCTGACGCCAGCGACTCAACCACTGTCTGATTCAGCGGCTCACCCTGTGGCGAAAGATAAACCACACAGGGTTTACCGGGTGCCGCAGCTTTCGCTGCGTGGATCGCATCCCGCAGGGGCTGAATTTTCATCAACATCCCAGGACCGCCACCGTATGGTCGATCGTCCACAGTTCGGTGGCGGTCGTGGGTAAACTCCCGGGGGTTCCAGGCACTGAAAGTCAGACGACCCTCTCGCACCGCTCTCCCGGTAATCCCTAAATCGGTTACCGCACCAAACATTTCAGGGAACAGACTGACCGCGCCAATCCACACCGACTAAAACTCCGGGTCCCAATCGACGGTCATTGCTGATTCCGTCAAATTGACGTTCTTGACCACCTGCTCAGGCAGATAAGGAATCAGGCGTTCGCGCTGATCAATCGACTCATCCGTTGCCCGAACGATCAGGACATCGTTTGAACCAGTTCCGATCAGATGATCGACCTTGCCCAAACATTCGTTGTCCATCGTAAAGACCGTCAAACCTTCAAGCTGATGCCAGTAAAACTCGCCCTCAGGCAAGTCAGGCAGTTCAGCCATCGGGACCGTGATGTCTGCACCGCAATAAGTGCGGGCAAGACCACGATCGTCAATACCTTTCAGTCTGACGACGATCCCCTGACCCTGGCGACGACCTTCTTCAAGTCTTGCCGGGATTCGCTGGCCATTGTGAACCAATGTCCAGTTCCGGTAATCCAGAATTCCGTCTTTGGGGTCAGTGTAGGAGAAGACTTTAAGCCACCCCTTAACCCCAAATACCGAGGTAATCTGACCAATCACAGTTTCCTGCGAATGCTTAGCCATGGAAACACCTCGGTAAATGGAAACACCCCGGTGAAAACGTTATTGCACTTAGCGATCTGGCTGCTGCGCCGAATTATTCGGCTGCAACGCCTTTCACTGCAGCGCCTTTCAACAGCTTCGCAACGCGCTCGCTCGCCTGGGCGCCCTGGCCCAGCCAATGGTTTACGCGGTCCTGATCGACGCGCAAACGCTCTTCATGGCCGCGGGCGACCGGGTTGAAGAACCCAACGCGCTCAATGAAACAACCGTCACGTGAATTGCGGCTGTCAGTTACTGTCAGATGGTAGAACGGGCGCTTCTTTGAGCCGCCACGAGCCAAACGGATTATTACCATTTCGACCAATATCCTGTTCTGTTGTGCGAACTTTGTACGATTCACACCCGCCAAGCGCTAGAAACACTAGCCGGCGCGAAGACCCATACTCGAAAGGGGCGCTATTCTATGCTAATTGGACGCCAAAGAAAACAGGGAAAGTGTCCCGGTTTCTACATACGTCCGCGCGGAGGCATACCGCCACCTGCACCACCTGCGCCGCCCGGCGGCATCATACCGCCAAGACCGCGCATCATGTTAGCCATTCCGCCCTTCTTGCCGAATTTTTTCATCATTTTCTGCATTTGCTTGTGCTGTTTCAGCAGGCGGTTGACGTCCTGAATCTGGGCGCCAGAGCCCCCGGCAATACGGCGCTTGCGGGAATTGTTGATCACGTCAGGATAACGACGCTCCTTGGGTGTCATGGAGCAGATCATGGCCTCCATCTGCCCCATGGACTTGTCGTTGACCTGCTGCTGGGCCATCTGCGCCATCTGGCCCATGCCCGGCAGCTTGTCCATAAGGCCACCGATCCCACCCATATTCTTCATTTGCTGAAGCTGATCCCGAAAGTCCTCCAGATCAAAGCTCTTGCCCTTCTTGATCTTCTTGGTCAGCTTCTCGGCTTTTTTCTGGTCAATATTACGCTCTGCTTCCTCTATAAGAGAAAGCACGTCGCCCATACCCAGAATCCGGGACGCTACCCGATCCGGGTGGAAAGGTTCCAGCGCATCGGTCTTTTCACCCACACCCAGGAACTTGATGGGCTTGCCAGTGATGTGGCGGACCGACAATGCAGCACCGCCGCGGGCATCACCATCCGTCTTGGTAAGCACCACGCCCGTCAGCGGCAGTGCATCGTTAAACGCCTTGGCGGTATTGGCGGCATCCTGACCCGTCATGGCGTCAACCACAAACAGTGTTTCGATGGGGTTGACGGCTTTGTGAAGACGACCGATCTCGCCCATCATCTGCTCATCGACGTGCAGGCGACCAGCGGTGTCGAGAATCAAAACATCAATGTGCTTTTTCCGGGCGGCATCCATCGCGCCGTTAGCAATATCAACCGGGTCCTGATCAGTGGAGCTGGGGAAGAACTCCACGCCCACCTCTCCGGCAAGGGTTTCCAGCTGACGGATAGCGGCAGGTCGGTAAATGTCAGCACTTACCACCATCACGGATTTTTTCTGGCGCTCTTTCAGGAACCGGGACAACTTCGCTACGGTCGTCGTTTTACCGGCACCCTGAAGACCCGCCATCATAATGACGGCCGGCGGCTGGGTAGCCAGATTGAGGGCCTCAGTGCCGTCCCCCATTACTTGCTCCAGCTCCTGCTGGACAACCTTTACAAAAACCTGGCCGGGGGTCAGGCTGCGCTGAACCTCCTGACCGACCGCCCGCTGGCGCACACCTTCTATAAACGCTTTGACGACCGGCAGGGCAACATCGGCCTCAAGCAGCGCCATCCGGACTTCGCGCAGGGTTTCTTTAATGTTGTCATCGGTCAGTCGCGCCTGGCCCGATATTTTGCGCAAACTACCTGAAAGTCGGTCCTGAAGGTTCTCAAACATGCTGTGCTTCCGTACCCGGATAAATTGATTGCAAAACAACGGGAAACCCGACAGGGCTTCTTGATTCCTGTTGCATAATCGCGACATTATAACCAGACTAGCGGCTTGAAACGACCAGCCCGGTCAAATCGGCGTAAATCCCCGTCGATTCTCTGTCTGAACGTGGTTTAAGAAACTCATGGGAACGCTGATCCTTGCGGTCACCTCATTGCTGCTTTATAGCATCGGTACTGCCCTGCAGGCGCTAAGTTTTCGCGACAAAGTCCAAACTAGCGCAGCGATCACCTCTCTCATCGGACTTCTGGCACTGACCAGCCACGGCCTGCTGATTGCCCAAACCGTCCACCGACACGGCGTATTCGACTTCGGATTCTTCCAGAGTTCGGTCCTGATCTCATGGCTGATCGTTTTTCTGCTACTGGGCCTTAACCTGCGCAAGCCGGTACAGAGCCTTTTTCTGGGAGTCTATCCGCTCGCCGGGCTTACCATCATCATGGTGCTGATCACTCATGCTTCATCACGTGTCGTACCCGACTACAGCTACGGCATGCTTTCCCACATTGCGCTCTCGATAACCGCCTACAGCCTTTTCACCCTCGCCGCTTTACAGGCCACACTGCTGTACATGCAGAACCGCGGGCTCAAGCAGAACTACAACAGCGTGCTGATCCGGAACCTGCCGCCCTTGCAAACCATGGAATCACTGCTGTTTGAACTGGTCTGGGCGGGCGTCACATTGCTGGTTCTGGCCATCACCACCGGCGCCCTGTTTGTCGAAGACCTGTTTGCCCAGGACCTGGCCCACAAAACCTTCTTTTCGCTCTTGTCCCTGGTGGTATTTATTGCCTTACTGATCGGCCGTTACCTCAAGGGCTGGCGCGGCGTGACTGCCAGCCGCTGGACATTGGCGGGCTGCGCCCTGCTGATGCTGGCTTTTTATGGTAGCAAGTTTGTGCTTGAACTGGTGTTCCAGCGTGGCGGCTGAAAACACCTTGGCCCCATCAAGATCACTTGACACTGCACCCGCCAGACACCACTTTAGCGTCATCCCCGTAACGTAAGGACTCATCTTCTTGAACGAGACATCGCTTACCGCGCTGTTTATCATCCTGGCCGGACTGATTCTTCTCTCTGCTTTTTTCTCCAGCTCCGAGACCGGCATGATGTCGCTCAACCGCTATCGTCTGAAGCACATGGCCAAAACCGGTCATAAAGGCGCCAGGCGCGCCCAGAACCTGTTGAACCGGACGGACCAGTTGATCGGTGTCATTCTGATCGGCAACAACTTCGTCAATATTTTCGCCTCTGCCATTGCCACAGTTATTGCCATCCGGATCTGGGGCGATGCCGGCATCGCTATTGCAACCGTTCTGCTGACCATCGTGATTCTGATCTTCGCCGAAGTCACACCCAAAACCCTTGCCGCTTTATTTCCGGAGAAAATTGCCTTTCCGGCAAGCCATGTTCTGGGGCCCCTGCTCAAGCTACTTTATCCGGTGGTATGGGCCGTCAACCTGTTCACCGGAGCCATCCTCAAGATGATCGGCGTCTCGGCCAAGGACGCAGCCAGTGATCATCTGAGCCGTGAAGAACTTCGTACCCTGGTCAATGAAGCCGGCGCCCTGATACCGGCCAAACACAAAGACATGCTGGTCAGCATTCTCGATCTCGAAAAGGTCACCGTGAATGACATCATGGTTCCACGAAATGAAGTGGTAGGCATCGATCTTGAAGATGATATGGACACCATTCTTCGACAGCTCAAAAGCAGCCAGCATACCCGGATGCCCGTCTTCAAGGGCGACATCAACAACATTCAGGGCGTGCTCCATCTTCGCAATGCGTCAAAACTCCTGCTTCAGGACGACATCAATAAAGCCATGCTGATGCAGCTGTGCCGAGAACCTTACTTCGTTCCCGAAAGTACGCCGCTGAACACCCAGCTCATCAATTTCCAGAAGGCAAAACGCCGCTTCGGAATGGTCGTGGACGAGTATGGCGACGTCCTCGGACTGGCAACCCTCGAGGACATTCTGGAAGAGATCGTTGGCGAGTTCACCACGGACTATGCGTCCACCAGTCCGGACATCATCCCCCAGGACGATGGCACCTTTATCATTGATGGCACCACTGCGGTGCGCACCATCAACAAGACCCTCGGCTGGAAGCTCCCGGTAGACGGGCCGAAAACCCTGAACGGACTGATCACCGAAGCACTGGAAAACATTCCAGATACCAACGTATGCCTCAGGGTGGGCGGACACCGGACAGAGGTTCTGCAAATCAAGGACAACGTCGTGAAAGCGGCCATCGTTCATCCCAAAAAACGCAAAAAACGTGGTCCCCGCTAGACCACCTCGCCATTTCGGACCACTATTGGACCGTTTACTGCACTTTGTTCACGCTTGCGTATGTTACGATGTGTTAAAATGCAGTAGATTATAAAAAAAACGATCAAAATTTGCTCGGTTTTGCATCCGGTTGAGGCGCGCACAGGAGTCGGCCATGAACAAGCAGTCCGGCATACATTTTCTCCGCGAGCACCGAGAGGCTGGTAGTTCAGGTCCTTTGCCAACTGAAATCGTGCGCATTCGCGACACGGTAGTGGCCGGGCTGGGAGATTTATTACAGGGTGCCTTTGATGCGGTAGATGATTCGCTGTTCGAACTGGCTAATAACGCCAGAAGCAACAACGAGCAAAATCGCTACTTTGAAGCCATGCGCGAAATCCGTATCAAACGGAAAGGCGTAGAGAAGCACTTCCAGAACGTGGTTGGTCAGCTGTTTTCTCACCCTCCACAGGGCGGAACTCCGGTGGCCGAAGACACGTCATCAGCCTCTGCCAGCGCAGACACCCTTGCTCTTGTCGGTGATGACGACCTGGAAGAGCAGGTCGCGCTCAATGCGATGATCACCAAGTCAAAAGTCCACTTCCAGGGCCCTTTACTGCAGCTGCAGGCACGTTTCAGCGAAATCTACCCCAATGTGAACAAGGAAGTACCGGTCAACCCTATGGCTCCGGAGCATCTTTGCAGCGCCTTTGTAGAAGCCATTCAAGCGCTCGAAATCCAGATTCGCGAACGCCTGATTCTCCTCAAGCAGTTTGATCGCTACGTTGTCTCCAATCTCGGAATGCTGCTTGATGAAGCCAACCGCATATTGGTGCAGGCCGGTGTCATCCCAAATTTTCGGTACCATGGCAAGGCTGGCACGCAGCACGACAAGTCTGGCAAAAGTCCAGCCGTAACCGGGGAACCTGGCTCTGAAAACTCCGATGCGGCGGCAGCATCTGCTGGCAGCCAGGGGCACCACGAAGGTGCAATGTTCGAGCAGATCCGCCAGATGCTGGCCTCCCGGCGCACAAGCACCGGACGGATCCTTAGTTCGTCTGACCCTGATGCCCATGTCATCGGCGGTGCAGAGCTGATAAGCCTTCTCAGTGCCCTGCCACAACAAACTGATGATGTAAAAAACCGTAACAACCTGAGTGAAGGCAGGCCAGCCATGGTTGACCTGCAGTCTGTGGTTGAGCATTTGCTCTCCCAGACGGGCACCACCGCGGATGGCAAAAAACCCGCACTCAATGAAATGGACGAGGACCTGATCAACCTCGTGTCCATGCTGTTCGAGTTTATTCTGGACGATTACAACCTGTCGGCACCGGTTCAGGTACTGATCAGTCGACTGCAGATCCCCATACTCAAGGTAGTCATCAAAGACAAAACCTTCTTCAGCAAAGCCACCCACCCTGCACGCCGGCTTCTGAACAGCCTGGCAAGAGCAGGTATCGGCTGGAGCGATAGCAACGAGAAGGCCCGGGACAAACTGTACGACCAGATTCACTCCATCGTTGCCCGCATTCTCAATGATTTTGACGGGGATATTTCGCTGTTCGAAACACTTGGCGAAGAGTTTGAACAGTTTTTGGCCCGTGAAACCCGCAAGTCCTCCCTAGTGGAACAACGTACCCGGGAGTCGGAGCGTGGTCGCATCAAGTCACAGAAAGCGCAGGAAACCGTCGACCAGCTGCTCCAGTCAAAGCTGGCTCGCTACAAACTTCAGGAGCCCGTTCGCAACATTCTGCTGAACGGCTGGAGTCGCGTCATGTTCCTGGCTTACTTACGGGACGATATTGAGCATCGCTGGGTCCAAACGGTACGAGTGGTTGATGATTTGATCTGGTGCCTGCACCCCCATCAGGAAGATGAAGAGCGCGACCAATGGGTTCGGGTGGTTCCCGGACTGCTGAAGTCCTTGCGTTCCGGGCTTGAGGAAGTGTCTTACAACTCCTCGAAGCTTGATGAAATGATGGTAAACCTGAAGCACGAGCTGACTGAAGCATTCCGGGCCAACGCCCTCATGGAAGCCATGGGAGACTCGCCCGAGCCTGAACAGGAAGAGGCACTAACCGCGCCTCAGACGGCGATCGAGCGCCAGCAGGAACTGGAAAATGCAGCCATTGCGGATTACGTCGCCCAGATTGATCAGATTGAAATCGGCAACTGGGTGGAGTTCAGCCTGGTCAACGGTGCCAGCTTCCGCTGCAAGCTGTCGGCCATCATCGAAGAGGCCGAATGCTTTGTTTTCGTCAATCGTATGGGACTGAAGGTGATTGAGAAAACACGGTCCGAGCTTGCGCATGAGCTTCGTAGAGGCCGGTTGACGGTTCTGGAACAGGGTGCACTGATTGACCGCGCGCTGGACGCCGTTGTCGGCAGTTTGCGGAGCAAGGCTGGATAAGCTAGCCTGCTTCGCGTTCTGCACCGTCCGCCCGCGTTCTGGAGAGCCCAAGCGTCAATGCTGAAGTATGGCAAGGATACCGCTCTTCCGGAAACCTACCGGATCACCCTGGCAATTTCTGTTGCCTTTCTGGCACATACGCTGTTGATGGCGACTTTTCCATTTTCGCTGCCGGAGCACAATCACAACCCGGTTACGGTCAGCGTTCAGCTGACGCCGCAAGGCACTGCGCCTTCCAGAGAGAGTGTCCCCGGAGAGAGAGCCCCGTCGCAGTCCAGTCCGCCGGTTCACGCAACGCCTTTTACCATTGAAGAAACCCCGGCACCCCAGCCGCCGAGCAATATCCCGACCACCTCGAGCCCCCAACCTCGTGCAGTTCCTGAGCCGGCTCCCGATGAGGCGTCACCTGACAAAGAGCCGTCCCCGGCCGAAGCCAACCGCACTGCGCAACCAGAAGGGCAAAGCGCGCCATCTTCCGGTGCCCCGGCCTCAGCGCCTAGCCGTGCAGGCGAGCAGACCGCAAGGCAGAGTGACTCGCAGCAAGAGCTGACGCTCAAATCCGAAGCACCCAGTGAAGAAAGCTCTTATCGGTCATTGCTGGTTCAGAACATTGCGCGCAAGGCGAAAATCCCGAGACTCGACCGTTTTGAAAAAGGGCAGGTGCTCAGCGTGGAGCTTGAGCTGAATCTGATGTCCAACGGCGCCCTGATGGGAGCCAGAATTACGAAATCGTCGGGGAATGACGGGCTGGATCAGCGAGTCTACAGGGCTGCACTGGCTGCGAGCCCATACCCCGAACCGCCACCGTCTCCGGCACGACAGCAGCGATTCAGGGTCGAGGTCAAATACACTTTCTAGTGATCATTCAACCTTCAGGACCTAGGCTTCCGCCTGCTTTGCAGCGGCCTTGACCTGCTCGGCAAGCTCTCCGCTCTCGGACATCTCAAGAATAATGTCACAACCGCCAACCAGCTCGCCCTTGATATAGAGCTGAGGATAGGTAGGCCAGCTGGAGTAGACTTTAAGCCCTTCACGCAGTTCCTGATTGTCCAGAATGTTAACGAACGCAAAGCGTTCACCGCAGGCCATCAGTGCCTGGGATGTTTTCGCGGAAAATCCACACTGGGGCTGCTGCGGACTACCCTTCATGAAAAGAATGATCGGGTTTTCTTCAAGCTGGTTCTTAATGGTCTCGTTGATGTCCATTGACTGTTACCTCTTACATAAATCATGGGTTGCCTGAGGGCAACGACCTGCTCTCTATTGTACACGGCTCTCCTCGCCCGGACCAATGGCCCGAAGCAATCATCCGGGCCCAGTAACCCCGTACTGCCACCGGCGCTGCGGCGTTGTCATCAAACCGCTGACCGGCTAGACTTAGGCCCCTCTGCAAGGCAGGCCGCCGCTAGCCGGGCACCGCGCCTGATCTCGACGCGTCTATGGATCAATGAAGGGCCATGTCATGGCAAGACACTTTCTCACACTCAACGACCTGAGTCCGGACGAGCTTGAAGCTCTGCTTGACCACGCCACCAAACTCCGTAAGGAGTGGCGCCAGGGTACAGTTCGGGATACTCTGAAAAACCGCGTGCTGGCGATGATTTTCGAAAAGTCATCCACTCGGACCCGCGTGTCCTTTGAAGCCGGAATGACCCAGCTTGGCGGCGCTGCGCTGTTTTTATCCCCGCGCGACACTCAGCTTGGCCGTGGCGAACCCATTGAAGATTCGGCCATTGTCATCTCCAGTATGGTGGATGCTGTCATGATCCGTACGTTCAATCATGACACGGTCGAGCGTTTCGCAACAGCCTCCAGGGCCCCGGTGATCAATGCCCTGACTGATGATTTTCACCCCTGCCAGTTGCTGGCAGACATGCAGACCTACCGTGAGCACCGAGGCAGCATTCGGGGCGGCACTGTGGCCTGGATCGGGGATGGCAACAATATGTGCCAGTCCTATATGAACGCAGCGGACCAGTTCGGCTTCAACTTGCGGATCGCCTGTCCCGAAGGCTATGAGCCAGACAGGGCGCTTCTGAAAACCCATTCAGACCACGTAGAGATCCTGCATGATCCAGCCGAAGCCGCCAGAGGCGCGCACCTGCTGGTAACGGATGTCTGGGCCTCCATGGGCCAGGAAGATGAGCAGAAGACCCGGGAAAAGGCCTTCATGGAGTATCAGATCAATCCCCGGCTGATGAGCCTGGCGGATAAAGACGCCGTGTTCATGCATTGCCTGCCCGCGCACCGGGGCGAAGAAATCTCTGCAGATATGATGGAGCACACAAGTTCCGTGGTCTGGGACGAGGCGGAAAACCGGCTTCATGCCCAGAAAGCCCTGCTTGAATTTCTGATTCTCAACCGACTGGACTAGCCTGATGATTGAGAACCTGAGCCGAACAGACGACTGGCTTCTCGAGGTCCACAACATGTCCTGCGGGTATGGCGAAGAATCGGTGGTCAAAGGGGTAAGTTTTGCGCTCAGTTACGGCGACATTGGCTGCCTGCTCGGCCCCAGTGGCTGCGGCAAAAGCACCATTCTTCGCGCACTGGCCGGGTTCCTGCCACTCAACAGCGGCGAGATTTGTCTCCAGGGATCTTCCATCAGCCTGCCGGGCAAAACCCTTGCGCCGGAAAAACGGCGGATCGGAATGGTGTTTCAGGACTATGCGCTCTTTCCCCACCTGACCATTGCAGAGAACGTGGGTTTCGGTTTACGCAACAAAAGCCGCGCGGAAAAGACGCAGAAAGTTGGCGAACTGCTGGAAGTGGTTCACCTTCAGGACCTGGCAGACAATTACCCTCACGAATTATCGGGCGGCCAGCAACAGAGGGTAGCCCTGGCCCGGGCACTGGCCCCGGAGCCCACACTGATTTTGCTTGACGAGCCCTTTTCCAACCTGGATGCCGATCTGCGCAGACGGCTGAGCCTGGATGTGCGGGATATTCTGAAAACCCTCGGCATCAGTGCAATACTGGTCACTCATGACCAGCAGGAAGCGTTTGCCATGTGCGATCAGGTGGCCGTCCTGAAGGACGGCGGCATCCAGCAGTGGGATGTGCCCTATAACCTTTACCACGAACCCGCCAACCGGTTTGTTGCTGGCTTCGTCGGCCAGGGCGGCTTTATCCCCGGCAAAACGCTAGGGCCTGATACCATTGAGTCAGAACTGGGCGTCATTAGCGGTAACCGGGCGTACCGCTGGGAAACCGGTACCCTGGTAGACGTTCTCATCCGGCCGGACGACATCGTGTACGATGCCGATTCTGACCTCAGGCCCAAAGTCGTGGAAAAGACCTTTGCAGGCACCTCGACGCTCTACAAATTCCGCTGTTCCGAGGATACGGAATTCGAGGCGCTGTTTCGCAGCCACCTCGATTTCCATCTGGGGGAACACGTGCCCGTGCGGGTCGAAGCCGACCATCTGATCGCCTTTGAGAGAACCTGAAGCCGCACAGATGACCCGATCAGAGCGGCGATTCAATCGGTTTTTTACGAGGCCATACCAGGCTGAACCTGGCGCCACCAAGGTCTTCGCTGCGGCTCACAAACGCCTGGCCGCCGTGCCAAAAGAGAATCCGCCGGACAATCGACAGGCCCAGACCGTAACCGCCAGACGTGCGAGTACGGCTGTCGTCCAGGCGAGCAAAGGCGGTAAACACCTTCTCCCAGTCTTCCTCTGGCACGCCCGGGCCGTCATCTTCCACATCAATACGGCAGTTGTCCTCATCCAGGTGGCAATGGACCCGTACCCGGCTGGACGCGTGACGGGCACCGTTGCCCACCAGATTCTGTATGGCCCGGTGAATGTACCGCGGCTCCACGTCAGAAAGCGCCCAGGACTCGGATTCCTCATCAATATCTGCTTCAATCACATGCTCGGTGCGGATAAGCTGCTGTTCGCTGACCACCTGCCGGACAATGTCCGTGACCGAACACTCCTGCAAAGCAAACACCGGCCCACCTTGCTCTAGCCTGGCGTAGGTCAGGATCTCATCAATCAGTTCATCCAACTCCTGAATGTCGCCATCAATACCGTCGAGTTGCTTGCGCAGGGCGACCGGGTCCTTGGTGCCCTCAATCATATGCACTCCGAAGCGAATGCGGGCAACGGGCGTGCGCAGCTCATGAGAGACCGCGTGAATCATCTCTCTCTGTACGCCCACCAGCCGCTGAATATGTTCCGCCATCCCGTTAAATGCGACGGCCAGGCGCGATACCAGACGACTGTCGGTCGTTTCTACCCGTGCACCCATTTCACCCCGGGCGATTCTGATAGTCACCGATTCGACAGCCCTGAGATTGCTGTCCACCTCTCTCATGGCCAGATAAAGCGCGAGTGCCAGCACACTTCCGCCAACCACCAGCATTAGCAGCAGAACCGGCCAGGCCCAGCCATCGAATGGCGGTGGCATCGACAGGTCAATCAGGGCGCCATCCTCCAGACGGATAAGCACATGGGCCCGACCACTCGAAGGATGTTGGTACAGAGAAACTCCGCGCCGGGAAACCCGCCCGAGTACATCTGAATCCGGTACCGAGCCCGAGTCCTGAACCGCTGCCATAGAAACGCCCAGTGATTCGGACAGCTGCGCCAACGCCTGCTCGCGACTCTCCGGCGGGATTCCCCCGAGATGCCAGCGAGCAATCAGAGCCAGCGCTTCAGATACGTCGCTGTATAGGTCGCCAAATCGCAACCTCAACACCTCTCCTGCTTTGTTCAGGATCATCACCTGCTGACCGATGCTGGTATCCAGCGACACAACCTGCCCGTAGGAAAGCCGCTCAACCACAATGTCAGATGCCGTTAACTGATCGGGAGATAACACCCGGAAATCGTAAAAAGAGGAAAGCCAGTGATACTGTTGCGCTGCGTTGGGCGTCGATGCAATCCAGCGCATCAAAGGCGCCGCAAAGCGCTCCTGCCAGTACTGTTCACGAACCGAGTTAACCCCCAGAAACATGGAAGCACAGAACAGAAGAATCAGGAACGTCAGGCCGATCAGGCGGGCATAAAGTTTGAAGAAAAACTTGAAGGGCATTGTATAAACCCTGGCAATGAACGCTGGCCCCAAAGGCCCAGCGCCAGAGACTGGATAGTCAGGCTTCCTTTACGAACAGATAGCCTTTACTACGAACGGTCTTGATGCGTCGCGGATGGACAGGATCGTCACCGATTTTCGGCCGGATTCTGGAAACCCGGACGTCGATGGAACGGTCCTGCCCGTCGTATTCGATACCCCGCAACGCGGTGAAAATCTCTTCACGACTCAGCACCCGACCGGCATTGCTCGAGAGCAACCAGAGCAGATCAAACTCTGCACTTGTCAGGTCGATGCTGACATCGTTGAGCCAGGCTTCACGCATGGAGCGGTCCACTACCAGGTCGTTGAACTGCAGCCGAACCGGCTCTTCAGCAAGGCCCTCCTCGGCGGCCAAGGTGCCCTGCTCGGTCACCCGGCGCAGCAGCGCACGAATCCTCGCCAGGAGCACGCGGGGCTGGACTGGCTTACCGACGTAATCATCCGCGCCCATCTCCAGGCCGAGCACCTGGTCGAGATCATCGGTTCGGGCCGTCAGCATGATGATCGGGCCTGAATAATTGGGCCGGACCCGACGACAGATCGAAATACCGTCCTCGCCCGGCAGCATCAGGTCGAGCACCACCAGGTCAGGCTGCTCGTTGCGGATACGTTCGACCGCATTTCCGCCGTGGTTTTCCAGGGATACCATGAGGCCGTTGCTTTCCAGATACTCCTGGGTCAGCTCCGCCAGTCTCTCGTCGTCTTCGACTATAAGAATCCGCCAACTTTCGTTCGTTTGTTCCACGCCATCCATCTCTGATTTTGTTATTTGAGTTTTCCTGCACGAATTACCGTTTATCCGACGATACAGGCTACATCCTGTAACAACAACTATACATGCTTTTCAGAAATATACATGGAACCGACTGTCGGTTACACGATGATCACGTCCATTGGCGGGCGTCAATGGCATTCAGCATCGAGCCCTCGACCTCAGCCCAGCGGATAACCGGCAGCCACTTCCCCATCGGTTGCCTCGCGCTTTTCGAGGATTTCCAGATCAAAGAAGAGGGTGAAACCCGCCAGCGGGTGATTCGCATCCACTTTGATCAGGTTTCCATCAATGCTGACAACCTGCACCACCTGAGCTTCATCACCGGTATTGGTCTGGAATTTCATCCCGACCTGCAGATTCTCAATGTCCTCGAACATGGATCGGGGCACGGTGCGGATCAAATCAGGATTGTGTTCGCCATAGGCCATGGAAGGCGGCACGGTCACTTCCAGGCAATCGCCCACTTGACGGTCTTTCACCGCTTCCTGAATACCGGCGATCACCCCAGGGCTGCCCTGAATAAAACGCAGGGGCTCGCTACCTTCGGAGGTGTCTACCAACTCGCCAAGCTTGTTCTTGAGCACATAATGAACAGTAAATACGGCAGGTTTTTGCATTCGTCTGTCTAGCTTCCTGTTTCCGGTGAGGTGGTGGTCAGATCAAGGCCGTGAATCATCAGCCGCTGATCAAGCTGCTCCCGCAATCCCCGGGGACTGTCGAGCTGCATTCTCTGCAACAGGGGCTGATAGCGGCCTTCGGTGTCGTTGGCCATTATTGCCCGCCACAGGGTTTTGATTTTACCACGGCGCGTCGCCGTTGCGGCTTTCAGAGTTTTCAATGCCTTGCCCAGTACCAGTTCTTCTTCGGTAAAGTCACAGCCAAACGGGAAGGCCGGGAAAAGGTCACCGCCTCCGGCACTTTCGACCGTGCGCGTCACATACTCCCGGGTGTTGTTGCGCCAGGCCAGTGGCATTTGGAAAGCTGCATCCACCTTGCCTGCCTTTTTAGCCTGGGCCAGTAATTCCTCCTGAAAACGGGAATCAGTAATCCGTATCAGGCGCAGGTAGACTTGCTCATCCGGCTGACTGCGAAGGTCTGCAATGCCGTATTCGGTGACAACGACATCCCGAAGGTGCCGAGGTATGGTGCAGTGACCGTAGTTGAACACGATATTGGACACGGTTTTCTGGCCAGATTTCCGGGTGCTTCGAAGGCAGATGATGGAACGTGCCCCCGGCAGCTCATGTGCCATGGCCACAAAGTTGTACTGGCCACCGACCCCGCTTACCACGCGCCCGTCCTCAAGTCCGTCGGAAACGGCAGCGCCGCTGAGCGTGTGCATCATGGCGGTATTGATGAACCGGCTGTGAACCCGCTGCGCCGATTTCAGGCGCTGATTGCCGTAGGCATGATCGTAAAGATGATTGATGTAGTTGACGCTGGTCATACAGATACGCTGGCGATCCTCGGCAGGCAGATCACGCAGGCGCTGGT
>Ga0306867_1000165_pt1 | contig 42286 bp, 37 predicted proteins | sample AntRauTorckE6831_FD_190432 | JGI IMG/M metagenome (GOLD analysis project Ga0306867, IMG submission 190432) | Saline lake microbial communities from Rauer Islands, Antarctica - Metagenome Torckler E6 #831 (v2) (version 2) | ecosystem: Environmental > Aquatic > Non-marine Saline and Alkaline >...
TCTCCAGCACTTTCTCACCCTGCTTGGGAGACAGAAATTCACTTTTGCCATTCAGCATTTTAAGCGCGTTCCACTGCTCCGGATTATGGCTGGCTGTTATGATTAACCCTCCCTTCGCGTTATGCTTTAATACACCCATTGCGACAGTTGGAGTAGGTACTACGCCTGCTTTGACGACATCACAGCCCACACTTTGGAGTGTTGCACAAACAATATCCTCACAAATTTGTCCGGTTACCCGGGAATCCCGTCCTACAACAACGGTTCCTCCCTTGAGCCACGTACCATATGCAGCCGTGAATTCAACTATATTTTGTGGAGTGAGGTGCGTTCCAAATATCCCACGAATACCGGAAACTGAAATCATTAATGCCATAGGAAAACTGAGTTACTTTGTAAGTTGTTGGTCAAAAACCGGTCGTTCAAATGGATCCGTTTTAGAACCCTAAGGAACTTACCTGTTGCTGGTATTGATATCAATTATAATGACGCCATAGGGCTAAAAATTAAATTAATGTGGTTCACAACCAATTCATACATTTTCAGTTTTTTATAGTATCTTTGAAAGCTATTTGCGGTGCCTTCTTGCACTCATTAATTAAAATTTCTCGTTTTGCAAACCTGGAAGTATGTCGTAGCTGTTTGGATGACTCTGGTCATCATTTCCGGTTTTTTAATTCCAATTCCGGAAATAGATATTCTTGAACAGTCGGCCCGTAATTTGTTCTTACATGTTCCGATGTGGTTCACGATGATGGTGGCGTTTAGTACAGCGTTCGTTTACAGTGTCCGCTATTTGAACAGTGAAGATATTCGATTTGACCGTAAAGCGGAAACAGCAACGGCAGTAGGACTCATGTTTGGGATTTGCGGCCTTCTGACCGGATCGCTCTGGGCACGATTCACATGGGGTGCCTGGTGGACGTTTGCAGAGCCGCGAATGAATCTCGCGGCACTCTCGATGCTCATTTTTGTAGCATATTTTATTTTAAGATCAGCTTTTAACGATGAGGTGAAACGGGCCAAAATATCAGCTGTTTACAATATTTTTGGAATTACAACGGTCCCTTTTTTACTGTATATCATTCCACGGCAGCTTCCGAGTCTTCACCCGGGCGCAGAAGGTAATCCGGCGTTCAGTGAAATTACAGCCCCAGAACTCCGGTATATTTTTTACCCGGCCATCATTGGATTTATCGGTCTGTCTATATGGATGATGGATATTTTAAACAGGTACAAAAAAATTAAACAGTTGAGCAGTACAAAAAATGAATATTGAACCTGTAAAAGATTTCACCCAGGCGACCGTTGATACACTCACGTCGAGTTATTCAGACAAGTGGTCCGGCGCGGGCAATGCTGAACAATCATCAACGTTTATACAGTTCATGAGCTCACACGAGCTGATCTTTGTGGTTCTTGGCGTCAGTTTAATTATTTGGTTTGTTCTGCTCTTTTTTATCATCAGAGTAGACAGAAAAGTTTCAAAACTTGAAAAAACAGTAGACGATAACAGCAAATGAATTTTAAATTAATACTTGGTATCACATCCATTGTACTTTTCACATCGCTATTGATGTACAACTTCGGTAATAGCATCGACAGCTATGTAAATTTTGAGCAGGCTGAAAATCGCGGCTCTGCCCACGTGGTTGGTTCATGGGATGACACACGGGAGTGGGGCTTCTCGCGAGAAACCATGCGCTTTACATTTTATATGAAAGATGAGGATGGTAACGTGAGACGCGTTGTTTACCCAAAGCCCAAACCCAATAATTTTGAACAGGCAACGCAACTTGTCGTCATCGGAGAGATGAAAAACGATGTGTTTTTTGCCAATGATATGCTGATGAAATGCCCGTCAAAATATAATGACGCAGATGAAGCAGAATTTACACAAGCTGAACAAGGATAATCCTCTATGATTGGCACTTTCGGGCATATATTTTTATCTGCGGCGTTTGTAGCGTCGATTGCCGCTCTGATTGCATATACTCTTTCTGCTTATAAAAACAGCAGTTCGATGGAAAGGTTGTCAGACTGGCTGTGGAGATTAAAAGGCGCTTCGCTTATCATCTCGTCAGGAATTCTGATTTATCTTATTATGACGCATCAGTTCCAGTACTACTATGTCTGGAACTACACGAGTCTCGACCTTGAACCGCAGTACCTCTTTTCAGCATTTTACGGTGGACAGGAGGGGAGCTTTATGCTCTGGATACTCTGTTCATTTGTAGTTGGCCTTGGGTTGATTAGATGGACCCGCCCGCCATATAAAGCACCCGTAATGGCTGTGATGGCTTTGACGCAGGTGTTTTTACTCTCTATGGTGGCAGGCTGGGATCTGTTTGGGATGACTCTGGGTGCGTCGCCGTTCAGAACGATAGCTCAGGAAATGCCGAACGCGCCCTTTATTCAGGCAAATCCGGATTTTGTACCCGCCGACGGATCAGGGCTTAATGACCTTCTGAAAAGCCCGTGGATGATGATTCATCCACCGATTATTTTTGTCGGCTTTTCGATGATGACAGTGCCTTTTGCATTTGCAATTGCCTCGCTTTGGACTAAAACGTACAATGAATGGATTCGCCCCGCAATCCCGTGGACGCTGGCTGCCAACTTGTGCCTGCTTACAGCAATTTTTCTTGGCGGCTACTGGGCGTATGAAACGCTCTCGTTTGGCGGTTACTGGGCGTGGGATCCGGTGGAAAATGCTTCCCTGGTGCCATGGATGATTGGGACAGCGGGAATTCACGCGATGATTATCCAGCGAAAGAGTTCCAGAGCGCATAAAGCCGCCCTCTTTCTCTCTATTCTCGCTTACATCGCTGTCGTTTATCAAACATTCCTGACCCGCTCAGGCGTTTTAGGCGCTCAGTCTGTTCACAGTTTTGTGGATCTGGGTCTTTACGGTCAGCTTCTGCTCTTTATTCTTGTTATGACGCTAATGGGAATCGGGTTTTATCTCTACCGCTATAAAGAGATTCCAAGTCCCGAAAAAGAGTCAAAGATTTTGAGCCGTGAGTTCATGACGTTTACCGGTTCAATGCTCCTGCTTATTCTTGGACTGGTTATCATATTTGGTACAAGCTCACCGCTTATCGGGCAGTTCTTTGTAGAGAACCCAACTCCGCCTGAAATCTCATTTTACAATCAGTGGAGTATGCCCATTGCCATAATAATGGCAATTTTTACCGTTATCGGGCAGCACCTCTTCTGGAGAAAATATACATGGGAAACGCTTGCCGGCGCCATGGTTCTACCGCTCGTGCTTACCTCAATAGCATCAGTAGCATCTATAATTATGGGTGATGTCGGTAATATCTCTTATATGATTTTTATCTTTGCGGCATGGTTTGCCATTTTTGGAAACGGAGCCATTCTGTTCGATCTGCTGAAGCGTAAACCCAAACTTATTGGGGGAGCGCTCAACCATATCGGGTTTGGTGTTCTGCTTTTAGGAATTATAGCCTCATCGGTATATACAGAGCCACTGCTCGATCAGCGTGCAACGAACTATAACAAGCGTGTGGCTGCAGGTACTGTCTTTGATGAAGAAGGTTTTCCGGTCACTCAGCCGGTGGAGATGTTTGAACTTAAAATTGATCAGCCAAAATTGGTGAACGACCGATGGATGGTTACCTACGAAGGGTACAATGTGAGCAACGCTCCAAGGCCGGGCCAGCAGTCATACAGGGTTAAGTTTGAGCCGATAGACGGCGGGAGCTCCTTCTATGTCGATCCGGTGGTTTACCCAATGCTTACGACCTCAAGCCGTGCCAATGTCGAATGGTCAGTTGATCCGCATGTGCGAACGGGCATATTCGAGGATGTCTATTTCTATGTAGCCGGCAGTAAATATGTTGAGAAAGAGAATGAGCGCGTGTCTGAACAGAGCCAGATGATGCCTGTTTCCGGAAATCAATCAGCTGAGCAGGATACGACTCAAAAAGTGGAAATCGCCAGGGGAGAAACAATAGAAGCCGGTAATTTTTCACTGAAATTCGTTGATTTTCGACCAGCTGCGGAAGAACAGCTTCCGGAGAATACACAGGTTGGTATTCGTGCGCTGGTTAGGGTAGAACACATGCCATCCGGCAGCGCCTATGAAGTTGAACCTCTTTTCGCTGTTTATACTGAAAATGATAGAAGCTTTACGTACTCACCGCCACTGAAAATAGAGGCGTGGGACATGGACTTGCAATTCACGCGACTGCTGCCTGAATCTGAATCTATAGAAATCAGTATCGACGGGCCGATAGATGATTTTGAAGAAGACTGGGTCCTGGTTGTTGCTGAAATCAAACCGTTTGTTTCTGTCGTGTGGTTTGGCACCTTTTTATTGATGATCGGCTTCTCAGTATCGATTTTGCGTCACTGGTCTCGCGAAAAGAAAACGCAGGACGATTTTAATGATGACGTTGATGATTATGAATTGTGAGATAAACCAAAGGCATTTCATCCCAAGTACCTATCTATGAAGCACGTACTTAAAAAAGCAGCAACATGCCTTCTTACCACAATGATCATTTTGATCATAGGATCCCCTGTTTATGCACAAAGCCAGCCCGATCCCCGCGGATCTTTTCTTCGTTCACTGGCTGTTCCGGGGTGGGGACACTACTATAATGACTCAGATAACTGGACACGTGGTAAAGTACATCTCGGTGCAGATATTATAATGATTGGCACCTGCTTTGGCCTGAATGCCAGGGCATCTAACCTTGAGGGACAATATCAGACATTCGCGCGGTTAAACGCAGGGGTCAGCATTTCTGACAGAAGCAGGATTTTTCAGCTGGCAATTGGCGAGTATAATAGTCTTGAAGAGTACAATGACTTTCAGCTGAGAAGCCGAAACTGGGACCAGATACTCCCGGACACTCAGGAAAACCGCTGGCAATGGGAATCAGCAGACGATCGGGAACGCTATTCAGACCTTCGTGAGACGAGCGACAGGGCGAGAAATCAGTTGCCGGCTATTGCCGGGCTCATGGTCGTTAACCGTGTTTTAAGCGCGATCAGCGCCTACAGACGGGCACGGGACATGGCAACCGGGCCTGAACTGACGCTGCTCCCGGCATTTACTGAAAATTCGCACGATGGAATTGTTGCAAATCTATCGTTCAGATTCTGATGATGGATCGCTGGAAACTCGTGTTTGAGTATGACGGCACAGATTTTTCAGGCTGGCAGCGGCAGCCGAATGCCCGTACTGTTGAACAAGATATAGAGACAGCCTTTTCGACCCTGTATCAGGAAGATATTGATATTATAGGACAGGGACGAACAGATGCCGGTGTTCATGCCAGGGGGCAGGTTGCACACGCAGATCTACCGCATAAATTTACATCAAACCGGTTGATTCATGCAATGCGGGGTCTGTTGCCTAAGGATATTATTCTGCTTGAAGCCGATATAACTCACAATGACTTTCATGCACGGTTTAGTGCAACGGCAAGAAGTTACAGCTACATAGTGTTGCAGCGGCATAGTCCGCTAATGCGAATGCGAGCCTGGAGCTGCGGCTATCGGCTTGATAAAGCTCTGTTGCACGAGATGGCTCAGATGGTGGAACAAAACCGGGATTTTGTTAATTTCTGTATCCCTGATGAGGATCAAAATCTTACGACGGAGTCTGCTATTATTCGCAGCAGCTGGACTATCGAAAGGGACGTATACATATATGAGATCAGCGCCAACCGTTTTTTAAGGCATATGGTCAGGCGCCTCGTTGGGACAATGGTACAGGTTGCGGCCGGTCGACAAACAATGGTGTCGTTTCAGGAGTTGCTCGATAGTAAACAGGTCACCCGAAAAGGTCATTCTGCTCCGGCTCAGGGGTTGTATCTCGACTCCGTTACCTACTCAACAGACTAATTAAATTTATTAAGCTGAGTTCGGTTTAAAAAAATGATTACAGAAGTCTTCCGTCGGCTGACGGAGAGATATTCCCCAGGGGATGCCTTCGGCGAGAAGGGTGTTCATTGGGTTTTTCAAAATTCTGATGGACATCCCCCTTTATTCGCCGCGGGCATCCCTATGGATCTTCGGGGAAGGGGGACTTTCTACAACTTGATTTATCAATCGAACTAAGGTTATTAACTAACGAAATGGCATGGGAAAAACAGATCATGAACTAATTCAGAGCGGCAAATCTTCTTTTAAGATTGAAGTGCCATATAAGCTTTTTGAATCAGGGCCGGGAAATGCTTCTAAACCGCTTATTGTATATCTGCATGGGTTCAATCAAACTGAACACACGTTTCGGGAAGATTGCAGGGATCTATTGCAGGTACAGGCGTATCACCTGTTTATTCAGGCTCCCTATCCGATTTACGACCGCAGAGGTAAAAAACCGGTGTCAGAGTGGGGGCGTTCGTGGTATTTATATGATGGACATCAGGATCAGTTTCTGCGTTCTATGGATCATGCATCAAGGTTTATAGACCAAATTATTGAGAAGACAACACATGCTACCAAATCAACCCGTACAGCTATTATAGGTTACTCGATGGGAGGCTACCTGGCAGGGTATCACGCTATTAAACGGCCTGAACAGGTACAAGACCTTATCATTTGCAGTGCAAGGTATAAATCCGAGCTGCTTGAGGGTGATTATAAAAAAATAAATCATCAAAGCATTTTAGCTTTACACGGAAATGCCGATAAGAGTGTAGACCCCAATCCACAGAGGATAGAAGTAGAGGGTTTGAAGAAGCACGGCATAGACGCTACATTTGTAGCTCTTGATGACACGCACAAATTTTCTCAGGTATTTACAGAGAAAATATTGGAATGGCTTAATGATAAAGGCTATACTTGAATCCAAATATCGCATTTTATTAAAATTTCTTTAATTTAGACGGTTGAAAAAGACCACTATTTGAATCACTCTTATGACTGTATCAACAGAAGAAAAAAAAGCAATGAGCATCCTCGTAGTAGAGGATGATCCTACAGTTCGAACGCTGGTTAAAGCTATACTTGAACATAAAGGTAATTCAGTATCAATTGCTGAAACAGCCGAAGAAGGTGAAAAACTCGCGTTCTCTGATGAATTTGACATGATTGTTCTTGACTTAAGGCTTCCAGATGGCAATGGTTACGACGTCTGCGCCAATATACGGGAGCAAGGTATCGTAACGCCTGTTCTTGTCTTGTCAGCCGAGCATGAGACTGACGTGAAGATCAAAGTTCTGAACGTAGGAGCCGATGATTATCTCACGAAACCGTTTAACAGCGAAGAGCTGATGGCAAGGATTGATGCAATTGCCCGGCGTAGTTCCAAAGAGCTTGAAAAGGAACTCTCTTGTGGTGATATGAAAGTTGATCTGATCAACCGTCAGATGACTATAAAAGGTACTGAAGTTCCGCTTACTAACAATGAGTTCAACCTGTTGGTTTACTTCATGAAAAACCGGGATAAGGTTATCTCCCAGGAAGAGCTTGCTGAAAATGTGTGGGATATTCACTTTGATACGCAGACTAATTACATCAATGTCTACATCAGTTACCTTCGCAAAAAGATCCGCGAGTATTCTGAGTACGAATATATTGAGACAATTCGAAAGAAAGGCTTCCTGTTTAATTCGCATTCAAAAAGCGAAAAGCAGAACTAATAAGGTATTATTTATCGAGCTGAGTAAAATAATATACTACTGATCAGGACTTTACTATTCTTCTTTATTTTTATCGATACTTTACTGACGTGGTTTGATACATCTTGTTACCTGTTACGTAAACCCAATAACTAAACCTGATTCGTTTAACCGCAAGAATAGGCCAGAAACATTTTTGGATAAGTACCCGGAATTGGGGAGATAAGCACTTTCAGCGTTTGATAGGATCGATCATAATACCTGCATTACGTATTCGCCTACGAATCCCTCCGCTATGTTTCGGCTCACATCGTCGCCTCACCTATGGATGAAGCGAGCCGTATTTGGTTGAAACCTGAGTTCGATTCTTAAAATTAAAATCGGAAGTCTTCTGTCGGCAAACGGAGAGATTTTCCCCAGGGGATGCCTTTGGCGAGAGGGGTGTTCATGGTTTTTTTTCAAAATACTGATGAACATCTTCCTGATTCCCCCTTTTCTCGCCGCGGGCATCCCTTCGGAAAAGGGGAGTTTACTTTTACTTTTTTATGAATCAAACCCAGGTTTGAAATGCATCTTGCGTGGGGATATCCCTCCACTCCGTTACGACTCATGTTGTTCGCCTGCTCTTCGGTACTCGGTATGACAGGGGTGCGTTTGTCGGAAGGACAGTTCATTAAGATCCCAAATATTAAGGAATATTTTCTGCGCCGCCAGCTTCATATCACTTGCATCGTTATATGACGCCGGCCTTGATATCTGACCGCTCGTCTCTGAAAGCGTTGAACATCAATAGCCCCGGACAGCGCCCGGTGTGTAATGTGGAAGATGAAAATTATCCCGAGGCGTTATATCTAATCTTCTAATTAGAGTTCAAATATCTGTCGAGGGTTTTATGATCTTAATTATGGAAATGGTGACGTTTGTGACAAACGAAAACGACATACCATCATTCCACCATGTATAATCTCAATCTTTTGGTGGATACGTTATTACCGCTACGTTTAATAGAAGGCATCCCTACTATTGTGCCATATGGCACTAAGGAAGGGGCAAAGTATACTAATACTCTACTCTTTATTACCTGTATGATCGGTATCCATAAGGGCTGTCTCTTTTTATCGTTATAACCGTGCAGATGCCACTAACTCGATCATAGCGGTCAGTTGGTGGATGACCAAGAGATACACCATATTGTCAACCCGGTACATGCCTGAATGTTACCCATTTGACTTCGGTCTTGAATCGGAAAACGGGTGCGCTATTAACAGAGGGAGATTAAACAGTGCTCTGGCACTGCAGAGTGACGAATTTGAATGCAATTCATAGCTGAATTAAACGGATCAATCATATCATTATTGATGGGTTTCAGTTAGTCAGTATTTAAAATGAAGTCTGTTAGAATAATGTACAGTGTAGCCCAGGTTTATTTATCCGGGTCTTTAACTCAACTTCCGCAAAAGTTTAAAAATCGGCTTCGATTGACCTTAAATGATGATCAGTAGACGCTACAAACTAAGTATCCTTCATTGTTGGACTTATGAAGCACTAAAGATTGATGATTGAGTAAAGACAGCCCTGCCCCTTGGGATCCCTGTAGGGAAAAGGGCGCAAGCCTCACAAGGACGATTAGCAGGCTGTCGCCCCCATCAGGGCTTGCATGATAGACCCGGTTACCTGCTCATAGGGCGATTGCCCTGTGTTGGTGATTTAGCCCACTTTGGGGCTACCTTTAAATGATATCAGATAATTCATGGTGAAGAGTCAATGTCGCTCTTTACCTTGTCAGTTAAAGCTTATCTTCGTAGTTACTTCTCTATTTTGCGGAAGTTGAGTTAACACCGATGCCTAAAAAGTGCAGAGTGTACAGCACTATTAAGAATGCAAAAAAGAGAACAGCTTGTTGGTTATGGCTGATTTCAAAAGCAGGAAGATACGATTGGTCTATATGCTGATGAATAAGTCTGTTGAGGGTGTGCGTACGATGTAAAATCGTTCCAAAAAAATAGGCACGTATCACTGCTGATCTCATGCCTTGGAGTTATTTTATTTCAGAACAAAGAAAACTATAATCAAACAATCCAATCTTTCACCAGGTACGATTAATCCATTGAAGAGAGTGTATTTTTGGCAATCTCCTGGTACATCAGGTATTCTTCCGGAGTAACGTCAGCAAACAGGTAATTAAGGGGGTCTATAGCCTCACCATCCCTGTAGACTTCATAATGCAAATGCGGGCCGTTTGTAAGGCCTGTATTTCCGGAGTACGCTACAAGGTCACCGCGTTTAACTTCACTGCCAACACGAACTCCATCCGCATATCCGGAGAGGTGAGCGTAACGGGTTTCAAATCCGAATCCGTGGTCAATGATCAATAAGTTTCCGTAGTTTCCGTTACGTGATGCATACTTTACGACACCGTCACCGGTTGCAAAAAGATGCGTACCAATGTCAGCCCTGAAGTCAATACCATCATGCATTCGCTTATATTTAAAAACCGGGTGAACGCGCATGCCAAATCCACTGAGAAGTATTCCTTCAAGCGGACGAATAGCCGGTATATGCTTCAGTCTTTCCTGGTTCTGATTATAGTAATTTTGAATTTCGTTGAAGGACATCTTTTGTACGTTCACCCTGCGTTCCAGATTGTCAATTCGGGAAGCAGTCCATTTCAAAATTTCTGCTGCATCCTGGCTGTAGAGATCATAATCTGAGTAAATATCGGTACCACCAACACCGGGCTCACGTTTTTCTTCCGGAATGGGTTCCATTCCCAAAACCGATCGGTACATTTCGTTGTCCATATCCGCAATTCCATCGAGTTGCTCTTCAAGAGTTATAATGGAGGTCTTCGTATGTTCGAGCTGGTTCGTAAGCACACTATTCTCGGCTTTTAGTGCAAGTTCGGCCGGTGATCCAACATTCTGTGATAGCGCTGCAAGTCCTATACATGCGAAAACTACACTGCTTACAAACCAGATGGAAAATGTGTGCAAATATCGTTCACTCTTACCGTAATTTACGGGTACGAATTTACACTGGTCGTCGTCGTAGATAAAATGTTTATTAGTAGACATGATATATTCATTTCCTAAAGATAAAAGCCAATAGAAAGATAAAGAATCCCGTATAAACATTAAGATTTTCTAACCTTCTATAGACAAGAGTATTCTGAAGCCGATTTGTTACTCAAAATCTCCTTCAAAATACTCAACCGCTCTCTCAGGCATCTCACGGCCTAATTTTTTCTTAGAAATATGTGAATGGACTTTATTTTGGAACTCTTCCGCTGCATCATACCCATAATGTTTCAGCAGGTAATTCATTGCTATAACCTCAGCAATTACAGTAATGTTCTTCCCTGGAGTGATGGGAAGTTTAATTAAAGGGATGGACGTGTCCAGAATATCAATAGTTTCATTATCGAGACCGGTGCGTTCAACATCTGCGGTCTCTTCCCAGAGAGAAAGTTCAAGAATTACTTCCAGCCGCTTTTGGTAACGGATTGACCTGATGCCAAACATTGACATCACGTTGATAATGCCAAGTCCGCGGATCTCCATGAAATGCTTGTTCATCTCGGTCGCAGAGGCGATAAGTATGTTGCTTTTTTTTGTAAGCATCACAATATCGTCTGATACAAGGCGGTGTCCGCGTTCAACCAGGTCAAGCGCCACTTCACTTTTGCCGATCCCTGATTTACCGGAAATAAGAATACCAATTCCGTACACATCTACCATGGTACCGTGCACCATGGTTTGAACTGCAAAGTAATCCTGCAGAAAATCCCGCAGTAACATCATAAATTTTGTGGAATTAGCTGATGTGTAGGCTATGGGAATATCATGATTACGGGCAATTTCCAGGAGATTTTCGTCAAGGGTATTTCCTGCAGTGCAGATGATGACGGGAATATTAAACTCTGCCAGTTTCTTAAAAGATTCTGAGCGTTCTTCCACGGAAAGGTGCTTGAGATACAGAGACTCAGTATTTCCGATGATCTGTACTTTTTGATGGGTGAAAAGCTCCAAATAACCCGCCAGGGCCAGTCCCGGTCTGTGCAGGTCTGCACCTGTCACAAATCGCTGGCCCGCGATATCTTCGCCTTCAACGAGCTGAATTTGGATTTTTAATTTGGAATTCAGCCGGTTAACGAGGGTATCTACCGAGATCTTTTCCTTACCGGGAATTGGCTTTTGATTTTTTAAGGGCATGGCTGGCCTGCTTACTGACGGTCGTAATGTTTGGTTTTATATTTTCGGATTTGCCGGACAGCGGTATCAACGGCACTGTTGATAGCCTGTTCATAGGAGGGAGCCTCCTCTGAAATATTTAACAATTTCTTGGGTACTTTCACATTCAGTTCAGCTTTATAGGGATTTTCATCGTTCTGACCAGGCTGAAGAACTATATCACATACAATAATTTTATCAAGAAACTGATCTAATTTTTGAACAGCATCAAGACTGTACTGCTTCAGGTCCTGACTTGCATCAAAATGTCGCGCTGTGAAAGTTGTTTTCATAAATGTGTCCTATATGATTAATGTTCTGCCCTGGGATGGGCTTGATTATATACGTTCTTCAAATGTTCAACGCTGGTGTGCGTGTAGATCTGAGTTGACGATAAATTGGTGTGACCCAATAGCTCTTTAATGACCCGGATGTCAGCACCTGCATCAAGCAGATGCGTAGCAAAACTGTGCCTGAGAACATGGGGACTTTTTTGCGATACTTCGCTTGTTTTCTCAATAAACGATTTTACAAGACGCTGTACAAATCTCGGATAGACCCGCTGGCCTCCCGGTGCGATAAAGAGAGCTTTTTTTGCATCCGCATCCGTCTTTTCACCGAACAGTATGGGTCTTGAATTCAAATGTGTTTGTAAAGTATTGAATGCCTGTGTTCCTAGTGGAACAATCCTCTGTTTATTGCCCTTTCCTTGTATTAGTGCCTGTCTTTGCTTGAAATTCACATCAAGTAAACTTAGCTGAACAAGTTCACTAAGCCGTATGCCGGTGCCGAACAATAGTTCAAGAATGGCGCGGTTTTGATGGTCATCAGGCTGATTGCCGTCAGCAAGCTCCATCATTCGATCTATATCTTCCGGGTTGATAGTTTTAGGCAGGCGTTGTTCTTTTTTGGGTACGAGCAGCAGGTGCGCAGGATTTTTTTCAATATGGCCTCGTTTGTAGCAGTACTTAAAGAACGATCGAAGCGAGGCGACCTTTCTTGCGATGGTGTTTCTGGCTAATCCCTTTTCTGAAAGTTCACCCAGCCAAAGTCGAATATCAAGACGGGTGATGGTATTAATATCTAAACCGCTGTTGCTGATGTCTTCTGACGTTTTTAAGAACTCTATGAACTGGAAAAGATCTGTTTTATACGATGATCGGGTGTGTTTTGAACTGTTTCGTTCAATTGTGAGGTACCGCAAAAATTTTTCAACAATCTGTTCCATTGGAAAATCTTAAGCTATTTTAATAAAGATACCAACTTATTAAGTATCAACCGTGAATTATTGCATCATTTACACCTTTCGGTCTTTCCATACTACCTTGCGCCCCAACACGTGATCTATTATTGAATAGAGACCGAGCCTTTGGAACCATAACACCCCCAACGGATGTATAAATCCATACAGCGGATTCCACCTGAACCATACAGCTAATATAAATCGATGGAGAAGAATAAGCGTTACAGATCCTACGGAAACGAAAAAAAGGGAAGGACTTTCAATGTAAATCGAGTAGGGGAGTATGAAAAATGGGAGCACGAAAACGATGAGATGGATCAAACCCATCAATATGAAAAGAGGAAGTGAGCGGTTGAAGCCTGCAAAGAAGTTTTTTCTGAGGCCATTGAATATTTCCAGTTCCGATCGATACATTCTGCAGCTAATTGAGTATACACCTGTAAACATCCGAATAGTTAGCCCCAGTATTTTTGCACGTTTCGAAAGAGCTACATCCTCTACCACCTCGTCTTTTACAGATCTGTGCCCGCCAATGGCATTGTACGCCTTTTTTGTAAACCCGATGCACTGCCCGCATGCCGCCGCAAAGTTGGGAGCAATTTGTTTCCTTAAGAATCCCGGCAACCATCGTGGTGACCGGTAAACATATATTACGGGAAGCAGAGTCACGAGAGCGTAGTAGATCAATGGAACAACCGTTTTTTCCCAAAAGCTATTGAGCTCCTGTTCAGGCCAAACAGTTAACATGTCAAGGTCGTGGTTTGAGAATGCATTTAATGTATGTTGAACCATACCGGGGTAGAGTGCAGTATCGGCGTCAAGAAACAACAGGTATTTTCCATCGGCATGATCAGCCAGCTGTTGGCACGCCCAGGGTTTCCCAAGCCATCCCTCAGGTTTTTCGGCCGGTGTTACAGAGGTGATCTTAGCAGGATTTTCTTTTTTAAGGCGGGCTATTATGTCTGTCGTTGCATCACTGGAGAAATCATCCAGAACCAGCAGCTCAATATTCGGATAAACCTGTTTGCAAATAGTTGACAGAACACGCTCAATATTTTTCTCCTCGTTGCGCGCAGGCACACAAATAGAAATTAGGGGTTTCCCATCTGGTTGATCAGTTTCCGACACGAGGGGGGTAAACTCAATCCTGTTTCTCAATAAAATACCCGAGGTAAGAAGAAGGAATAAAAGAGAAAATGATGTCAGCCAAAAAAGAGTTATTGGTTCAATCAAATGACGCTCTGATTATGTGATTATGCGTTTTATTGTTGTAATTTGTTCCCGCGCAACGATTTTGTAATAGATAGCATTCAGACATCAATATGCAGATATTTTCGAATCCGGACAGAGATATTTCCACACCAAAACCCACACCAGGAAGTTATGAATGGTGGTATTTCGACGCAATATCCGTCGATAATCAGTACAGTCTGGTTATAATTTTTTATGAGGGAAATCCTTTTTCCCGGCGATATATTGATGCTATAGAACGCAAAGAAAATGATAGTGCCGGATCATATCCAGCTATCAGTATTTCCGTTTACAAGCACGGGGAACCCATTTTTTATTCTTTTGAAGAAATACTTCCGGAAGATGCGGAATTTTCTGGTGCCACGCCATACGGACGGATTAAGCAGAATGAATTCAGAAGAGCATCAACAGGCCCTTTACTTAATACATATCGGCTGGAACTTAATCAAACCATGCCAAATGGTGACAGTCTGAAAGGTGAACTTACGTTCGAGAGCCGGAATGATGGTCCGTTTTCACATGCATCAGATGAAAATGGAGAAGAGAGCAAATTCCTCCATCAATGGAATTTGATTCAGCCATCGGCCGCAGTTAGCGGAGACCTTATGATTGACGGACTGCACCAGGAATCGATCACATTCAAAGGAACGGGATACCACGATCACAACACAGGAATGGAGCCTATGAAGGAGAGCTTCCGTGACTGGTACTGGGGACGGTTTCACTTTTCCAGCTATACGCTGGTATACTATTTAATGAACGAAGACCACAGACGCAGTGACTGTGCTTGGCTTATCGATTCAGAAAATTCGGTGACTGAACTCAATGGTGAATTTAAATTATCGGATATCGGGCTTAATCTGTTTGGATTAAAGTCAGCGAGGAAGATTGAGATGGCCACCGCCGATAGCAGTTTTCTCATTCAACAGGAGTCAACCTTTGATGATGGTCCGTTCTATCAGCGGTTTGATAGCCGCTTGATTGTTAAGCTGGATGGCGAGCTGCATCAGGCAAGGGGAATCAGCGAATACATCTGTCCGGAACGGATCTATATGAAGATTTTTTGGCCCCTTGTAAATATGCGTATTCAGTATCCCGGCAAAACTCATTGGGTACAAAAAAGTCCACGGCTTTACCGGTGGACCTGGTAAAGTATCTCGATAAACGTGGAATTTCTAATGACACCGGGCTGTTTACGTGCTGGACGTTGAAAGGGTCTTAAGTTAAGTGTGGCTCGCAGTGGGCAGAAATACCATGTTTTTGCTTGGCTCGGAATCAGTAATCCAGTCCGGGTTGTGTGATTTCATAATTGAGTTCTTCTTTCGATTCCTCTACCATTCGTTTGACATCTTCAAGCAGCTGCTGTGCGTCATAAACGATACCGTCTTTGATGGTATATTTGATCCCGCCGACTCGTTCAACTTCATTACTTTTATTCACGTGAATTGCACCTGTTCCATAGAGTACCTTTAGGTTTGCCTGTGGATTTTCATCAACGATCACTAAATCAGCTAGTTTTCCAACTTCAATAGTTCCAAGCTCATCATCCATACCCAGTACTTCGGCTGCTTTGATGGAAGCGGACTGAAAGATTTCAAGAGGGTGAAACCCTGCTTCGCGCATCAGCTCCATTTCTTGTATATAGGAAAATCCGTAGAGCTTGTAGATATAGCCGGCATCAGATCCAAGCGTAACGCGACCACCACGGTTTTTATATTCATTTATGAATTGCATCCAGAGGCGGTAGTTTTCTTTCCAGCTGACTTCCTGCTCCGTTCCCCAGTTGAACCAATACGAACCGTGTGCACGTCGGTCAGGCTTATAGAATTCCCAGAGGGAGGGTAGAGTGTACTTATCGTGCCATTCCGCCCGGCGCTGGGCCATTAAATCGCGGCTTGCTTCGTAAATGGTAAATGTCGGATTCATTTCGAAATCGTACGCAAGCAGGGTGTCCATCAGGGAATTCCATCTGTCACTTCCGGGGCCGGCGGCCTGCTTCCACAGTCTTCCGGCTTCTTCAAACCGGTGCTGTTCATCACTGTAGTTATAGTCCAGCGGGTAATCTTGTATAATCCGGTTGGTGAATAACGCTTCCGGCAGTCCATACCAGTGGGTCATGCCCTTCAGGCCCATTTCGGCTGTTTTGGCAACATTTGCGTACACAACGCCCGTCTGTGCATGATGCGCCATAGATCCCAGGCCAAGCTTGTTGGCTTCATCCAAAGTGGCTTCATAAATTGCCGGTTGAGCGCCAAAAAATTTAATTCCCAAAGCGCCGCGCTCATGGATCATTTGCACCCATTCTCTGGCATCTGCGGGTGTGAGTATTGGCGATTCTGCACCTGATCCAAATCCTATATACGGAAATATTCGGGGTGCGGTTATGCTGTTTTCCCTGCTTCTTTCTGCATGCCGAAGTGTCCAGTCCATTCCGTTGAAAGATCCCGGTTCGCGAATAGATGTGATGCCGTGAGCCAGCCAAAGCTTGTAAACATACTCTGGCGTTGTGCCCTGTGAGTTGCCGCCAGTATGGGCGTGCATATCAAAAAAACCGGGGAGAACATACATGCCTTCCGCTTCGATAACCTGTGTCTGATCATCTATCGCTGGCCTGCGGTCTTCATTGATAGGGACTCCGGGATAGCCCACATTCTGGATTAGGGCAATCCTGTTATTTTCGATGACTATGTCTACGGGGCCAAGTGCCGGAGATCCTGTTCCGTCGATCATTATACCGCCGCGGATGATTAGTCTGTCATAAGGGCCGTTGCCTTCTGTACGATCCGGTGCGTCCGGCATTTGCGCAAACAGGGGATAGGCTGGTAGAAATAACATTGAGATGATGAAAAGAGGTAAAAGAAGCAGTTTTTTCATTACGGATATACAGAATTGATTGTAAAGTTAGTCTATGATATCACTTCAATAGGCACGAAAAAAAGAAATCACAAAAAAAGTTAAAATAATTTGTAACAATGGACGGTCGAAAATCTCTTTATAACACAGCATCAGCTAATCTATCTCTAACGATTAGTTTAGTCACTCCTATGCTGAACCTAAAGCAGAAAATCCGGGACTGATACTCCCGGATTTTATTTTCCCTTACCTCTTCAATGCAAAAAAGGCGACAATAATAAATAATATACCAACACCCGCTGTAAAGTAGAGCGTACCATTTATTCCGAAATAGAGGTACATCAAGCCGAGAAGAACAGGTGCCACAGTTTGTGAGGCACGGATGACCACCCAGTTAACTGCGAGAAAAGCTGCCCGAAACTCAGAGGGGACTTCGCTGGTAAGCAAGTTCAAAAGGCTCGGGATGTTTATACCTTGTGCTAAGCCGAAAATCGATATCGGAATAGCCATGTACCAGATATTTTCAATCAGTGGGAAGGTCAGAAAAATAATTGTGTATAGGACAGCCGCTGTAAGGATCAGATACTGCTCAGAAAATCGCTTTGTGAGAGCGCCAAGCTTTGAGGATGTGTAGGCTGTAATGAGTGACGAACCGGAGAGCATCAGCCCAATAACAGTTGATGTTACGCCGAAATCCTCATCAAGCAGAATAGGAAGATATGTGATGTAGCCGCCATAAAGAATGAGGAACGTAAGAAATACACAGCTGAAAAGGCCAAGAACTTTGGTTGTGAAGATTCTGTCCTTGATCTTTTGAAAATACTCCCTCAGATCAAGGTTGATAGAGATGGGAACAGGATCAAGATAAAACATCGCATAGATTGCAACAGGTATGGCAATTATACTCAGTAAGAACGGGTAGTTCCATGCGATGGATGCCAGAACACCACCGATAGCCGGGTAAATAGCAGTTCCTACACTGAGAACACTGCCATTATAGCCCATGGCAGTGGCGCGACGGTTTCCTTCAAACAGATCGCCGATGAGCGTTACATTCATCACGCCGAGTGCAGCACTTCCTGCACCCTGAAAAAACCGCAGCCAGAGCAGCTCAGAATAAGTTGATGTAAAGGCACACATGAATCCTGCAATGCCATATAAAAACAGAGAGGGTATTAGTATTCGCTTGCGTCCAAAGCGGTCGGCAAGTACACCCAGAAATGGTGTGAGTAAAATTCCGGGCAGGGCAAACACCGTGATCAGATACCCGATCTGATCTGTGGACACATCAAGTGCTCTGGAGATGACGGGGAGAGCGGGCGCAATACTCGATACTCCCATGACGGCACTGAGAGTAATACCGAATATAATGTGTAGATTTTTGTTTTTAAGTACCGGTATTTCCTGGTTACTTGCTTCCAAAAAGTTCTTTTCTGTTATGATTCATACGAGCCAAAGCTATGATAGAGAGTGTATGATAAAGAACCAAGTTGGAATATCGTTCCGAGCACCCTGTAGATAGGAAGGCATCCCGGATGGGATAAATCCTTCGATAAGTGAATCAGAAATAGATTCTGTATAAAATACTGACACTTCTGCCCGGTTCCGGAAATACATCTTTAATGCGGGAGAGATGATTCCGATAGGTAGTATTCAGCAGGTTTTTACCTGAAAGTGTGATGGTATGAAGTAGCTTTGATTGATCAATTCTGTACTGCAGCGATGCATTCAGCAGGCTATAACCGCCTGTTTTTGTTTCAAACTCCGCTAATCGTGTTTGTTCGCCAGTCATGACCATCCGGGTCGTAGCAGTAAAACTACCCCGATTGTATTTAAGGAAAACAGATCCCTGAACCGGCGGAATCATCGGCAGGGGACGCGTATCATCGGTAAATCCTGTAACAGACTGTTCCTCTTCGCTTACCACCCGGTCGGCCCTGGTGTGGGAGAGATTTCCGCCGACATTGATGCGGGGATGCAGCTGAAAATCCGCAGATAGTTCAAAACCATAAAATTCAGCTTCAGCACCAACAAACTGATAGTTATTCAGGGCCGGGTCTGACACACTTTGTTCTCCCGTATCCCGCGGATAGAGATAGTTTTGGAATTTATTGCGATATCCGGCAAGTTCAGCGTTTATACGCCTGGTGCGGTATCGGATAAAAAGCTCAGTTCCGAGTCCGCGTTCGGGGTCGAGCTGTGGATTGCCAATCTCAAAACTGTAAGCCGCCAGGTGAGGCCCTTCAGAATAGAGTTCGTCAAGCGTGGGAGCCCTGAAAGAGTGCATGACGGTTGTGCCTGCAAACAGCTGGTCCGACAGGCCGTAAATTAATGAAGCTGACGAAGCCAGACCAATGAATGAGCGGTTTTCAATTTGGCCTATTCTGGATGAAACCCTCTCTTCATTCGGGCGGGACTGAACGGCTTCGAGGCGCGCGCCAACTTCAAAGTGCAGATCCCCGGCATCACCTTCCTGGATGATGAACGCAGCTGCACTGTATTGATCAGAGTCGGGTGTTTGAGTGCCTTGTACGGCATAATCCTGCATTTCTCCCCAAAGTCCGACTGATCCATCATCAAATATACCCCAGCCGTTTGTGTTTGAATTGATGGAAACATTGGTTGTCAGTTTTCCAAATTCAGTTCCCAGACTTCCGTCTGATTCAATCTCCATATGATTGTAATTCACGAAAGAATACCGGGCTTCAATATTTTTGAAAAATGTGTGGTCGAGTACTCGCTCTCCTCTGATGTCTGCCTGGTATTTTCGCATCTCAATATCTACGCCGCTTGGGTGGCCGCCATTCGGATCCGGCGGAATCCCATAATCAGAAAGATATGTAGAGAAAGATCCGCCAATATATCCATTGTCCCCCACGTAACTGAGTCCGGCTGTATTGTGTGTATTTCTCAAGTATGAGTTCTCTATGGTGGCGTCAGGGGTTGAAAAATCCTGGCCGGTTCTTCCGTTCAAATCAAGTGTGGCCGCCCAATTGTTCCAGGGAATAACAAGGTCTGCCGCGGCAGACGCTTCGGTGTTCACAGATTTTCCATTCAGTGAGGCCGACCCGGTGAACTGGTTGGGAACAGTATTCGGAATTTGATTTTTTACGACATTGATAACGCCTCCGATAGCGTTGGCTCCGTACGCAAGGGCTGCAGGCCCCCGGGCAATTTCGATTTCTTCAGCTCCCATGGGATCGATGCTTACGCCATGATCAGCCGATTGAGCAGAGACATCTCCTGTTCGCTCGCCGTCTCTGAGAATAAGCACGCGCTCATCGCCCAGGCCACGAATAACGGGGCGACCCGGTGCCGGGCCTGACGACCGTTCACTGAAACCGGCCTGTCCTGTAAGAGTTTCTGAGAGCGTGGTACCGAGGTTTCGGCGCAGTTCTTCGCCAATAATTTTTGTGGATGCGTGTTCAAGGCGGGCACCTCCTGTCTGCCCCTGTGATCCAGTGATTGTAACTTCATCACCGCTTATGTTTTGCGGCTGCATTTGAATGACAAGGATATCAGTATCTGTACCGTCATATTCAATTTGACGGGAAAATGTGTTGTAACCAATTCTGTGCACGGATATCACGTAGGTGCCGGCAGGTACGTTTTGGAAGCGAAACAATCCGTCACGATCAGCTGTGGTTGTCCGGTTAATCTCTTCAAGATGCACGTATGCAAATGTGACCGGCTCATCCGTGGTCGCGTCTCGAATTTCTCCTCGAAGCTGAGCGAACAGAACACCCGGCAAAAATATCAAAACCAAAAATACAGGTAGGCTGGATAGAAATTTTTTCATAAATAAAACGGATCGCCGATCAAGGCGAGCCCGTTATTTAGAGATTTAATTTACTGTTATTGTAATGTCGGGTGATTCGTATACGACAATTCCGTCATGGTCATCATCACCACCTTCTCCGTCTTCATGGTCGCCAGGCTCTTTTATCAATTCAAAATGCTTAGTTGCCTGTCCCTGGGCTACGCCGGTAAGAGTGAAAATAAATGGGTTCTCAGTTGATCTGTTAATTGTGAGAAACTCAGACCCGGATTCAACATGCCATTCCAGTTCATACTCTGAATCGGTATCGATCACGGATCCATCGTCATCCAAAAACACAGCTGTGAGTTCTCCGGAAGTTTCATTTACATTTATATCGACAGAACCGGTAATGGCACCGCTTTCGTCAATTGAGATTAGAGCATTACCGGATGCATCACGAACTTCCATTCCGTTAACTGACTGTCCAACATGAACTTCAAATGGAAGAGATGTGAAGTCTGGATGATCGTTGTGTAACAGTTCAAAATTAACTTCAGATTCGCCTGCTGAAAGGCCGACCAAATGAAAGCTCCAAGGGCCGTCTTCCTCATGCTGCTCAACTTCAAGGACATTTTCGTTCTCTACTACCCACCTAAGGCTGTAACCATCCTCGGTTTCTGGAACAAACCGATCACCGTCTTCAGCAATCCATCGGATGGTAATCAGGTTAGTTTCTTCACCGGCTCCAAGTTCAATATACTCACCTTCATTGTAAGTAATGACGCCGTTTTCCTGAGCAGCTATTTCGATACCGTTCACAATCATAGCGACACCAAAAGGGTCGCTGTGTTCTTCTTCATCAGAAGAGGCTGGGTTGCTGCAAGACGTTAGAGAAATGAGTGTTAAGAGAATCAAAAGCGGAAGAGAAATTTTGTTAATCAGTGTTTTCATAATAGTTGTGGCTTATATTTTTTGTTGTATAACAGTGCAATTCAACGGACTAAACCGGTTGAGTTAACTGTAAATTAAAATGGCAGATGGGGAGTTATCTTGAATCGGATTTTTATCCGAATACAACAAAAGGAGGGGCGCGGTTATTATGAATGTCTATCTGCGGCGGAGCTATTGCGGGACGTGTGCTGAATTCAATTATTTCCCACTGGAGGGTAACCGGGCTCGGTTCAGTATCAGATGAAACAGAGATCTTAAAATGAGATGCACATATAACACATTCATTGGTATTCTTGGTAATATGGACTTCAATTCCATTATCGACCATTGTTTCCACAAAATGACTGTGAGCCATAGAGAGAAACATCCCCAGTGAGACCAGGAGGAGTAATACCTGCGATATGTTGCGATTTTTGTGTATCAAAGTATAATACAGGTTAAACGTTTAACTGAATATAATTGTATCGAAACTATCGTAGCAAACAAAAAAATGTAAATTACTTTCAGAAGGCATCCCGATGGGGTAAAACCTTTTTTCAAGTTTTTGGCATTTAGAACTGTTCCGCTATCGATATGTAACGAAACCGTTACACAAAAGATTGTAATATATGCGACTTTTGATAGCGACAATTAGCAAAATAAATAGCACACTATGGAAATATTTGAAAATGCGTATGCCTGGTTCATGAGTCTGGGTGAAGAGTACGGAGTGAACCCCATAATATTTGGTGTGATCTACATCGGGGCAATCCCCTTTTTTACTCTTTCTATCGCATGGCTTGTGAGGAATTACCGAAAGGGAATATCCATAGTGATGCCGGTGCTGAGCGCATCTTTTTTCTTTATTTCAGCCTATCTCTATCTGATGATAGCGGGTGAAAATGTTCCCTGGTGGATCTATGCTGTGGTTTTTGCTATGCTTGTGTATGGGGCATGGTCGACGTACAAAAAAGTAAAAGTTCAAATAAAAGAAGACGTGGAGCTGGACAATGGCAAAATATGAGTATGACGCATTAGTTATCGGGGGCGGGGCTGCCGGTTTGACGACAGCAGGCATAGCCGCAAACTTTGGAGCAAAAACTATGATGATCGAAAAAGATCGACTGGGCGGCGACTGCACGTGGACCGGGTGTGTGCCGAGTAAAACCTTGCTCAAAGCAGCCACAGTTATGCATAATACTAAACAGGCGGAAAAGTATGGACTGACCGCCGGAAAAGTCGAGCTGGACCCTGCGTTGGTTATGAAACACGTTGATAAAGTTCGCCGGCAGGTGTATAAAGACGCGGATGATCCTGATATATTTAAAGAAATGGGTATAAACGTCGTAGAGGGTTCTGCGGGTTTTGTTGATGATCACACTGTTAAAATTACAGACAGCAAAGGGCTTCAACGAGAAGTGTCGGGCAAATATATTTTTATCTGTACAGGTGCCAGCGCATTTGTCCCACCGATTGAGGGCATCGATTCTGTTGACTACCTGACCAATGACTCACTTTTTGAAATCGAAAGTATGCCCGGCAAACTGGTGATTATTGGAGGCGGTCCTATAGGCTCCGAGATGGCGCAGGCATTCATGCGGCTTGGAACCGAGGTAGACGTGGTTGATATGGCGCCCGGAATTTTGAGTAATGATGATCTTGAACTGACTGCAATCCTTAAGGATACACTTGAGGAGGAGGGAGTGACGTATCATTTGAATTCATCTTTAAAGAGTGTTGCAAAATCAGGCAGCGGAATAACAGTCACCATAGAGCAGGATGGAGAAGAAAAAAAGCTGAGTGCTGATAAAATTCTGATGGCTACAGGGCGTCGTGCGAATATTGATTCTCTGCAGACCGACATCGCGGGAATTAACACATATAAAGGTGGCATATCAGTGGATGATAAATGCAGAACCAACATAAAACACATCTATGCAGTGGGTGACGTGACCGGCCGTTACCAGTTCACCCATATGTGCGAGCATATGGCGAAAGTGGCAACATCGAATGCACTCATTAAAATACCCATGAAAATTGATAAAAAGCATGTGCCGTGGGTAACTTATACCAATCCCGAGCTGGGCCATGTAGGTGCAACCGAAAAGCAGCTTAATGATGCCGGGGAATCGTTTGAAGTCTACCGGTTTCCGTTTTCAAAAATAGACCGTGCAATTACAGACGGCAACACAACCGGTTTGATAAAAGTGTATGCCAAAAAGTGGAGCGGAAAAATTTTGGGCGCTTCTATCCTGGGGGCTCATGCGGGAGAAATGATTTCCGAGTATGCCCTTGCCATGCGAAATGGTGTTTCCATTCGTGCCTTTGCAGATACCATTCATCCATATCCCAGCTACGGGCTCGGTGCCCGTCGCGCAGCTGACCAGTGGTATATCCGCAAACAATCGGAAACTTTGGTGAAATGGATAAAAATAATTTTTGGATACAGGGGTGAGATCCCGGATTTTAGCGACCCCAACCGAATAGTTTAGATAAGCAGTGGTTTAATTCGGAAAAATGGAGAAGATTCAGGAACAATTCTGATATTATCGGTTAGCGAACTTGTAAGGATTCAATATTTACGTGATATTGAATCCTTATACATAAACTACCGGGTTTAATCCGGCAAATTAATTGCTACATATGTACACCGGACTACAACATCTCCATTCTTATTTTGCTTACCTTCTGTTAGCCGCACTTATATACTCTCTTGTATACGCAATCGTGATGTTTGTGAGGAAACGCCCGTTTACAGAAAAGGTAAGAAAAGTAGCATTGGTTGGTTTTATTGCAACTCATCTCCAGCTTCTGATCGGACTTATTCTGTATGTTGTGTCTCCGAAAGGGTTATCGAATTTTAGCGGTGAAGCAATGGGAGAGAGTCTGGAACGGCTCTATATCCTTGAACACCCACTCACCATGATAATTGCAATCGTGCTGATTTCAGTTGGCTACATTAAAGCCAAAAAGCCGGGCGATGATGTCCGCAGATACAAAACGCTCATCTTATTTTATCTGCTGGGCCTTGCGCTTATTTTACTAAGAATTCCTTGGCAAGTATGGCCGTCTTAATCTTACTGGCAGAATATTTTTTACAAATTCGCCTCTTGAGCGGACCAATATCAGCCTTTTGGGTCGAAAATCTCGTGCAGAATCCTAATAGCAATCTCCAGCTTCGGTCCTTTGAACTCTTGTCGAGCTTCTTTACTCATTAATATGATAGTGTTGGTGTCTGATTCGAATCCGGTGTCATTATCTGATATTGAATTAGCGCAAATCCAGTCAAGATTTTTCTTCTCCAGTTTACGGCCCGCGTTATCTTCTATGTCTTCCGTTTCCATGGCAAATCCGATAAGGCACTGGTTCTCTTTTTTATGATTACCCAGCCACTGCAGAATATCAGGTGTTCGGGTAAGCTTAAGCACGTCTGAGGCGCTCTCTTTTTTTACTTTGTTTTTATAAATCTCATCTGGTTTGAGATCCGCTACAGCCGCAGCCATGATGATAATATCAGAGTCGGCGTGTGATTTCGCCAGTTTAAATAGATCGTCCGCAGATACAAACGGTTCTGTATTCATCCGCTCTGTCTCCTGAACAGACACGGGGCCCTTAAGCAGCGTTACGTCTGCTCCAAGACGCACTGCCCCATCCGCCATAGCGATCCCCATTTTACCTGAACTGGGGTTTGATATAAACCTGACAGGATCAATGAATTCACGAGTGGGACCTGCTGACACCAGCACTTTTTTTCCTGATAGCGGGCCTTTCTGGCGGGAATTCTGAATAATTGTGTCAGCCTTCTCAAGAATGGCTCCGGAATCAGGAAGACGCCCTTTCGCATCGAGTCCGCTGGCCAGGTAACCGGTATCAGGTTCCAGAATATGGAATCCCATAGTTCGGGCTGTTTTTAAATTCTCTGATACCGCAGGACTTTCATACATTTCACCATCCATTGTTGGACAGATCAATACCGGACAACGTGCGGCCAGTACAGTAGCGGTGAGCATGTTATCGGATGCGCCATGCACGACCTTTGAGAGCGTATTGGCAGTACAAGGTGCAATAACAAAGATGTCGGCCCATTCTCCCCAGTGGATATGTCGCGTCCAGCTGTCGTCTTCTTGGGTACTGAAAACGTCCATGGCGACGGGTGTTCGGCTAAGGGCCGAAAATGTCTCAGAACCAACAAAGCGGGTAGCTGAGGGTGTCATAGTGACCCGCACTTCAGCTCCCGCTTTTTGGAAATCGCGTAATAAATAGACCGCTTTATAGGCGGCAATGCCACCGGTAACGCCAAGTAAAATGCGCTTACCGGTTAACATCAAAGTTCTTTCTTGGGGTAACGGTACGTTGTTTTGCCGTCCATCATTTCGTTAACTGCCCGCTGTGTAGCGTGAGGAAGTTTCTCGAATGATTTTGAAATTTGCTCCTGCTCTTCGTTGAAGGTAAACTCGTCTTCATCTTCAAAGCCTTCGAAATACTTAAGTTTTTCATCCAGTTCAAGTTTTTCCTGGGCGGCAATCTGACGAGCTCTTTTTGAGATCACAACAATTTTTTCATATTTGTTGCCACCTTTTTCACCCATTTTGTCTAAATCTAAAGTCTGTATAGGCATATTGGTTTACTACTGGTTTGATATAAATTTCCGGACGGCCTCATTAATTTCTGAGTAAGCCGCCTCTATTTTGTCATTAGTTACAAGGAGATCAAATTTGTCTGCGTATGTGATCTCTTTTTCCGCTCTTTCAAGACGCACTGAAAGAGACTCTTCGGACTCAGTACCACGGTCGCGCAATCGCTGTTCAAGAATATCCATGGTTGGCGGTTTGATGAAGATCGTTAATGCATCATCGCCGTAAATTTTCTTTACATTAAGTGCACCAAGTATATCTACATCAAGCATTACAAAATAGCCTTTCTCAAGCTCAGATTCAACGTGAGCTTTGATGGTTCCGTACATCGTGCCGTTATAAAATTCTTCCCATTCAAGAAACTCCTGATTTTGAACCCGGTCCTCAAATGTTTCTTTTGTCAAAAAGTAGTAGTCTTTACCATCAATTTCTCCTGATCTTGGCTTGCGGGTAGTGGCACTGACTGAAAACTTAAGAGTATCAAAATCGTCAAGCAGTTTTTTTGCCATTGTTGACTTTCCACCGCCACTTGGGGCCGCCAGTATGATAATTTTACCGAGGCTGCTACTCAATATTCTGAACCTGCTCTCTGATCTGTTCGAGATTTTCTTTGCTTAAAACAACATCGTGGGCAATTGAAGAGTCATTCGCTTTTGATCCAATCGTATTCAGCTCCCTGTTGATCTCCTGGCAAAGAAAGTTCAGGCGGCGTCCTACCGGCTGTTCTCCGTCGAGCGCTTCCAGGAAAAACTTCAGGTGACTTTGCAGGCGAACGGCTTCTTCATTGATATCCATTTTATCAACCAAAATTGCAATTTCCATCTCCATCCGATCGGGATCAAAATGCTCGTCAGATATCATCTTTTTAATACGTTCAGTAAGCTTTTCACGTGTTTCAGGTGCCCTTTGGCTTGATTTTTCAGTTATATTCTCGAGCAGGCCTGAAATATCATGAATCTGCTTTATAAGGTCTTCTTCGAGCTCTTTCCCCTCTTTTTCACGCATGGTGTTCAGCAGGGTAAGCCCGGAGTCGAGTGCTTCTTTGGTACAATCCCAGATAATCTCAAGGTTTTTTTCGTCCTCCTTTCGTGACTCAAAAAGGTCATTAAATTCGAGCAGATCTTTGAGTTTGAGCGGCTCATCAATATGTGCAAGGGAGCGCATCTCCTTGAGCATCTTGCTGTAACTTTTAAGTTTTTCAGCGTTATACGTGGTGTCTGTGATACCCATTTTTGATTTATCCACATACACGTTCAAAAGAACTTTTCCACGGGAGAGACGTTCCTGAACGATCTCTTTCAGATCGAGCTCCTTATCCTGTATGGATCCGGGCATGCGGGGCGAGATATCGAGATATCTGCTGTTCAGTGTTTTAACTTCTACTGTTACCCGGATGTTATTTTGTGTGGCTTCACCGCGGCCAAAGCCTGTCATAGATCGTATCATAAATGAGTGCCGGAATCTAAGTGTAAGTTGAATAAATTCAATTGAAAGGTAGATATCAGAGCTAAGAAAATCTATTGTAGATTAGACATAGTCCTTTTGTAAAGGAATCAGTCTGTCTTCTGGATCTCTTTCAGTTTGCTGATGGCCCGCTCATTTAAATTTTCGAACTTATCTTCAGCGATATCTCCCGTTGTATATTTCATACGCAGCCAAACCACGTAGGTAGCCATCACATCCTCGTAGCAATAGTGTTCAATTTCATCAAGTTTCCCTTCCCAATACATTCTCAAGACCTCATTTCCTTCACCGGTCTGTTTAAACGGAACACCAATCAGGTGTCCCAGATGTTTCAATTTTGGGTAAGAGCTGGCGCCATAATTGCTAAATTCGTCCATCAGATCGACATTGGCACTGCTGAACCGGTATCGAATGTCGTAATGATTGAGCCTGACCGGCATCTGCAGGTTGTGATTCATTGCACGGTAGGTAATTAGTGGCAGGTCAAACCCACGGCCGTTGTGATGAATAAGTCCAAAATCTTTATAGGTTCGAAGAGCATCAAACAGCTGAATAAGTCCCTCTTTCTCGTTTTTACCGTTCCAGCTTACTTTCTTTACAGGTTTGCCGAAGTTCTCAACCCATAGCCCAACCCAGGAAACCATGCAGTGGTACATCGGGGGCAGGAATCCACTGTTGTTGCGGGTCAGCTTTTCACTGGCCTCAAGTAAGAGATCGTCCTCTGATGCTTCCTCGTTATCCAGGACGCGCCGTAAAAAAGAAAAGTCGGGTATTGTCTCTACATCAAATACGAAAAACATAAATAATATGGCTTGATAAGTGGAAAAAGAGAAAGTTAAAACACCAACAGCACAAAAAAGTCAATTTCAAAACTCACCGAAGGAAGTTCTTACTCAAAATATACTCCCAAAGTTGAGCTATAAGATAAATAACGTAAATGCATTAATTTTAACACGTTAAGGTGCTCATATACACGTCATTGTGAATAATCCGTGTTAAGGCCCAATTCATAGTTCTGGATATGGATTCACTTCACAGTAATCTAATATATTGAGAAAAACCCTCTATCGCAGGTTTTTCAAAACATATCATTTACTCAATTTCTGTGCCTGCGATGCGAGAATTCAGATTCTTTTTCTGTGGTCGTAATTTTACATTTCTGGTATCGCTCAGTACCTAAAGCTTTAGGAGATTGGAAAAATTACTTGTTTTGTTCCGAATGAATGTTTGTGGCTCAAAGCTATCTCTGCGAATCATGAAGAGAAATTTGCGCTGCAGGCCTATTCGACCAGAGGCATGTTTTGCGGGGCAAAACCTTCTCAAAGTCTACCATTTAAATTATTAAAGATAAAATGTTAATTAAAGTATAACATAAGACAATTCTAATTATACCTAAATTGAATAAAATAGTACTCTTTATGAACTCAATATTGTCATGAAATAAGATATTATATGTATCTAAATCATGAAAATGATGTAATTAACCATTCACCATAATATATTTATCAATGAAAAATAAAAAACGAACCAATAACCGCTTTCTGGCGATTTACACATTTCTCAGTGTGCTTCTTTTTATGGGCTGTGATACGGATATGATTAATCACGGGCCTACAGATAAGGAAAACGTGATAACAGAGTCCTTCTCAGGATTGTCGTCATCGGAATCATCAAGTGAAATAACTCGAACTGGAAGATATTTGATTCTCACTAAAAACCAGAAGATGTCTCGTCGGCTAACCCAGGATATCGAAGCCGCTGGTGGTGAAATTGTAAAATTGATGCCTAAGATCGGCGTAGCGATTGCGATCTCAGATTCTCCTGATTTTATTGAAAATACGAAAGGTTTGAAAGGCATTGAATCAATAACCGAAGATTTAATTCTTCAATTTACAGATCCTAATATGGGAATGGTTGAAAATGAAGTGACAGCTGAAAGTGAATCAATTGGTGAAGATGCTTTTTTTGATGGGTTTCAATGGGCACCTGATGCGATTGGTGCACCACAGGCGTGGGACGCAGGATTTACAGGTTCCGGGGTGCGAGTAGCTATCCTTGACGGCGGCATTTATGATTCTCACCTTGATCTGGCACCGAACCTCGATGTTGCAACATCGGCATCATTTGTTCCCGGGTTTAATTTTAACCAAGACACAGGCATATTCTGGCACGGTACGCACGTTGCGGGTATTGTAGCAGCTTCCGGAAATATCGGAGTTGTGGGAATAGCCCCCCGGGCTACGTTGGTTGGAGTAAAAGTTCTTCACAGCGGAAGTGGTGCTTTTGAGTGGATTTTAGAGGGTATTATATATGCAGCCACGCCACAGTTTCAAGGAGGTGCAGGTGCTGATATCATCAATATGAGTCTTGGCGCTACATTTAACTATCGTGATAACTGGTTTGATAAAGGTTTTAGGGATGCATTCAGGGAACTTCAAAAAGCATACGACCGGGCAACCCGGTATGCTTACCAACAGGGGGTTACCGTAATTGCATCAGCTGGAAATGGCGCAACCAATTATGACGACGCGAAAGAATTGTTCAAGATTCCTGCTGAAAATCAGCACGTTCTTTCAATAAGCTCCACAGGACCAACAGGATGGGGCTTTGGAGCCACTAATTTCTCCGACATTGCCTACTACTCGGATTATGGAAAATCACTGGTTTCTCTCGCAGCCCCCGGAGGGTCAGTTGGGTTGGCTATAATTGATGGTAATTTCGATCCTTGTACGATAACGGGTACATTTACTAGCATTACGGCCACCTGCGCTGTATTTGATCAGGTCTTTAGTACGGTTAGGGGTACAACTATAGCAAGTTATAATTGGGCGCAGGGGACAAGTATGGCGGCTCCCGCGGCAGCAGGGGTAGCTGCGTTGATTATTGATGCTAATAACAGGGAAATGAGCCCGGCTCAGGTCAAAACCGCGCTTCAGCAATCAGCAGATGATCTTGGTAAACCGGGAAATGACGAGTTTTATGGGCATGGATGGGTGAATGCTGCAAGAGCGGTAGGTTTGTAAAACTAAATGATTGCTTAACTTTTATAAAAAAAGGCGCAACTTCGATTGCGCCTTTTTTTTTACATAGGGGATACCTATGTTTTTCGCTCTCCGGAAAGATCGCTTTCGAAAACAGTTTTGAAATTTTCACCATCCATTCTGTTGCCCAGCAGATACATTGTTTTTGTGATAGTGGCTTCCATCGTCATATCACCGGCACTGAGAGCTCCTATTTTCTTGGCTGCGCGTCCGCTTTTGTATTGGTTCAGGTCTACCGAATCATATGCTGCCTGAGATGTAATGATTAAATGGCACCCCGATTTTGTACAGGATTCCATAAATGGCAGCAGGCTACTGGAGCCCTCCATGGGAAAGTTACCGCTTCCGAATGCTTCAAGGATTACGGCCCGGGTTTGCGAGAGATCCAAACAGTCGAGCATCTCGGGATTGAGTCCGGGATAGAGCTTGACGACGTGCAGTTTATCATCAAATACAGGGTTGCAGCGGAGGTCACTGGAGGGCCGGGTATAAGTTTGCTTCAGGTTGATGTCGATGCCTACTTCAGCCAGAACGGGGTAGTTAGGAGAGGCAAATGCGTCAAACTCGCCTATACTCATTTTTGAGGCACGGTTGCCTCTGTAAAGGGTATCGTTAAAGCAGATCGCTACATCATAAATGGGGTACGTTGCCAGTTCTACCGCATTTATGACATTACGGTGAGCATCGCTGCGGATGTTGCTCATCGGGACCTGGCTCCCCGTAAAAATTACCGGTTTATCAATATTAATCAGTGAAAAGGAGAGGGCAGAGGCTGTGTAGGCCATCGTGTCGGTGCCGTGCAAGATGACGAAGCCGTCGTATGATTTGTACTCCTTATGGATATGGCGCGCAAGTTTCTGCCAGTGGAGTGGTGTAACGTCGGAGCTGTCTTTGAAAAATATCTGATGGGTTGAGATCTCCGCAATGCTGGAGAGTTCCGGCATCTCTTTGAGAAGGAGAGTTGTAAACCTGTCGATATCGAGATCCGGTTTTCCATTGCCGGAATGCATGGCGATGGTTCCGCCGGTTTGAATAAGCTGTATTTTTTTCATCCGAATGCGTTGATTAGTTGCGCGAAATATAAGAGGAAGGGGAGACAAATGTATATCACATCAGCGATTTACGGGTACTGATTGTTCTTATTGGGTAGTGTTAATTTTATGAATAGTGTATTGGATTGAATGGTTTGTCAGCTGTTATTCTCTCTTCTGCCGAGCCAGTATAAAAAAGTGCCTCCTGCAATAAATGCCGCTGTCAGCCAGATAGACGTAAAGGTAACCTGAAACATCAGCCAGATGCAGGCCAGAATTCCAAGTGCTGGTATAAGGATTCCGCCTTTAATGGTAAACCCTTTGGTTCCGGTGAATTTTGGCCTCAGTACAGGTACCGCAGCACAGGTAATGATGAACAGAAACAGTCGTGAGAGTACTGTCATAGCTGCGAGAAAAGTGAAGGATCCGGCGGCAGCGCCAATAAACGCAAAGACGCCAAAGAAGATAATTGAGTTGGCCGGAGTTAACAATTTCGGATGAACTCTACCAAACCATTGGGGCAGTGAACCCTCAAGTGAGAGGGCATAGGTAAGCCTGGGTGTGGAAAAAATGGTGCTCACAAGATTTCCTGTGACGGATGTTACGACGCCAATCATTAGTATGATGGTCCCTGTACTTCCAAATAGTGCATTTGATGCATCGAGCAGCGGGGAAGTGGATGACGCCAGGCCAGGAACGGCTGCTTGCGATACGAGCTGAATCAGCATATAAAGCAGAACCACACTTCCAAGGCCCGTTAAAAGTGCAAGAGGCATATCCCGTTTTGGATTTCTGGCTTCGCCCGCTGGCACAACGGCACCTTCGAAACCCACAAATGCGTAAATAAGCAGCAGGGCAGCTGCGCCGAGATCACCCGATGAGGGAACAGGGGCATTGAACGACGGTATGACATCTGATCCTAAGAAAAGAAGGCCTCCAAAAACCAAAAATAGCAGGACAGAAAATTTAATGACCGTGAAGACTGCGAGAGACCGGATAGACTCTAAGGAGCCAAGAACGTTTATCAGGGTTAGCAGGCCAATAATAAGGGCAAGAGCGATAAGCCGGCCCGCACCTGAGGAAACCGGTTCAAAGAAGTAGCCTATGCTGTCGGTTAGGAGCACAGAGTTCGCAGAAAATGAAATAATTCGTGCTACATAAAAGAGCCAACCTCCCTGGAATCCTATAAATGAACCGAAGGCTTCCGTGCCATATCGAACAGGACCACCCGTGCCGCGAAAGTAGCTTCCCAGTTCAGCAAAACAGAGTATAACGGGAAGCATCAAAAGGGCACATACTAAATAAATCCAGACGCTGTACTCTCCTGCAAGTCCTGCAACGCCACCGGGAAGGCCGAATATACCGGCACCGATGAAGCCGTTGACAACCAGCAGCCAGAGCCCCCAAACCGTTAAGTTACGAGGTAACTTTTCATCAGTTTCGGATACGTTTAATAGCTGCTTCAAAAATTTGTGGTTAATTGTAGTAAACTCAGAGCTTAAGAACGGTCATATCAACATGTTTTGCAACAAAATAAAGGCCATTGGGCGTCATCTTCAATATCGGATCACAGAATATACCTTACGAAGATTCAATTCATTCATGAAGTAAACGGCATCTCCGGACACTATTTCCACGGCAAAATAGGTGTTGATTTTGGGGTGTATTCTATTTAGAATTGATCTAAATTAAAATAGTTTCAAACAATCAAACAGCAGTTAATCAATGGTACAATTCAAACATCTGGCGCTTTGGCTACTTCTGGCGGGAGTGGCTCTTTCATGCTCGACTCAGGAAGAGGTGAACGTATATTCAGCTCGTCATTATGATACAGACCTCGAGCTCTATGAAAATTTTACACAGCAAACAGGAATTGAGGTTAACCTTATTGAAGGTGGAAGTGATGAACTAATTGAGAGAATTAACAGTGAGGGCATTAATAGTCCGGCTGACGTATTAATAACAGTTGACGCCGGACGACTCTGGCGTGCGAAAGAAGCCGGTGTTCTTCAGCCGTTTAATTCAGAGCAGCTTAACGGAGTAGTTCCACAGGAACTACGGGATGCTGATGGTGAGTGGGTCGGACTTTCTCGCCGTATTCGTGGCATCGTATACCATACGGGCCGGGTTTCCCCTGATGAACTTGAAGGCTACTGGGATCTTTCCGATGATAAATGGGAGGGACGTGTTTGTATTCGGTCATCAAATAATATTTATAATCAATCGCTGGTAGCATCTCTGATTGAAACACACGGCGTAGAGGATACCGAGGAGTGGGCAACAGGTTTTGTGGAGAACTTTGCCCGCGCGCCACAGGGAGGAGATACCGATCAAATAAAAGCTGTAGCTGCCGGCGTTTGTGATGTTGCTATTGCAAATCACTACTACCTGGCACGACTCATTTCATCCGATCAGGAAGAAGACCGGGAGGTTGCTGAGCAGGTGTCTATCTATTTTCCGACTGAAGAAAACGGCGGCACTCACGTGAATATCAGCGGTGCAGGTATTGCTGTGAATTCACCCAATCAAGAAAACGCAACCCGTTTCCTGGAGTATCTGGCCACTGAAGAAGCACAGGAACTTTATGCTATTGGAAATAATGAATTTCCAATTCTGGATGATATGGAGCTGCCACCGGTTCTTGAGCAGTTTGGTGCATTTGAAAGTGATGCAGTGAACGTAACCTCTTACGGTGAAAACAATCCGGAAGCAATCCGACTGATGGACCGTGCCGGCTGGCGATAATAGGGACAAATTTATTTTGATTTAGAAACCCCTCATATCTAAAAATGTGAGGGGTTTTTTAATGAGCGGGCTTTACCCCCTCGGGATGCCTTCGGCGCAAAACCGTGATTTTGCCAGATTTCGTCGTTGTTGTGACATTGAAATCCTCACGAGGCTGTCCAAAAAGTATTTTGCCCCGGAATCCGCTTAAATAATTCAGGAATCTTCTTCAGGCTCACCCTATTTCCCTCTCTATCTAATAGAGAGGGATTTAAAGTCTAAATTATTTAAGCTTAGCAACTTATTATATTCCTTTTTGGACAGCCTCTCTCCGGTTCCATCCGCCGGTTGGCGGACTGGCTTTGAACTATGACAAAATCACTGGTTCTGCAAAGCACTCAATGAATAAGACGTCCTGTTTTATGATTTGTTTGTCAAACGTTTAGAAGGTCGGAAATTCAAATCTTATTTTATTACATTCCGACTGATATCATGAGTGGAGCAGGGAGATATCGTCTGATATAACCACAATTAAACAGGAGAAAACATATGGCAAAGCGAGTGCTGATCATGAGTGGCGGTGGATCAAAAGGTGCATTTCAAGCAGGTGTGATAGAGCAGTTGAATAGAAAAGGTTGGGAGCCGGATGCCGTCGCAGGAATTAGTGTTGGAGCCCTGAACGCCGTGATGGTGGCTACGGGTCAGGCGGATAAGCTGGTAAACATTTGGAAGGATCTGCGTGAAGGGCAGATACTTAAAAAGCGGCGCATCGACAGGAAAGCAAAAAATTATCTTCTTTATAAAATCGGTGTTGGAAAGGCGACGCTCGGTTTTTTTGATAACTCCCCTCTCAAGAAAAAACTGAGGGAGTCGGTCGGCAACAAGTTCACCAAACATTTTTACTGCGGCACGGTCAACATCGAAACCGGTGCCTACAAGGAGCATATTGCCAGGCCGATGATGGTGCCCTGGAATTATCTGGATGCCGTTGTTGCGAGCACGGCAATTCCGGTTGTTTTTGACCCTGTTGAACTGGACGGCGAACTCCATGTGGATGGCGGCGTTAGGCATATGAGCCCCATAGGCAAGATTTTACAAGATCATAACCCAGATGAGATTATTTTCATTACCACCCGCAAGTTTGATCCACCAAACGAGCGTAAAGAAATAAATGATGTAGTAGATGTAGCAATTCAGGCTCTTAATATTCTGCTTGAGGAAATCTTCATTAAAGATCTTCGTGAATTTATCCGAATCAATGGGCTGGTCAGACAGGCGGAAGAGCAGGGGGTTGTACTGAAAAAATCCAGTGGGAAACCGTTTAAAGCGTATAAATCAATGCTTTACGAGCCGGACGAACCGTTGGGTGACGGCCTGAATTTTTCAAACGAGCAGGCGAACAGAAATGTCAACATCGGGCTGGAGGCGGTGCCGATTGACTTGTAGAATTTCTCTTGTTTTAAAAACCCTCCAAGGGTTTGAAACCCTTAGGGTTGAAATAAGCTACTACTGGTTCAAAAGGCGGTATATAAGATACAGCTGCCCGGTGTGATAGGCCGTGTGTTCGATAATCAGCTCAGACTGGCGAAGAATATTATGGTCTTCGTTCGATGGAAACGGCTCCAAAAGGTCTGTTTGCGAACTGAGCAGTAGATCGCAAAATTCCTGTCGTTCGTTCTTGTAAGATTTGATAAGTGATTCCCATTCACCTTTATCAGCAGGAGAGGGATCATCAGGCCAGTAATCGGCGGGCCACTCTGGTGCCTGATAGTTATCGTCCCGGCAGTATTCCAGTAAATCTGCCTGTGCCACGCGAATATGGTAAAACAGCTGGTAAAAAGAGTAGGGCAGGCTATCCGGAATTACCCCGATTTTTTCAAATGGCATCTCATCAACCACCTTACCAATCGGGGAGAATGCCTGACCGCCTTTCAGATGACGCACTAACTGTTGCCGAATTAATTGATCTGCTTTTGAATCCATAGTTACTTTTTTTGAAGTGGTTGTTAGACGTTCAGTAGTACCAAATTACAGGCAACGGTAAATCATTCATTTTACAAAAATCCAATCGGCCAAATCAAACAGAGTTGATCAGCTGGCGTCAGTCTTTCGGGATTTTGCAATCGATCGGCTCAGGATGATCACGGGAATCAAACCCACAAGTACGATGGCCAGGGCTGCACCGGAAGATTCAGCCAGCCGTTCATCAGACGCCAGGCGATAGACCTGAACGGCAAGGGTATCAAAGTTAAAGGGCCGTACAATCAGTGTAGCCGGTAGTTCCTTGATTACATCCACAACAACCAGCAAAATTGCGGCAAAGAGGCTGCCAGACATCATCGGTATATGAATCTTGCGGAGTGTCTTCAGGAAGCTAAATCCCATTCCCTGGGCTGCTTCATCCATATTTGATGTGATTTTCCCTAAGCTTGCTTCAACAGTATTAAACGCAACGGCAAGAAATCGCACGACATAAGCAAATATCAGCGCAAAAATGGTACCGCTGAGAAGAAGGCCCGTGGAAAATCCAAGGGTTTCTCTTGCCCAGCTGTCAACGCTATTGTCAACCCAGCCAAACGGAATTAAAATCCCTACCGCGATGACAGACCCCGGTATTGCGTACCCCATTGAGCCGAGTTTAGTTGCTGATTTTGTGAGCAGGTTGGGCCTAAGTCGAGTGCCGTATGCCAGTATCAGCGCAACCAAAAGGGCAACCATCCCAGCAATAACGGCCACCAAAATGGTATTCAGGCTAAACTGCAGAAATCGTGCATCGACAGCCGCTTCAAAATTGGAAAAAAACATTTCGACAAGAATTAAAACAGGCACTAAAAAACCGAAGAGAACAGGGACGGAGCAAAAGAGGGTGCTTCCCCAGGCCTTCCACCCGCTGAGTTTATAAAGTGAGAGCTGTTTATAACGTCCGGTGCCCGACTGGCGGGTATCCATTTTTTTGCGTGACCAGCGTTCGAATAGAATGAGAAACAGGATGAATATCATCAGAAATGCCGAAAGCTGGGCTGCGGCCACGCGCTCCCCAAGCCCAAACCAGGTTCTGTATATTCCGGTTGTAAATGTTTGAACACCGAAGTAGTCTACTGTTCCAAAATCATTGAGTGTCTCCATCATCGCAAGAGCCATTCCGGCAGCAATAGACGGTCTCGCGAGCGGTAAAGCAATTTTAAAAAAGCTGGCGGTTGATGAGGCTCCCAGGCTGCGTCCGGCTTCCAGAAGAGAGACGGACTGCTCAAGGAAAGCGGCCCTTGTCAACAGATAGACATAGGGAAAAAAGACGAGCGACATCAACAGAATCGCTCCCCAAAGCGACCGGATGTTTGGAAACCAGTATTCACCGTAACCCCAGCCGGTTATGGTTCGCAAGGTGTCCTGAACGGGACCGGTGAATGCCAGAAAATCGGTGTATGTGTATGCCAGCAGATAGGCGGGAACAGCCATGGGGAGAATCAACAGCCACTGAAACTGTCTGCTGCCGGGAAATGAGCACATCGTAACCAGCCACGCGGTACCGACTCCAATCAGAAAAACTCCGCTGCCTACGCCGATCATCAGCCAGAAAGAGTTCATGACGTAGTTAGGCAGAACCGTGGACGCGAGATGACTCCAGATATCGCCGCTGGGGACAAAAATATTTGAAATGACGGTGAATATTGGAATGGCAACCAGTAGTGCAATCGCGACGGTCACAATATTCCAGATAGCCGACCCGGACAGAGAGTGGGTATGGGAGGTCCAGATTTTAGAATTCTTGGTGATTTCGACGAGGTTCTTAATCATTCCCGGACGTCAGGCTTTTTTTATTCAGTCCAAACTCTTTTCGAAGTGCCAGCGTTGCCGCGTGATATCCACACATGCCGTGGACGCCGCCACCGGGAGGAGTTGACGAAGAACAAAGATAGAGTCCCTTAGCTGGAGTAGCATACGGATGGATCAGGTGAACAGGGCGTGTAAAAAGCTGCCAGATGTCCTGCCGCCCGCCGTTAATATCGCCTCCAAAATAGTTAGCGTTGTACTCATGGAATTGATCGGTGTTCATCGTATGGCGCTGCTCAATTGTATCTATGAATCCAGGTGCAAACCGTTCAATCTGATTTTCAATTTCAGTCGTCATGTCCCGGGTGGATCCATTTGGCACGTGGCAGTAGGCCCAGAGCGTGTGCCTGTTGTCCGGGGTACGGGTGTCATCAAAATTACTCTGTTGTGCGATCAAAACATATGGCTTTTCAACATGTTGTCCCGAGTCCATCATCTTTTCTCCGGCTGCGATCTCATCAAATGTCCCCCCGAGATGTATGGTTCCGGCCCGTTGGCATCGTGGATCATTCCATGGAACCGGTTCACTTAAAATATAGTCAACCTTAAACACGCCGGATCCGTATCGATACTTTTTAAGCCGATTGATATAAGAACCCGGAAGGCGGTCGCCTGCAATTTGTATTAACTGACGGGGCGTGATATCCATCAACATAGCCCGGGAGGGGGGAAGCTGTTCCACTGAGGTTATTTCTGAACCTGTTTCAATCTCGCCGCCGAGGGATTTGAAATAGCCGGCCATCGCTTCGGCGATCGACTGAGACCCACCTTTTGGCATAGGCCAGCCCACAGCGTGACCCGCAGCACCAAGTACCAGACCGATTGCAGATGTTGAAATGGCGTTGAGGGGAAGAATGCTGTGTGCTACCAGTCCGGCGAAAAGAGCTTTTGCCCGTTCATCTTTGAATCGCCTTTGAAACAGACTGGCGGGTTGAAGTGCCTTCAGTCCAAAAAGTGCGAGATCGATCGGATGTTTGGGAAAGCGCAGGGGACCGAGGAAATCTGACGTCAGTGTGTCCCAGTTATCTGCGATGGGTTCCATTGCGGAGCGATAGGAGGAGCCATCCACACCGAGCTCTTCCACCGTTTGGCTTATGTTGTGATGCATCACAACGGCTGTTCCATCATCCATTGGATGCGCGACCGGAAATTCGGGTGTGATCCACTCAAGTCCGTGTTTTTCGAGGGGCAGATGCTTCAGATAGGGCGAAGATGCCGCCAGCGGATGAATCGCCGAACAAACGTCGTGACGAAATCCGGGCTGCATCAGCTCTTTGGTGCGCATGCCTCCTCCGATTGTGTCGGATGCTTCAAAAACTTTAACGCTCAGCCCTTGTTCAGCAAGGCGAATTGCAGCCGCCAGGCCATTGGGACCCGACCCTACCACGATAGCATCGTACGATGTTTTACTTCTCGACAAACGACCTCTGAATTAGTTGAAAATAACGCACTGATAAGGTACGTAAACGGTCATCAAACTTGAAATGTAACCGAGTTGTTTGAGGATTTGATGAAGATAAAGACACGGACTTCTCAGGGTTGAATTTTTAGTTGTGAGTTTTAGTCGAGGATTTGAATGATGTGGAGGGTTTGTGACAGGAGTTAACGTCTGTTGAATCTGGTCTTATATCTCATTTGATTAATTCCTATGTTTTGGCCTATGAAAAAACAGATATGCGTTCTGTGTGAATCTGACAAAACGGAGTGGATCTATAAGGATGACACGCGAATGGATTATAAGCGGGATTATCATCACTGTCATGAATGTAAACTCATTTTTGTGCCGCCTGAGCAGCGCCTTGATCCGGTAGAAGAATTGTCCAGGTACGAGATGCATGAAAATGATCCGGAGGATCCGGGTTACAGGAAGTTTTTGAACCGCATGTTCAAGCCGATGGCGGAGCGTATCAAACCGGAGAGTAGTGGACTCGATTTTGGATCGGGGCCGGGCCCAACGCTCAACCTGATGTTTGTAGAAGCAGGGCATACCGTTCGTATTTATGATTCTTTTTATGCAAACGATCCGTCTGTGTTTGATGAGCAGTACGATTTTATCACTACTACAGAAACCGCCGAGCACCTGTTTGATCCGTTGACAGAGCTCGATCGCCTATGGAACTGTCTGAAACCGGGCGGTTATCTTGGTATTATGACCAAGCGCCACCGCGGTCTGGGTCACTTCACAGACTGGCATTATAAAAATGACGATACGCACGTGGTGTTTTACCACGAGGATACCTTTCGGTGGCTGGGGCGGCGGTGGAACTCCGAGCCGGAATTTTTGAGGAGTGATGTGGTGATATTTGGGGCCTAACCCTCTCGTTCTCCCCTCCCTGCGTCGAAAAGCTCTCCGCAAGGAGGGGGAAGAAGCTGTAGATCGCAAATCGAATATCGGAAATCTCATACATCGTTAAATCAATACGGATTGCTGTATGCGACAGAATTCCGGATGATTGATATACGATTTATAAGACGTAACGATTTCCGATTTCCGATCTGTGGATCCGAGGTAGGTTCGTTAGACCGGGGCATTGCGTGGCATCACGGGACCCACCCCTGACCACAAAAGCCTCGCGTTGCGATCTTTTGCCGGTCCGTCCCTTCCGGCGGAGTGGAGGAACAGATCGCAAATCGAATATCGAAAATCTCACACATCGTTAAATCAAAACGAATTGCTGTATGCGACAGAATTCCGGGTGATTGATATGCGATTTATAAGACGTAGCGATTGTCGATTTCCGATCTTTTTTTAGGCCTCTGTATGTTTCCCTTCCCTGAATCAAAAATCACACAGAATGGAAAGGCAGCAGATCGAGAATCGAATATCGCAAATCTCAAACATCGCTAAATCAAAACGAATTGTTGTATGCGGCAGAATTCCGGGTGATTGATATACGATTTATAAGACGTAACGATTTCCGATTTCCGATCTGTGGATCCGAGGTAGGTTCGTTAGACCGGGGCATTGCGTGGCATCGCGGGACCCACCCCTGACCACAAAAGTCTCGCGTTGCGATCTTTTGCCGGTCCGGCACCTCCGGCGGAGTGGAGGAACAAATCGAATATCGAATATCGCAAATCTCACACATCGCTAAATCAAAACGAATTGTTGTATGCGACAGAATTCCGGGTGATTGATATGCGATTTATAAGACGTAGCGATTGTCGATTTCCGATCTGTTTCCAAAAACCTCTCCTGTCGGGAGGAGACCGCCTCCAAAGCGACTGCCGAAGGCAGAGCAGCGACGAGGCAGAGGTGGGTTTATGGGGCCGAGGCATTGCGTGGCATCGCGGAACCCACCCCTGACCACAATAGTCTCGCGTTGCGATCATTTGCCGATCCATCCCCTCCCGACAGGGGAAGCATTAAATCGAATATCGAAAATCTCACACATCGCTAAATCAAAACGAATTGTTGTATGCGGCAGAATTCCGGGTGATTGATATGCGATTTATTACTTTTTCTATGAGTTTTATTTAATCAACGTCATCATCCGCACCCGTTCCTGTTGGTTGGCATTTAGACGATAAATGTACACGCCATTGGCCAGGTTCGAGGCATCAAAACGGACGGTTTGTTCTCCGGCGGGTAGCACCTCATCCACCAGCCGTGCTACCTCGCGGCCCAGCATATCGTACACCACAAGCGCCACGTCGCTTTGTTCCGGAAGGGTAAAGGTAATTTGGGTGGTGG
>Ga0306867_1000169_pt1 | contig 41726 bp, 35 predicted proteins | sample AntRauTorckE6831_FD_190432 | JGI IMG/M metagenome (GOLD analysis project Ga0306867, IMG submission 190432) | Saline lake microbial communities from Rauer Islands, Antarctica - Metagenome Torckler E6 #831 (v2) (version 2) | ecosystem: Environmental > Aquatic > Non-marine Saline and Alkaline >...
AAAGCTGGTTTTGTGTTATTGGCTGAATAGTGAACACTATCAGACAAACTAAAAATAAAATTAATGTAGCTGTTTTTTTCATGGCGGATTATTTTAAGGTGAAGGGTGCTTATTTAAGAATGCGCAGAAACCAACAAAACAGTATCAAAATAAGACAAATAGCGGTGGAAACCTGATTTTGAGTTATTTCTTAGCTTACAATGCCGTTTGTCTATTTAATCTCTTCCAGGCGTGCAAAATCCGGTGATGATGATATAGAAGCATAAGGTTTGAAGTTGTTAATCAGATTATTGACCACGTCCACATCATACCTGGAAAAAAGAGGCCGTTGCTCTTTCAGAGCCCTGAAAGCCTTTTCAAATTGATCTCTTGCAAGTTCATTTTCGTTGGAATCAAACCGGCAAAGAGAATAGTAAAGCAAAGCGCGATTCGTCCAGAGGTGACAGGTTCCCCATCAACATATTCCATTACAAGATAAGGGCGACCGTTTTCTGTGATACCGCCATCGTAAATACGGGCAATATGCGGATGATTCATCCTGCCCAAAATATTCCGTTCAGTTTTAAACTGGTGAATATGATTGTTGTCGATGCACTTTCGCAGGATCAGCTTCAGGGCTACCGTTATTTGGAGGTGTCAGTCGGTTCGCTCGGCAAGATAGACATCCCCCATACCGCCGCTGGCAATTTTATTGAGGATCTTATAGGGACCAATCTGAAAAGGCTGATATGAATCTTCAATAGGCTGAGTAGTAAGCGTATTACTGTCAATCTGCTCAATCAGTTCATTGTTCGATTCAATCAGTCGGTCCCAAAAATCATCCGATTTATGAATTGAATCCAGAAAAGAGATGGCTTCCTGCCGCATCTCATCACTTAATCCCTTGTACTGGTATATGAATGTGATTCTTTCATCCGGCGTCAGTTTCAGTGCATCATCCAGGATGGTATTAAGAGATGTCCAGTGCTTTGTATCCATAGGAGTGTGGCATTTTTCCTTCTCACATAGATGCGTAAACCAATTTAATTATCATTCATTTTCATGCATTTTTTGATAAAACCAACCCCGTGCTTTGATCCACTCCCGGTTAACGGTGCTTGGAGATATGTCAAGGTTTTCAGCTGTATCATCAATACTCAGACCACCGAAAAAACGCAGCTCAACAATATGATACATCCGTTCGTCTAACGTTTTCAGCTCATCCATTAAATCATCAATTTCTATAATTGTACTGGCATGCTCATCGAGACTGATATTTTCTTCATCGAGAGTAACCTTATGGTTGTCACCTCCCCGTTTTTGGGCTGTTCGTTTTCGGGCGTAATCAACAAGGATCTGACGCATGGAGCGTGCTGAGATTGCGAAGAAATGTGTTCTGCCGTTATAATGAACGGTATTTTGGTCTACCAGCTTTTCATACGCTTCATGAACCAAACCGGTATTGCTGAGTGTGCGGGAGGAGTATTCATTATTCAGCTGGCGACGGGCAATTCTTTTGAGTTTTTCGTAGACGAGCGGATAAAGTTTATTGTAGGCCTCCTTATCCCCTGAACTTACGTCATTAAGCAGCTGTGTGATCTCCATAAAGTCGGACTGGTTCTTCAGGTATTATATCAGGCTATATGTACTAATAAATATTCAAAATTGTGTAAGTTTTGTTTTTAAAAAATTCTATCGGTTGGATAAGACGCACAACGAGATTGGAGATGTTGAGGAGCTATCCTGACCATCAGAACTGTTTCTTAAAAGATTGACGATTCCGTTACTGTCGTAAACCGTTCAAGAAACTCCATCCCTTTAAATGAGTTGCCATTCGGATTTAGTTTCGGACTCCACACGGCAATGCTGTACTGATTTGGACGTACAGCGACAATACCGCCGCCAACCCCGCTTTTTCCCGGAAGTCCGGTTCTGAATGAGAACTCACCTGCCTCGTCATACATCCCGCAGAGCTGCATAATGGCGTTGATCCGCTTCGACTTACTCACGGAGATTACGTTTTCGCTGGAATACAGACAGTTTCCGTACCCTGCGAGGTATAGAAATGTACTTGCAAGCTCCCTGCATGTCATCTCAATGGAGCAGAGATTGAAGTACAGTTCGAGGACTTCCTCGATATCATTCTGAATATTGCCAAATGATTTCATCAGGTAGATGAGGCTGGTGTTTCTGTGGCCGGTTTTCTTTTCAGAGTCCGCAACACGCTTTGAGTAGTGGATGTCCTGGTTTCCCGACAAATCCCGAATGAATTCGATCAGTTTAGCCTTGGGATGTTTGCAATGGCTGATCAAAATATCGCACACAACTATAGCCCCCGAATTGATCATCGGGTTTCGTGGGATACCGTTATTATATTCCAGCAAAGTGAGTGAGTTGAAAGGAGCACCGGAAGGCTCTACTCCCATCCTTTTCCACAGATAATCCCCCTCCAATTTGTACGCAAGAGTAAGCGATAACACCTTGGCAATACTTTGGATAGAAAATTTTTCATCCGAGTCGCCTATGGAATAGTGACGGTCTTCAAGGGTCGTCAGGTGTACGCCGAATTTGTCGGGCTGAATGCCTGCCAGTTCGGGAATGTACGTTGCCACCTCCCCGGGATCATCGATCTCCTTTAATTCATGAAAGATTTTATTGATAGCATTCTGGTAGTGCATGTGAAGAGATTGATGCGATTAAAAAAGTAGTAACATATCAGGGCAGGAATTTAAAAAAGGCGCTGCGTTAAAAATCAATCCGAACGCTTTTTCCAGGTCTCGTAGCTGCCTTTTTGGTCATCCCGGTCATGCGGAACCTCACGCAGTGGCTCACACTTTTGCCATGAATCACGCATCTGCTCCGGCAGCCGCTGATACCAACCTGTACCCTCTGTTTTCCATTCGGCCATATCGTCTGATACATCCTTTACAATTTTTGCGGGATTGCCGACCACCACTTTTCGATCCGGAATGTCTGTTCCCTCTTTTACAAAAGCCAGCGCTCCGATAATGCACTCTTTGCCTATGGTGACGTTGTCCATGACCACGGCATTCATCCCAACCAACGTATTTTCCCCAATAGTTGACCCGTGAATAATTGCCCCATGACCAATATGAGCCGCTTTTTTGAGTGTTACAGTCACGCCCGGAAACATATGTATGGTACAGTTTTCCTGAACATTGCATCCATCTTCAATCACAATCTTGCCCCAGTCGCCCCGGATCGCAGCTCCCGGCCCGATATAAACATCCCTTCCGATAATCACATTGCCGGTTACCGCTGCCTGTGGATGGATGAAGGCAGTTTCGTGGATGACGGGCTTGTAGGTGTTAAATTTGTAGATCAAGGTGTTATGGGCTATCGGTTATCTGTTATCAGGTGCGTAAATGGTTCCTTCTTCTCTAATATGATCACCAGTTTTGGCTTTTCTTAGATAGTTGATATAACCATTCAAAAGACGATTACTTATTTCAATTTCACGTTTCATCTTTTCCAGCATGGTCTGATCAATAAACCCTTCTTCAAGTGCTGTTATTAAGTCATTTTTAAGTTCACTTAATGATCCTCTTGAGATTCTGCAAAATTGAATGTTCTCTTGGTAATGATATCTTCCATAGCCTTCTGCAATATTCCGGGCTACGGATCTGGATGACCTGATCATTTGATCCGTCAAACGATACTGTTCTATTTTAGGGAATTTATTTGTGATTTTTCTTACAGCTCGCTGAATCTTTCGGGCCTGTTTCCATGCTTCAAGGTTTTCAAAAGTATTGATTCCATCGACATTATTTTTCATTCTCTCATTGATTTAGTTCATGGTGCTTTGATCAAGAGTATATAATCTAATTTTAAAAAGTCAATAAGACGAAGTTCTTTGATCAAAAAATTTGGAAAATTTACCCGATACCCGATACCCGATACCCGATACCCGATACCCGCTAACCGCTAACCAATTAACTCCTCTCCAAAACAACCGCATACCCCTGTCCAACTCCAACACACATTGTAACCAGGGCATATTTTTCCCCTTGCTTCTGAAGTTCAATGGCGGCCGTTTGAAGAATCCGGGCGCCACTCATTCCCAGCGGGTGGCCGAGAGCAATAGCGCCACCATTTGGGTTGATGCGTTCATCATCGTTCTCAAGTCCCATTTGTCGGGTGCAGGCCAGAACCTGAGCGGCAAAAGCCTCATTCAGTTCGATAATGTCCATATCATTGAGCGATAAACCGGCGCGTTTCAACGCAATTTCGGATGCATAAACCGGACCAATTCCCATGATCCTGGGCTCAACACCCGCAACACCCGAAGCCACAATTCGTGCCATCGGCTTGAGGTCGTGGTTTTTCAGCGCGCCTCCCGAGGCAATCAGCATGGCGGCTGATCCGTCATTGAGTCCCGACGCGTTACCTGCTGTGACGCTACCGTCTTTTTTGAATGCGGGACGAAGTTTTGCAAGAATTTCAGGTGTGGTGCCCGGGCGGATAAACTCATCATCTTTAAAGAGCAGAGGATCCTGCTTTCGTTGCGTAATCTCTACGGGCACGATCTCTTCTGCAAGACGTCCGTTTTCCCGAGCTCTTGCCGCTTTCTGCTGACTGCCCGCCGCAAACGTATCCTGGTCTTCTCGGCTAATGCCATACTTCTCTACCAGATTTTCTGCCGTAAATCCCATTCCGTCTGTTCCGTAAAGTTCTTCCATTTTCGGATTAATAAATCGCCATCCAAAACTGGAGTCGTGCATTTCTGCATCATTCCCAAAGGGTTTGGATGATTTGGAGATCACCCATGGTCCTCGCGTCATATGCTCCACTCCTCCGGTGATAAAAAGGTCGCCATCGCCAGCTTTAATTGCCCGGTTTGCATGAATCGCCGCAGACATGCTCGATGCACAAAGTCGATTCACCGTTTCCCCTGGTACTGAATGAGGTAGACCGGCCAGCAGCAGTGCCATGCGTGCCACATTCCGATTGTCTTCACCCGCCTGATTTGCACACCCAAAAATCACATCATCGATTGCTTTAGGGTCCAGCTCTGCGTTCCTGCTCATGAGCTCTTTTATCACCAGTGCCCCGAGGTCGTCAGTGCGGACAGGGGAGAGCGTTCCGCGGAAGTTTCCGATAGGCGTTCGTATGGCGTCGATAATGTATGCTTCTTTCATAGTGCTTTACGTGATAAGAAAATTGGTGTTGAACTGTTGAGTATCACGCTGCGCGTGATGGTGAACAGTGGAATTGTTGAACCGTAAAACTTTAACATGTTCTAAATACCATTTTAGATATGGGTTAATTTTTTGGTATGCTAATCAGTTAATTAACTTTACATTGGCAATGGTCAAATCTCAATTCCACACGAACAGAGTGAGCACTCGACAGTTCACCGTTACGCGCAGCGTGATACTCAACATCGCGCATTGCGCGATACTCAAGGCGATCCGCCCGCTGGCGGAGAGCACTCAACATCTTGTCGCAACTGGCAGGAGCGCCAAAAACGGCACACTCTACCAGGTTGCTATGCATCGTAATCCTGTTCAATATATTCGATCCGTCCCGCAATTTCTTCCCACTTCCCGAACGCGTCGTTAAGAGAACTCTTGAGCTCTTCATACTCAATGGATATCTCTTTGACCCGATCCGCATCGTCATAGAAATCAGGTTTCGCCATCATCTCTTCAATCTCGGCAATTCGTGACTCGTATGTTTCAATATCTTTTTCGAGAGTTTTCAAAGATTTCTTTAACGGCTTGATCTTTTTGGAGAGGGCGTTGCGTTTTTCAGCCTCAAGACGCCGTTCCTCTTTTCGGCTCAGGGTATTGGTTTGATCGGACTTGTTTTGAGGCGCTTTCCCGTTCTGATGTTGATTCCCGGATTCCTCCTCCCGGGATTTTTTATCGAGGTAGTAGCTGATGTTGCCAAGCCAGGTTTTGATTTTCCCAGGCTGTACTTCAAGTGTTTTGGAGACAATTGGGTCCAGAAAATCCCTGTCGTGGGATACGATCATTAATGTGCCCGGAAACTGCTGGAGCGCCTGCTGCAATATGTTTTTTGACTGCATGTCGAGGTGGTTGGTGGGCTCATCAAAAATTAAAAAATTACCCGAGTTCAATAGCATTTTTGCCAGAGCCACACGGCTTTTCTCACCGCCCGAAAGAACACTTACTTTCTTAAAGACATCATCGCCCACAAAAAGGAAAGATCCCAGGATGGTGCGAAGCCGTGTTTCTGATTCATGAGTGCCGGCAAGTCGCATTTCATCCAGTGGCGTATTTTTGGGGTCCAGCTCATCGGCCTGGTGCTGTGCAAAATATCCGGGCGTCACATTGTAGCCGACCTCACGATTGCCCGCCGAGATGGGCTCAAGCCCTGCCAGAATTCGTATCATCGTGGATTTCCCGGCTCCGTTTGGCCCCACGACCGCAATTTTGTCGCCGCGCTCAATTTCGTATTCAATCCCGTCAAAAACGGTATTTTCGTCATACTTTTTCACAACGTTATCCAGTGTTATCACAACCTGACCAGACCGTTCTGGTGGCGGAAACTGAAATGAGATTTCAGACTGTTCCTGTTCCAGCTCAATCTGCTCCATCTTTTCGAGCTGTTTGATCCGGCTTTGAACCTGTTTTGCTTTAGTAGCCTTGTAGCGAAAGCGATCGATAAACTCCTGAGTCTGTTTAATCTCTTTTTGCTGATTCTCGTACTGTTGCTTCAATAGCTCTTTCTCTTTTGCGTACTTCTCCTCGTAAAAGCTATAGTTGCCGGCATACTCATCCATTGATCCCATTCGCAGGGCCAGCGTTCGGTTGGTCACGTTATCCAGAAATGCCCGGTCGTGCGACACGATGATCACCGCGCCCTCGTAGGTTTTTAAAAAAGCTTCAATCCACTGCAGCGATACGATATCCAGGTGATTGGTAGGCTCATCAAGCAGGAGATACGTGGGTTTCTGAAGCAGGAGCTTTGCAAGGGCAATCCTCATCAGCCACCCTCCACTGAATTCTGTAGTAGACCGGGTAAAATCTTCTTCACTAAATCCCAGCCCGACCAGGATTCTCTCAATATCAGCCTGAAGCGTGTAGGCCCCTGAGTTTTCAAGCTTGTGCTGAATCTCACCAAACTGGGTAAGTGCTTCGTCGTGTTCAGCGCTGTCCGATGCAGCGGTTTCGAGCTGCGCCTGAACCTCATCAAACTGATTGCGTAGTTTCATGATATCAGCGAACGCGTGCTCAACTTCTTCGAACAGAGTAAGGTGCGGGTCCGGTTCAACGCCATCCTGCGGAAGATACCCCACAGTGGCCTCGTTACTCATGCTGATGGAGCCTGAATCTGCCTGTTGTTCACCGGCAATAATTTTGAGAAGTGTGGACTTACCGGCCCCATTCGGCCCAACAAGGCCAATACGTTCTCCGGAGTTAACAATTGTGTTTATATTATCGAAAAGTGCACGCTCACCAAAATGAAGCGTTATGCCATCTATCTGAAGCAAATGAAAGCGGTTAGGATGTTTAGTATATCAGATTTATTTTAAAGCCGAATCTATTTTCGGACGCCCGTAAAATATAAGGATTATCTTCACCCAAAAAGATTTCGTATGAATCTATTTTTTAAGCTGGTTACACTGTTTTTTAGTTTCATTCTTTTGCTCTCCTGCTCATCAGAAGAGAGGCAGCAACCTTCTTTTGAATATACGGTGAGAAACCCGGCGGATTCAGGAAGCCAGTATCCCAACCTTTACAGGGATTCATCAGGCACAATTACAATGAGCTGGATTTTGAAAATTGAAGAAGATCTGAATTCAATTCGGTACGCCAGGTATAACGAAAATGGTTGGAATCCACCGCAAACGGTAAATATCAGTTCAGATTACTTTGTGAACTGGGCAGATTTTCCATCCGTGGTTTCTCAGGATGGCGAAGTAGTAGCTGCTCACTGGCTCCAAAAAATTGAAGGCGGACCGTATGCGTATAATGTAAATGTGGTTTTCCCGGAGGAACGAGACCGCCGCTGGACTGATCCCGTTACTCCACACAGAGACGGTACACCAACTGAACATGGTTTTGTTTCGATGGAGCCGTTGTCGGAGGGCAGGGTACTGGCAGTCTGGCTTGATGGACGACAGACCGCTGATCGTGAGCATGATGAGTATTCAGATCCCGAAAAAGCAATGACGCTGCGTTCAGCTGAGATTTCAAGTGATGGCACGGTTTCGCGGATGCGCAAAATAGACGACATGGTTTGCGATTGCTGTTCTACAGATCTTGTAATGATGGACGGTCAGGCCGCAGTAGTCTACCGAAATCGCACCCCTGAAGAGATTCGTGATATTTCAATCTCACGCTACAACATTGAAACCGGAGAGTGGTCGGAGCCCCAGATCGTTCATAATGACGGATGGGAAATCAACGGATGTCCTGTGAATGGTCCGCGAATCGATTACAGAAATGGACGGACTGCTGTGATCTGGTATACGGAAGCAGATGACAGACGCCGTGTTCAGATGGTAACGTCTGATGATAGCGGATCTACATTCAGCGAACCGGTAGTAATATCAGAAGGAAATACGATGGGTCGCGCAGACCTTTCTGTTGCTGAGGACGGTACCGTTTATACAAGCTGGTTTTCCACAAACGAAGAAAAAGGATATGTGATGATGCGCGATGTCTCATTAGACGGAACTGTTGGGAAACCGATACAGGTGGGGATCACCTCATCAGGCCGGAGAAGCGGATTTCCGCGAATGGCACTTATGAATGACGGGGTGTTATTTGCGTGGACTCAAACGGCCCCGATAATAAAAGTGAGAACGGCAAATATCAGTTTCGAGCAGATCGAACAGGCAAAACAGGTGGAATAATCTAAAGCGATTTTGGATATACTTTTTTTAATCATGACAAGTTTAATAGTTACAACCTAAAACATTCAGATACTATGCAGGCACTAAAACTAATACCTATTTTACTTCTGATTCTTTTTCAGGCATCGTGTGCAGGTGCACAAATGACAACAGATTCAGATGAGGAACTGCGCCTTCAGGCGATAGAGATTCTGGAGCGAGTGCCGCTTTTTGATGGACACAATGATGCACCGTACCAGTACAGGAATCGGGTGGGTTATAAATTCAGCGAACTCGATTTTTACGATACCACTCAGCTGGAAAACCCTATGCATACTGATATTCCGCGGCTGAAAGCAGGTCATGTCGGCGCCCAATGGTGGAGTGTATACGTGCCTGCCGGCATTCCGGAGGATGAAGCGGTTAAGCGAACCATGGAGCAGATTAATTTCGTATACCGGATGGCAGAGACGTATCCGGATGAGTTTGAAATGGCGTTTACTGCAGATGATGTGGAACGCATTTTTGAGGATGGAAAGATTGCATCGCTGATAGGCATGGAGGGCGGTCACTCCATAGCAAATTCGCTGGCGGTGCTGCGTAGTTTTCACGAGCTCGGAGCGCGTTATATGACGATTACCCACAGCCGTACGCTCGACTGGGCAGATGCAGCAGGCGACGAACCTAAGCATGATGGTTTAACGGAGTTTGGCGAAGAGGTTATTCGTGAAATGAACCGCCTTGGCATGATGGTAGATCTTTCTCACGTAACGCCCGCCACTATGAAAGATGCAATTCGCGTATCGGAAGCTCCGGTCATGTTTTCGCACTCAAACGCCCGTGCCATTTCCGGCCATCCGCGAAACGTGCCTGATGATGTATTGCAACTGCTGCCGAAAAAGGATGGACTCGTGATGGTGACATTTGTAGAGTCTTTTACCTCAGAAGAACTGCGTCAGTGGTACGCGGAACGGAATGGCTACCAGGAAAAGATGGAGTCGCTATATCCGGGCCAGCCGGACACAGTTAATGAGATGATGGAGGAGTGGATGAGCGAAAATGAAATGCCGAAGTCCACACTGGAGCAGGTGGCCGATCATATCGATCATATCCGCGATCAGGTAGGCGTGGATCATATTGGAATTGGTGGTGATTATGATGGAGTGTCGTCGCTGCCGCTGGGCCTTGAAGATGTATCGACCTATCCGGCGCTGTTTGCAGAACTGCTGAGCCGCGGTTATACGGAAGAAGAGCTTGAGAAGATTGCGGGACTTAATATGCTGCGCGTGATGCGGGGCATGGAAGAGGTCGCAGACAGGCTTCAGTCTGAGCGCGCCCCCAGTGAAATGCTTATTTCAGATGAGCAGGTAGATAACTAATACCGTTACCAGTAAATAAGATAAGTATGCAAATTTATCGTTTTCGGGAAATGCATCAGATTTCGCTGTAAGTTAAACTAAATGAATTTAGTGGTAACGGCACTATATGTGAAAATCTGATAGGTCTTCTTTCGAATTAAAACTGATGAAGTCAGCGGCTCCGTACATCTTGCATGAATTGAGCCGCTATTTTATTCTCTGAGGTGGTTCCTTAATCGACCCGACGTATCTGTATTTGCTTCCGTATTTTTATCGTCCGGATCCAGCTCGATGACGCCTGTATCGGTATTTCGGGTTCGGCTCTCTGACCCGGTTTGAACGTTTAGTTCTTTAACCATTTGTTTGGCCTGAATCACAAGATTTTCAGCTATCTCTGTTACTTCTTGCTTGTGTCGTTCTATTTTCCTCTTGCTAAAAAAAATAGTGGCAGGAACAAACAACGCTGTTAATGCAAGCCCTCCTAATCCACCCATCAATGGCGATTCTAATAAAGCGAATCCCAGCACACCTCCGATTGTAGTGAACAGTAAGGCGCTAAAGAGAGCGATGAAAATATTCAACCCTTCTGAATTCCACGACATATTCCAGGCCTGCCGTTTACTAACCCTTATGCGGAGTTTATTTCCCCTTTGCTGAATTAAAGCGCGCGTTGTATACATTTCAAACTCGTAGTAATATTTCCAATCTGCGCTGGTCGGCGTTTTATTGACCAACGCTTTACCTGAATAATCATCAAATAGTCTGTTCAACCAGCCAATTTCTTCCTGTGAGGTTCCGAAACGGTGGTTGAGTTCAGTAATAAGATTATCCAGAATACGGGGAGTTACTTCTCCATTAATCCAATGTTCGGCAACAATCTCTGTTTTATTTACGGTAGTAGTGTCTTCAATATCACGGGGACTCACGTCATTCTGCAGTTCATCAGCGGCATGGCGCATGAGTTCAGGATCGATACCCGAATCAGCCGCTATTTTTTCCAGATCCTGCATGGTAAGCCCTTGTTGATCTCCATTACTGCCTGAACGTGATCTCTCCGCTTCAAGCTCTACGGCCCGCCGGATCAGCAGCGCCACTTCTTCTTCTGAATAAATTCGATCTGACATGCACCGGATGTTTGGTTAGGCAGTTATTAGAATGTACCATTTGATACACATAAAACAACTAATCGGCCTAAAAATACGACTTGCGAAGACAATTTGTTACGATTCTGGCACATAAACTTCACACAGGAGATATTATGTCGTCATTCGTTCAGATCAGAATAGTGAGCCAATGCCTTCTCCCGCAGGTTAAATCCACTGCTCATGACCTCTCCATAGGCGCCCGCACTTCGAATGGCAACCAGATCACCCCGCTCCAACTCCGGAAGCTGAATCCCTCTTCTGAACGTGTCGGATGTCTCACAGATCGGGCCGACGACATCGTATATTTTAGGAGATTTTTCAGATGTGAGTACATCAACATTATGTGATGCCTGATAGAGCGCAGGGCGAATGAGTTCAGTCATTCCCGCATCAAGTATGGCAAAATTCGTAGCAATTCCTTCTTTTATAAACAGCACCTTTGAGATGAGGCTTCCGCACTGTCCCACAATACTTCGCCCAAGTTCAAAGTGAACTTGCTGGCCGTCCCTCAGTTCAAGATTCTGTTTAAAAAGATTGAAGAATGATTCAAAATCAGGGTACGGCTCACCGTCAGGATCATCATAGTTAATGCCATATCCACCACCGACATTGACGTGCGTCAGGATCAGGCCTTCGTTTTCAAATCGATCCTGGAAGAAATTTACTTTTTCGCATAGATCCTTAAATGGTTTCAGCTCTCTTATTTGAGACCCTATATGGAAGTGAATCCCCGTAAGGGTGATCGAATCTAATGATGGCAATATCTCAAATAGCTGTGGAAGGTGACCGGGATTTACGCCGAACTTATTTTCACTGAGCCCTGTGGTGATATATTTGTGAGTCTTTGCCTCTACATTTGGATTTAAACGGACTGACACATTTGCTTTTTTCCCGGCTTTCTTTGCGAGTTCGTTCAGTACTTTGATTTCCTGAATTGATTCACAGTTGAATGAAAAGATATTGTGCGACAGCCCCGTATGAATTTCCTCATCAGTTTTTCCTACGCCCGCAAACGCAATCTGTTCGGGTTTGAAGCCCGCCTCAATCGCACGTTCTATCTCCTTACCGCTCACGCAATCAATTCCGAGTCCCGCCTTGCGGATTAGGTGCAGGATGGGAAGATTGAAGTTGGCTTTTACTGCAAAATGGACGTGATAACCCTTTGAAAGGCCATGTTTCCTGACCTGACCAAGCGTTTCTTGCAGCAAGTCGAGGTCATAGTAGTAAAATGGAGTTTTAAGTGATTGGAATTTCTCAATCGGTAATGAGTAGGGCATCAATAATAATTTGGTTGTCATCAAGCCTGAAATAATACGGATTTAGTTGAAGAAATGTGAGTCATCGCTTAAACAGTCTAATAATTAGTAGGCTTGATTATTGAGAAAAATTAAATTGGTTGAAGGATCTACAATCATACTCACTAACACACTTACTGATGTGTAGAGTTCTGCTGGCGATAATTACGCCCGGTTTATTCTTGAAGACTGACATTCATCAAATAGATATTTTGCGAATCACTGATTTTGCTCTGAACGCACGCCCACACTTTTTTTAAGTACAGGGACGATAACAATCAGAAAAATAATGACTGAGATTACTGTAATGACTGTCTGATCAGGAATGTCAAACTCAGTGATCCGCGACAAGGCGCGCAACAGGTTTGTAAGTCCGATCAGGATTGTCAGCCATACGACGATGCCTGTTAACAAGTTCAGAACGGTCCCGTTTTGATGCTGCCCCGGAAGCACGCGGTTGTTGTTCATCAGCAGGAAAAGAATCACTGCAATGACCGGCAGGATTATTCCATTCAGTGCCTGGGCGAGAATAATAACTGGCACGGGCTGAAGCTCCATCATTCCGAATAGAAGTCCGATGCCCAGTACACTGATCCAAACAGACCGAAACCGCAAGCCATTGTCTGCCCAAGCCTGCGCGTTTGTTTTGTTTGATAGTAACGACTTTGCTGTGATGGATGCGGCCAGTGCAGCGGTTAAAGTGGAGCTGAGACCAGCACCAAAAAGTCCGATTCCAAGCAAGAAGGAGCTAAATCCGCCCAGTTGATTTGATAGGGTAGATGAGAGTTTTTCGAAGGTGAAATCTCCGGTGATGGCCGTTCCGGTGAGGAGAATGGCGATGGATATCAGTCCGCCAAGTCCAATCGCGATACCAAGACTAAGTTTCATTTCTGATGAAGACTGAGCGTGTTTAAGGCCGGATCCGAGGAAAATGTTATAGGGCACAACGGTTGTCCCGATCAGTCCGAGAACCAGTATTTCCGATCCGGTGGGAATGGTTGGTATCATACCATCAGAAAAAATAGCGCTGAGGTCGTGCGGAATCATCAGGGCCGTAATTAGAAAACAGATGCCCATCAAAGCAACAATACCGCCAAGCAGTTTTGCAATTTGTTGAACAGTGCCTTTCCAAAGCAGAAGAGCCGCAATGACGCCAATCGTCAAAACGATGACCGGAACAGGAATTCCTCCGCTTATGAGTGAAAGTCCGGCAACTGCTCCGAGAATATTGCCCGCTTCAAAGGCTGCGCACCCGCTGAGAATGGCAGCCAGGGCGAGCCCAATCACCCATTTACTGGGCAGGCTCGATCCGTATTCCTTTCTCATTGCCACGCCGAGATTCATCCCGCTAACAGCGGTGATACGCGCGGAAGCCTCTTGTAAAATATAGCAAGCAGCTGTTGAAAAGATGAGGGCCCAGATCAGGGTGTACCCAAAACCAGCCCCGGCAGACGCAGCAGTAGCGACCGTACCCGGCCCGATGAACGCTGCTGAGATGACAGACCAAAACAAAATGTTGAGTAAGCGTTGTTTCATGGTGGGAAGGTAGTGAAGGTTATGGAGTTACGAAAAATGGCTGGTAGCATTTCCTCCCATTTCGGGAGGGGAAAAGCAAGAAAAAGATCGCGGAGCGGTTCTTTTATCTGCGAGGGGTGGGTTATTGGTGGCACTGAGATCCGCTTTGAGCTAAAAAATCATCCCTTAAGAAGCCCACCTCTGAGCAGTCGCTGAACGCTTTGTGCTATGTCTCCTCCCGAGAGGAGAGGTGTATTCCTCCCTTTTTTGGAGGCTGTGAGAAAATTGATTTCCAAAGAAATGGCGCCTAAGTAAATTAAGGTTTCTGTTAAATTCAGCACTACCAGTCTTTCTGACTCACCCCCGACCCTTCCGTCGGTGGCCGGACAAGCTCTGCGCCTGGCGGGACTTGACAAAGAGGGGAGCTTCGAAATAGATTCATAGCCTTAGAAAAGTTAAGTTAGCCGGAACTTTAGTCTTTAATTTCTCACAGCCTCTTTGGAGGAGAGTGGCTAAAGAAATCTCACTGAGTGAGAGTTTCTCGAGCCAGAGGTGGATCGTTAGGACTTGTAATTTCTTTACTAACTCCTATCTATTAAATAAAATGTTCTTAACCAAGAGATAAAAAATCACATCATGAAAAAGAGAGCAGTTAGAATTGAGATCATACCTTACAGAACAGATTTATGGCTATGATTTTGATAGAAAGACTCCTATGGACAATTATATTGTAGATTTTTGCTGTAAACAGCTAAAGCTGGTAATAGAGCTCGATGGCAGATCCCATGACTTCAAAATTTCATATGATGTGCGCCGCCAAAAGCGACTCGAGTCTTACGGCGTTCAGGTTATTAGATTTGAAGAAATTCAAGTACTTGAGGATATTGATGCTGTATTGTCAGAGATAAGGTATTGGGTGAAGCAAAGAGAGAAACAGGTGTATGACTCGAACTCGGAATAGTTGGACCAACCTCTGAACTGTCGCCGTACGCTAGGCTGTTGTCTCTTCCGTTGCAGGTGAGGTATTTAAATCCCAAACATTCCAACTCCAGCCTTTCCTTTCACAGGTGAATCTGCCATCTTTTGGCGAACCCGATTTTTTGACGACTGTTTTATGAACAAAACACCTCATTCTGCATCAACCCGGTCGGTGCTTTCTCTTTGGAAACTTTATATTGATACTGGCGGCACATTTACGGACTGTATTGCATATGATCCGGAAGGAACTGTCCACCGCAGGAAAGTTCTGAGCAGCAGTGCGATACGGGGAATGGCTGAAGGTGCGCTTTCGACCCGCTCAGTAAAGATAATTATACAAGAGGACCTTCCGGATAGTTTTTTTAATGGATGCAGTTTCTGGCTGCTCGACAAGCCAGACGAGCAGTTTGATATTGAGGATTTTGATGCGTCAAGCTCGGTATTGACATTTCGACAAGACATTGAAATTTCCGGAATTTCGACCCAAGCCTTTGAAATCAGAAGTCCGGAAGAGGCACCGGTACTTGCTGCACGACTGGTAACGAAAACGGCTCCCGGGAATCAGTTTCCACCGCTGGAGATACGGCTCTCTACAACGAAAGGAACCAACGCGCTTCTTGAGCGAAAAGGAGCAGCGTCACTTTTTCTGATCACGGAAGGGTTTCGGGATCTTCTGAAGATCAATAACCAGCAGCGACCTGATCTGTTTGCTCTCAACATCCAAAAGTCGGCCCCGTTTTACCGGCATGTCATGGAGGTTCCCGAGCGGATTGATGCAGATGGGAATATCATCAAGCCGCTAGATAAGGATCTTCTTAAAGAGCGCATCAAGCCATATCTGAAAGATGTTGAATCAGTGGGAATCTGCCTGATGAACAGCTACAGAAACAGCGTTCATGAAATAGAGGTGGAGAAGATTCTAAAGGAGCTTGGATTAACATATATATCACGTTCAGCCGACTTGAGTTCAGAGATTAAAATTGTACCACGGGCAGTCACGACAGACGTAAACGCTTTCCTCACCCCGATTATGGAGCGCTATCTTTCAGGAATATCGGATGTGATAAAGGGGCATTCGTTCCGGGTGATGAGCAGCGGTGGCAACCTGACCGAGGCTAAGCATTACCGTCCAAAAGACGGGCTTTTAAGCGGGCCGGCAGGCGGTGTAATCGGAGCAGCTGCGATTGGGGAACGTGCTTTTAAACATGATCCTGATAGTGCGGGAGCGAAAATCATCTCCTTTGATATGGGAGGGACCAGTAGTGATGTCTCCCGTTACGATGGAACCATAGATTACGTGTATGAGCACTCTGTTGGAGATGCGAGGCTATCGGCACCCGCAGTTGAGATTGAAACAGTGGCAGCGGGCGGTGGATCAATATGTGGATATGACGGTCAGAGTCTTACTGTGGGACCCGAGAGTGGCGGTGCCGATCCCGGGCCTGCTTGTTATGGGCGAGGCGGGCCGCTTACCATTACCGATGTTAATTTGCTTACAGGCAGGCTGAATCCCGCCAACTTCCACATTTCCATTGATCGGGAAGCTGCTGAAAATAAATTCCTGGAGCTGAAGAAACAGATCAACAGCAATAAAGAGGAGTGGCTTTCGGATCAACAAATACTATCCGGTTTTCTGGATATTGCAAATGAACGAATGGCCCAGGCGATAGCAAAAATCTCTACGCAAAAAGGGTTCGATCCGGCTGACTATTCTCTGGTGGCGTTCGGAGGTGCCGGGGCACAGCACGCGATGGCAATTGCTAAAAAATTGAATATACAAACAGTGCTCGTACCATCAGATGCAGGGCTCTTAAGTGCGTATGGCCTGCGGCAGGCGAAGCTGGAACAGATTGAAACCTTGCAGATCCTGAAACCTATCAAGGATGTAGAGGAATCGCTCGGTGAGTGGTTTAGCGATCTGGAAGCGAAAGCTCAATCAGGGCTTGAAGTACAGGGAGTTGAGATTGACGCTATGTCCGACGGTCACAAGCAACTCTTCCTTCGGTTTCAGGGTCAGGAGAGTTCTGTAGAAATCGACTGGTTACCCGGGCCCGGGTTTAATGTTGCGGAGACGTTCCAAGAAGAGTATCGCCGTCAGTACGGACACTGGATTGAAGACCGCGAGATTGAAATTGAGGTGCTTAGAGTACGGGTTTCGGAAAAAGCGGGCGACCGTTCTGAAGCCGATAGCGACATGGAACACAAAAAGGCTTATCAACCCGATCCGGTAGATAGTACCCGTTTTGTAACCTCAATGGGAGAAATTGAAGCAAGTGTGTTCGATCGGTCAGGATTAGGTGTGGGAGCTTCTGTTTACGGACCGGCGCTGGTTTTGGATGCTTACAGCTCCACGGTTGTTGAACAAGGATGGGAGGGTAAATTGCTTGAAGATGGTACGTGGGTTTTTAAAACCCTCCAGGGGTTTGCCGCAAAGCGATCCCCCGGGAGAACCCTTGGAGGGTTGAATGAGACTGATCAACGCTCAGACGAGGTAAATCTGCAGCTCTATACAAACCGTTTTGCCTCTGTGGCGGAAGAGATGGGGGAAGTCCTCAGAAAAACGTCGATGTCGGTAAATGTGAAGGAACGGCTCGATTTCTCATGCGCACTGCTTGATCGTGATGGTTTCCTGGTTGTGAATGCGCCTCACATTCCGGTACACCTTGGAGCGATGGGGACGTGTGTGAGGACGGTGATTGATTATTTAAAAACCCTCCAAACCCTTGGAGGGTTTAAAGAAGGCGACATTATCATCACTAACCACCCGGCGTTTGGGGGGTCGCACCTGCCGGATGTGACGCTCATTACGCCGGTTTTCGTTGATGGTGAGCGCATTGGATTTACGGCGAGCAGAGCTCATCATGCCGAAATAGGTGGAAAGCGGCCGGGCTCAATGCCTCCTGATGCTACACGTTTGTCGGAGGAGGGAGTGGTTATTCCCCCGGTGTTTTTGGCACGAGGTGGTACGTTCAGATGGGATGCCATCAGGGATAAACTAACAGGCGCAGAATGGCCGACGCGATCACTTAGGGAGAATATGGCGGATCTGCAATCGGCGGTGTCTGCCAATCATCGGGGTGCAGAAAAGTTGAAACACCTTGCTCGGGAATTTGGGGTTGGTGAGGTGACGCAGTATATGCGCAGGCTGAAAGATTATGCGGCCGACAGGATGCGCTCAACGCTGAAAGAGATCGCGAATGGCGAATATAGTGCCACGGAAATAATGGACGACGGGTCACATCTGGTTGTTACCTGTAGAGTTCGCGATCAGTCGATGGAGATTGACTTTAGCGGCACCTCACCGGTGAATGAAGGAAACCTTAACGCGAATCCATCTATTGTGACAAGTGTGGTGATGTACGTGCTCAGGCTGATGATTAATGAGCCGCTGCCGCTAAACGATGGACTTCTAACGCCCATAACCTTGAATCTGCCGGAGTGCATGCTGAATCCGTTGTTTCCGGATGATCCCTCGGAATGTCCGGCCGTAGTTGGGGGTAATATTGAAACGAGTCAGCGCCTCACGGACACACTTCTGAAAGCATTTGGGTTGAGCGCGTGCAGTTACGGGACAATGAATAATGTTTTATTCGGCAACGACCGATTTGGATATTACGAAACCGTTGGCGGTGGAACAGGTGCCGGCAATGGATTTAATGGCTCTGATGCGGTTCATCAGCACATGACCAACACCCGCGCGACAGATCCCGAGATTTTAGAACATCGCTACCCGATCCGGCTTGACCGATATGCTATTCGGGTAGAGTCAGGAGGAGCAGGTAAGTGGAACGGTGGAAACGGCATGGTTCGGGAACTCACGTTTTTAGAGCCGGTGAGCCTGTCTGTTTTGACACAGCACAGAAATGTTGAACCATACGGACTTCAGGGGGGAGATAACGCAAAATGCGGGCGTCAGTGGATTGAGAGACTCAATGGTGAAAAAGAAAAACTGGAATGGCGGGATGGGGCTGAATTGAAAAAAGGAGATCGGTTCATTCTGCAAACACCCGGCGGGGGAGGGTTCGGTGATAAACAGACTTGATGCAGAGCAACAAAGCGCTCACGTACCTGTTGTTATTAGATGTAAGTAAATATCATATTTAGCGAGGGCTTTACAAAATTCCTGGTTTTGCAAAGTCCTCTTAGCATTAGAATAAAAAATTCAGTCAAATCAAAATGACATCCGATTTAGCAGAACAGAGACTCAAATCCAGAAGTATTCAGCCAACGGCCATGCGCCTGAGGGTTCTGAAATATCTGTCCGATAGAAAAGCCACAGTAAGTCTTTTTGATCTTGAAAAACACTTTTCACACGCAGACCGTACCACACTCTACAGAACATTGAAAACATTTCAGGAGCACGGTGTGGTTCATCAAATCTATGATGAGAGTGGAAGTACAAAATATGGGTTGTGCGCTGAGAACTGTACCTGTTCTTATCCCAACGATATGCACGCCCACTTCTATTGCTCGGCCTGTGAAAATACCTTCTGTTTTCAAGACCTTTCCATCCCGCAGATAGATCTTCCGGATGCTTTCAAACCTGCCTATGGGAATTTTGTGATCACGGGTCTCTGCCCTGACTGTTCCGGCTGATTTTTGCAATACAGTTGCATTCAATGATCTTGTATTTTTGAGGCGGGTGCAATGATAATACAGTGTCTGAAACCGGATCATGAACAATACAAAACAGGTTAACGATAGCGGATGTTGTGACTCATGCCAATCGAGTGCTTCGTCGAATCAAACAAGTAATGGTGATCGTAACGGGGTTTTAAAGTACTGGCCGCCAGTAGTAAGCTTTCTTCTTCTGGCCTTAGGACTGGTGCTTGAGCACGTGTTACAGTCCGGATGGTTTGCAGATCCTGTTCGATTGATCTGGTATCTGGCTGCATACCTTCCGGTCGGATTTCCCGTACTTAAAGAGGCTGTCAAAAACGCAGTAAATGGAGATCTCTTTACCGAATTTTTCCTGATGGGAATTGCAACTGTCGGTGCCTTTTATATCGGTGAATATGCCGAAGCCGTCGCTGTTATGCTTTTTTATACGGTCGGTGAACTGGTTCAGCACGGAGCTGTGCATAAGGCGAGGGAAAATATCAAATCACTGCTGGATGTACGCCCGGAAACGGCTGACGTCATTCGAGATAACTCAGTTACCTCTGTTCACCCGAAAAATGTACAGATCGGTGAAAGAATCAGAGTAAAACCCGGTGAACGTGTTCCGCTCGATGGCACACTTCTCACAGAAAAAAGCGCGTTTGATACGTCAGCACTCACAGGCGAAAGCAAGTCGCGTTACTTTTCAAGTGGTGAAACAGTACTCAGCGGTATGGTGAATCAAAACAAGGTTATAGAAATTGAGGTTGCAAAATCCTACGACAACAGTTCAATCTCAAGAATACTGGAGATGGTTCAGGATGCTTCATCCCGCAAAGCGAAAACCGAGATGTTCATTCGATCGTTTGCGAGAATCTACACGCCGGTAGTTGTCTTGCTTGCGGCACTGCTGATATTTTTGCCCGCATTTTTTGTGAGTCCTTATCTGTTTGATGAGTGGCTTTATCGGGGACTCGTATTTCTGGTGATATCCTGTCCGTGTGCTCTTGTCATCTCAATTCCACTGGGATATTTCGGAGGGATTGGTGCCGCATCTAAAAACGGAATTTTGGTAAAGGGGTCAAACTTCCTTGATGTACTAAAATCAGTTAAAACGGTTGTTTTTGATAAGACAGGGACCCTTACGGAGGGCAGGTACTCAGTTGAGGATATTGACCTGCCCGGCGGCAACGGCACCGGGAATGATCTGTTGCCCCTCTTGATGGCAATTGAAAAATCATCCACGCATCCGGTTGCCAGAGCAATTACTGAGGAAATTGAATCCAATGCTCAGACTATTCCCGTTGTGAATGAGCAGGAGGAGATTCCCGGATACGGTGTGAGAGCAGTTGCTGAAGGAAATGAGGTTTACATTGGCAACAGAAAGTTGATGGAGCGAGAGCAGATTGACGTCAATGGATATCGCAAAAACGGCAACCCAAACACATCTGTCGTTTACCTTGCCGTCAATGGTCGGCATGAGGGAACTATTACAATTTCTGACCGGATTAAAAAAGATGCTGCTGACGCTGTCAGACAGCTGCATGCGCTTGGTGTAGAACGTACTATTATGCTAAGTGGAGATATGATGTCTGTTGCTGAACAAGTAGCAGACGATCTGAATATTGACCAGGTGTTTGGGGAATTGCTTCCGGATCAGAAAGCAGAAAAGCTGGAGGAGATTATGAATCTCTACCCGGGCTTTACTGCCTATGCAGGAGACGGGATTAATGATGCACCTGTTCTTGCACTGAGTGATGTTGGCATTGCCATGGGCGCGATGGGAAGCGACGTTGCCATAGAGACGGCAGATGTTGTGATCCAGCTCGATCAGCCATCCAAAATTGCTACAGCCATACGAATAGGTAAAGCAACAAGGAACATTGTCTGGCAAAATATTGGACTTGCGATCGGCATTAAAATATTTGTACTCATACTCGGAGCGCTCGGTATGGCGACGCTTTGGGAGGCGGTATTTGCGGACGTTGGTGTGACCTTGCTGGCGGTTTTAAATGCAATCAGAATTCAGAACATGACGTTCGGTTAAACTGGTAACATTTGTTCAAATTCGAATAATTCATGTACCGATTTGCCGAAGTATTTAGAAAGTTTCAATGCTCATAGATCATTTTGCGTGTCATGCCACCGTCAATTACAAGATTCTCACCATTTATGAAATCATTTTCCGGCTGTGTTAAAAAGAGGCAGGCCCTTGCAATATCATCCGGTTTGCCAACACGTTTAGACGGGTGCTGGCTGTGGTCAATATCACGGAGTTTCTCATAGTCGCCTGTGTGAATCCAGCCGGGGCTGATGCAGTTTACGTTGATTTGGTCATCTGCATACGAGAGGGCCATAGCATGAGTTAAGGCAAGAAGCCCCCCTTTGGAAGCGGCATAGGCTTCAGAGTTTTTTTCTGACATCGTTGCGCGAGTAGAGGCTATATTAACAACTGACCCGCCGCCGCTATTCTTCATCTTTTTTGAAGCTTCACGCGTGAGTAAAAAGCTGCTTCTCAAGTTCGTATTAAGAATAGTATCCCAGTCATCCACTGAGAGTTCCTCCGCCGGAGTGAAAGATGAGAGGCCGGCATTGTTAATCAGCACGTTAATGTTACCGTAGAGTTGCACCGTTTTACTGATCAGGTTTTGGATGGATGCCGGGTCAGATACGTCGCAGTGGACAAACTCAGCCTCCAGATGTTCATTCTGAAGCGTATTCCGAAGCTTTTCCCCGCTTTCATCGTCGATATCCGCAATTATCACATTGCAGCCCTCCTTGGCATAGGCAGTCGCAACTGCCTTTCCAATTCCGTTGGCTGATCCCGTTACGATAGCTGTTCTGTTCATTTTTAATTAATGGGTCTAACTGTTTAAATTTTCCTTTCTTACAACCACAACACTATCACTTCTTTACAGATTCGTTTAGATTTAAAGGTATTAAAGCTGACGATGCAAAACCTGCTAAAAGTCGAAGCGCAGAGAAAGAACAGGTGTCTGTCTAATGATAACCATAGGTATTGAAGGATGGATTCGGGCATCGGTTGCGAAAATAAGTAAACATCATGAATTGTATCTTCCTGAACCACGTCTGTTGAAAAGTTTACTGATTAGAATAGAAACCGGATAGGAAAGATGAATCAAAAAACTGAGACTGTATCAGTGAATGAAGCGTTTAGGTTCGAGTTGATAAATTTTCTTTAATTGGAATGACCAAAATCCTTGGAAAATTTTGCATAATAGAAAAAGGACGTACATGTATAGTTGAATACTGCATGACCGTGGTAAAATATTTTTTATTAGAACTGCAAACTGCTCTTGAAGAGTGTGATAATGTTATGTACACAAAAACTACTATTTGCCAGATATGAAAGAGTTAACGGCTGAACGCTGGAAAAAGATAAATGACCTGTTTCATGAGATACTGGAACTCTCGCCGCAGGCACAGCTTGAAAAAATAAAAGAGTTGCAACGGTCGCAGCCTAAGCTGGCGAGTGAGCTTGAAAAACTTTTAGAAGCCCATCATAACTCTGTAACATTTTTGTCCGGAACTATTGCGGATGATTTTAGCGTGAAAAAGGGGGAAAGAGTCGGTCCCTGGGAGATTCAGGAGGAGATTGGACGCGGCGGAATGAGTACGGTTTTTTCAGCTAATCGGGTTGATGGCCAGTTCGACCGTAAAGTTGCCATTAAATTTCTCCACGGGCTGTTTCCGGGGAAAAATACGGCAGAACGAATGAAGGCCGAACAGAATATTCTGGCGCGGCTTGATCATGAAAACATATGCAAGCTGCTTGATGCAGGTATCACGGAGAATGGACGCCCGTATTTTATTATGGAATACATCGACGGCGTTCCCATTGATCAGTACTGTCGTGAAAACAGATTAGCAGTCGATGAGATTCTGAATCTGTTTGAACAGATTTGTGAAGCTGTTCGATATGCGCATCAGCGGCTTATTGTGCATCGCGATTTGAAGCCGGGCAACATTCTTGTTGGAAAAAATGGTATGATCAAACTCCTTGATTTTGGAATATCTAAGATTGTGACGGAAGAGCCTGAGCTTGATATCACGAATACAAAAACAGCTCTTCATTTGATGACACCTGAATATGCAAGTCCTGAGCAGGTGAGGTATGATGCCGTAACAACGAGCACAGATGTCTACTCGCTGGGGCTGATTCTTTGCAAGCTGTTAACGGGTTCGTTACCGTATGATCTGAAACAAAAGAGTCCGCTTGAAATCGGAAACACAATAATTCAATCAGAACCCACAAAACCGAGTACACTTGTTACCCGGAACATAAAAAACGGATCTGATTCAGCAAAAGAACAGCACTACAGAGAAGTGGAGAAGTCACTTCGTGGTGATTTAGACAATATTATTTTAATGGCGCTGCGTAAAGATCCGGAACGCAGGTACACTTCCGTCGATCAGCTGTTACGTGATATTCGAAATTATAAATCTGACAGGCCGGTACAGGCACGGCCGGAATCGGTGGCATACCTTGCCGGCAAATTTTTTAAAAGAAACCGAACCGGAGTTGCAATTGCAGCATCTGTTATTTTGATTCTGTGCCTGGCAGTTGTGTTTTCAATTTGGCAGGCATCAATTGCTAACGAACAGCGCCAACTCGCTGAGACGCGTTTGCTTGATGTCAGGGATTTAACGGGTTCGCTTATTTTTGATGTACATGATGCTATTTTGCCTCTGCCCGGATCAACACCTGCAAGAGAGCTAATTGCAGAAAAGGTGTCTGACTATCTCAACCGGTTGTCAGAGATAGAAGGTGATAATCCGGATTTAGACCTGCTACTGGCAGCATCATACCGAAAAATTGGTGATCTGCAGGGTAATCCTACGACATCAAATCTTGGACGTAGCAGTGAAGCTCTTGAGAGCTACGACAGGGCAGAGAATCGTTTGAATCGTATTGCATCTGACGGGGTTGCTTCTTCTGAAGTCTCCCGCCAAAAAGCGCTCTTGTTTGAGAAGAAGAGCGACGTGCTGGCCTCGGTTGGAGAGTTGACTCAGGCAGAAGACTACCAGCGGCAGTCAGTTGCTCTATTCAGCGATTTGATGCAGGAACGTCAGGATCTACCATCAGAATTCAGCTATGCGATTTCACTGCTAAAAATGGGAGATTTGATGGGGCATCCCAATTTTACAAGTCTTGGGATGCCTGATAGTTCACTTTACTACTACAGAGAAGCAGGAGCCATTTTTGACGACCATTTGCAGCAGGCTCCTTTGAACATGGTGAATGTCAGATACTGCGGGATAATTTACGAACGGATTGGTGTAATTCTGGATGGACTTGAACGGGATGAGGAAGCACTGCAAAATTTTCAGAAATCGGCGGATTACAGGGATCGGTATATAGAAATGGACCCTTTGAATTCCAATGGCATTCGGGATCGCGCCATTAGCTACGAAAAAATGGGAAAGATCTATCAGCAGCAGGGGAAGCTCACAGAGTCAAAGGTGTCCTTTGAAAAGGCGTTTGATACCTATCAGTGGCTCAGTAGTTCAGACCCCAAAAATACGTCAGCATCTCAGACTTTAGCCGTGAGCCATATCCATCTTGGAGATCTGGCCTACCATACTGATATGCATAACTTCGGGGATAAGAAAGCAGCCAGAGAGCACTTCAGGGCGTCGAGAGACATACTCACAGGTCTAATGGAAAACGATTCAACCAATTCCAGGACGACTTATTTGCTAAATTTAGTGAATAATCGGCTTGATTAAATCGTGATAAGATTAAATAAGACGGTTTAACAGGAAATATTCTCAGTAAAGAAAAGATCCTTTACGTATCACCTCTCGATTTTGATTGTGGTAGAACGTTTATTGTGTCAAGGATTTCTTCGGCCTCGATAGACTTGGATGATTCAGTGACCGCGCTAATCGTATCGCGGACTTGACCCGAATGCTTTCGGTTTGGTACGTTTTGCCACGAAGGGATACCGAGGGGTTTCAAGACAAAATGAACAGAGAAGAAACTTATAAAAGACTCATTTTTTCATGTCTCCACGATCATTCCAGTAATGAAAAAATCCTAAGCTGTTAAAAATTCATTTTTTTTGTATCTATAGACAAACTGCTTAGGAAATAGGGGAAAAAGGTATCCGAAATGTCTGATGAGAACGAAAATTTGACTCGCTTACTCAAATCGATGAAAGGAGATGATGAATCCGTAAAAAAATTATATCCTATAGTGTATAACCAGCTGCATGCGATGGCACATCAACAAATGCGAAAAGAGCGAAATGGGCATACACTGAACACAACTGCTCTTGTTCATGAGGCTTACATTAAGCTATTTGATTATCCACCTGATGCAGATTGGGACGGCAGAAACCACTTCTTTGGTATTGCAGCGCGAGCGATGCGACAGGTTCTGGTAAATTATGCCAGAAGCAGAAATGCAGAGAAACGAGCAGGTTATAAAGATATTCAACCCTTTGAAGATGAGTTTTACCTTACCGAAGAAAAAGCCGGTGAACTTGTAAAACTGGAAGAAGCCCTGTCGATACTTGAAAAAATGGAGCCCCGACTCGGCAAAGTTGTAGAGTGCCGCTATTTTGGAGGATACAATATCGATGAAACTGCGGACATTCTGGACGTTTCACCTGCTACAGTAAAAAGAGACTGGACCAGTGCCCGGGCCTGGCTTTACAGTTTTATGAATCCCGGCTAATGAGAGCAAGACGATAAGGGATGATGCCGATGCCTACTGTAGGCAATTAAATGCGATATGATAAATTATACCAACTGCTAACCCTATCAATGCGGACGAACTTTATTGTAAAGAAATGCTTTATATAATATTGTTAATCAACAGCAGGTATAATAAACACTAAAAGATTTAAAAGAATATCATCTTGTAACATAAGCGTGGTATTTTAGAATCTGTATTGATTAATATCCAGAAAATAAATAAATCATCAGTAAATAAACCAACAGGTAGGCTAGGGATTGTTACAAAATCTAAAACACTGTAGCACTCCCAACAGAAAGGATATCTATTTTGAAAAATGGTATCACATGTCACGTGACCCTGCTGACTTAAATATCAAAAAAAATACATATCTGACTTGAAAGAGCATAAACGACTCAAAAAAGAACTTAAGCTGTTTGACGTATATGCCATCAGCACCGGAGCCATGTTCAGTTCCGGATTTTTTCTACTCCCGGGGCTGGCAGCTGCTCAAACCGGTCCGTCAGTGATACTGGCCTATTTTGTTGCCGGCATCTTGATTTTACCTGCTATGTTTAGCGTGGCTGAACTATCAACAGCTATGCCGCGTGCCGGTGGTGCGTATTACTTTATTGATAGAAGCCTTGGACCACTTTTTGGGACTGTAGGGGGAATCGGGTCATGGTTGGCACTTATTTTTAAGAGTGCTTTCGCCTTGATTGGTATGGGCGCATACATTGCTATTTTCATTGATCTGCCAATCACACCGGTAGCTATCGCCCTCACAATATTTTTTGGAATCACGAACGTCATTGGAGCGAAGGAGAGCAGCTGGCTTCAAAATGCAATGGTTGCTACACTGGTAAGCATTCTGTTTTTCTATGTATTCCAGGGTACATTTGCGCTATTCAATATCAACTTTTTTGAAGTAGTGAGGGAGGAATTTACGCCGTTTTTTCAGTTTGGCCCTCAGGGCTTTTTTGCTACTATCGGGTTTGTGTTTGTATCGTACGCGGGCCTTACAAAAGTAGCCAGCGTATCGGAAGAGGTACAAAATCCTGACAGAAACATTCCGCTTGGCATGATGCTATCGCTGGCAACGGCCACATTTATTTACGTTGTGGGTGTGTTTATAATGGTGATGCTACTCGAACCGGAATCACTTCACGCCGACCTGACCCCGGTTGCTACTGCAGGTGAACAATTTCTGACTTGGCTGCCCGGAAATACTGGCCTGATATTAGTTGTGATAGCAGCTATTGCCGCGTTTGCCTCTACAGCCAATGCGGGAATAATGTCTGCTGCTCGTTATCCACTTGCGATGGCCCGTGACGAACTAATACCAACACAGTTTGCAAAACTGGGCAAGTTTGGTACTCCCACAATTGCCACTGTGGCCACGTGTGGGTTAATGATTTTGCTTCTGGTACTGTTCAATGTAGAATCGGTTGCTAAACTTGCAAGTGCCTTTCAGCTGCTGCTATTTGGTATACTAAATATTGCAGTAATTGTGATGAGGGAGAGTAAAATTGAAGGATACGATCCAGGATTTAAATCTCCGCTATACCCCTGGATGCAGATCGCAGGATTTTTTATCTGTGCGTTTCTGATTGCTGAGATGGGCTTTCTTTCAATCTTTTTTACGATTGCAATCGCTGCGCTGAGTGTCGTGTGGTACTTTAGCTACTCGAAAAGCCGGGTTAACAGGGAAGGTGCTATATATCATGTACACGCAAGACTTGGAAAACTTCAGCATGAAGGCCTTGAACGCGAGATGAGAGGAATCATGCGTGAAAAAGGACTGCGCAAAGAAGATCCTTATGAGAAGGCAATCGGTCGGGCTATGGTGTTAGATATATCAGATAAGCTGAAACTCGATGAAATTACTAAAAAAGTAAGCCAACAGTTTGCTGAAAGAGTGAATATATCCGCAGATACGATTTACTCTTTGTTTATTGAAGATTACAGGGAAGGAATTATTCCTGTAGGCAATGCGTGCGCTATAAAACATGTGCGTGTTAAAGCAGATATTGATACAGAGGTTGCACTGATTCGCATTAAAAACGGTTTACCATTTGAAAATATAAATCTTGAACATAATCAAAATGATCTTGACGAAAAATTAAACAGCATCATCTACCTTATGAGTTCAACAGAGAGATCAGGCCAACATTTGCGTATTTTGGCGCATTTAGCAGAAATGATTGATGTTATCGACTTCAAGGAGCGTTGGCTTGAAGCGAAAGACCAGGCTCAATTGCGGGAGATTCTGTTACGGGATGAACGATTTATTAACCTGACAATCCGGGCAGAAGGTCCCACAAAAGAGATGATCAATAAACGTGTGAAAGATATCACCTTACCAGGGAGTACACTCATTACGGTGGTCAAGCGCGAGGATTCAATCATTTACGCACATGGAACAACCCAGCTCAAAGTTAATGACCGCCTATCGTTGATCGGGGAAAAAGATGATATTAAAGAGGTGAAAGAGAAATATGTTAAAGATTGATATATGTAGAATGTGTACGGGTTAACTATCAGTGGGAGATAGTCTTTCAGGGCTTACTTTGCTATTTTGGAGATTGTGAGAGTAGCCTCATTTTTTATTGATACAGGATGTAATTCATTAACATGAAACTGAATTCTCTGTTCGATTGGGTAAAGGATCAATTTACGATTCTGCGCTGGCTGCCGGACTACACCTGGCAGAAAGGTCGTGAAGACATAAAAGCCGGTCTTACAGTCGGTGTCATATCTGTACCTCAGCTTATGGCGTATGCGGTAATTGCCGGCGTCTCACCGGTCTACGGGCTCTACGGTTCACTTATACCAATGCTGATCTACCCGTTATTTGGAACCTCGCGACACATCGCGCTTGGTATCGTAGCGACTGACATGATCATTATTGCATCAGGTGCCAGTCTGATAGCAACACCGGGCACGGGTGAGTATGTATCGGTTGTCTTGCTGCTGACGATGTTTACAGGCCTGATTCATATGACCCTATCTCTATTTAGGATGGGGTTTTTGGTAAACTTACTCTCCAAGCCTGTAATCTATGGCTTTATGGCAGCCGCCCCTCTTATCATTGGATTCAGTCAGCTTGGCAATCTTTTAGGATTTGAACTGGAGCGTTCACAGTATGTTTGGGTGCTTGCGACAGATGCCTGGAATCAGATTGGATCTGTAAATATTTTGGCGCTTGGCATTGGTCTGGCTGGTATCGGGCTGCTAATGTTCCTGAAAAGACTCAATCCTCTGTTCCCACGTGCACTTTTGCTATTGTCCGCCGGCGGTGCCGCCGTCTGGTTCTTTAATTTGGAGAGCTTTGGAATTGAGCTGATCGGGAGTATTCCATCAGGGCTCCCATCTTTTCGATTGCATGAATTTTCATTTAGTGATGTACAAGAGATCCTGCCAACTGCCATTACTCTTGTATTGATTCAGCTAATGTCGGTGATATCACTGGGTAAAACATTTGCCAATAAGTATAAGTACCCGCTGAATCCAAACCGTGAGTTTTTTGCTATTGGAATTGCCAATTTTCTTGGTAGTTTTTTCCAAAGTCCGCCGATCTCAGGAAGCTTTTCACGCACGGCAGTAAACGAACAGAGTGGTGCACAGACGGCACTCTCAAACGTTGTTTGCGCCCTTGTTATCGCACTGACGCTCCTTTTTCTGACTCCGTTGTTTTTCTTTATCCCGGTACCTGCACTTGCCGCTATCATTATCGTAGCAACGCTGTCACTGCTTGATTACGGAGAACTGGAGTACTTATTCAGGACCAAGCCGATTGACGCGTATATCGCCCTGTTTACATTTTTTGGCATATTACTGATCGGAATTCAGGAAGGCATTCTTATGGGTATCGGAGCATCTTTGGTTGCTATTATCTACCGCTCAAGCCGGCCCAATGTTGCAGTATTAGGACATCTGAGGGGTACTCGTACATTCAGGGATATGTCAAAGAATCCATCAGCAACTCCAATTGATGAGATACTCATTCTCAGGTTTGATACGTCACTTTCGTTCAATAATGCTGATTTTATTAAAGATTTTATTATTCAGAAAAGTGAAGAGAAAAATAAAAAGATACGCGCTGTCATCGTTGACGCGAAAAGTATTAATGATCTCGATACAACTGCCATTGATGCACTTCAGTCAGTTACAGAAACACTGTCTGAATGGAATATTGAACTTCATTTTGGCGGACTTAAAACACCGGTCCAGAAACCACTGCTTCGGTCGGGGCTGGCTCGAAAGCTGGGAGGGACACACTTTCATAAGAGTACGGACAGAGCTGTTCAGTATCTCTTGAATAAGTGGGATGAGCTCGACAGAGAAGAACCTGAAGACGAGATCCCTAACCAGAAAGAAAAGGACGATTACCAGCGCCTTGAGCACTACCTCAGCGATGTGATTGATTGACTTTTTTACCACTGATCTGGCTCTTTTTTAGTTGTAACCCGGCCTATTCACGATGACGTGTGAATGAGTACCTTAACGTGTTAATATCAATGTATGTACGTTATTTATCTTATAGGTCAACTTTGGGTGTAGATTTATTGCGACGTAATTTTAATGTGTACTGCGTACGCCCGGAGCATGCCTATGGCGCACGCGCAAAATAGAAAGTTTACTGCTCAGATTTCCACCCATTTTGTATAAAAAATAGTTGCATTTCAGGTAAAAATATGTGAATATGTTTTTATGCGAACCACTATAGAAATACCGGATTCATTAATGAAAAAAGCTAAGAAGCAGGCGATTGAGGAAGGAATTACACTCAAAGATTTCTTCACGCGTACGCTTGAAAAAGAGTTTTCCTCAAATACAAAGCTCTCACCAGCTCCATGGGAGAAACTGCGGGGAAGCGGATCTTCCAACCAGTTAATGCCTCAGGATTCCGGTTTTGAAGGTTATTCAGGACCGGATTGGAATCATGCCGTACAGGTGAATGAGCCGGATGACAATGATCATTCTTGATACCCATATCTGGTTGTGGTGGCTCTTGGGAGATGGGAACCTGACCAATACCGAACGCAGTCTGCTGGATCGCAAAGCGGCGGGTAAAGAGCTTACAGTTTCTTGGGTGAGTATTTGGGAAACGGAAATGCTGGAACGAAAAGGGCGGATTGAACTCTACCCTGATTTCAGCTCTTGGATATCATCGGCAACACAGCCCGGAATTGTACATATTTTGCCAGCTGATATTGAACTTGTTGTTGCACAGAGGCAGCTGTCTGATTCTTTTCATGGCGATCCTGCTGACCGGCTAATTGCTGCATCATCCATACTGTCAGGCTACCCGTTGGCTACGCACGACAAACGTATCAGGTCATCTGGTTGCTGTGAAATCTGGGCTCCATAACGGGGTCGGTTAGTTTCTCAGGCGACCCAGAATTTTAGAAAATGAGAGAGCCTCTTCTTCACTGTTTTCCATATCCCGAAACGTGAAGCGGTCTGCTTCAAGTTCATGATCGCCCACAATGATGGCATACCTCGCATTTTCGCGGTTGGCATCTTTCATCTGGGCTTTCATAGACCGTCCCTTATAATCCATTGTGGCAGAAACTCCGAGACTTCTGATTTTTGGCAGATGGGAGAGTCCCCATTTTCGGGCGGCATCACCAAGAGTGACAATGTAGGCGTCGACCGATTTTTCGTCTGCCAGCCGGATGTCATGTACGTCGCAGGCAATTAACAATCTCTCCATTCCGGCGGCAAACCCAACGGCAGGAGTAGGCTGACCCCCAATCTCTTCAACGAGTAAATCATAACGTCCCCCACCTGCAAGTGCATCCTGGGATCCAAGATCCGGACTGATCAGCTCAAATGCGGTCTCTGTATAATAATCCATGCCGCGAACAAGATATGGATCCTCTTCGAAGGCAATCCCAAGATCTGTGAGATACTCCTTTACTTTTTGATAATGATGCACCGACTTTTCACTCAGATAGTCTGTGATGATTGGAGCCGATTCAATAAAGGGCTGATCTTCTTCTTCCTTGGAATCAAGTATGCGCAGCGGGTTTTTCTCGTAACGCTCCTTTGATATCTCACTTAACTCGTCAAAGTTTGGCTTCAGGTGTTCTCGGAGCGCTTTTTTGTAGGTGTCACGACTTTCAGGATCTCCAACGGAGTTTAATTTCAACGTTGTGTTTTTGATACCGACTTTATTGTAGATGTGAATCATAAAGGCAATCACCTCCACATCAGCAACCGGATCATCACTGCCTATAACCTCAACGCCAAACTGGTGAAACTGCCGCTGTCGTCCTTTCTGCGGACGTTCGGCCCTGAACATTGGCCCTATGTAGTACAGTTTCTGTGAGCCGCCTCTCTGTTCCAGATGGTGTTCAACATACGCACGAACAACGGGTGCGGTTAACTCGGGGCGCAACACGTAGTTGTCGTCACCGCGGCTGAATGCAAAGATTTCTTTAGAAACGATGTCTGTAAGCTGCCCAAGCCCGCGAACGATGAGTTCGGTCTGTTCCATGATAGGAGTACGAATCTCTTCGAGGTTGAATCGCTCGGCTTCTGTTCGGATCAATTGCTCGAGAAACTGCCATTTGCGAACGTCGTCTGGAAGTATATCCACCATTCCGAGGTGGGTGCTGTATTTTGGCTGCGCCATGAATGTGTTTATCGCTTGTCTGGTACGGTTTCCGTTAGGCGCTAAAGATACAATTGATTTTGCAGAATATACACGTTATTGCAAGTTCTGGTACAGGATGTGATCAGTTGTATCAAATAAAAAAGCTCCGCCGGTTTATCCGACAGAGCCGGGTTTATAACAATCCTCAGATTTATGATCCGAAGAGGGATTTCAGAAACTTCTGATGCTTCTGCTTGTCTTTTCGAATAAACAGCGGCACACCGAATCTGAAATAAGCCATCTTATCGGTAAAGTCTTCCCTAAAAATGCTCGTTAATCCCTTGTCTGCTTTCGATACGCCAAAGATCATGTCGATCTGCTCCCGAATAACGAGATCATAGACTTGGTCCATTTTAGATCCTTCAGCATTTAATGAAAAAACGAACTCGACATCTTTGGGAATTGAGTATTTCTCAACAAACTCGTCTTTTTTATTCTTGAGATACTGGTTCATTTTTTCCTCGTCATCCTCTTCAGGCAGATAGGGAAAAAACTGTGCAGGATAATTGTAAACGTGCTGAGCCACCACGAATCCATTTTTTTCCTTTGTCATCTGGTGAGCCATTCTAATAGCTTTTGCCGATTGTTCAGAGAAGTCGGTGGTTACCAACGTCTTTGTAAGCTTGTAGCGGGCCGCTTCCGGTACAAACAGAATTGACGAAGCTACATACTTCAGGATTTTTCTGGGTAGTACGCCTTTACCGGTGTAACTGGCTTTTTTCCCCATAATGGTAACATCCGGGGAGATGGAATTCATCTTATTAACGATTTTATCCGTAGGTCGGCCCGTCTCAATAATGAGCTCTGTTTCAACATTTTTATCGCTGAAGTAATTATCAATCTTCTTTTGAAGGTCTTTACGAATTACTGAGTCGAGCTCTTCCCTGTTTTTAAGCTCAGGAAAGAGTTGAACCATATCATCTGCAACTTCCGTTGAATTAATGACATGGATAAAGGTTATTTTTTTTGGCTTTATTTCTGTTGTTAAAAAGTTTGCGTAACCTATCAGTATGTCATCCATACTGGTCAGATCAAGGCATACAAACCAATCTTCAAAACGTTCCATAAATTTGCTCCTCAATTATTGAATTTGTTTTTTAATTGTCTTTTTAATGATCTCCCTGTAAGAGTCTTTTTCTTTGCTCTTCAGCTTGTTCATATTCTCATTATATTCACGGTTCAGGCCCTGCCGTAAACTGTAACACATAATGAGAAGGATAATAACAAATGGCAGCCCCATACTGATGGCTGCGGCTTGGAGTGCACCGAGCCCGCCTCCAATCAGCAAAACAGCAGCAACAAGTCCCTCTGTAGAAGCCCAGAATACTCGCTGGCCAACAGGAGAATCCAATTTCCCGCCACTTGTAAGGCTATCAATAACCAGAGATCCGGAGTCAGAGGATGTTACGAAAAAGCTAAGTACAAGAACGATGGCAAGGAATGATGTAATAGTTCCGAGCGGAAATTCATTCAACAACACAAAGAGCGAAGTTGTTTGATCTTCTTCTACCGCGCTGGCAATTTCCGCTAAACCGCCCGTTTCGAGGAAAAGAGCACTGCCGCCAAATCCGCTCATCCAAAGAAATGTGACGATTGTCGGGACGATTAATACCCCCAAAACAAATTGCTTGACGGTTCGCCCCTTCGAAATCCGCGCGATAAACATTCCTACGTATGGGGACCATGATATCCACCAGGCCCAGTAGAAAACGGTCCAGGTACTCATAAAGCTGCCATCTTCTTCAAAAGACTGTGTCCAGGTGGCATATTCTGCAAAATTTTGCAGATAATAGCCTGTACTTTGAACGAATGTCCCTAAAATGTATAGCGTAGGACCCACAATTAGAATAAAAAGCAGAAAGAGTCCCGCGAGTCGTATATTAAATTCGCTGAGTACCTTAACGCCTTTATGAATTCCAAGTACCACCGATCCGGTTGCGATAAGTGTAACACCGGCAATAATAATAACCTGGAGAGTAATTGTATTTTCGAGACCGAAGACAAAGCTCATTCCCGCACCCGCCTGCTGAGCTCCGAGGCCGAGCGACGTTGCTAAACCAAAGAGAGTGGCCAACACAGCAAGGATATCAATCACATCACCCATCCAGCCTTTAATGCGGTCGCCCAGCAACGGGTAAAAGACGGACCGAAAGGAGAGAGGAAGTTTTCGGTTAAAGGCAAAAAATGCCAGAGCTAAGCCTACAATTGCGTAAACAGCCCAGGCGTGTAATCCCCAGTGCAGGAAAGTAACTCCCATGGCATCGCGGACAGCTTGCGTTGAGCCTGTCTCGGCATGTGGAGGGTAGAGTAAGTGCCACATCGGCTCAGCTACTGCAAAAAACATCAGGCCAATTCCCATACCGGCACTAAATAGCATTGCAAACCATGCCATTGTGCTAAATTCGGGTTTAGCGTCTTCACCGCCAAGGCGAATTCCACCAAATTTACTAAAGGCAAAATAAAGTGAAAATCCGATGAAAATATTAACGCCGGCTACAAACAACCAGCTTGCCCAGTCAGTAATATTTACCCGGGCTGCATTAAATGCTACTTCAGCTGAATCTCCCGCGATGAGAGTTCCAACAATAAGCGCGGTAATTAAGATCACGGACGGCCAAAAGACCGGACCGTGAATGTCAAACCATTTGTTAGAGCCGGATCTCTTTGACTCCGGCTTGTCATCATCTCCTCGCAAAGCCATACTAATTCAATTGAATTTAAAATTTTAATGAACGCAGTGTGTCTTTTAGAAATAGAAACCAATATTAATATTGAACCGGATGTTGTATTCCGAATCACCGATCTCAAGATCCTCATGGCCGGGACCGACACCTACACCAAAATCATCGGTCAACCAGGGCTGGTCTAATCCCTGGGCAATATCGAAGTAGGTGAATACAGGGCCGGCTGATACCAGAAATCCGGTAATGTTTTGAATGGTGGGCTGGAAATTGTCATCAAGTGTTAATGTACTTCCGTCTGCAAGCGTTGTTGTACCCTCTCCAACAGTGTTTTGCATGTAGCTGAAGTCATTATAGAAATTCAGGTTTGTGATGGGTCCCCAGTCTACATCGTAGGAATATGCCAGGCCTAGGGTTGCAATCCAGGCGTCAGTGCTTACCTGGTACGGTATTCCATAGGCCCCCATATTTGCTGTGCTAACCTCATCACCCGCAGCGTTGGTCGCGTCCATGCTATAGTATAGGAATTGTGGTTTGATGTTAAAGTTACCGGAGTTGAAATCTGCATGAACAGCAGCGGCAAACTGCCCGCTGAAATCTTCCTGAGCAGAATTATAGAGTTGACCATATTGTAAAGAGGCACCGATTTCTCCGTTGGGTGGCTGATAAGCACCTCTAACATTAAATTGATTGCGTTCGGTTAGAGGTGAATCTCCACCGGGAATCACATCATATGAATATCGTCCGGATCCTCCGACGCCAAAACTACCTGATCCGCCAACCGGGCCCTCAGGTTCTGCCTGAAAGAAATAGGCAAGATCCCACTGCCAATTATCAGTCGTTTTTGTGAGCTTGAAGCCCATGTCGTGGTCATCTTCGAGACCTACATAATAGGGTAGGCTAAACCACCAGTTGTGGGAGTTGTATTGAATATTGCCGAATGGAACCTGAGTCACACCAAGCTGACCCTGAATATTTTCTGTAAAATCATATTCCAACCACCCCTGTTTTATAAAATGAGTTCCAAATGTTGGATAGAATCGATATTCAAAATTAAGTCCGATTCCGCCGGGATTGTCATACACAGCGTTAATTCTCCATGTATCCATTGTGAACTGAGAACTATTCGCACCGATCTCGCTTTCATAATTCGTTAGAAGCATGTTGAAGCGAACAGCTCCGCCCACGTGTAATGAGGGTTCTTTTTCATCTGACTGACCTTGTACTGAAAAGTTGAGCCCGCTGACAAGAAAAAGGCTAAAAATCGCTATAAAAACTCTCCTTAAAGTCTTAATCGTTTTCATATATCTGTTATCTTAATCAATCTTAAAAAAATTGAGGTTTAATTTCCTACTTCCAAAGTATATGTAAACTAACTTAGGTCTCTATAATTCCATGTATTCTAAAGAATTGAGAAGTTTTTTCAAAGTAATTTATCTAAATAAATTGATAAAAAACATATATTTAAAAATATGTAAGAATTAAATAAGTACGATATCGATAATTTTCATTGAAAATTAATTTCCTGGAATCGTTCGTGATAAGATTAGAGAATAAATTTTAAAGTAATTTTACTGGCAGAAGCATCATCAAAAATTAATTTCATACTGGTGTATTTGGAATATTTTATTGATCCTTTTCAAAGGATAACTTGAAATAGTAAATATTCAATTTTCGAAATAACAGATCATTAAGTGACCTGTTTGAAATTTTGATTTATATCCAACTTTTCCGGCGAAGATCAGGTTAAGACATAGGTAATCATTAACCCGATATATTCTTATGAAATCACTTGTTTGGTACAGATGCGATTTACGAACTATTGACCATCAGCCACTGCTGGATGCAGCTAAAGACGGTGACGTCTGCTGTATCTACTGTTTTGACCCAAGGCATTACGCTGATGCGCCGTACGGATTTCCAAAGTCTGACGCATTTCGCGCACAATTTTTGATTGAATCTGTTACTGATCTTCGACAAAAACTGCGAGAGCTGGGAAGTGAGTTAATCGTAAGAGTAGGAAAGCCCGAAGAAATCCTGCCTGAGATAATGGAAGAGGTCGGAGCTGATCAACTGGTTTTTCACGGTGAAGTAGCACCCGAAGAGAAGGAAGTTGAGGAGAAGGTTATGCAGTCCGTTTCGGTAACTATTGAACGGTACTGGGGCCATGCTATGTATCACAGAGACGACCTTCCGTTTGATCTTCTGACGATCCCGGACGTATACACACAGTTCAGAAAGAAAGTAGAGAAACAAAGCTCTGTTCGTCCACCAGTCCCCGCGCCGGAAAACCTCAGCTGGGATAACTCCGCAGATCCCGGAGAATTACCAACTGTTGAGGATCTTGGACTCGCTCATGAAGAAATTGATGAACGTTCGGTTCTTCCGTTTAAAGGCGGAGAATCAGAGGCTCGGAATAGATTACAGCACTATTTTTTTGATGCAGATGAACTCCGAAACTATAAGTTTACGCGCAACGGTCTGCTTGGAGCCGACTACTCCTCGAAGTTCTCACCCTGGCTGGCGCATGGCTGTATCTCGGCCCGATCTATTCATTCTGAAGTTGAAACATATGAACAGGAAGTCCACAAAAATGTATCAACCTACTGGATGAAATTTGAGCTTATATGGCGCGATTACTTTCGGTATTCCATGATCAAATACGGGCACCAGCTATTTCAACTGGGTGGCATCCAAAGAAAAGATCTGAAAAAAAGCACGCATCAAACCTCGTTTTCAAAATGGGCCAGTGGTGAAACCGGCATTCCTTTTATAGATGCCAATATGCGAGAACTCAACAGCACGGGATATATGAGTAATCGTGGGCGGCAGAACGTAGCTAGTTTTCTTGCGCAAAACCTGAATTTTGACTGGCGATGGGGAGCTGCCTACTTCGAGTCTAAGCTGATCGACTATGATGTTTGCAGTAACTGGGGGAACTGGGCGTACAACTCTACGGTGGGTCACGATCCGCGCAATCGGTACTTTAACATCGTTAATCAAGCCAGAAAATATGACAAAAAGGGAGAGTATCTTCGACGGTGGCTTCCAGAACTGAGCGAGTTACCGTCCGAGTTTATCCATGAACCATGGAAAATGACGGGGGATCAGCAAACGCTCTATGAAACCCGTCTTGGTGTGGATTATCCGCAACCAATGATCGATCTGGAGAAAAGTTATGAACGGATCAAAAGCGAAGGGTAAAGTGTAGTCGTGTTTGCTAATTGACCAGGGGCGAGGATTTTTGTACTATATGTGTAAAATATGTATATAATGAAAAAACAACCGATCAGGGGCAGGGGCGCCTCAACCAATCCGGCTCATCGATTTACAGATGAGGAGATTGATTATGACATTGATGAAGAGACGGGTCAGCTTCGAAAGCCCGGCAGGAAGATTCTCACTGATCATACGAAAGGAATAATTTCAACCAACCGAAGCCCGGATATTCCGTTTGATGTAAGTGTAAACCCATATCGGGGATGTGAGCACGGCTGCGCCTACTGTTATGCCCGCCCGACACATGAGTTTTTGAATATGTCACCGGGGCTGGATTTTGAAACAAAAATTGTAGCCAAGTACGATGCACCGACGTTGCTGCGTGAGAAGCTGGCATCCACATCATGGACACCACAAACACTGGTGATGAGTGGTGTCACGGATCCCTATCAGCCAGTTGAGAAGGAGCTACAAATTACCCGGAAATGTATTGAGGTTCTATCCGAATCACGGCATCCATTGGTAATCATCACAAAAAACTACGGCGTTACGCGAGATATTGATCTGTTGAAATCTCTGGCCGACATCAGAGCGGTGCGGGTCGTGCTGTCTATCACAAGTCTTCAAAAAGAGTTGATTGGCAATCTTGAACCGCGAACATCACGGCCCAACAAGAGGCTTCAGGCTGTAAAGGAGTTAACAGAAGCCGGAATTCCGGTTCACGTCAACATCGCACCCATCATTCCGGGTCTTACCGATGATGAAATTGTCCCTATTATGGAAGCATCGAAGGAAGCCGGAGCGCAATCGGTTTCCTACACAATTCTGCGGCTGCCCTATTCAGTGAAAGAGATCTTTTTGAAGTGGCTGGACGACCATGAACCTAATCGAAAACAGAAAGTTATTAATAAAATGAAGAGCCTGAAGGATGGCAAACTGAACCGATCTGGCTTTGGTGAGCGATTTCATGGCGATGGTGCTTATGGTGAACAGATTCGGCAGCTCATGGAAATCCATAGAAAACGGCTGGACTTAAACAAGAATCGTGAGCCGCTAAATTGTAGTGAGTTCAGACGACCGGCAACTGATCAGCTCTCCCTGTTCTGATTTTTTAAGCCATCCACCATTTTATGATGACTACCAGAGTTTGGTTAAGTAAATTAGTAACAATGAATTACTTCGGTTAAATTTAGCCTTGAACCTGAGTTCAATTATAAAAAAACGAGTACAGAAGTCTCCCCTAATGCCGTTACCACTAAATTCATTTAGTTTAACTTACAGCGAAATCTGATGCATTTCCCGATAACGATAAATTTGCATACTTATCTTATTTACTGGTAACGGTACTAATAAGGGAAGGGGACTTTCAATAACTTGATTTGTCAATCGATCTCAGGTTTTGAGATTTTTTAGCTTTGTACATTAGATTTGAAAATAGCTGCATCAATTCGACTAAAAATTGAATGCAACCAGCTGGTCTTATGTTCTTAAGTAAGAAAATATGAACTTAATTCGAACAACTATGTCTGCAGTTAATTCAACTATGATGGAGCTGGGAACCAAGGCGCCAAAATTCTCTCTGGAAGATGTTATTTCAGGGAAACCTTACGATCTGAAAAAGTTCAGAGGAAATAAGGCACTTTTGGTAATTTTTATATGTAACCACTGTCCTTACGTAAAATTGATCAAAGAGTCACTTGTAGAGTATGCAACTGAGTATATGCCAAAGGGTGTAGGTATAGTCGCTATAAGCTCAAATGACGTAGTAAACTACACACAAGATGGGCCTGATAAAATGAAAGAAGACGCAGAAAAACTGGGCTACCCATTCCCGTATCTGTTTGACGAGACTCAAGAGGTAGCAAAATCTTATAAAGCAGCATGCACGCCCGACCTGTTTCTGTTTGATGAAACGCTTGAGCTTGTCTACAGGGGACAATTTGATGATGCAAGGCCTGGAAATGATATAGATCCGACCGGTAATGATCTTCGGGATGCAACTGATAAAGTGCTGTCAGGTGAATCAGTTCCAGAAGAACAAACACCCAGTATTGGCTGCAATATTAAATGGAAAGAAGGAAATAAACCGGATTACTTCGGATAGATTATGAGCATAGATATCGCCGGTTTACGAAAAAATTATACCCGCGGTGGTCTCCGTGAAGAGGACCTGACAGATAATCCCATCACTCTGTTCAGGCAGTGGCTTGAGGAGTCAGTGAAATCCGAGGCTGCTGAACCTAACGCCATGTCTCTCGCAACGGTATCAGAAGACGGGATGCCTGACACAAGGACTGTACTGTTAAAAGATATTGGAGACCGTTATATCCGCTTTTATACTAATTATAAAAGCACCAAAGGTCGGGATTTAGAGGCAAATCCTTTCGCTGCCGTAAATTTTTGGTGGCCGGAACTTGAGCGTCAGGTACGCATTAGAGGATCTGTTTCAAAAGTAAGCAGAGACGAATCTAATGAATATTTCCAAAGCAGGCCTCGTGAAAGCCAGCTGGGAGCCTGGGCATCAGAACAGAGCTCTTCTGTAGCTAACCGCGACACACTCAAAGAAGCGTATGATGCTGTGTCAAAACGGTTTAAAAATACCACTATTCCTACACCGGAATTTTGGGGTGGCTATAAAATAGTTGTAAGCGAAATTGAATTCTGGCAGGGGCGGCCTTCCCGTCTGCACGACAGAATACTGTTTACTTTTGAAGAGGAAACGTGGAATTACGAACGGTTACAGCCTTAAGGTGAATGGGTAAA
>Ga0306867_1000175_pt1 | contig 41170 bp, 34 predicted proteins | sample AntRauTorckE6831_FD_190432 | JGI IMG/M metagenome (GOLD analysis project Ga0306867, IMG submission 190432) | Saline lake microbial communities from Rauer Islands, Antarctica - Metagenome Torckler E6 #831 (v2) (version 2) | ecosystem: Environmental > Aquatic > Non-marine Saline and Alkaline >...
GAATTGCAGCTGTTCCGGATCTCTTGCCCTCGCGGACACACCCCTGATTATTGAAAGGCTCGCGTTGCGATCTTTCTCTAATCCGTCCCCTCTCGAAGAGGGGATTTGGTAGGCTCTTAAAATGGTTTATTTCCAATCTGTAACTGGTAGACCCTAATCTTGCCCAAAATCAGGGCAACACTATTTTAAAAGTGACAGGATAAATCTCCCCTTGAGGGGAGTACTCCGCCGGCTGGCGGAGGGAGGGGTGTTCAACGGGATTCATTACCAACCTGAACACCGGACTTCGACCTCATTACCATGCTCCTGAACACCCCTCGCAACCTGTTCTAAACGAATAGGGTGATCTCCCCTCAAGGGGAGATTGGACTCACAACCAATGTAAAGGCCTCCATACCGAGCAGCCAATTTCCAATCTGTCATCGGTAGCCCTTAAAATGTTTTTATTTCATATTTGACCATGGAGACACCAACCCTTACCCAAAAGCCTGCCTCTCTTCGCTAAAGCTATGGAAGAAAAACTCTTCGAAGTATTGAATTAGTTGATCAGGGTAACACAATTTAAAAGGTGAGAGGCCACGAAATTTTCTCTTGTGAGGGCTCATCATTCAAACGAAGCGGCACCGCAGATTGAGTTGAAGCAGGGATTTGCTTGGTGGCTTTGATCGAGAATCGCAGCCGTTCCGGATCTCTTGCCCTCGCGGACACACCCCTGATTATTGAAAGGCTCGCGTTGCGATCTTTCTCTAATCCGTCCCCTCTCGAAGAGGGGATTTGGTAGGCTCTTAAAATGGTTTATTTCAAATCTGTCACGGGTAGATAAGCTCTATGTCTTTGAGGGCGATATGATAGGATCAGCAAAGGCTTCTGAGGGTGCTAGTGAAACCTGGAGTTTGTTGTGTCGTAACTCAACTGTTTGACATAACCCAACGGTTGTATGCAGCAGATCATCAAATCAGTATCGATTGCCCTTAAAAATATCAGGGCCAATCCGCTTCACACTTTCTTATCTACTCTTGGAATGGTCATCGGCGTGGCGTCACTTGTGGCAATATTGGCTTTAGGTGATGGACTGGAGCAGACCGGCCGGGAGCAGATCGAATCAACAACAAACATTCAGATGATGAATGTGAGCCCTAAGACCATTGATGTTGTTAATGAGGTAAGAGTGCCCCGGGATACCGTGTACGCGTTCGATCTTGAATCCGCACGTGCAATTCAGCAGCGCATGGAGCAGTGGGGGTTTACCGAACTTTTTGATGAAAGCTCGCGCATGGCATCCTATGGTGATTCTGCACGAGCTATTTACATCCAAAGTACTCTTGGATCCCTGCCTGATTTCGACGACGCAACCGTTGCCGGCCGTTTTTTCTCATCAGAAGAGATTGAAAGCTCTTCTGATAAAACAGTGCTAACGTTACCTCTTGCCCGTCAATGGGCCGAGGACCCTGAACAGCTGCTGGGTGACTCGATTCGGTTTGATGGCCATGCTTATGAGGTGATCGGCATTTACAACGATGATTCCCGCGGCCCGCGTGCCATTATTCCAATGCCGGCCTATCTTGAAAACCTGTCAGGAGAACATTCGCCATCTCTTGTTTTTAAAAGCCGGAACGTGGAAAAACTGCCCGAGATGAAAGCGTCTGTGGAGCAGTGGCTGGATGAAACATTTGAGGAGGGGCGGGAGGCATTCACGGTGTTCACCTATGAAGGGAGAGTGGAGCAATTTCGCCAGGGGATACTCATTTTCAAGCTTGTGATGGGGGCTATCACGGGAATATCAGTATTGGTAGGCGGTATTGGGATTATGAATGTTCTGCTGATATCAGTAACTGAACGAACAAAAGAGATCGGAATCCGGAAAGCGGCCGGTGCACAGAAAAAAGATATCGTGATGCAGTTTCTTTCGGAGTCAGTGACAATCTCCATTGCAGGAAGTATTCTCGGCTGGGTGGTAGGCGTTGCCGGGCTGTTCGGACTTGTTGAAATTATCAACCGATTGACGGACCTGACCTTCAGGGCTGCGCTCAGTCTGGACACGGTTCTGATTGTGGCTGCAGTTGCAGTCTTTATCGGAATCGTCTTTGGAACCTACCCGGCATGGAAAGCGGCAAAACTTACGCCTGTTGACGCTATTCGACATGAATAGTTTCCGGGTGAGAGGTATCCTACGGAGGAAATGGGAGAAATGATTCTGCTTGGTTAGCTGACTGGTTGAAGTACTCCCCAATGTTCAATTTGATATTTAATGTACGGTTTTGCTTATATATGTCAAATTCGGCATATTGAAACATGTCGGAAAATGATAAACCACTGGTCTGGGTTCGGGGTGAAGTAAAAACTCCGCCTTTCTCAGCAGTTGCCAGAGTAAAAGCTGGTTTCCTGTTGCGAAAATTGCAGAAAGTAGATCTTTTAGAGATGCCGGATTCCAGGCCAATGCCGACCATTGGAAAGAGTTGTCACGAACTTCGGATTAAGGACCAGAATAAAACGTGGCGGATCATCTATTTTATAGATAAAGATGCTATTCTCATTTTGGAGATATTCGCGAAGAAAACACAAAAGACGCCGCAGGACGTTATTGATATGTGCAAAAAGCGGCTGGCTCGTTATAAGAAGTAGTAATGAAAAGGAAATACCATCATGGAAAATAGGAAACAAAAACAACTGGAAAATAAAGGATTTAGGGTAGGTACTACTGCAGATTTTCTTGAACTGACACCGGAAGAAGAAGCCTACATTGATATTCGTTTAGATATCAGCACCCTGGTAAAGGCACAGCGCGCGAAAAGAGAGTGGACTCAGGAGCAGCTTGCCCGAACCATCGGATCGAGTCAGTCCCGGATTGCCAAAATGGAAGGTGGCGACCCCGGAATATCATTGGACCTTATGATCAAAGCGCTTCTGAGTCTTGGAACATCCAAAAAACAGATAGGAAAACTTTTAGAAGGAGAGTCTGAGCCAGTCTGAATTACTTGTTATTTGCCGGACAGCTTACGATAAAGATTCCAAAATTGCTTTTGGTCTCTTTTTTGCAATTTTCAAAAGAACTTTTGCCGGGCCTTGCGGTTTTCGCCTTCTTTATCACTGGTTATGCAAAATCCTCCTATGATGAGGCAAACGAATATAATATGTACCCATTATATAATAGAAAATTATCTCTTGATCAGTTTTTCAGCTAGTGCAGTTACCACTAAATTCGTTTAGTTTGATTTGCAGCCAAATCCGATGTGTTTCCCGATAACGATCAAGTTGCATATTTATCTTATTTACTGATAACGGTACTAATGTAAAGTCAATTCCGAATTGTCGGGTTGAGAAATAAATCCTCATCCGCTGACTTCCCGTCATCGGATGAGTTGAATAGAATTCCTCATTACCTTAACAGATTTTTTGGTGGGTAATGTCTGGGCCAAGTAGCTGCCTCTCCTCTGAAATAATTAGCTCATAAAATGTAGAAAAATATCAGGTAGGTCATGGCGAAATTGAATCCTTCGTGAGATGCTATTGCTCCATAGATGGACCCTGTTTTCTGCTTGCAAAAGTAGAAGAGCCTAATGCGAAAAAATTAGCTCGATGTCTTCCCCTCTTTCCTTCGGATAATTTGATGATCGACCGACCATTTCCCTCCTCCATAGACGAGGAAAACGAGCAAAAGAACGAGTACCATCAGGGAGTACTCAAACTGAGAACCGGTTGCCAGCATTGCATCCCGTGTGTCAATGAAAAACACGGCACCGATCAACACCGGAAGTTGTACAAGTGCGGCCAGTCTTGTAAATAGGCCAAAAGCCAGCATAAGGCCGCCTACAAGATGTGCAAAGGCAACATAGTGTGCAACAATGAATGAGGAGATCTGCATATTTTCTTCGATTAAACCATAAATCTCATTGATATTCTCGATGAAAAAGTAGCCTTTGATGAACAGCAGCCCGCCAAGAAATATCCTGAGGAATTCAATCGCGTAGTGACGGTTTGAAACGAGCCATGATTTTTGGTTGCTACTCTCTGCTGTATTCATATCTGATCTCCATTTTTTGAACGGTGATTTTCATAAAGCGCCTAACTCACTGAATAGGAGAATAACGGGACCGTGATGCCCCTTTATTTTAATGGAGTACAGCCTACGTCATTATCTCAAAATACTTTCGAAGACGTCGTAGTGCTCCAGTGTTAGAAGTAAGACGACTGTCAGTAGACCTATTAGAAATGGTTTGGATGTTCGTTTCCAAAACAGATCTTCAGCGTTTATCTCTCGGTATTTCTTATAGATATATAGTTTACCACAACATACAAATACTACTGTAGCAAGGAAGCCTGCAATAGAATTGTACATCGAAAATATAACCACTAAACCCATTCCTATAAAAAATAGACCGTACTCTATTCGTTTTATATTTTCCATTATCTTATTACTCTTGATTTGCAACAACGCAGTTCTCATACGTATTAAACGCCTGAGCTCCACAGAGTGCTCTGACTCCTATAACACCAGCGCCACAAATTAAAGCCCCACCCAAAGTAGGAGCCATCAGACCACAGAAACCAGCTTGCCACATGGCGTGTGCCTGACAATAGTCTATATCTGTTTCGAATTGAGTCTCACACGCTCCAGCTCCCAGGTTTGCTTTAATGGCTGATCTTCTGAGAGTTGCCTGATAATCTCTGACATCTTCTGGATATTTTTCTCTAAGTGTCTGAGATAATTTATACATCTCTCTGGTTTGGTCAAGATACATGCCGGGATTCTTCACGTACTTTCCCAGAGACGCTTCCAGATTATCACTTGTCTCAAACTCTTCTTTCATCTGAGCTTTACTGGTCTGATAAACTGAACGATCATCCACCAGTTCAACATTTTCTACCATGACTTCCATCGTAGTTTTGTATTCGGTGAACATCGGATCATCTTCCATAGAGTCATATACAACCTCAGTGGTTGTAGATTAACAGCTTGTGATTAAAATTATAATGAATGCTAACAGGTATGTTATGCTTGTTTTCATCTTTGTTTTTATAAATGGTATTATGTTAAAAGAAAAGATCAGTCGATCAAAGTAAAATTCTGGGTGTGAATCTACCCGTTTCCAATAGATTGAGCCGCCAGCCATCCGTTGGTCCAGGCTGCTTGAAAATTGAATCCTCCGGTGATACCGTCGATATTCAGCACTTCGCCCACAAAATAGAGCCCCGGAACAAGCTTACTCTCAAGCGTATCGGGATCAACTTCGTTGAGTGGAATACCGCCGCAGGTCACAAACTCCTCTTTATATGTTGTCTTCCCCTGAATGTTGTAGGTGGCGTGAACAAGCTGCTCTGTGAGTTCATGGATCTCTTTGTTGGACATGTCGGCCCATCGTTTTTCGGGCGGGATAGATGCCATCTCGGCAAACCGAACCCATAGCCGGTTAGAGAATGGAAATTCAGTTTGATTTTTGATCTGCTTTCGGGGCTGCATGTCACGCATGTCTCGTAGCTTTTCTCTGACCTCTTGATCTTTCATCGGGTATAGCCAGTTGATCTTCACGTCGTATCTGTACTCTTTGTCGTGTAGCTCGCGTGCTGCCCAAGCTGAGAGCTTTAGCACAGCCGGACCGCTCAGCCCCCAGTGCGTAAACAGGACCGGCCCAACCTCGCTATATCGTGTGCCGGTGATGGAGACCTCTGCGTGTTCCACGGAGATTCCGGCGAGATCGGCGAAAATCTTTTCCCGGAAGTTAAAAGTAAACAACGAAGGAACAGGAGTATTGATCGAGTGTCCAAGATCTTTCAGCCAGCTGTACGCATTGTCGCGGTTATAACCGCCCGTTGCAACGACCAACCGGTCGCATGTGATCGGTTTTGACTTATGGATGTGAAGCCTGAATCCGCCATCGTCCAGAGGCTCAATCGCGTCGACTTTGGTTTTGGTTCGAATATGAACATGATGCCCGTCAGCTTCTTTCATCAGGCAGTTGATAATGGTATCTGAACTATCGGTGACTGGAAACATCCGCCCATCCTCCTCTGTTTTCAGGTCAACGCCGCGCTGGTTGAACCACTCTACCGTATCTTTTGCCTGAAACTGTTCAAAGCTCCAGCGAAGTTCATTTTCACCACGAGGATACGCCTTTGAAAGGAGCTCGGGGTCGAAACAGTGGTGGGTTACATTGCATCGCCCGCCCCCGGAGACACGAACTTTCGAGAGCACCTCACGTGATTTTTCGAGAATAGTTACGTTAAGATCAGGGTTGAACCGCGCCGCGTTGACGGCAGTAAAAAATCCGGCTGCTCCGCCGCCGATTACTACTACATTTTCCGGATCATTTTTTTCCATGTGCGAAAGCTACAAAAGATAGCTGAAAACCGTGTGGATAGATTCCCGTCTGCATGCTGCGTGTGCAAGCTGACGGGTGTAGGATATTGATTTATTTTCCAAGCTCAAAGAGATTGTGTTGCGGGGCAGGTCAACTCGTCGGACGGAAACTGCAACCGTCGGACGAGGGGTTCGGTGAAGGAATTACATCCCTGTCAGCACTATTTTACCGGCATTTTTATTCTGTTTCATTCGCTGTTGGGCTTGCTCTGCTTCTTCCCACTCATAAACGGAATCGATGACGGGCCGCAGGGTTCCATCGTCAAATGATTCCAGGAAGCGTTCGGTGAACTCTTTGGTGAGCAATGCTTTATACTCGTCGCTTCGGTTGCGCAGTGTTGAGCCACGAATGGAGAGCCGTTTTCGCAAAATGGTGCCAAGGTCTATATTATCAACCTCCGAGCCACCCAGCAGCCCGAGATGGACAAGTCGGCCATCCATGGCAAGAACCTGTATGTTCTGATGCCAGTACGGGGCTCCCACAAAATCGATGATCACATCAACGGCGGTAGGTCCAAACTCTTTTTCGATTTCAGTTTCAAAGCTTTTTTCTTTGTAGTTGATTGCAAGGTCAGCGCCGAGTTTCCGGCACATATCCAGCTTGGATTCTGAGCCCGCGGTTGTAATGATTTTCGTTTCGGATACCTGGCCGGCAAGCTGAATAGCAGCAGAACCAACACCGCTTGCGCCCGCATGAATCAGCACCGTTTCATCATCAAAAAGTTCACCGATCCAGAAAAGTCCCTGAAACGCGGTCAGGAATACTTCAGGAATGGCTGCCGCTTCTTCGAAGGAGAGTGACTCGGGTTTCGGCATGGCGTGATCATCCCGAATGATGCAGTATTCGGCATACCCGCCGCCCGGAAGCAGTCCCATAATATGATCTCCGGTTTTAAATCGGCTGGTGTCAGATCCCGTTTCTTCAACTACGCCTGCCATCTCAAGCCCAAGAATGGGCGACGCTCCGTCCGGAACCGGGTAGTTTCCCGCTTTTTGGAGCAGGTCGGCTCTGTTGAGCGCCGTGGCTTCAATTTTGACCAGCAGTTCGTTTGGCCCGGGGACAGGATTCTCATGCGTGCCGGGAATCATAACGGGAAATTTGGATGTGCTATTAACGACAAGTGCTTTCATAGAATCATTTCAATTGCGTGTTAACAGGTGTTTAAGTCGTCGCAGCGATTCATTTGCCAGATTTTGAAAATCATCAGACAGCCTGAACAGGAGTACAGTTGACGTAAAAAGTGTTAGTATAAACAGTGATCTGACAGTTACATCCATAAAAAAATTGACCATATAAGGAATAAGTTCTGAGAGAGTCAGGCAGATCCCTGCAATGATGATTATCCAAAGGGCATTCAACTGAAAAGGCTGCATGCTGAACTTGATCCATACGAAGATAAACTTTACAAAATTATAGATGAAGATGGAAAGGGCCGTTGCAGCAGCAGCGCCCTCGAGCCCATAGAGCGGAATCAGCCAAAAGTTGGTAATAACAGTCAGAACAGCCAGTAATATATTTGTGTATAGATCAAAACGGAAGTGTTTGGAATTGATGATAAGATGGCCGTTAATTCCAGTGGCCATATCAAATAGTTTAGCAAGGCCCAAGATGACTACAACCCAATAGATTCCGGTATATTCACCGGGCAGCAGATCGATAACGTTATGTAAATTTGCCCAGATACCTACATATAACAAGCTGCCTGCAATCAGTTGATTCAGAGCTGTTCGTTGATACAGAGCTTCAATTTCAGGGTAATTTTTGCTCTTGAAAAGATCAGCAAGTATGGGGGCAGCTATTTTATTAATGGATCGTTGCGGTACAGCAATTACTGTACCCATATAGTAAGCGATGGCATAAACAGCGGTACTGCTTAAGTCTACCATAGATCCCAGCATTATGATATCAATGTTGCCAATCATTAGAGTTGCAAGTCCCCCCAAAACCGAATAAAATCCATAAACACCCATTCCCTTGTAAAGTCTTTTTGTCTCTTTTTGAAAAGGTAGGGAAAAGGCAAAATGTCTTTTTCGAACAAGGTAAATCAACATTAAAACCGGCTGGATGCAGTAAATGCTAACAAACAGAATCATGAATTCTCGGAAAGTCAGCACATTGAAAAAATAGGTGCACAGAAGAGAAATGATTAAGATCCGTATTAAGATTTCATTGACAATTGAGCCGGTGACGGAATCTTTCATCGCCCGCACGTAGCTATTCAGGATCTCAAAGAAAAGGATAGCAAAAACCAGTGGGATTAAATAGAGTACGTACTCAGTAAACAATTCTGAGCGTTCGGAATAATAGGACGTGAGAGTATCATGAAAAAGAAATAAAACCAAAATAAATAGTAGAAACCCGATAAAGACCACTCCCAGTGTTAGCGTAAGCAGCCGGTGCCTGGATTCGTCGGAATGCTGGTAGTACGGGAAGTAGCGGATAATGACGTTATTCATCCCCAATTGAGAAAACTGTACGCAAATTAGGCCAACGGAAAGGAGCAGGCGGGTCAACCCAAATTGATTGGGCTCCAAAATATTGGGAAAAAGTAAAATCGTCGATATAAATCCAAGAGCAATACCAACATAGGAAATAAGCGTATTTTGAATACTTTGTCGAATGATGATGCCCAAGGTGCCGGCTTTCTATCTTTGAAAAGGGTTAAAAAATGAAGTTAATGATAATTTTGGTTAATCTGGACTAACAAAAAATCGGTTTATGCATACAATCCATTTTAGTCACTCTTTTTCCAAATTGTCGGAGACATTCATTTACGATTATTTGACTAGTCTCCAAAAACAGGAAGTCCAGGTTGAGGTTATAACATTTAACCATCTAAATAAACAGGAACGTCCGTTTGATCCGGTTAGAGAATTGAGCCTTCCTTTATGGAATATTCCCAGGCTTTGGAGTATTTCAAGAGATATAATGATGGGACGAAAAAGAGAAGTATCTACATGGCCGGTGTATAGAAAGCGATTAAAGAAAATATTTCGCAGGGAAAAACCGGATGTGTTGCATGCTCACTTTGGCCCCATGGGAACGTTTCTTGCGCCTGTGGCAGATGAATTGAATATTCCACTGGTTGTCACTTTTTACGGGTATGATATCTCCGAACTATTGAAGGAAGAGTACTGGAGGAAAGCATACCGCGAATTAGCGGAAGTTGCGGCACGGGTAACGGTTTTGTCGGAAGAGATGAGGCAGCGTGCTTTACAGATTGGTTTTACTGATGAACAAATTGAGATCATACATTTGGGAACAAAAATAGACGAGGTGGTTTATCGGGAGGCAACATACCCGGTTCGCCGCTTTTTAAGTGTAGGTCGTCTTGCTGAAAAGAAAGGTCATATGGATTCACTCAGGGCCTTCAATAAGGTACTGAAGAAATCAGAAGAGCCCTTGTCATTCAATATCATTGGAGAAGGGGAAGACAGGCAAAAAATCAGGTCGTTTATTGATTCACAGGATTTAACAGATAGTGTATCATTGCTTGGAAGTTTACCGCATTCACAAGTGATCAGTCAGCTATATAAAGCAGATGCCTTTATGCTTCACAGCAAAACTGCTATCAGTGGAGACAGAGAAGGCACACCAACTGTATTGGCTGAAGCACAGGCAGTCGGGCTGCCCTGTTTGAGCACATTTCATTCAGGAATTCCTGAAATGATCCCCAATGAAAACCATCGATTTTTGGCTGAGGAGGGCAACGTTGCGCAGATCACTTCAAATATGGAGCAGCTGTTAGGAGCATCTGAAGAGGAGATTCGAACTGTTAGCAAATTCGGGCGAAAACATGTTGAAGAAGCCTTTAATATAGATCGGGAAGCGTCAAAATTTAAGGAATTGTACAAGCAGGTGTGCTTTTAAAAAAAAGAGTCAAAGTTTGTTGCCAATATTTCTGCCCAGTCTCTGACCTGTTGAAAGCATTTTATTGTAGGTCCATCTATACAGCTTTCGTCGTACAGGAATAGCCATGTTTATTAGTTCATAATCAAACTCTTTGATGAGATCTCTGTTTACCTCTTCAATTTCAGCAATGTCTGCTTTGCTCATGGATTCTTTCCAGGCATATGCCCTTGATGCGTCAATCGGTTTTCCAATCAGATCAAACAGATTGTCATGCTTAACGATGGAAGACCTGTTATCATCCTCTTTGTAACGATGGAGAATTTCATCTCGGAAGCCTATCTCGAGCCAGTTGCATATGCTCTTAATTTCTTCTTTCGGGTTTTTCAGAAGGGTTTCAAATTTAAGTTCATAATAGGTGTCTTTGCCTAAACTCCGCCCCTTCATACCTGCATTCACACGTTTATTCCAATACAATGCTGACTCTTTAATAGTTGATGTCCAACCCGCCTTCAGGATACTTGCAGCTACATCTCGCGGATCTCTGACGATATGAATTATTTTTGCGTTGGGGAATAATGTGTTGATCAGAGAAATATGAAGAACGTATGTCGGGGTTTTATTTCCCCAGCGGGCTTTTCCATGTATTTCGGCGGTTTTGCTAAACAAAGCGTCTATTGCTCCTGAATAATCAGTCGGAGCTGCTTCATGCAGAGCGCTTTCTGCATCTTCATCATCCAATTCAAAAATATCAAAAGCGATTGTTTTGGACGTCGCCTTTGATGTCTGTAAGTCTCTGAGAAAATACCACCGGTTTTTAGCCGTTTCAAAATCACCGTAGTCATTTCTGTTTTTGAATAATTCAGGGATGAATCCCGACTCAAGAGTAACGTGTAAATCGGGAGATTGACTTAGAATTAAGCTTATTAATGTTGTGCCTGATCGGTCGCACCCAACTATAAAAACAGGTGAATTCATTTTAAAGATTTATTATAAGAATTGGTGGATTCGATTTAACAATTTGAAATACATATTTATGACCTGTTTCGAAATAATAACCCCTTTAAAATCCAATATCTGAACTGAAAGAGGGTTACTCCTTTTGAAAGACGTAACTTCAAACCGTAGAATACAAAAAGTGCGACAGTAGCTGCCCATTTTCCGATCTCCTTCATCATGGTAGATATTATCAGCCATCCGGATGCATGTTTTAGTTGAAGCGCGATACTTTGTCCCAAACCAATTGCCTGTCGGCGAATGTAGTCTTTTGTCAGCCTGGAGCTATTAACACGGTGGTAGAGAAGCGCGTCGGGCACATAACTTATTGTCAGGTCATCCTGTTGCAGCCTTCGGAATAGTTCTTTCTCCTCGCTGGCTTTCAGGTCGCTTCCAATACGGCCGAGGTCTGTGTTGAACGTTCCATACTCATCAAAAATGTCTGCCTTGAACGCCATGTTACCGCCGAACGGGTAGTCTGTCTTGCGGTACGGCTTGATGGAAGTCCCAAAATCATGAAGCCCGAGTAGCGGAAGCAGGTAGGACGACATCCAGTCTGGCCGGGGATCATCGAACTGCACGTGAATTTTTCCCCCAGCAGCATTAACGTCGGGATGCCCTTCAAAAAAATGAATCCATGAGTTGATATAATTTTTACTTGCGCGGATATCATCATCTACGAAAACAATAATCGGGGCGTTCGCTTCTTCAATCCCCCTGTTTCGCGCATGCGAGAGACCCTGGTTTTTCTCTTTTACATAGCAAATCTGAATATCCTGAACAGGGTTCTTTTTTTGATGTTGCTGAACCACCTCAGGGGTTTCATCCGTTGAGTTGTTGTCTACTACCAGCAACTCGACCTGACTTCGGGGAGGCGAACCTTCCAGAAGCGAGGATAAACTATCATCCAGATAGCCGGCGCGGTTAAAGGTGCAAATGATAAATGAGAGTTCGGCTTCTTTTGGCATGAATAATCTGTGGTAAACCTCTTACATTCAGGAGTGGAAAATACGTGAATTGAGACCCATAATGCCACTATTCTCATAAATGGATTTCATGAGGAAGATAGTGGCCAGATTCTTGTTCATCGAATTAGGGCATTATTAGGCTTTATGTTGATTTGAGTTGGGTGAGTAATAATTTGTTGGGGCTATTCAACTCCAAGAAATAAGATTTAATCTGAATTTTTAGTTACCCACATAAATCAACATGGAACCCAAAATAGATATGAAGTTAAAGATTACAACCTTGTAAATTTGGCAGATAACCACCCTGGATTCTGATATAGGTGTGGATTTTCAACCGGTTTTGAACTGTGAATTGAATCATATACCCCACCTTTTTTACTACTATAAATTCTTAGTAAATCGCATTTAAATTCTGGTTTGAAATTTTCAATTATATCAGGCTTAATTTTATGAGGTTCGCAATTTGTAGGTTCGTGATTAATTTCAACCAACAACAAAAAACAGCCACCCGATTTTGTAACCCTTTTAATTTCATTAATAGTTGTTTCTACATTCTCAACATGGTCAAGAGAATTGAAAGAGCAGGTGAAATCGAAATAGGAGTTTTGAAATGGAATATTTTCAGAGCCTGAAGCTATATACTGCATTTGGTGTTTTTTGGCTCCCATTGCAAGGTATTTGTCAGCCAGCGGGTCGAGGCCTACTCGTTCTGATGCATGCTGGGCCCATTCAAGGCTGCCGCGCGGCCCACATCCGATGTCCAATATTCGTTTGTTTCTGTAATCATTTATTGTGAAATCAAAATGAGTGGTGTAGAAAAAAGGATAATGATTATTTGAAAACTCACCTTCTTCTTTTTTTCTATTTTTCCAGTATCTAAGTTCTGATTGAGTCTTCCAGATAGTTGGAATTAATGTAGATAAAGCTTTATTAGTAAGAGTTTTAATTTTCCTAAGCATTAAACTGTTTATTTTTCTTTCTGAACACTAAGATGATTTCAGTTATCCCAATTCCAAATAGGAGTAATGTTGTTTGTAGAAGGTATCCCGATGGGGCAAAATCCTCAAATAAATATGTTTCTGTTTGATGGCTCGAAACCATCGTTCAAATAAAAGGCCACCATTTAATAATGGCGGCCTTAATTATTGCTTTAAAATCTATCTCAGATATTTCTGGTTTCAGATACTGAATTGCCATTTGTATCTGTCACAGTAATTTTTACTGAATCAGCACTTCCACGTGTACGCAGCTCAGTTTCTCCGGAGGCGCTGCTGCCGCTTGCGCCAGTGGATACCGAATCAACTGTGGACGTTCCATTCAGAAGTTCTGTCGTCACCGTATCAAGATCCCCGTCTGTATCCGAAACAGTCCAGCTAATGGTTGCTCTGTTCCATGGACCTGTTGTTCGGGTGTTGACGATAAGCTCATCAATTGCCGGTGGATTGTTTCCTGAATCGCTTCCATCGTCTCCTGATGAATCATTGACCACTACATCCTGGATGGCACTATCGATGTCTCCCTGATCGTCAGTTACCGTAAGGGCAACACTGTAGGTACCGTCAGCACCGTAAGTGTGGCTCACGGTTGAACCCGATGCAGTATTACCATCTCCCAAGTCCCAGTCATAGCCCGTTATAAAACCGTCGCTGTCGGAAGATCCACTGCCATCAAAGTTACAGGTCAGATCAGTACAATCTACCGTGAAAGTAGCTGTTGGAGGGGCATTCGTGGTTCCACCGCCGTTTGTACCGGACAACAGGCTGTAAACCATATGATTATTCGATGTCCTGGAATTAGTAACAATATTTTTGGTACTGAATTCTGTAATTGCATCGTAGACTTCCTGGGCAGTGGCAGTTGTGTTATTCTTAAGATATAGTGCAGCAACGCCTGCTACATGTGGTGAGGCCATACTTGTTCCGCTAATCGTGTTCGTAGAGGTATCGTTTGTATACCAGTCAGAAGTGATGCTTGCACCGGGGGCAAACATGTTAACGCAGTCCCCGTAATTTGACCAGCTTGTTTTACTGTCATTGTCACTCGTAGCTCCAATTGTATATGCACTGGGTGCGCCGGCAGGTGAACTTCCGCACGCATCTTGCTCACGCCCGAATCTGTCGCCATTACCGGCAGCTACAATAACAGGTATACCTGCATCATACATTCTTTGTATAGCATCGTCAACAGATTGGCTGCTTCCACCGCCAAGCGACATATTCGCTACGGACGGCCCTGATGCGTTTTCGGCTACCCAGTCCATGCCGGCAATAACACCGCTGAATGTTCCGGATCCATTACAGTCGAGCACACGAACAGCTATAAGAGCTGTGTTTTTGGCAACCCCATAATCAGCACCGCCGACCGTACCGGCTACGTGGGTTCCGTGCCCGTTACAGTCAACTCCATTCTGGCCGTCATTAAAAGCATCAAAATAATAGTCGGTGGGGACTCTGCCCTGAAAATCCACATGGCTGAACCGGATACCGGTATCAATGATGTATGATTCCACTTCTGTACCATCACTATTATAGGTATAGCTCCCGTCAAGCGGGAGATCTCTCTGATCAACTCTGTCAAGGCCCCATGGCGCGTTATCCTGTACGGCTGATGTGGTAGCTATGCCATCCTTCTCGATTCGCACCACACGGTTATCTCTCATAAGTCCGTTGCGTGCCGCATCGGAGATCTCGCCTGCAAAACCGTTTAACACAGTTCTATAGACGTAATCAGGGGAGACATTAAAATCCCTGGCAACATCTGCAGGATTACTTTTGGGTTCAAGTGTTACTATAAATCGACCTGGTATTTTTCCATGGCTCTCATTACCGGTAACGTCTCTTATTTCGGGACCGTTGTCCTGATCCTGGATGGGATCCGTTACCTGTGAACTATTATCACAGGATAGCAGGATAAGCATTAACGCTGGAATATAGAGTAGATACTTTTTCATGTGGAATGTGTTTGGTTAATACAGATAACAGAAGAGTAATATAGTGGTGCTGATTGTCACCGAATAAAATACCAGAAGGCTTAACAAAACCACGGTTTTGCAAACCTTTTGCCAAATACAAAAGATGTATTTATGCTATTAAAATCAAATATTATTTATGATTCAACGAAGATTCTTGCATAATTATCTATATAAATCATTGTAAGATATTGGCGTGTAATCTGTAAAGGCAAAATTATTAAATAGTTAAGTATTGTAATAATCCTAATATTTTACAACATATAATTATACGATTATTGGCCAAAGATATATTGGATGGCTTTGCAAAAGCACGGTTTTTTAAAACCTTCTATTGGCAAATGATAATTTGAGAGTGTGTGATATTGCAAGATGTGCATTTAAATAATTTGAGAGTCTCAAATATGGGAAAGATCATCTAAATTAATGCAGTAGAATGAAATCAAGAGATCTCTTAATTATTGACGTGATATCAAGTAGGTGTTGTTAAGAGTAGTCACGTGAACATGGAAAACTTTACGAAAAATCGCTCTGCTCATTGTATTTGTAATGACAGGATGAGAGCTTTTGCCCAACTAAGAATTGCTCGAGGAAGATGGCAGTATTTAATCACCAAACTATGTAATCCTACTTCTTAAACGGCTTTTCTTCAGTACGAAATGAATTATATTTATAGACTATTGTCAGATTTGCTTCTGGGTAACGCATCGATTTGGATGATGCTCAAAATTCCAAGAGTTTTCTTAAGTGATATTTTTTTTAAAACATAACAAGATAAATCTTTTATGGCCCAAACACCTCTTGTCAGCGTAATCATACCAACTCACAACAGAAAAGAGCTGCTGGAACGGGCAATCATGTCTGTGCTTGATCAGACCTGGAAGCTAATCGAAATTGTAGTGGTTGACGACGCCTCAGATGATGACACGCCTGAGTATTTAAAAAGCCTGAAAGAAGAGCATAACACGGTTCAGGTTATACGAAACGAGGTGTCGAAAGGGGCTGCGGTCAGCCGAAATATTGCTATTCAACATGCAACGGGAGAGTATATTACCGGTCTTGATGATGACGATTACTGGCGGCCCACACGTATCGAGCGGCTGATGGAGGAGTTCGAGGATGGATTTTCCGCCGTATGTTCGTACGACCGGATGGTCATGAACAGTCGCGAGGTAGTGTGGAAGAAGCCGACGATGATTACGCTGGATGATTTGCTCTACTACAACCGCGTTGGCAACCAGGTGCTAACCAAAAAAGAGTATCTGGAAGAAGTGGGGGGGTATGATGAAGAGCTGCCGTCAGCCCAGGATTACGATCTCTGGATTCGCCTTGTCCGGCAGTTCGGTCCGATTCGAACGGTAACTCAGCCGCTTCAGGTAGTGAATATGGAAGAGGATCGCGATCGCATCAGCACGGCAGATCAAAAAATGGAGGGGTACCACCGCTGTTTTGAAAAGCATGAGAAGTGGATGAATCGCAATCACAAAAAATATCAGAAATACCGGCTGAAGATGGCAGGTGATGAACCGGTTAGCTGGCTTGAATTATTTCGATCCGTCCCGCCTAAGCTTTACGTTAAGGAGATAACCCGTAAGTTGTTTTTGTAGAAGTAGATGAAGGTTTGGAATAGAAGTGAAGGTAATTTTTCAATATGGAAGTGGTGCTAAGTCAACCGAAATTTGTAAAACCTGACCAGCCTCCCGACCTTTTTTAAGGGCTTCGAAATCCCCTATTGAGGGGCGGGGATGTTCAAACGAACCGGCAAAGCCAGATGAGTTTAACGAGGGGTGTGTTCCAAATTGTTGATCTGGGGCAGAATAGGTTTTCTTCTTTGTGGCCTCACCTAACACACCCCTGAAACCCAAAACGTACGCTTCGCGCTGTTTTGAGTTTTTGTCCCCTCTCAAGTGGGGATTTAAAGGCCTGTGACCTTTTAAATAATAATGTGAGGGCTTTGCCCCAACGGGATGCCTGCGGCACAAAACCGTGCTTTTGCCACATTTCGTCGTTATCACTGCGTGGGAATCGCTTCGCTGCGTGACATTGAAATCCTCACGTCCGCCGGCTGGCGGACGCTCCGGTTCCATCCGCCGGCTGGCGGACTAGCCTTGAACTATGACAAAATCACTGGTTCTGCAAAGCCCTCAATGTCTTTTTTGGCTAGTACCGTTACCAGTAAATAAGATAAGTATGCAAATTTATCGTTTTCGGGAAATGCATCAGATTTCGCTGTAAGTTAAACTAAATGAATGTAGTGGTAACGGCACTAGTTTATTGGCTTATCATGACAGTAGTTTCTCCATTTTTAGATGAACTCGTACCAGTTACGGGTAAATTGGATATTTACGTAACCAATAACTATTCAACCAGTTAGCCAAAAATGAAAAGTTGGTTTGAACGATCGTATGTATACCGGAAGAAAATCCATCCAATACTGACAAAAATTCCTTTTTACGACTATTGGATGCTCCGCAGGCACAGCATGCTGGCCCGCAACGGATGGTTTAAAAGCTTCAGGTCGGGCAAAAGTGTAGACTGTGCCGGCAAACCTGTACCGTGGTTTGTATACAGCGCTGTGGAATTTATGGACGAGCGCATGCCGAATGATGCTGCAGTATTTGAATATGGATCCGGAAGCAGTACGATGTGGTGGGGGGAACGCGCTGCTACACTCCACTCCGTTGAGCATAGTCCTGCGTGGAAGATAAAGTTATCCGATGAAATTCCTGAAAATGTGACGCTTCTTCACCGAATACCGGGGGAGGGGTACGAATCATCCGTGTTACTTTCGGGTGAAACATATGATGTGATTATCCTGGATGGCCGCAACCGTGATAAGTGCCTGGGACATTCGCTGCAGGCACTGTCGGACCGGGGAGTCATTATTTTTGATGATTCCGACTGGGAGAAATATCAAAAGACGATTTCCTATATTCGGTCGCTTGGATTTCGGCAATTGCCGTTTCGCGGAATGTGTCCCATCGAATTCCGCGAGAGTGAAACTTCTCTGTTTTATAGAGATGGCAATTTACTTGGCCTGTAAGGATATTTACAACCCTAAGGCTGTCCAAAAAGTATTTTGCCCCGGAATCCGCTTAAATAATTCAGGACTCTTCTTCTGACTCACCCTATGTTCCTCTCTATTCTAATAGAGAGGGATTTAAAGTCTAAATTATTTAAGCTTAGCAACTAATTATGTTCTTTTTTGGACAGACTCGGAGTAACAGGTATTAAGATTTATCCGAGTATTCATCGTCGGATTGCTTGTCATCTGTGCTATTATCTCTCCAGTAAAGGATAAACCCAAACAGACCGGTTCCGAAGAGAGCAATCGTGCCTAAACGTCCCATCCAGTTCCCAATAGCGTACCATTCAGGTTCGAGTGTCAGAATCAGCTCGTGCTCACCCGCAGGGATTTCGAAGCCGCGGAGCACGTAGTTCGTCCGGATGATGTCGGTCTCTTCGCCATTCAGAGTAGCTGACCAGCCGGGTGGATACCAGATCTCACCGAGCACTAAAAACCCGGGTTCTGAGCGGCTAAGCTCAAGTGATATACGATTTGGACCATAGTAGATAACTGTGGCCGTTGCCGAAGAATCTGCAACAGGTTCAGACGAGATAGGCGATGTAGTATAAGCGACCGATCCGGCGTCAAAGTCTCCGGAAATTCGGTTCAACACGTCGGGTTCTGAAGTCAGTGTTTCAACCGAATCCACGTACCACGCCTTCGGCAGTACATTTAGGTTTTCAATGACGGTACCCTGCTCATCGCGGAATGCCGTTTCAAAACCGGGTAGCTGTACATCTCCCCTTGCTGAGATATATTTCACGTTGAGCATCTCCAGGACGCTTGAGTTGACGCCGCTTGGCCCGCTGAAAATTGCGCCGTCAATTAAATCCTGATAGTACCCGAGTTTTGCTCCTGAATATCCTCCTATAGACGGGTAGAAGTAAGCGGGTACCGCATTGTTAAAGGGGTTGTCGAGCAGAGGGAGTGTGCGGTAACTCCAGCCTTCCTCGTGAGGACTGTTACTTTCAATAAACCGGTCGATTTCCCGCGCCTGGCTCTCGATGACATCTTCCCGCGAGAGGCTTCCATCAACAAGAGAGCTTTCACTAATGTATCGTTTGTCAATCAGAATCATGTCGGCGGCAAGTAATACGCAGAGAACGCCAATAGCTGTGGCCGGCGCAATTTTGCGTCCGCCGGCGAACCATATCAATCCAATGCCGAGGGCAAAAAAGAGCGCAAACCGGAGAGAGTCGGCTCGAGCTATATCTTCGCGCTGGGGTAGCAGCTCGTTATCGATAAAGCGGTTCACTGTTTGTGAGACCCTGGGGTCATCAATCGGAACCTGATTTTGCTGTGCTATTTGCTGGGCAAGCTGCTGACGTTCGCCTGGCTTTTCGTAAGAAAGCCCTGCAAATCCAACTCCTGCAAATATAAGACCGGCTACTCCGGCAATCATCAGCGCCTGTTTCCAGCTTCCGGGTTGTTTTCCGCGGTTCTTCTTGCTTTGAACCGGTTTGATCTGATCGGCGACCCAGCTGAGGCCCATTGCCGATACTACAGCAAAGCAGAATACAGTGGTCATAAGCCACATTTCAGGCGCCCGGAATTTATCAAACAGCGGGAAGTAGCTGAACATCGGCTGATTTAGCAGCAGGAAGTTTTCTCCAAGCGAAAACAGAAGTGTTGCAATGCCGGGACCCAAAAATACCCATTTTAGCTTGTGCTTTGCTTTGATGACCCCAATAAGAAAAAAGAGTACCACCAGGGCGCCCATGTAATGCGGGCCGCTGGTGACCGATTTGGGTCCCCAGTAGGCGTCGCCCGAAGCGCCTCCGTAAGATCCCGGAATAACCAGCGTAAGCAGTTCGCCAACTCCCTGAGACCAGGCAAATGCGTAGTTTTGTGACAGCCCCTCCGTGTTCTCAATCTCAGAGCCGCCGCGCATGCTGTATGAAGAGTATTCGGCGGTGCTCCAATAGAGCTGAAGGGTAATAAGCGTTGCCAGAACGGCCGCCATCAGCAACAACCCTGTGTGTTTCGAAAACGTTTTAAGCGCGGCATCTTTGTATGCCCGGACCGCATCAACAATAAAAAGAGTACCGAGTGGAAAAAGGAAGAAATAGGTGACCTGCGGATGGTAGGCCCGGAGATGCAGCGTGAGCGCGAGGGCGAAAGCAAAAAATGCCAGCCAGCGATTTATCTTCGAGCGGGTGTTGAGAAAGTAGCCCACGTAGATCCAGGGAATATAGATATAGGCAAAAAATTTGGCGTTGTGCCCCGCTCCGATGATGATCGGTATATAGGTGCTCAGCCCGATGGCAACAGACCCAAACACAGCCGTCAGAGGTCTCATGCCCAATAAAAGAAGCATAGCGTAGGCTCCGCCGAAAAGAACCCAGAATTCAATGGCAGGATACATAAATTGAAAGCCCCGCTTCAGAAGCGTGTCGAAATTCCAGGCCTGGGGTGGGTGCGAGATCGTGGTTGCAGGCATTCCGGAAAACATGTTGGTTGCCCAGTGCGCAATATCATCGTGATTTTGGTTGTATTCGATGATTGACTCTGCACCGGCTCTCCATTGAATGGCATCGTGCCCTAAGTATTGCTCACCACCAAATGTAGAAGAAAAAAAGAGGATGAACGGAAGGATAAAAAGAAACCCGAGACAAATGAGATGCTGATTTCTGGCCGAAAGTGACTCCCAAAAATGAGCGTTATCTGTAGATGCTGATTTCTTTTTTGCAGACATAAACGGGGTATTGATGATTGGTATCCCGGGGGATGAGTTTTTGAGTAACACACGTAAATAAGGAAACAGCCGGATGCCTGTTGCCGATAGAGTTAGAATAGATTCGAAAAAAGTCCGTGAATCTATTCTATAACACGCGGTACGCGGAAGTAATCAGAATCGGCATCGGGTGCATTTTTGAGCGCATCCTCATGGCTGACAGGCTCTTTGGCTTTGTCCTCGCGAAACGTTGATGAGGTCACATCAGACACATGTTCGAGGGGTTTTACATCAGTGGTATCCAGCTCCTTTAGCTTTTCTATATAAACGAGGATCTTATTCATATCCTCTTTAAGGTTTTCCGCCTCTACATCTTTGAGCTGTAGCCGTGCAAGATTGGCTACGTAATTTACTTCGTCTTTTGTGACTGACATAGAAAAATGGGTTAAGTGAATGTCAACAATCAAACAGCCTGAAAGGTAATAAAATGTTTTGAAAAGGATAAGGTGTCAGAGGTAAAAAAGCGGTGGGAGTTGGCGGGCTTTTTACCTCATCCTGTGAGGCTGTCCAAAAAGTATTTTGTCCCGGAATATGCCTAAATAATTTAGGCATTTCCTCTGACTCACCCTATTTCCCTCTCTATCTAATAGAGAGGGATTTAAAGTCTAAATTATTTAAGCTTAGCAACTTATTATGTTCCTTTTTGGACAGCCTCACTTCGTTTCCATCCGCCGGCTGGCGGACTGGCCTTGAACTATGACAAAATCACTGGTTCTGCAAAGCCCTCGTTAAGAACTCATACACACCTCATCGTGAATAATCTGGATCAAAGCCGTTTCTGGATAATTTAGCCATCTTTAACAGAGCACCCACGGACCAGGCTTGCTGAATCGTACCTCTGCCATCGCCCGGCACTCCACCGTCAAATATTTCAGAAACACCGTGGATACAGTCCCTCTTATAAAAGTGCTCTTTCAATGTCTCAAGCTGAGACGCTATAAAGCGTCTGTTTTTAGCAGTGTCACCGTTTATACGAAGCCAGGCCGTGAAATAATCGCCAAGTAAAAAAGGCCACACTGTTCCCTGGTGATAGGCATGGTCACGCTCCCAGGGCCCTCCTTTATATACCGGTTTAAATTCACTGTTTTCAGTATCCAGAGTGCGAAGGCCATAAGGGGTGTATAATTTCTCCGTTATGACTTTTAACACTTTCTTTTCCTGAGTTTTGTTGAGAAGGCGATAGGGAAGGCTGAGCACATATACCTGGTTGGGCCTGATGGATACATCTGCCGGTTTTTCAAAGTGAATTACGTCATTCAGATATCCGTCAGAATTCAAAAATCTCTCCCTAAAATGCTTTTTCAGGTTTTTGGCTGATTGTCCGGCCCTTTTTTCAAGCGTCGTCTCAACGTCGCATATGTTTACAAGCTCAATAAATATGTGAAGCGCGTTGTACCATAAAGCCTGGATTTCTACAGGACAGCCGTGCCTCGGTGTAACCACTTTGTCTCCAACCCTTGCATCCATCCACGTAAGCTGAGAAATGCCTTTCCCTCCATAAATAAAGCCTTCATCTGTCTGATGAATTCCAAAACGAGTTCCGTCCATGTAATTTGTGATGATCTCCTCGAGATACGGAATGGTCTCTTTTATAAACCGGCTGTCTTTAAATTTTTTATGATAGTCATAAAGCACAACAAACAGCCACAGGGTCGCATCAATCGTATTGTATTCCGGCTCGTCATTTTCAGAATCCGGAAATCTGTTTGGGAGCATACCGTCGCTCAGGTACTCAAGAAATGTTCGAATAATCGACTTACTCACGGCCTGCTTTCCTGTATCGATACATAGCGGCCTCATCGCAATCATGGTATCACGGCCCCAGTCTGTAAACCAGTGGTAGCCGGCAAGCAGTGAATGACTGTCGGTGGACTTCCTTTGTACAATAAACTGGCTGCCTGATGTAAGCAGGTCACTGGTAAAATCGTCTGCAGAATCTCCGGTCTTTTTCAATCGCTGGATTTCATTTTCTTTCCATTGAGCAAAATTCTGATCCTTTGCATGCTCCCTCAGTGATAATGCCACAAATGTACTTTCGCCCGGTTGTAACTCGAGATGGATCTTGCCAGGTGAAAACGCATCTTCAGCGGCATCCAACCCCCGGTATGACTCTCTTTCATAGTGAAAATTTTTATACCAATGTCTGTCCGGTACAAACGCTCCGGTATGTGCAAGGTAAATCGGCACTGCTCCATATTCCGGGTAGAATACAATATATTCATCTTCTTCAGAATGGTAAAAATCCGTTTGGCTGTTTTCATGCATCATGCTATGATAATCGCGGAAATTCAACAGAGGATTGAGGTCGAGCCGTATCGTTTTTTTGCCCTCGTTTTTATACTCCAGCACGGTGGTATTTCTCTCAAACACCATAAAAATGGTTTTCGAAAGCCTGAAGGCATCATTCCCCCAGCTAACTTTTGGAAAGGGTTTTCTTTCAAACCCGGTAATCAGTTTAAATCCATCGGGGTTAATGACATCACCAAACTGATTTGTTCCAAGTTCGTAAATGGCATCACCGGCATATACAGTCTCATCTATTTTCGAAACCAAAACCTTTCGGTCTGTAGGCGGGTTATAAGATGCAACCAGCAAACCATGATATCGCCTCGTATTACAACCGCATATGGTGGAAGAGGCATAGCTACCCAAACCGTTTGTTACGATCCATTCTTTTGATGTCAGTTCATTAAAATTGGGTGCGGTAAAATTCATAACGGGTTATTTTGCAGGTGCATTGTGAATACAGTCAATCAGTTCGGCAACAATACCGGTCCAACCGGTCTGGTGTGAAGCACCGACTCCCCTGCCGTTATCTCCATGGAAGTACTCATAAAACAGGATCAGATCACTGAATTCAGGGTCTCTGGTATAGATTTCATGAAGTGCATTCACAGGTCTTGAACCGTCATTTTGTTTCTCAAATATAGCAATCAGGTTTTTGGAGATATCATCAGCAATTACGCCAAGATTTTTCATCTTATTATTCTCATAAGGGCACCTGACCAGACATTCATCTCCGTAGAACCGGTGCAGTTCTTTCAGAGATTTAATCAGCAGGTAATTCATCGGAGTCCAGATCGGACCCCGCCAGTTCGAGTTGCCGCCAAACAAGCAGGTCCTTGATTCGGCCGGTTCATATTTCAATTCAAACTCCTGCCCTTGTATATAAATTTTGTAAGGCTCTTCATGAACCTTGGATACGGATCGAATTCCATAAGGTGAGAAAAACTCTTCTTCACTTAACAATGGATTGAGTATGTCGGGCAATCTCTGCGGTGGTATCAGAGAAAGAAGTATGTCTCCATCATCACTGAAAGAATCGATCACCAGATGCTTATGATGTTTTTGCCTGTATTTTCTGAACCAGTTCAGGCGCCGTGTGAAATCAGGTAATTTTTCAAGGGACTCCTTTTTAACCATCAACGTGGCAAAGAGTGTGGTGAGGCCAACCAGGGACCGTACTTTTAAAGGGATATGTTCGCCTCCGGGAAGAACAAGTACATCATAAAAAAAACCATCTTCTTCATCCACACATCCACCTTCTTCAATACCAAGGCAATTGATAGCCTCCGATATATAGACGAAATGTTCTAAGAATTTGGTGGCCACATCTTCGAAGCCGAGAGGGTCATCCTGTGCGATTTCAATGGCCATTTCGAGCATATTAAGGCAATACATCGCCATCCAGCTTGTTCCGTCGGCCTGTTCAAGATGACCGCCTCCGGGAATTTCTGAACTTCTGTCGAAGACACCGATATTATCCAGTCCTAAAAATCCGCCTTCAAAAACATTATTGCCATTTATGTCTTTCCGGTTTACCCACCAGGTAAAATTGATAAGTAGTTTTTGGAATACTTTTTTCAAAAAGTCAGTATCCCGCTTGCCGGTTCTTTTTTCCTCTATTTTAAATACCTGAAGACAAGCCCAGGCGTGTACTGGTGGATTCACATCGCCAAAAGCCCATTCATAGGCAGGAATTTGCCCATTGGGTTTCATGTACCACTCCCTGAGAAATAGAATGAGTTGGTTTTTAGCAAATTCCATATCAAGCATCGCCAGCGGCACACAATGAAATGCTAAATCCCAAGCCGCATACCATGGATACTCCCACTTGTCGGGCATGGATATAATGTCACGGTTGTTCAGGGTTCTCCAGTCAGAATTTCTGCCATCCTTTCTACTTTCAGGAGGGGGGATTTGTCCCTCGTCACCATCCAACCATTTCGGAATGTCGATATGGTAATACTGCTTGGTCCACAGCATCCCCGCAAATGCCTGCCGCTGAATGTTTTTGTGGTCCTTATTTTTTCCGGTTTTAAACTGGCTGTAAAACTCATCACCCTCTTTAATACGCTCATCAAATACCTTGGTAAATGATTTCTTGAGAGGGTTTGTTTTCTGCTTTTTCTTTGAAAGTCTCAGACGAATTTCCGTGCTTCCTCCTCCCTCAATCGTGCGGTGATACAGCGGGGAAAATTTGGTTCCCGACTTCACGCCTTCAAATAGACTGAAGTCTCCGTTTACAACAGCATCATTTATACTGTCTTTGACTCTCTCAGTTGGGTTTGGCTTCTGAAACAATCGCTGAGAATTGGTTTCATTTTCACCAAAAAGAGAGCGATCAGGATTCTCAAAATAGAAATGATACCCTTCCAAATCCGGATGAGTGGCTTTAATCTCATGAAAATGATCTCCTTCATTTGAGAGACGAAGTTCAGGGCGGCTGTCCATCAGGCCAAAACTCCACAGATTGGTAAACCAAAGAGTCGGCAGCAGAGTAATTTCAGCTTTTTCTTTATACCTGTTTTTTACGGTGATTCTAATCAGAATATCATCTTCATCCGCTTTTGCATACTCAGTGAACACATCAAAATATTTTCCGTCATCAAAAATGCCGGTGTCCAGTATTTCGAACTCCAGCTCATCAATCGAGCGGTTCTGGTTGATGTGGAGCAGATCGTTGTATGGAAACCTGCTTTGAGGATACTTGTACAGGTGTTTCATATAGCTGTGTGTGGGCGTACTGTCCAGATAATAGTACAGCTCTTTTACGTCCTCCCCGTGGTTACCCTGCGGACCTGTTAACCCAAACAGCCGCTCTTTTATAATCGGATCTTTACCATTCCACATGGCTATACTGAAGTTGAGATTACAATTCTCGTCAGTAATTCCGGCGATACCGTCTTCGCCCCAGCGATAGACACGGCTTCTGGCATGATCATGCGGAAAATAATCCCACGCTTCGCCATGCTTACTGTAATCTTCTCGCACGGTTCCCCACTGGCGTTCACTCAAATAGGGTCCCCATTTTAGCCAGTTGGCTTTTCCTTCGTAATTTGCGTCAAGTCTCCTTTGTTCTACAGTTTTCATAATCGCTGGTGATTTCGGTTTAGCCATTTTCAGTGAAACCGGGATAGCAGGTCATGCCACCATCAATAAAAATGGTGGTACCATTAATGTAATCCGACTCATCAGAGGCGAGCCATACAGCTGCAGAACCGATATCCGATGGTTCTCCAATCCGATTATACGGTATAAGCCGCATAAGATTATTGAGTGCTTCCGGGGTTTCCCACGCCTCTTTGTTGATTGGGGTTTTGATAGCTCCGGGTGCAATGCTGTTTGCCCTCACTTTTATAGGTGCATACTCCTGTGCTATGGTTTGCATCAGCATCATAATTGCCCCCTTCGATGCTGCATAGTTTGCGTGTCCTGCCCAGGGGATCCTTTCATGCACGGAACTAATGTGAATGATTTTTCCGAGAGCAGCCGAAATTTCAGGCCTCATTCCTCTTTGCATAAATTCACGTATTCCCTCTTTTGCGCAGAGAAATTGTCCGGTAAGGTTCACATCAATCACCTTTTGCCACTCTTTTAAAGGCATTTCATGCAGAGGATGATCGCTTTGAATACCAGCATTCGGAATTACAATATCTACAGTTCCAAAATGATCGACAGCAGTCTTGAACATCGCTTTAACGTCATCTTCTTTGCTTACATCACATTTGTAAGGAATAGCCTGACCGCACAGTTTATCGTCACATATATCGTTGGCAACCTCTTCAGCCGCTTCAGGATTTGTGATATAATTGATAATTACATTTGCACCATCTTTCCCGATAGCTGTTGCTATAGCTTTTCCGATACCAGAATTTGCGCCGGTAATAATGGCTGTTTGTCCTGTAAGTCGTTTATTTGGTTTTTGATACATGTTGTTGATTGATTACGGTTACTTTTTCCACCACCACATGGCCATCCGGATCTTTGAGCAAAAGCCCACGTTTGTGTGAAAGCGGTGTTGATTAAAGGTTAACAATTCCGTTTGACACATTCATAAAGTCGCCCACAACTTTGTGATACAGTTCATTAATATCATTCACTACAATCGTAGCGTGTCAGTACCATAAATCAAAAACGTTGCTCGATTCCGGATAATGCCTGCCACCGGGTGGAGTGATATATCCCAAAATTGCTGCATCAAAACCTTTTTGAGCTGCCATCGCGGTAATATCGAGGCTGGCAACGTAAACCTGGTTCATATACTCTTGTTCAGTACCGAAGTTTTCAGTGGAACCTGCAGTTATGATCCCAATTACATGGGAATCGGCTTTTGATTCGGCGGGATCAGTAAACCCACAAAATCTGTCTAAGACAAAGGGACCCAGACCTTTTTCGCCGTTTAAATTCACACCGATCGGTAGAGGAAAAGGATTTAGTCCCAGTCTCTTTATATCATCAAAGAGCTCCTTGATTCTTGGTTCGTGAGGTATAGGAGGCATCGGATAGGGATTATCTTCTGTCGGTTCAGTTGGGTCCGACTGACGTTCACCATGTACGTTATACATTTCTTCTGCTTTCAGATACCAGGACTCAAAATCATCATACGTCAGAGGCCAGGCCGGGGATACTCCGCCGTGATGATTCACTTCGCCGAAATCTTCTTCCCTGAGACGCAAAAGTGCTGCACAGTACATCTTTGTATTACCCCCGACACAATAGTGAATACCCGGCTTGAACTTCTTTCCACGTTTATCCAGCCAGGATTCCTTTGCCTTGTACCGCGATCTCAGAAACAGTTCTTCCGTATCCCGGTTTTCCTTTTCTCCTGGTAGAAAATCTTCCTTTTGGATGACGAGAATTATTTTTGCGTCTTCCGCCTGCTTTCGCGCGCGAATCCTTCCTCCCGCACCAGTTCCGATAAAGATGACGTCGTAGTTAGTGGATTCGCTCAAAATTTAGGTATTGATTTTTCGATGAAAACGTTATCAGTTTTATGCATTATCATTCCATAAATTGATGACGTTTAATCGATTCATATTATCAAATAATTTGGCTATTACATATTTTGAACCATAGAGTTTTTGTAAACTTACGATTTTGAATAATAAATTTTTGATCACGAAATTATAAAGAATAGGTGTGAAGCAAGACGTTGAAACCGCAAGTGGGAGATGGTAAGGATATTATTCAGATTCTCTTCAAATGAAAGGTGCTTCTTAGCGTCAAAGCGGCCAGAGAAGGGAGGGCGGTGCCCCGAAAATATTATATTGACGATTTAAAGCGAATAAAGTAGATTGAACGAAAGTCTGTATTTTTAATAAGAGTTAGATCCAAATAAAAAGGAGGGATCACAGTATGGAAGTGAAAGAGAAGAAGATCTTGGTCCAATCGGTCAGTGCCGTGCTAATTATCGTTGTGCTGTTTAATGTGTATAGCGGCATCACTGTATCAAAAATTGGTATTCCCGGGCTGATTGATATTGAGTTTAATTCTGATAATGAATCCGGAGATGCGTTGCCCGGCGAACAAATTAACCGAAGCCAGCCGGACGATGCAGCTGAAAGCAGATCGGGGCAATCCGTTGAAGAGTCTTCTGTCCTGAATAATAGTCCGGTTCAGGACATCTCAAATGAGTTATATACGGAAGATGGTTCAGATGAGGTCTCTCAGTATGTTCCAGCAGCGCCGGCACTCATTGATCTTAATGGCATGTGGTACGGAGAAGACGGTTCTGAATATGAAATAGCCCAGTCCGGAGGCACCGTCTTTTTTACTGAGTATGGCCTTTTTGGCGCAACAGCACAAGGATCAGGCAGCTATCAAAACAACCGACTCATACTTGAGTATGAAACAGTTTTTGGGACAGCAGGAAAAGCCACTCTCAATCTTTCACAAAACGGCCAGGTGCTAAGTGGTCAGGCAAATGATATAACAGCAGGCGCAATCACACAGCTCTACATGAGACGGTACTAATCGCTTCTGTTTTTATTTTATCTCGCAAAAAAACGCCCGGCTCCGTCATCCGAAACCAGGCGTTAATTTAATTCAGTAAAAACTTGTCTGCTTACCGCCCTGACTGCTGCTCAACTTTTTGCCGATACTTCTCATAAAGCTCACGGTGAGCGTCTGTCATGTCAATTGCACGACCCTGAATGTAGGCCTGCTCAATTTGAGAACTGTATTCCACCGGATTTCCAGTTGTGATCAGCAGGGTTGCATCTTTCCCGGTTTCCAAAGATCCAATACGGTCATCAAAGCCAAGAATCTGAGCCGGAGATAGTGAAACGGCCCGGAATGCTTCATCCATCGTGAGTCCGAAGGCGACAGAAGCACCGGCTTCATTTGGCAGCCGGAATGTATAGGGTGCGCTTGATCCGCCTGCAATAGCATAGGTAACACCTGCAGCCTGAAGTTTTGCAGGCAAACTATATTGCGAGTCGTATGCTTCCCAGTCTCTGTCCGGCGCATCCAGTACGGACGTAATAATCACAGGGACATCTTTCTCAACCAGAAAGTCTGAGATATAATGTGCGTCACGTCCGCCCATGATCACAATTTGGAATCCTTCAGCCTCAGCCCAGGAAACTGCATCCTGAATCTCACGCATTTCGTCAGCTTCCACAATCACCGGCTGTTCACCGCTGATTACAGCGCCCATCGCGTCAAGTCGGGAATCGTTTTCCAGCCTTGGCGCATCGCCGTTCATAAATGCTTGTTTTGCTTTTTGATAGGCTTTTGCTTCGGCCACAAAGTCGTGGAGAGCAGTGAGCTCATCTCCATAATCGTCATCATCAGCTGACGGCCAGTTGATTATCATTCCTGTTCGGGAGTGAAGGATCATATCGGCCCATGACCATCCGTCGAGCATCATGGTGGATGATTGCCCGGATATGATGCCGCCACCGGGCGTTGTGACCGCGGTGAGAACGCCATTTGTCCGTGCCGTACCTATGTGGCGGCTCTGAGGATTAAACGCAATTTCAGGCGTCACATTAGGATTGAAATCTCCGGTCTCGTTAATGTCGACAGACATGTCTACCGCACCGATCTCATAAATACCCATCCGGGTGTAGGCGTCAACCATGCCGGGATAGATCTCTTTTCCGCTTACATCGATACGTTCGGCACCTGCGGGGATCTGAACATTTTGGCCAACGGCTGTTATGATGCCGTCTTCAAACACGATGGTTCCGTTTTCAATAATGCCGTTTGATACGGTGAAGATTGTGCCGCCCGTAAGCGCAATCGGCTGGCTCTGTGGCGCTGCGGGTGTCTGTGCCTGAACAGATAGTGCCACCAGCAGAAACGTGATAATAGTCATGATACTGCCGGCCATAACCGTTGTTAGCGAAACATCGGCTCGTTTCGGCAGATTAGCTGCAATGGTTTTTGCTTGGTTCATGGTTGTTGGATTATCGTTAATAAATTGAGTTGAACCTGATTGATCTGAGTTATTCATTAGTCAACCTCCAGCATGTACTGAATGAGCATAGACCGCTCATCTTCAATCTGTTGGCGAAGCTGAGCATCTGTTTCCAGATCGAAGTACTTGCGTCCGTCAATCCATGTCTGCTCCGCTTTCGTTTGGGTTGATAGCGGATCACCGTTCCAAATCACAAAATCGGCGTCTTTACCGGGTTCAAGCGATCCTACGTATTCATCAAGCCCAAGTATTTTAGCGGTATTGATGGTGACCAGCGCAAGTGCGTCTTCCGGTTCCATTCCCGCATATACCATCTTGCCGGCCTCCCAGTTCATTCGGGACGCAATCTGGCTGTTGTCTGAGTGGAGTGAGGTCAGTACACCCGCTTCACTGAGCAGGCGCGCGTTGTAAATGGTGCCGTCGTAAGCTTCAATTTTGAATGACGACCAGTCTGACCAGACAGCGGCTCCGGCTCCGTGTTCCGCCAGCTCGGGAGCAACCTTGTATGCTTCTACTGCGTGGTGAAATGCCTTGATGGTGAAATCGAAGGATTCAGCGAGCCTCATCAGCGCCAGGATCCCGTCCTGCCTGTAACTGTGTGACTGTACAAGAATATCCCCATTCAGAATATCAACCAGGGCATCCATGCGGAGGTCGCGGCGGGGTGGAAGTCCTTCACCGTTCTCATTCCATTCGTTCCAGCTCGCTTCATAATCGCGGGCCTGTGAAAACCTGTCGGCTATAATATGCTGCGTCCCCATACGGGTATTGGGGTATCGGTCCTGACCTACTCGTTTCGGATTCTCACCCAGCGCAAACTTCACTGTCCGCGGTGCATTTTCAAATTTCAGATCGTGAGACAAAGCGCCCCATCGAAGTTTGATAGGCTGATTTTGTCCGCCAATCGGATTTGCAGAACCGTGCATCACGTGGGTTGTGGTGAGCCCACCGGCAAGCTGGCGATACAACCAGATGTTGTTGATGTTCAGAACATCGCCAATTCGCACTTCAGGCACGATTGCATTACCTACTTCATTGACAGCGTCTGTCCCGGAGTGAATATGAGGATCAATGAGGCCGGGAGTAACATGTTTTCCTTCAGCGTCGATCACAACGGCATTGCGGGGTGCCCGAAGGTCTTGTCCCACCTCAGTAACTTTGCCATCACGGAGAAGTATGTCGCCGTTCTCAACAATTCCCTGCTCGCCCATTGTCCAGATCGTGGCGTTTCTTACCAGAATTGCCGAGGGTTGTTCGGGAATTGACTCTATTCCGTATTCCATCGCCGGACGGATATTGGCCAGTTCCAGCGTTCGATCAGGAAATGAAACCTCTTCAGGCTTTTCTGTGTCGGCTGCTGATGTTTGATCAGCTGTCCATACAACACGCTGGCCGTCTGGCATCTCCGCCCATCCGCTCAGCTCATCGCCGGAAAGTGAGGCAGTCACACGAATCGTGCCGTCCATATCGTCTCCGGAAAGGGAGAATCTGAATCGTCCGGACAGGTCATCAAAAGAGACAGATGAGAGGTCAATTTCTTCATCATTCATGGACATGCTCCCTTCGAGTTTCTCAGGCGTACCCGAAATCGTAAAGGCACCGCTCAGAGAGGTGCCTGGTGATGTTGCCATCCATTCACCGCGAACATCTGCTGCAGAGTTAGGAGCTACGCGGTAGTGATGGCCGTCTACCCAGACGTCACTGATGGTGCTTTGGTGTTCAAAGAGATCGCCGTTACTGATGATAAAATTAGCGGCTTTCCCTTCTTCAAGTGTGCCGTGGGTCTCACCAATTCCCAGCAGGTTTGCCGGATTAACAGTCAATGCGGCCAGCGCTGTTTCAGGGTCAAGCCCTGCGTGAACGCTCTTTCTGATGTTGGGAAGTACATGGCTAAGATCTTCCATTCCGTTTGTTGTTAGCGAAAACTGAATTCCTTCGTCAGCAACTCTGGCCGGGTTTTCTGGTGCCATATACCAGTGCCGGAGTTCTGCAAGATCTTCGTCCATGGCGTCTTCAGGCGTGTCGACGTCCGGCTTTTCAGGGAAATCGAGTGGAAGGATCATCGGAACGTCAAAATCTGAAATATAATCGAGGATGCGGTACTCGTGTCCGCTGCCGCGTATCCAGGGTGTAATATCAAACTCTTCCATGAACCGTATGCTTCGGAGTACTTCTTCATCACTTTCAGCAGCAAAAAGAAGCGGCTGATCTCCACGGGCTGCAGCAACGAGTGCTTCAAGTGCTGCATTAGATTCGGGACGCTGAAGTCCCTGCGGGTCATCTTCATATGTGTTATGTGCGCGCTCGTACCAGTCTGTATCATAGAGCGTCTGTCGGATAAACGCGATGCCGCCGACGGCAGATGTGGGATATCCGTATCCGAGATCCCAGCTTCTATTCAGCGATACTGCCTGTGCTACGCCGGGTCGCACTACTCGTTGTGATACATCTCCGCTTCCAAGACTTATCACCGCGGTTTCACCTTTGAATATTCCAAGGGGCGGAACGGACAGGGCCGCCGCAAACCCTTGATTACGAAGCTCTTCGCTTCCGTCATCTTCAGGCTCATATTCGCTGGTTGCCGAGAGGTGTGACCGGAGCTGGACATTCCAGGAGAGATTCCCCCGGTCGAGCTCTTCCCTGGGATTTTGCATCCCGATTTCTGTGTATGGGTCAATGAAACCCGGTGTTAATGTGTGTCCTGACATGTCCCAAACACGGGCATCGGCCGGTGGATTGACACGTCGTCCTACCGATTCTATAACGCCATCACGAATAACAAGGGTTGCATTTTCCAGCACTTCGCCGGGAGCAACTACGATGGTGGCATTCGTAAACGCATGAACTGTTGGGGAGTTATCATCCATGCCGAGTGTCGGAGCCGTTTGGGCTGATGCGCTGAGGGGCAGAAGAAGAACAGCGCTGAGCAGGATGAGGAATTTCTGAAAAAGCAGATCGATGGAAAATCGGCTGAGTCTATTTTTCATATTCAGTTTATTTTTTTAGTCAGGGATTTGAAAATAGATGTGAATCGAGGGTATAACCGCTAATAAGATTTGAACATTCGAGGTTACAGTGAATTTTTACCCGGCGCTGTACCTGTTTCGCCGGATTCAATAGTTAATGAAAATAGGATAAGATTCCCCTATGTAAAGCTAAAAGATGTAAATAGAAATCCTGGTTGTCCGGTACTTTGTATCAGGGTCAGATCAGCAGCCAGGAAAGCACGAGCAGAATTAAAATCCAGACACCGATTTTGAATCCCATCGATTGTTTTGGGAATTCGTAGCCGCATATCGGGCAGATATCTTCGTTTGCGTCTACTTCGACGGCACATCCGGGGCACTCAACTTTCTTCATCTGGTAGAAACAGGGTTCAGGATTATTTTTAATCTTAACAAAATATCCGGTTATTCGTAGGAAAGTGAAACTTAAAATAAATCAAAAAATTATGGCAGGACAAGGATCAGGTGGAAATGTAATCGCGGCACTGTGCAGTTTTTTTATCCCGGGGCTGGGACAATTGCTTCAGGGTCGGCTGTTAATAGCAATTGTAATGTTCGTGGCTGCAGGCGCTCTTTGGGTTGTGCTATTGGGATGGATTATTCACCTTTGGTCAATACTAAATGCAGCAAATTTTAAGGGCTGACTCCTGATTGCGTCAAAAGATAAGCTTTGTTAAAAAGGGCAGGGGTCCGGGTTGCCAAAATAGTCAACCTACTGTTTTGAGTCGCCGGTACCTGCCCGTATTCTTATTGAATCATTTGAAATAACGGCAGGTCTGCTTATAAAGTTATGCCGGCCAGAATGTAAAACTGTTCCGAGTTGGGATTGAAAATAACAGCACCACTCAGCGGAATGCTGAACGTATCGGTAATGTCAATTTCTTTGCTGGTTCCAATACCCAGGTTGACAAGGGCAAAGTCTCCATCAGATGAATGCCACCCATCACCGGCTCCCACGAAAAGGTCAGCCGGTCCGGCAGAGTAACCCACTTCAAAATACTTGTCTTTGCCCGCAGATCCTGCATCAGCTGCTTCATTGAAAATATAATTACCGGAAAGTGATAAGTCGCCTATAGAATATCCAAGATTAAGTTCTAAGGCATGACTATCCTCGTGCCCGTACGGTGAGCCCGGATAGTAGTAGTCCGTTAACCCAATGCTGACTCCAAAATCGAAGCTGTATGAGGCGTAAAGATCCATCTCCTGAAAGCCGAGTGATCCGTTGACCGGGTCCCCGTCAATTCCCTGAGAGCCCCATGCGCCAAGTGCAAACCCTCCGGCTGAAAATTCTACCGATGGCTGTATAGCCGGACCTGAATATGCAACACCCCTGAATACATAGGTGCTGTAAAGGTCAACCCCGGTGGATAGATCTTGTGATTTCGCAATGTCGGGCTTTAAAAATGCCATAAGTATAATGGCAAAGGCTGTGATTCCTGTGGTCTTCGTTAGTTGTGAAATTGATATGTTTGTTCTCATTGTGCTATATTAAAAATGTTTATGATGATTACGCGAGTGATTCGATTAAACAAAGGAGCACCGGATTACCAGTCTTGAGTGCTCCTTTTTTTATGAATTGATAAGATTGTTTGTCAGGTGAAATTAAGCGTACTGTCCCAGTTCAGATGTTTTGACAGGAGAGAAATCTGGGTACGCTACGTTTCCGTGTTCTGATATATCAAGTCCGTCAGACTCAACTTCAGGACTAACACGTACGCCGACGATCGCTTTGATCGCACCAAACACTGCAAGTGAGAACACAAAGGTGACGCCCAGAATGGCAGACGTACCGATCAGCTGAGTAAGGAAGCTCGCAGGAGTGAATATTCCAACGGCAAGTGTTCCCCAAACGCCGCACACGCCGTGTACAGAGATGGCACCAACAGGATCATCAATTTTAAGCTTATCGAACATAAGAATTGCAAATACAACAATAACTCCGGCCGTAGCTCCTACCATAACAGCTCCTGTAAGAGAAATCACGTCGGCACCGGCGGTTATTCCTACAAGTCCTGCAAGAATTCCGTTGAGCGCCATGGGGGCGTCCAGATTTTTCATGACAATCTGAGTTGTGATCATGGAAGCGATAGCTCCGGCACAGGCAGCAAGCGCAGTCGTTACAAATACATATGAAACACCGGTGGGATCAGCACTCAGAACAGATCCGCCATTAAAGCCAAACCATCCTATAAACAGAAGAAATACACCAACGGTAGCAAGGGGGATATTGTGAGCGGGAATAGCATGTGTTTCGCCATCTTTGTATTTCCCGGTTCGTGCCCCAAGTAAAAGTACACAGGCAAGGCCGGCAGCACCGCCTACACCATGAACGAGTGTTGATCCTGCAAAATCGTAAAAACCAAGCGTATCTAACCATCCGCCGCCCCATACCCAGCTTCCGGTCATCGGGTAGCAGAGACCTACCAGCAGAACACCGAAAATCATAAATGAGGAGAGCTTAATTCGTCCTGTTACACAACCAGAAACAATAGTGGCAGCGGTTGCGGCAAACATCGCCTGGAAAATAAAGTCTGACCATATGGTCATATCCATGCCATAGGCGGTCGTAAGCATTCCTACAGGGTTGGCCTCATCAAAACCAACGCCAAATCCACCAAATCCCAGGATTCCATTGAAATCTCCGGGGTACATTATCTGAAAGCCGACTAGTGCGTAAAGCAAAACACCCGCGCACAGGATGAACACATTCTTATAAATAACATTTACTGAGTTTTTAGACTGTGTGAGTCCGCTTTCAAGAGACGCGAATCCAAGGTGCATAAGCAGTACAAGAAAGGAAGCTACAAGTATCCATAGGTTATCGATCATAAACTTAACGTAACCTGGCGAGGCCTGGAACTCTTCCATTGTTGTAAACTCTTGCATGTCGGCCGCAGCTGTTGTAGCTACAACTTCAGTGTCTGCAACGGTTACTGTTTGAACAGGATCCGGGATGGGTTCTGGCTGATCGCCGGTCGCTACGTAAGCAATACCTGCGAAAAGTATTAAAAGTAATAGGGCTGATTTGATGTATTTGTTCATGGTGTGATAGATTTATTGTGGTTGACTTGCTTAAAGTTCAATGGTGGACAGCGAATTGTCAAAGATTTTTAAGGCAAAATTTAAAAAAAACATAAAATAATTATACAAATTGGAAAAGCGCTTTTATCTTGTATTGTCCTGTGGTGCATGTGCTTAAATTAGATTCTGTATGAAAAAATAAATGCCCGGTGTCAGTTATTTTGAGAGCGAAAGCGACCAATTTGAGAATCCGGACTTAATAATTTGAGTGGGAGATAGGGCTAAGATGTTGTTTTTTAAGGGTATTTATGAAACAAGTGAATAGAATGAGGACTATCTGCAGATGTTGGAGAGTCTATTTGCTGATTGAAACGGTGATCGTCCGGGATATTTATGATGGAATAGTTGTTTGACAAATTATCTTGCCTGATGTAAGAGCATCCGTTTGATTACTTATTCGTCTCACCTTTTCAGAAGGTTTTTTAAATCCGTAAATTATTATGTGCTGTTTAATGAGTATTACCAAATGACATTGTTCAAATAAAACAATCGGAACAGATGAGTGCATCACTTGAGGTGGGACGTTATGCGGGTATTAAAGTTCAGATACACTGGACCTTTTGGCTGCTATTTGTGTTCGTGGGCGTAATGGTCCTTTCAAATGACGGAAGCTATACGGATGTTGGATGGCACTTTTTTTTCGTCATTGTTCTTTTCTTCTGTGTCATCCTCCATGAGTTTGGCCATGCACTCACAGCCAGGCGGTTTGGTATTGGCACGCGAAGTATCACATTGCTGCCGATTGGCGGGCTGGCAAGTCTGAAAGAGATGCCTGATAATCCAAAGCAGGAGTTCCTCATTGCTATTGCGGGGCCACTGGTCAACGTTGTGATTGCTCTTCTGCTCTATCCGTTTGTGTCGTTAGAGTCATATATCGGTCAGAATCCTGAAGTATTGCAGGAACAGCTCTCATCAATTAATAGCGGTAACTTCCTGTTCTACCTGTTTTTTATCAATATTGCCCTGGTTCTGTTTAATATGCTGCCCGCTTTCCCTATGGATGGCGGACGGGTATTCCGGGCGTTGCTCTCAATGAAAGTAGGGCGTGTGCGCGCAACAAGTATTGCATCATCCTTGGGTAAGTTTCTGGCGTTTCTGTTTTTTATCTACGGACTTTTCTATAGCGTGGTACTGGCCGTCATAGCTGTATTTATTTATTTCGGCGCACATTCAGAAAATATAACCGTGCAGCAGCTCGGCCTGCTTGAAGGGAATACGGTCCGGGATGCAATGATTACGGAGTTTTCGGTACTCAAACCAGACGCGCCGCTCTCTTATGCGGTGGATAGAATACTTGCTACCACGGAGCAAAATTTCATCGTGGCTTCCGGCAGTGACATTGAAGGAATATTGTACATGGAAGACCTTGCCCGCGTGCTTAAAGAAAAGGATAATGAGAAGCAGATCAGCGGGGTAATGGACCGCTCCTTTCAAACTCTTGAGGCAGATCAACCTCTGGCCATCGGATACCGAAGCATTCAGCAGAGCGGGAAAAACTTCTTTCCGGTACTGGAAAACGGCAGCCTCGTTGGCGTTGTAGATATGAATAATATTAGTGAATTCCTGAACCTCAGAGCTCGATATGATTACTGACCGTAAGGCTGAGGCACTTTCTCAACGACCGGGTTTTCCATCAGGCCGGGGAAACCATTGATCTCAGTTCAGGATATTTCAAAAACCTATGATCAACCTGTATTAAAGGATGTCAGCCTTGATGTTCCCGGTGGAACAACAGTATCCCTGATTGGCCCCAGTGGCTGCGGCAAATCTACACTGCTCCGGATTGTCATGGGCCTGATTGAGGCTGATTCCGGCCAAGTTCTGATTAACGGTCAGGCACTGACACCGCAAAATATGCTGGACCTTCGCCGCCAGATGGGATACGTGATACAGTCAGGCGGACTTTTTCCGCACCTGACCGCCCGCGAGAATCTAACGCTTGTAACCGGCTACCTTGGATGGGATAGAGAGAAAGAGACAGAACGAATTGAGGAGCTCTGTGAGCTTACCAACATGTCAGCAACCAACCTGGACCGAAAGCCGGATGGTTTATCGGGGGGACAGGCACAGCGAATTAGTCTGATGCGGGCGCTGATGCTCGACCCGGATATCATATTGCTGGATGAGCCCCTGGGATCCATCGACCCGCTTGTTCGGTACGAGCTGCAGCGCGACCTGAAATCCATCTTCAAAAAACTGCAGAAAACAGTATTGCTGGTGACGCACGATTTAGGAGAAGCCGCTTACCTTGGCGATCGAATCTCCCTGATGAGGGCAGGAGACATCATCCAGCAGGGAACTATTCAAGACATCGTAAGCAATCCTGCCGATGCCTTTGTGCAGAAATTTGTGACTGCACAGCGAAGCCCATTGGAGGATCTTTAAGATGAAGGTTGTTTTGAAGCGTTTGATTATTCCATTCATTATCATCCTCATTTCAGCAGGAATCAGCGAAGCCCGTCAGCAGGAACCGGTTAGGGCTGGAACAAAAGTGTTTACAGAATCGGTGCTGCTGGGTGAGTTGGTGACTCAGTCTATTGAGGCTGACGGCTGCGACGCAGAACTGATCAAACAGCTGGGCGGCACGCAGATCTTATGGAGTGCCCTCCTGGATGGCGAAATTGATGTCTATCCGGAATATACCGGTACCATAATTGAAGAGATTCTGGCTGATACGGATATCAGGTCAATTGCTGAACTCGACAGCGTACTGGCAACGTATGAAATAGAGATGACCCGCCCGCTTGGTTTCAATAACACCTACGCGATTGGTATGAAAGAGGAGGTCGCCGGTGATCTTGGCATCCGCACCATTTCAGATCTGCGCGCCCATCCGGAACTTAGCTATGGATTTAGTAACGAATTTATGGATCGCTCCGATGGCTGGCCGGGTCTTCGGCAGGCAGCCGGGTTGTTGCCTGAAAGCGTGCGCGGGCTGGATCACGATCTGGCGTATCGCGGGTTGCAGGCCGAAAATATCCAGGTAATTGATCTCTATTCGACAGATCCGGAAATTCAGTATTACGACCTCAGGGTGCTGGAAGACGACTTGAACTACTTTCCAGAATATGAGGCCGTGTATTTGTACCGAAGTGAGCTGGAGACATCGATAGTTGAATCGATCCGGCGGTTTGAAGGTGCGATTTCGCGGGATGCGATGGTAAGCATGAATGCAGCGGTGAAAATTGACCGTGAAGGAGATTCGGCCGTTGCATCGCGATTTCTTTCGGAGAGATTTGGCATTGAATCTGACGTTTATGAAGAGGAAATGTGGGACAGGCTTTGGCGGAATACGATTGATCACCTTTATCTGGTAGGAATTTCTCTGGGTCTGGCCATTTTGTTCGCAATTCCGCTTGGCGTTATTGCCGTCAAGGTGAAAGCAATTGAGACGCCGCTGCTGGGAGCGGTTGGAATCCTGCAAACCGTTCCCTCGCTGGCGATTCTTGTGTTTATGATTCCGCTGTTCGGAATCGGCGCGTTTCCCGCAATTGCCGCGTTGTTTCTCTACAGTCTGCTGCCGATCGTTCGAAACACGCATTCCGGTATCAAATCGATTGCCGGCCCGCTGATGGAGTCAGCCCGCGCCCTGGGCCTCCCAAATTCATTTATTTTGCGGCGGATCGAGCTGCCGCTTGCGGTGCCATCCATCCTTGCCGGGATTAAAACCTCGGCAGTCATTAATGTGGGGACCGCCACGCTGGGCGCTCTGATTGGAGCCGGCGGTTACGGCCAGCCTATCTTAACCGGTATTCGTCTCGATAGCGTCCCGCTGATTCTTGAGGGGGCCATCCCTGCCGCTGTGCTGGCTCTGTTAGTACAGGGTCTCTTTGATTTGATCGAGAAGTGGATCAGAGGATAATGGGTGTTTCAGAATCGTCGGATTTTGTCTGTGGTTTTCAATCCCCTCTGAGAGACTGTGAAATATTCTCTCAATGATAGGAACTCTTTACTTTATAAGGTGCAAAATCTTATTGAGAAGCCTCCCTTCATATGAAGATCTGATAGGTCACGAAAGTAACACTTTGGAATAGGTTGAGCACCTGATGCAAAATTTGTCATTCAGTTTCCCCTCTTTGCGAACGCAGAGAGTAGAGAGGGGACTAAGGAGTGAGTCCGAAAGTGGTAGCGTTGAGTTTAACAAGGGGTGTGCTTCGTGACCTTGATTGAGAATCGCAGCCGTTCCGGGTTTCTTGCACTCGCGAACACACCCCTTATTTTTGAAAGGCTCGCGTTGCGATCTTTCTCTAATCCGTCCCCTCTCGGAGAGGGGATTTGGAAGCCCATTAAATTTATTTGTTTGCAATCTGTCACTGATAGGTCACGAAAGTAACACTTTGGAATAGGTTGAGCACCTGATGCAAAATTTGTCATTCAGTTTCCCCTCTTTGCGAACGCAGAGAGTAGAGAGGGGACTAAGGAGTGAGTCCGAAAGTGGTA
>Ga0306867_1000176_pt1 | contig 41155 bp, 39 predicted proteins | sample AntRauTorckE6831_FD_190432 | JGI IMG/M metagenome (GOLD analysis project Ga0306867, IMG submission 190432) | Saline lake microbial communities from Rauer Islands, Antarctica - Metagenome Torckler E6 #831 (v2) (version 2) | ecosystem: Environmental > Aquatic > Non-marine Saline and Alkaline >...
TGTTTTATTCAATAATGATACCCTGTATGTGGCAGGCCGCTTTAAAACTGAAGGCATACATTACGGAATGGTCAACTCCTATACCCTTCAGGGAGATAGCTTGGGTCATTTCTGGTTTGAAACCCCGTATTCGGAGATTGATGATATGATCCATAATCTGGATTCCACCGGCTTGTTGCTGGTGGGTGAAAGGTTTGAACAAAGTGGTGGTTACCCTATGTATGCCGAACTATCCTACGATTTCGAGAATATTTTAATAGATGATATTGTAGCAACCTATGGCAGGGAAATATTAAGCCTTAAGCAGGAAACGGATTCCACTTATATTATGGGCGGCCGCCTGTCCGAGACGGGGTTCCCGGGGGGCGTAAATGGTTATACCCAGCATTGTCTGAAACGGATGGATGAAGATTTCAACACCTTCTTGATGACCACACAAGGTGATTTTGGCGAGAATGAAGACCCGGCATGGAACAACAGCATCGACTTTCGAACCAAAGACACCATATTTTTTGCAGCTACACATAACGGGTCGTTCACATACCCACCTTCAAATCCCAGCCAGTTATGGGTGGGATATGCCGACAACCAACTTATGGCGCAAGGGATTGTAAAACTGGGGGATGAAAATGATTATTTTAATACCCGGGATATAATTGCCACCTCCGATGGCGGATGTGTCGTGGTGGGTGATCACTGGGATTTATCAGTCGAACCGGCAAAGTTGGACTTAATGATCGTCAAGATTGATCCGGAACACTTTGGCCCAACACCGGTATCAGATCTTTCTGCAACATCGGTCAATGTGAAAATCATTCCTAACCCGGTAAAAAATAAGGTAAAGGTGGTTTTGACGGAAATCCCGAAAACCGCTGTGATTTCCGTGTATGATATCCATGGACAGAAAATGGACTCCCGTCGCTGCACTGAATCTGAAATCGTTATTCCCTGCAAACACTGGAATAACGGAATCTATTTCTACTCGGTAAATAACCGGGGAGAAAGAATCGCTACAGGGAAGATTGTGAAAGAATGAGTTCAGTTTAAAAAGTTTGTATGTTCCTGAGTTTGTAGGTTTGTAAGATGAAAAGTATTTAAGTGTTCAGGTGCGTAAGTGTTTATGTTGGCAGAAGGCAAAGGACACATCTGGAGTAATGTCAATAACCCAAAATCACTCCTGACCTTCTACCAGGATAAAGTGGGAATCGGTGAAATTACCGGCATGCCCGGAGAATACCGCTTGTATGTGGAAGGGGGTATTATGACCGAAAAAGTGCGGGTAAAACTACAAGGAGAGTGGGCCGACTATGTGTTTGATGAGGATTATGACCTGATGTCACTGTCAGAAGTAGAGTCTTTTATAAAAGAAAACAAACATTTACCGGATGTGCCTTCAGCAGAAGAAGTGAAAAAAGAAGGCATAGACGTAGCCGAAATGAATGCAACTCTCCTGAAAAAGGTTGAAGAGCTGACACTACACATTATTGAGCTGGAAAAGAAAGTGAATCAACTGCAAAAAGATGAAGAATTATGAGAGTCCTTTTTAGTATTTTATGGCTACTGCCATTTTTGTGCAACGGACAGTTCAACGTCGTGGCTGAACAAAAGATAGAATTTGATTATGACAGGGCGGTATTTATAAATGATACTGCAAGAGTTTATATCAAAAGTATTGAAAGAAATGAAATTGAATATGACAAAGCTAAATATGGTGGTATTGTTAGTAAAACACAACAGGAGATAATTAATCCCTCCTGGTTGGACAAAATAGAACTTCCTGAGGGTGAGTATTTTTTTAATATACATAAACGTTTTTTATACACATTAAAATATGACTATAAAGAAGGGTATTATGATATATTGGTATATGATTTAACTAATATAAGCTTTAGTGACCCACTATTTAGCAAAAGATATAAAGTCCATTGGCAACCGCAATTGGCTGGAGATGGGTTTATATTATTGACTGATAATGTTTATGCTGAAGGGAAATCTATAGAAATATTAGACCCGACTCTAAATCAAGTCTACTATTCTAAGGAGCAATATTTTTATCGAAATATACAGTTTTCAAATTATGATAATTATATCGATTTTATTATTCAACATCAAAAGAATCGCAAATCATCTTTTGAATTCAGGAGGTACGATAAAGCAACTGAAAAAATACTTGTCAATAAAAAAATTGATCTTGAAATATCAAGTATCAGGAAGATCAAGTCCAGCGGTGAGAAGCTTCTCATACTTGGACAAGGAAAGCTTCAATGTATCAATGATGAGGGAAATAGTATTTGGATAAATAATGATTTTATTCTTCCAGGCCAGGAATTTGGGTTTACAAAAGATAAGTTGTATGCCGTGAATTTTGATTATTTGGCATTTCTTTCTTTATCAAATGGCAATATCTTAAATAAAACTTCCATCACAGATTTTTATGACTTAAAAGTGCCCTCTGTTTTAAAAGAACAAAAGTATTTAAGCCGTGTGTTGTATATTGATTCATTTCAAAACGGTGATGTTTATGTAATGGTTGGTCATGCCAAAAAAAGTCCGCATATAAATAAGTATTCAAAGTTCAATACGCAGTTTTTTATTCTAAATAATAGAGGCGAAGTGAAATACTCGAGTGAGATATTTGAAAAAGTTGAAACCTGTTATTATTCTATACATAAAAGTTTTGTGAGGGTCTTAATTGATAAAAGAAATATTCTTTATGAAAACTAATATATTAATTTTGATTTTCCTAATCCCATTAAATATTTTTTGTCAGGTTTCTTGGCCGATAAGTCCATTTAATACACAGCATACTTTAACTGGTAAAGTTGGTGAGTATAGGAATACAAACCGATTCCATAAAGGAATAGATATAATAGGAAATTCATCTGTTGTTTATGCGACTGAGAATGGGATTGTTGAGGAAATAACAAATGTAGGAACTTCAACTGAACAAGTGAGGGTTGGTGATTTATGGTATACACATGTGGTCAGTGATGTTTCTATTAATGATAATGTTGTTGCGGGTGAAACTTTAATAGGTACGATGTACTCAGAAAATGATTTTCCTATTCATATTCACCTTGAAGATAATACTAGAAATTTACTTCATAATAATTTAAGCCCTTATGTTGATTTAACAGCCCCAACAATAGAAGCAATATCATTTAGAAGAAATGGACATTCTCTAAATAATGCAACAGAAGTATATACGGAAGTTAGTTCTTACCAACAGAATAATTATACGATTATTTATAATAAATTAGATATTGTTGTAAATGCAAGTGATCCTGAAGGAAATTATATACATGCTCCTGAAAACGATCAGTTATCTTTTACTGTGCATAATGCTAATACATGGGAATTTCAAGCTTTTACACTTAATGGTTCTTTAGTATATCAAAGTGCTGGTACAATACAAGGAAACGAAGTAAACGTTTGGGATGGAGCAGGTGTGGCAAGTGGTTTTTATGATTGTATAATAAAATTTAGAAATAGCTGTGGTGAACTCCTAACTAATTCTTACTTGGTATATAATGCTGTAACGGAAAGCAACAAATTAACAGTACAAAAGCCATTGGGTAATAAGAAAGAGAACACCTCATTGAAGCCTTTTATTCATATCTTTCCAAATCCAAATAATGCATTATTTACACTTTCTGTAAGCAATAATACATTACCTTTTAAGGTTAGATGTATTAATTCGCTGGGAAAGTTGGTTTATGAAAAGCATAATATATTAACAGACAGCCACAGAATAGATTTGGGTACAGCCCCTGCAGGTGTTTATCTGCTAAAAGTAATATTCAAAAACAAAGAGTTCTGCAAAAAACTGATAATAAAATAACTATGAAAGCACTTAAGCTCTTATTTGTAATAAGCATTTTAGTTTTAACCTCAAACTGCGAAAAGATATTCCAAAACGATAGAGATATTATTTGGGTCTATAAAACGAAGAATGATTATACTGATAAAGTTTCTGTTCAACTCTCTGAAGACAAGTCTGAAATCAAATCACTTCCGGCTCCGTCAGATGTTGACACTACGGGGAGCAGGCCTCTTCATTTAGTTGAAGGCTATTATCTGAATGGCTCATCCGGCCCAAATACCGGCTACCTCTCCTTAACAAAAAAAGAATACAGCAAATATGAAGTTGCACCGAGCCGGGATAGTATGTACAGTTTGTTGATTGATAAAGATCCTTTTATAAGGTTTTATTCCAGAGATGATGATAATGGTTTTCGCGATGTAAATGTTTCTCCATACGGGATTGATACCGCGAAAATCAATGACTTAATCCGCAGAGGAACATTAAGCAATCATTTTACAAGGCTTAAATAAAACTACGTTTATGAATAGCTAAGGATAGATGGCCACTTAGGCATTGCTGTTTAAAAGAATGGTATTGAGCTATTTGTTAGTTTTATCTTATTATTCCTATCGCACATCTTTGCAAAAGCTAATTGAGAAGTTTCCAAAATCATTTTGCCGCATTAGCGCAAAATAAAAACCAACCTTCAGTAAAAAGGAATCACGCTTACAATTCAATAAAAAGATACGCCAATAAAAAACCCCGGCTGCACCAGAACCGGGGTTGATTTTTTATGAATTAAAGTGGTTATTTCACCGCTTCCACCACTGCTTTAAACGCTTCGGGGTGGTTCATCGCGAAATCGGCCAGCACTTTCCGGTTGAGTTGGATGTCGCTTTTCGCAAGCTTGCCCATAAACTGAGAGTATGACATATCATACTGGCGTGTGCCGGCATTGATGCGGCTAATCCACAGCTTACGGAATTCGCGCTTTTTATTTCTGCGGTCTCTGTAGGCATACTGTTGTCCCTTTTCGTATGCATTTTTGGCCACGGTCCAGACGTTTTTACGCCGGCCAAACTGGCCTTTAACCTCTTTGAGGATCTTTTTTTTGCGAGCCTTTGTGGCTACATTGTTTACTGATTTTGGCATAATTGATACATTTTTGCTGCACGCGTTCCGGTATTTAGCGGAATCTTACGGCATACAGCAGGTTAAACTTATTTACTTCGCGATCAGATGGCGTACATTTTTCGCATCGCTGTTGTGCATCATACTCACTTTACCCAAACGCTTTTTACGTTTCTTGGATTTTTTGGTAAGGATGTGGCTTTTAAACGCATGCTTCCGCTTGATCTTACCGGTAGCGGTAAAACTAAACCGCTTTTTAGCACCGGATTTGGTCTTCATTTTAGGCATTCTCTCTGTCCTTTAAGTGATTAAACTATATTGCAATTTACTATTTTGTCTTCTTGGGCGCCAATATCATAATCATACGCTTGCCTTCCATTTTGGGCAGGCGCTCTACTTTCGCATAAGCCTCTAATTCATCGGCAAATTTCAGCAGCTGATATTTTCCTTTATCTTTAAAGATGATAGACCTTCCTTTAAAGAAAACATCCACTTTCACCTTATCGCTGTTTTCAAGGAACTTTTGCGCATGATTAAGCTTAAAATTGAAGTCATGGTCATCGATGTTAGGGGTCAGCCGTATCTCCTTCAGCGATACTTTCGCGGCTTTCGCCTTCATCTCCTTCTGCTTCTTCTTTTGCTCATATAAGAACTTGTTGTAGTCGATAACTTTACATACCGGCGGCTTGGCTGTTGGCGAAATTTCTACCAGGTCCAGCTCCATTTCATCGGCCAGGGCCAAAGCATCCTTGATGTCGTAAATATCATTCTCCACATTTTCACCTACCACGCGCACCATAGGTGATTTTATCTGTCCGTTGATGCGGTGAAGATTTTGTTTTCCTTTGAAACGTTTGTTTCTGTTGTTTCTAATTGCTCCTATAACTCAAAATTTTTAAGGTTCAACATTTATTTTATTGGAAACACCAGCGATGCTCCCTGTATATGAAAATAAAGTACAGTTACGTATCTATTGCAACGTATCCTGTACCTCTTTGTTTATCATTTCACTAAATGCTTCCAGCTCCATCGTCCCCTGGTCACCTTCGCCATGTTTCCTTACCGACACTGTGCCGTTCTGCTCCTCCTGCTCTCCAACTATCAGCATATAAGGAATATGCTTGATTTCGGCATCACGAATCTTCCTTCCGGTTTTCTCCGGTCGCTGGTCAATTTCGGCACGAATATCGTAATTATTCAACAAAGATAAAACTTTTTCAGCATAATTCTGATATTTTTCACTGATAGGCAATACGATAACCTGATCGGGGGTGAGCCATAGCGGGAACTTACCGGCGCAGTGCTCAATTAAAACAGCTACAAAGCGCTCCATAGAGCCGAAGGGTGCGCGGTGTATCATCACGGGGCGGTGCTTTTGGTTGTCGCTGCCCACATATTCGAGCTCAAAACGGTCGGGCAGGTTATAATCCACCTGTATCGTTCCCAGCTGCCAGGAGCGTCCTAAAGCATCTTTTACCATAAAGTCCATCTTGGGGCCATAAAATGCTGCCTCGCCATATTCCACCACATAATTCAGCTGCTGCTCTTTAGCCACTTCCATAATGGCCTTTTCAGCTTTGTTCCAGTTTTCGTCGGTGCCGATATATTTTTCCGGAGTCTTTGGGTCCCGCAAGGATATCTGCGTCACAAAGTCTTTGAAGTCCAGCGCCGTAAAAATCTTCATCACAATATCCATCACCGCCTTAAACTCCTCTTTTACCTGGTCGGGGGTACAAAAGATGTGGGCATCGTCTTGCGTAAAGCCTCTCACACGCGTAAGGCCGTGTAGCTCGCCGCTCTGCTCATAGCGATATACGGTGCCGAATTCAGCATACCGGATGGGCAGGTCTCTGTAGGAGTGTGGCCTGGCATTAAAAATCTCGCAGTGATGCGGGCAGTTCATCGGTTTAAGAAAATACTCCTCGTTCTCTTCCGGGGTTTTGATGGTTTGGAAAGAATCCTGTCCATATTTCTGAAAGTGGCCCGATGTTTTATAGAGGTTCACATTGCCGATATGTGGCGAAATTACCGGCAAATACCCTGCTTCTTTCTGTACTTTTTTGAGGTACTGCTCCAGGCGTTCACGAAGCTGTGCTCCTTTAGGCAGCCACAGCGGCAGGCCGGCTCCCACTTTCTGCGAAAAGGTAAAAATCTCCAGCTCTTTTCCCAGCTTGCGATGATCGCGCTTTTTAGCTTCTTCGAGCATCTCCAGGTACTCATTAAGCTCTTTCTTTTTCGGAAAAGTAATGCCGTATATCCTGGTAAGCTGCTTTCTCTTTTCATCACCACGCCAGTAGGCCCCTGCTATGCTGGTCAGTTTTACTGCTTTGATGAAGCCGGTATGGGGGATGTGCGGGCCGCGGCACAAATCAGTGAACTGTCCTGACTTGTAAAAAGAGATCGTACCATCTTCCAGGTCTTTGATCAGTTCAACTTTATATTCATCGCCTTTTTCATCATAATACTTTAAAGCCTCATCTTTGGGCACTTCCCTGCGCTCAAACTGCTGTTTCTGTTTGGCCAGCTCTTTCATTTTATCTTCTATCTTCTTCAGGTCAGCATCGGTAAACTCATAACTGTTGAAGTCGATATCGTAATAGAACCCATTTTCAATATCCGGCCCGATGCCAAATTTCACGCCGGGGTAAAGAATCTCCACGGCCTCTGCCATCAGGTGGGCCGAAGAGTGCCACATCGCTGCCTTGCCCTTCCGGTCGTTCCAGGTCAGCAGGCGCACTTTGGCATCATGATGAATAGGGCGCATGGCATCCTGCACTTCTCCGTCTACCTCGGCAGCAAGTACATTTCGGGCTAACCCTTCGCTGATATCGTTAGCCACATCCAGCGCAGTGACCCCTTCTTCGTAACTCTTTTCAGAGTTGTCAGGTAATGTAATCTTTATCATAATTATCTCTTTCAAAACAGGGCGCTAAATTAATGAAATTAGCGACAATGTTGTAACTAACATTTTTTGAAACACCCTCATCAGGTTTTTTATGGTATTTTATCAAAATATTGCAACAATATTCCGCATCCTTTTGTTTTTTTACGTAAATTTATTAGATCTTTGAAGAAATTTTGTATTTGTATATAAAAGTAAAAACAAACGCATATGTCTACATTAACAACAAATTATCTTGGTCTTAAACTGCAATCCCCAATTGTTGCGGGGGCTTGTAATCTTACAGCAAACGTGGAATCCGTAAAAAAAATGGAGAATGCCGGTGTAGGGGCCATCGTTTTCAAGTCCCTTTTCGAGGAACAAATCCAATTAGAGTCGTTCGAACACGACGAGTCGCTTTCGCAGGATGATGAGCGCCATGCGGAGATGGTCGACCTTTTCCCCAATATAAAACATGCCGGCCCTGAAGATCACCTGAGCCAATTCAGGGAAATTAAAAGAGCTGTTTCTGTTCCTGTTATAGCCAGTCTTAACTGTGTAAACAAGGAAACATGGACGGAATATGCCGCCAAACTGGAAGAGGCTGGCGCTGACGCCCTGGAGATGAACTTTTATTATACCCCCACCGAATTTAAAAAGGCAGGAAAAGAGGTAGAGGATGAACAGGTAGCTATTTTAAAAGAGGTTGTGAAAACCATAAAAATTCCGGTGAGTGTGAAACTCAGCAACTACTACTCCAACCCGCTAAATATGATAAAAAAGCTTGAAGATGCCGGCGCCAAGGGCGTTATCCTGTTCAATAAGCTGTTCCAAAGTGATATCAATATAGATAAGGAAGAACTTACACACCCTTATTTCCTTTCGCCGGAAGGAGAATATAAGGACACTATGCGCTTTGTAGGTATTCTGCATGGCAATGTAAAAACTAACCTTATAGCCAACACCTCTGTTTACCATGGCCGTGAAGCTATTAAAATGTTGCTGGCCGGCGCTGATGCAATCCAGGTGGTGAGTGCCTTGTATAAGTTCCAGGTAGAGCATATCCGCACGCTCAACAATAAAATAGAGAGTTGGATGTCGCAGAAGCGTTATAAAACTATCGATGACTTTAAAGGCAAGCTCTCTCGCAAGAACATTGCTGACCCTTACGCTTTCAGGCGTTCGCAGTACGTGGATATCCTCATCAACTCAAAGCAGATTTTTGATAAGGAATTTTTACCCTAGTATCCGCCTCTATGGCAAAGACACCAAAGCGGTTCCGGGTTGCTTCCCGTAGCCGCTTTTTTTTGTCTGTACCCGAACATTATCAGACACTTGCGTTTATAGACAAATACTAACCTAAGTTGAGCGGTTTGAACAAAGTGAAAAAGCGCTTTACTTATCCGCCAGGCGGACGATTTAGAAATTGTTGTATTTCACCGAATGGGTAGCCTGTCCCGCAGAATTGCGGGAAGGTGAAATGCTTACAATTTCTTTATCGTGAGCGAGAATCGCTCAATTTGGGACTAAATAAAACGTCGAAATTGTGCTACTCATGATGCGTTCCATGTTTTTTTGTACTTTCATGCCCGTAAAACAGATCATTCCTTCGATAAACCATGGCAGAGAGGAAGCTTGTTTAAAAAACAGAAACCGACAACCTTCTGCAAATTTTAGAGATGAAACAGACTATGTATGCAATAAACAGAGATAATAACAGAATTTTTGCCACGTGAAAAAGAGTGTTAAAATATGGATAATAGTTTTGGTGATACTGCTTGGTGTTGCCGACCTGATGGCTCTGCACAATATTTATGCTACCGATATCATCCTCTATAAAGAATATATTATCCTTGTTCTCAGCTTATTCATTTACATCTATCTGGCATACCGCCTTTTTTCCAGACGGTGAACCAGCTTTTCAAATTGCAAACCCGAAGAATCTTAAAAAAGCTAATGCATTTTCCTCCACTTTTGTTTAGATAAAAATACTGGCCTGTTCAAAAAAAGTCTTTCTCGGCAGCCATTGCCTTAAACACCACGCAAACAACAAATTATACCAGTTGAAAATCAAATTGCGCTTAAAGTCTACCGAAAGCTTTCGGTATTGGTTTTTGCAATGGTTAATACGGTTTAAAATTTCCGCACGCCCACGATAAAATGCGGGGAAGGCTTTGATCTTGAACATGATGAATCAAACACGCTTAGTTTAATGACAAATACTAATTACCGGGATAACATTTTTTAGAAACAACATCGCTTAATAGATGTTAAAGCTCTTGATATTGTCTGTAATGCTTGTTAACATTGCACTATGTAAACTAAAAGACGCTAAAAGGAGGATTATGCACCTCATAGAACCATATTACAACTGGCGACATTATTATATCGCATCAGAGGATGAACAATCTCCCTTCTATGGACGAGTGAACAGTGAGTTTGAGTTCGAATATGCTGTTTACGACCACCTAATTCATCCCCAGTGGGATGCGTTTGGGTCGCATACCTTGTATATGAAGTTGTTATATACAGATTATGAGAGAGGCTTTGCCATCCTGGAATTCATTGGCGAGTGGAATGATTGCCTGCACAATGACATCATGTTTTTAAAAAGGAACGTAGTAGAGCCCCTTAATGAAAACGGCATTAATAAGTTTATCCTGATTGGCGAAAACGTCCTGAACTTCCATCATGCTGAAGATGATTACTACCAGGAGTGGTTTGACGAGGTGGAAGAGGGGTGGATAGCGGGCATCAACTTCCATGAGCATGTAATAAAAGAGTTTTCGGCAGCCAATATCGATTTTTATATTTCTTTCGGAGGCCCTTTTGATGAGGTGCCATGGCGCGTGCTGTCGCCGGTACAATTATATCAAAAAATCAATCAATTAATGATGCACCGCTTAAATGCATAATACTATGAAAAAGCATATGAATATCCGCATCAGCGGCAAAGTACAAAATGTAGGATTCCGTTATTCGGCGCAGCAAGCTGCTGAAGAGCATCAGGTTACAGGATATGTGCATAACGAGCCTGACGGCAGCGTTTACATTGAAGCGGAAGGCGAAGAAGATGCGTTGGAAAGGTTTGTGTCATGGTGCCACCAGGGCCCTTCCTGGGCGAGGGTAGCCCACGTAGACACCTCAGAATCGGGGGTGGTCCACTTCCGGGATTTTGCTATCCGGTGAGGTGCTGAAGCTTTTTCAGCACCACTTTATCGATGGGGAGCGTGAGGTCTTCGCAAGCAAGCATATCAATCTTTTCCCATCTGAACACCTGGGCTCCTTCCTGCTTTTTTTCAAAATCGAAAGGCTGTGAAGTCAACACCACATCAGGAATCCCTTCTAAAGTACAGGTATAGTAGATATTAAGCAGCTGCTGCGGAGGCTCTGTAAAACGCGCTATCTGGAAAAAATCGGTCGTATAAAAGTGGGATACATTACTTATCTCCACCCCCATCTCCTCTCTCATTTCCCTTCGCAGGCAATCTACAGTTCCTTCGCCGGGTTTAAGGCCTCCTCCCGGGAATTTGGTCATAGGTATTCCGAAACGTATCTCATCGGTAAGAAGCACTTTTCCCTGCCTGATGACAAGGCCATATACCCTTATATTGAACATCTTTGGTTTCATTAGGAGGGTTTTTTAGCTCTTAACATCTCGCGTTTCCCGGCGGCACCGGCAATTTTCTCCACAGAAAAGCCTGACTCTTCCATGTTGCGCTTCACCTGGCCCTGCGACGAGTAGGTAGTGAGTATCCCGCCGGCTTTCATGGCCAGGAAGCATTTTCTGAAGTTCTGCAGGCTCCACACCTCAGGCTGCTTTCCCGGGGCAAAGGCATCAAAATACACCACATCGAAGACCTCCTCCTGTAGTGTCGCCTCTTCCAGCGTTGTTATGAGTTTATGCAACAAAAACACATCAGAATAATAATAGGGGAAATTCCACTCCCGCCGGTGCATCTGTAACAGGTAATCCCCGGCATCCGGGAAATCCATAATCTCACCGAAATTCAGACGCTCATAAATCTCCGGATCTAACGGATACGGCTCCAGCGCCACATAGCGTGTTTTCTTCTTTTGCCTGATGGCCTCGCCCAAAGTAAGCAAAGCGTTAAGTCCGGTACCAAATCCCACTTCCAAAATTGTCAAGGCCTCCTCAACCGGCTTCACCTGCTTCATAGCAGCATCAATATACACATGTTTCGATTCGTTAACCGCTCCGTGAGTAGAGTGATAATGCTCCTGCATCTCCGGTAAAAAAACGGTGTGAGAACCGTCTTCAGTTAAAATTAATTGCCTTTTCATCTGCTGTTCATATGTTCAATTTTAATGGTATTGCTGATGTTCAGCTCACATTTCTAATCATGTTTCCCGATTCCTGTCGGGATGTCTGATAACACTCTCCTCAGATATTGTCTGTTTCATTATTACAGTTAAAACATGCTTCCTGATGCAAAGGAAGCAATTATCGAGCAACGATATTTACAGGAGTGCACTTTTTTATCAGAAAGGCATTGTCAGCGTTTTGCCACACGACGGTAGGTTACCCTCATCCCCATCGTTTCCTGCTCTTTGACCAGCTCTATCCGTTCTTTGCACTCCGAGAGAATTTTAACGCCTTCAGGTAAACCGGTTTTAAGATGCTCTTCATAATAATAGGGTCCGTGAGGATTGCATTCTATCGTAAAATACGTGTCGGGGGCATCCGAACCGTTATATCCATATCCACCCGGCTCCCCTTCAAGATAATACACTTCATAGTCTATCTCCCAGGCATACTCCTCAACGGAATAGCCTCGCCGAAAGACACCATCGTAATACATCGTAAAGAATCCAGGGCGTGCCCGGTAATACTCATCCCAGTAAAAATACTCCGGAATGGAGCCGGTACCTGCATCCACATATTCCGGCTCATCAACAGCATAGGTTAACGCAAGATAAGAGCGGCCGTCGTATCCATCATACCCCACTGTTTCGCAGGAGGTGATCGATAAGGCAACCATGCTAACCATAACTAAGAAAATAAATCCTGACGATAATACTTTTTTTAATCGTTTCATAATAACTTGTTTTTGATGGTTCAACATAAAAACAAGGGCCCTTTTACTCCATGAATCAAACTACATGCCAAAATTTGTTGAAAAGTATTTTAAATATATAACCTGTTGTCAGAATGAATTTTACTGATTCAGTCCTTCACTAAACCCCTTTGAAATCGTAATTGTGAGGTTATCCTGCGGCAGCAGATTTCTTATTATCTTTGTTCTCCGGTTTCGGGGATATAAGTATTATATCTTGACAATCAAAACATTGAATCTAAATTAGATAGCTCAGGCTATCCTCCGGTAAATAAAAATACACTATGGATATTGCTAACAACCCGCAATACAATAAGAACCTGAAAAAGGGGTATCAGGGCAACCGCGAGCAACTCGCATCGCTTGAAAGTGGAAAAATACCGCCGCAGGCTATAGACATAGAGCAGGCCGTTTTGGGAGCTCTAATGCTGGAGCGCAATGCCCTGACCACAGTTATTGATATCCTCAAACCTGATGTGTTTTACAAAGAGGCTCATCAGAAAATTTATAAGGCCATTCAGTTGCTGTTTTCCAAAACAGAACCTATAGATATTTTAACCGTCACCAACCAGCTTAAAACTAACGGAGAGCTCGAGGAGGTGGGTGGCCCCTACTATATCACCCAGCTTACAAACCGGGTGGCTTCTTCAGCCAACATCGAATATCACTCGCGTATTCTTCTGCAGAAATTTATCCAGCGGGAGATGATACGTATTTCCGGTGATGTTATCAGAGATGCCTATGAAGATACCACCGATGTTTTTCAGCTGATGGACAAGGCCGAGCAGGACCTTTTCAATGTTAGCGAAAATAACTTCCGCCGTGCCCATGCCGATATGCAGACGCTGGTAGGTGATGCAATCAAAGAGATAGAGTCGGCCAAAGATAGCGATGGTCATCTGCGTGGAGTCCCCTCGGGCTTTGAGGATTTAGACAGGATTACCGCCGGCTGGCAAAAGTCTGACCTGGTAGTGCTTGCCGCCCGTCCCGGCATGGGTAAGACAGCCTTCGTGCTCTCTATGGCCCGCAACTCCTCACTGCAATTTCAAAAGCCGCTGGCGATATTTTCCCTGGAGATGTCAGCGATTCAGCTAGTGACCCGACTGATATCGAGCGAGTCAGAGATACCGGGTGAAAAACTGCGTAAAGGGGATCTGAAAGATCATGAATGGCAGCAGCTGCTCAACAAAGTGGGCCCCCTTCTCGAGTCGAAGATGTATATTGATGATACCCCGGCCCTGTCGGTGTTTGAATTGCGGGCCAAATGCCGCCGTTTAAAAGAACAACATGACATACAGATGGTTATCATAGATTATATTCAGCTGATGACCGCCGGCATGGAAAATAATAAACAAGGGAACCGGGAGCAGGAAATCTCCACCATCTCCCGCTCGCTGAAGAGCCTGGCTAAAGAGCTTAACATTCCTGTTATTGTCCTTTCGCAGCTTAACCGCTCCGTGGAAACGCGGGGAGGCTCCAAAAAGCCACAGCTTTCAGACCTCCGCGAGTCGGGCGCTATTGAACAGGACGCCGACATGGTACTGTTCATCTACCGTCCTGAATATTATGGTATAGAAGAAGACGAGAACAGTAACCCTACCAACGGGCTGGCTTCTCTGATTATCGCCAAGCACCGCAACGGTGCCCTGGGTGAAGTGAACCTGCGCTTCAAAGCGAATTTTGTACGCTTTGAAAATTTCAATAACAGTGGCATACACGATCATGGATTAGAGCCCATGGAACCCAACCGCGATTTTGACCAGCAAACCGTAACCAGGCCTTCAAAACTCAATGACGACAGCTACGATAACCCGTATGATGCTGATATAGAAGATATAGCCCGTAATGCGGACGACAATCCTAATTTTTAAAACTCCCTGCCTTATGCTGAAAAAACTATTAGTGATTAGCTTATCCCTGTTGTTTCTGGCACCATTGCAGGCCGCACATATTCTCATTCCTATGGATGAGGAGCAGAGCAACCACCTTAAAGCCTATGGGGTAGCCTATTGGACACTGGAGCAGGATGTGGAAATAACCTGGCTCCTGAATTACCGGGGAGGCAGCTTTATGATGAAATTTCATCAGGAAATTGAAGAAGAGTGTGTGGCCCGCGGTGTATCCTATAAGATCATTGCTGATGTTCAGTCTACTACCATCCTGCAGAAGATCGCTTCGCCATCAGTAAACCAGGATGCCATCAAACTCCAGAAAGCCCCCGGAATAGCAGTATATTCTCCCAAAAACAAACAGCCGTGGGACGATGCTGTTACCCTGGTGCTTACATATGCCGAAGTGCCCTATGACGTCATTTACGACCCTGAAGTGATGGATGGGGTGTTGCCCACCTATGACTGGCTGCACCTGCACCACGAAGACTTTACAGGGCAGTACGGCAAATTCTGGAGCGCCTATAAAAATACTGCATGGTACCAGGAGGATGTGCGCTATAACGAAAACCTGGCAGCACAGTTGGGATTTGAAAAAGTATCGCAACTAAAGCTGGCAGTAGCCAAGCAAATCAGGGACTTTGTGGCCGGGGGCGGATATATGTTTGCCATGTGCTCGGCCCCTGACAGCTTCGATGTGGCGCTGGCTGCCGACGGGGTGGATATCTGTGATGTGATGTTCGACGGCGACCCCATAGAGCCCAACGCACAGGATAAGCTCAATTATGATAACTGCTTTGCCTTTACAGGATTTAGTATTAGTACAAACCCCCACGAGTACGAAATCTCTTCGATAGATGCCACTGGCGACCGGGAAGCAAATCCGGAATCGGACTATTTTAAGCTCTTTGATTTTTCTGCTAAATGGGATCCGATACCCACTATGCTTTGCCAGAATCACCAGAATCTGATAAAAGGCTTTATGGGACAATCCACAGCTTTCAATAAAGAGCATATTAAATCTGATGTGGTGATTATGGGCGAAAACAAGCGCATGCAGGAAGCCCGCTATATTCATGGCGATTACGGAAAGGGCACCTTTACCTATTTTGGAGGGCATGACCCGGAAGACTACCAGCATTTTATTGGCGACCCGCCAACGGATTTGAACCTGCACCCGAATTCTCCGGGTTACCGGCTGATTTTGAATAATATCCTGTTTCCGGCAGCAAAAAAGAAAAAAAGAAAAACAGAGCTGGTCATCCCGGATATCACCCCTTCGGCACACTTTATCAACACTACATGGTGATTGATAAACTCAAGGTTCGCTACTTTTTTAAAACAGCTCGTTAGCACACCAAAATTTTCAGACGGTAAAGGGATACAGGCTTTTTGTTAGTGAATGATACCGATTATCAATTGAAATGAGCCTTTATACCGAAAGCTTTCAATATTGATTTGCAATTGGTATTAGTTCCCAAAGGCCTTTGGCGGGGCGGGAGCTTCGCTCCTTAAGCCTCTTCAATTAATACCGACATTAACCATTGTCATTTCAATGTTACGCTGAAGCTCACTTTGAAATACAATAGGTATGATAGTCTTTATTATCTACACCAGCGAAACATCGCAATTTTTGCAGGCAAATTTGTTGGGGGACAAGAAAATCTACCCCCCTGAAAACATTCCTTATTCTGCTAAACCCTGCTTTAATTGAAGAGGACGTTTTGTGTGAAACAATTACGCTAACCGTCTAAAAGGAATCTGTCTTTTGTTTTCCTTGAGTGTCCCGGACAAATGTCTGATAAACAAACTTCAGCGGCTTTTCATCATCCGTTTCATGGGCCTCTTCTTCAACCAGCTTCCAGTTTTTAAAATCCACACGCGGGAAGTAGGTGTCGCCTTCAAAAACTGCTTTAATAAACGTAAGGTAAAGCTTATCGGCAAACGGCAAAAATTGCTCATAAATGGCAGCCCCTCCCACCACAAAGTTTTCATCCTTTTTGTCTGCAATTTTCAGGGCGTCTTCTATCGAATATACCACCTCGATACCCGGTTTGTTATAATCCCTGACGGAAGTTATTACAATATTCCGGCGCTTTGGCAACGGCCCCGGCAGAGACTCGAACGTTTTGCGGCCCATAATTACGGTATGTCCTGAAGTAATGCGCTTAAAGCGTTTAAGATCGTGAGGGATATGCCAAGGGATATCATTATTAGATCCGATAAGCCCTTTGCTATCCATGGCGGCGATAAGTGATATTTTAACCATTATACTGATATTTTACCTTTGATTTTCGACTGTGGATTGTAGTTGCTAAGTTCGACATCTTCATATCTAAAATCAAATATATTTGTAATTTCTTTGTTTAAAACGATTTCGGGGAGCGCTCCAGGAGTTCTTTGCAGCTGCGTCCTGCATTGCTCAAGATGATTCAGATAAATGTGAGCATCGCCCAGCGTATGGACGAAATCTCCCGGTTTAAGGCCCGTTACCTGTGCCACCATCATGGTTAACAGGGCATAAGAAGCGATATTAAAAGGCACGCCCAGAAACGTGTCGGCACTGCGCTGGTATAGCTGGCAGCTAAGCTTGCCTTCCGCCACATAGAACTGAAACAGGATATGACACGGCGGGAGGTTCATATTATCCAAATCACCCACATTCCAGGCACTTACTATATGTCTTCTTGAGTTAGGGTTCGTTTTTATCGCCTCAATCACCTCCGATATCTGATCAATATGGCGGCCATCGGGGGCAGGCCACGACCGCCACTGGTAGCCATAGATATTTCCCAGCTCACCATTCTCGTCGGCCCATTCATTCCATATGCGCACCTTATGCTCCTGGAGATATTTCACATTTGTATCGCCTCTTAAAAACCATATCAACTCATGAAGAATCGAATGAAAATGCACCTTTTTAGTGGTAAGCAAAGGAAATCCTTTAGATAAATCAAAACGCATCTGATGACCAAAAACACTGAGGGTGCCCGTGCCAGTCCTGTCGTCTTTTTTCACTCCCTCGCTCATTATCCTGTCCAGTAAATCAAGATATTGTTGCATAATATGATGTTCTTTCTGTTATTTTAAAAATTTTCAGGCCACTTAAAGCGAACAATCACCGGGTCATCTCCGGTAAATCCGTATTTTTCTATCCACCGGTTTTTACTGTTAAAGCTCCTGCCATTATTGTCCAGTGCAATCCAGATAAACTCCTCATCCAGCAAAAGGCCTTCCGCCATCGGATATTGCGAATTGCTATAGAGCATCTCACCACCGGCATTCATCACATAGCTGTAATCAAAAGAGCCTCTCCATTCCTGATTAGCAATATCCCACTTCATCACCGTAAAGTTTTGCCTGTTAAGAAAATACAGGCATCCCTTTGCATATTTCATATCTGCAATGTCAAAACTGGCAGGCTTTTTCACAAGTTTCACCTCTTCTGTTTCACCTCCTTTGGGCGATACAACAAAGAGCCGGGCCGGGTCGCGCTCTTTGGCAATATAGAGCTTTTTTTGATGAGGATAGAGAGCTACGCCTTCGATGCCTGCATTACCCCATTCGCCAAAATTCTCTTCTATGCCCCACGAAATATCCATCGTTTTTGACTTGCCCGACAAAGCCGGATTTACTTTTATGATGCTGCTGGCACGCTCGTCGGCCACAAAAAAGCAGCCTCCGGAGTAGTCCACAGCCTCAAAATCCGCCCTGGAATCATACCCGATTTCCTGCCAGGGCTTTGCCGTTGCAGTATGGTCTTCTCTTAACTCAATATGATAAAGCCAAGTATTCCATGGCTTATCGGCAACCGCAACAATAGTGTCATTGTACCATGCCAGTCCACTCAAATCGAAACGTCTGCCATCGGGCTTTAGCACCCGGTATATCGTTACAGCTTCATCACCCTTCTGTTGTTGCCCTTCTTGTGCCGTGGATGATATCAGCAGCAACATCAGGGCAAGCAACACTACTTGCTTCATCTGTAAAAAATTAATACCATTGCTGATATTCAGCTTACATTTTTTACTCATGCTTTCCCGATTTTATCGGGATGTCTGTTATTTATCTCAGACATCGTCTGTTTCATTATCCTAAAATCACCCCCACAATAGTGGCAGAGAGCAGCGATGCTAAAGTTCCTGCCAACAGTGCCCGCATCCCGTATTTCGAAAGCTGCAGGCGTTGGCTGGGCGCCAGCGATCCTATCCCACCTATCTGGATACCTATAGATGCAAAATTAGCAAAACCACAAAGCATATATGTGCCCATAATAATAGACTTAGGATCGGTAAACGCCCCGGCTTCTTTCAAATCACTCAGGCTGACATAGCCTATAAATTCGGTCATAATAATTTTCTCTCCCACAATCTGCCCCACCAGGGCAATATCAGCGCTATGAACCCCCAGCAGCCACATCAGCGGGGCCAGTCCGTATCCGAGAATAAACTGCAAAGAGAGTTCTTCGTATTGTCCGGAAGAGATTTGAGCTACCCAGTCATTTATCCCTATCCATAAACCTATTTTCATAAAAAAGAAATTCACCATGGCAATTAAGGCAATAAACACCAACAGCATAGCCGCAACATTCACCGCCAGCTTTAACCCTTCGGTGGTTCCGTTCGAGATAGAGTCGAGGATGTTTTTCCCCGCCTGTTCGGGTGCTATTTCTGCGTCCTGGACGATTTCCTCGGTTTGGGGCACCAATATTTTAGAGATAACCACCACCCCCGGCGCCGCCATAATGGAAGCCGCCAACAGGTGTTTGGCATAGATAAGCTCCTGCACCGGGTCGCCACCTCCCAACACACGGATATAAACGGCGAGCACCCCTCCGGCCAGCGTAGCCATGCCTCCCGACATCACCAACAGCAGCTCCGATTTGGTCATTTTTGCCAGATAAGCTTTCACCATTAAAGGAGACTCGGTTTGCCCAACGAAGATGTTCCCGGCAACGCTAAGGCTCTCGGCCCCGGAAAGCCTCAGAAAACGCTTCATCACATACGCAAGGCCGTAAACTATTTTCTGTATAATCCCCAGGTAAAAAAGCAAGCTGGTTAAGGCCGAGAAAAAGATGATAGTAGGAAGTATGGTAATAGCAAAGTTTTGAAGGGGTTGCTCTATTTCACCGGTAGCGTTGGAAGCAAAAAGAAACTCCGTCCCTTCATTGGTGAAATCGAGCACGCTGACGAAAAGCTTACCTACAAAATCAAAAATATACTGGATTAAGGGAAGGTGTAAGACCCCGAAAGCTAACACAATCTGCAGCGCCAGCCCTGTAGCTACCACCCTCCACGATATGGCTTTGCGGTTAGAGCTGAAGACCCATGAGATGAAAATAATCACCATCATACCCAGCAAGCCTCTCAGCAGCGATATGATGGTAAAACCGGAATCACCTTCGGGAATCAGTTGCTTTTTAGCTTCTTCCGGCACCTGTGCTGTGGTATCTGCGGTGGTGAGAGCTTGTTGGCTTTGCGCCTGCTTTGTTGTATCTTGAGGGTCAGCCATTAATGAAAGCGTTAAAAAAAGGCTTCCTGCAAAAAACACCAATAATAAAGAATAAAATTTCATATTTTACTTTTGTTAGTAAATAGTAATTTTTTAAACGATAAGAAGACCGCAGCGCATGAAGCAGATAAAAAACCGGCTATTTTTTCTTTTTCCGCTTGTTAATCTCTTTCTGAATTACGGAGGCTTTCTCATAATCTTCTTTCTCTATAGCCTCCTTTATCATCCCTTCCAGTTCAGTCAATGTATTCTCTGAAAGCGGATTGTCAGAAGTGTCGCTACTTTTTTCGGTGGAGAAGTCACCCGAAGCGGAGGTCTCCTCTTCTTTATCCATGGTAACGCCCGTTTGCTGTATAATATTTTCATACGTATAAAGCGGGCTGCCAAACCTGATAGCAAGGGCTACGGCATCGGAAGTCCTGGAATCTATTTCATGGATATTCCCTTCCGAATCGGTGCAAACCAATTGGGAATAAAAGATACCTTCAGAAAATTTATTGATAATCACCTCGTTAAGCTCTATATGAAATGTATCAGCAAAATTCTTAAATAAGTCATGAGTCAGAGGCCGTGCGGGCTTCATCTCTTCCAGCTCTATGGCAATAGCCTGTGCTTCAAACCCGCCAATTACAATGGGGATCCGCCGTTCGCCATCACGCTCGCCCAAAATAAGGGCATAGGCTCCCGTTTGTGCCTGACTGTAAGACATTCCGATAATTTTTAGCTTAATCTTCTCCATGCGTCTTGTCTTCTTTAAAAAGAATTTAAAATTAAAAAACTTTTACTACCTACGGGTAAAAAAAATGGTGTTTTTCAACATCGAAACGCCATCCAACAATGAATGTTTGAAAGGCCGGTGAATAAATCGTTTATAAATATTCTAAAAAAACACATGTTATTCCAATCATATATATAATTTTGTTGTTAGAAATCAATCTTAACTAATCAAAAATTTAATTCAGAAAAATGGAGTATCTAATTTACTATCTACCCCTCTTTGCCATAGCAGGATTTTTGTTTATGCTATGGAAATCCTCCTGGGTTATCAAACAGGACCAGGGCAGCGAAAAAATGCAGCGCATTGCCCAACATATCCGCAATGGTGCGATGGCTTTTCTGAGAGCAGAGTATAAATTTCTTGCCATTTTCATTATTGCTGTAGCTGTTTTACTGTTCTTTAAAAGCACCCAGGAGTCTGACAGCAATGGCTATGTAGTCCTCTCTTTTGTAACGGGAGCGGTTTTTTCCGGCCTGGCAGGATATTTTGGGATGCGCATAGCTACCCGCGCCAATGTGCGGACTACGCAAGCTGCTAAAAGCACTTTAAACAAAGCCCTGAACATTGCTTTTAGCGGAGGCTCTGTAATGGGTATCGGCGTGGTTTCCCTGGGCGTCCTCGGGCTGTCGCTGCTGTTTCTTTTCTTTAACTATGTGGTAGGCATTGAATGGGGCCTTGCCGTAATCATCAATGTTATCTCTTCCTTTTCTCTGGGAGCCTCCTCTATAGCTCTTTTTGCCCGTGTAGGCGGCGGCATATACACCAAGGCAGCCGACGTTGGTGCCGACCTGGTAGGTAAAGTGGAAGCCGGCATACCGGAAGACCATCCTTTAAACCCCGCCACCATTGCCGACAATGTGGGCGATAACGTGGGTGATGTGGCCGGAATGGGAGCCGATCTTTTTGAGTCGTTTGTGGGTTCCATTATTGCAGCAATGGTGCTGGGAGCTGCATTTGTTACACTATCTCCTTTTCAGGAGGGATTTGCGCTGGCACCCGTTATCCTGCCTATGGCTATCGCTGGCTTGGGTATACTCACCTCTATCCTCGGCGCCTTCTTTGTGCGTGTAAAAGAGGGGGGTAATCCTCAAAAAGCTTTAAATGTGGGTGAAGGTATAGCCATGGCGGTGATGGTGATAATATCGTACTTTTTGGTGACCACCATGCTGCCGGAGCAGTGGACCTACACCACTATGCTGGACACAGAAAAAACCGTCACTTCACTGAATGTATTTATCGCATCGCTGATAGGCCTTATCGTAGCCTTTGGTATCGGGAAGGTGACAGAATATTACACCGCCACCGGCAAACGCCCGGTGATAGGTATTGTTAACCAGTCGATGACGGGCCCGGCCACGAACATCATTGCCGGACTGGGACTGGGCATGCGTTCTACGGTTATCCCCGTCGTGGGACTTGCCGCCGCCATCATCCTCTCCTATTCTTTTGCAGGATTGTATGGTATCGCCATTGCTGCCGTAGCCATGCTGGCCAATACAGGCATACAGCTGGCTGTGGATGCCTATGGCCCGATTGCCGATAATGCGGGTGGCATTGCCGAAATGAGCGAACTGGAGCCGGAGGTGAGAAAACGTACCGACAAGCTGGATGCGGTGGGTAACACTACTGCCGCTATCGGTAAAGGTTTTGCTATTGCCTCAGCCACCTTAACGGCATTAGCGCTGTTTTCGGCTTTCATGACCCAGGCGAACATCAATCAGATCGATATCTCTCAGCCCCACATTATGGCAGGACTGCTGGTGGGCGCCATGCTGCCCTACCTCTTCTCTTCCATGTCGATGGGCGCTGTGGGACGAGCCGCCATGTCGATGATAGAAGAGGTACGCAGACAGTTTACCACTATCCCCAAGCTTACGGAAGCCCTCAAGATTATGAAGAAATACAACGGGGATGTATCCGAATGCAGCAATGAGGACAGAAAAGTGCTGGATGATGCGGATGGAGCCGCAGAGTACGAAAAATGCGTGGCTATATCCACCAAAGCGTCGCTGAGAGAGATGGTGCTGCCCGGCACCCTGGCAGTGGCAGCCCCTGCATTGGTAGGATACATCGGAGGCCCGCAGATGCTGGGCGGAATGCTCGCCGGAGTGGTGGCATCAGGAGTGCTTCTGGCAATCTTCCAGGCCAACTCAGGTGGCGCATGGGATAATGCCAAAAAAATGATTGAAGAAGGGTATGACTATAAAGGAAAACACTATCAGAAGGGAGATGAAACACACAAAGCCACGGTGGTGGGCGATACAGTAGGCGATCCTTTCAAAGATACCTCAGGGCCATCCCTCAACATCCTGATTAAGCTGATGTCGGTGGTAGCGCTGGTTATAGCCCCCGGAATTGCTATTAAAGACCTTCCGGAAAAAGAAGCCAAAGCAGAGCAGCATGAGAAAAAGATTATATTGGAAGAAAAAAGTACGGAACTGAGCGACAACACCTTCCGGATGAAGTAATCCTCCGTGTTTACGCATCAAAAGAGGTGAGATACTGATGGTCTCGCCTCTTTTTTTTTAGTTCAGACAATGTTTATCCTTAAATTACCGTGGATCAGCAACTTTTTATACCAATTGTATTTTTAATGTTTCGCCAAAGCTCACTTTGAAATACAATTGGTGTTACCAGCTGCCTGAGGCTGCCGGAAAAGTGATGCCGGCCATGACAGCAAACATTCCAGGGTCTTATGATGTTAGATAAAAAATAAATACGGTAATGAAATATTTAACAATTATAATCAGTGTAGTGATGCTTACTGCATCTTACGCACAAAGCCAGGAGACGACTATGAGTGACCAGGATAAAGTTCAAAAATCAGACAGTGCATGGAAATCGGACCTGAAGCCTATGCAATATCATGTATTACGTGAAAAGGGCACGGAAAGACCCTACACCGGGAAATATGATAACCATTACGAAGAAGGTACCTACTACTGTGCCGGATGCGGTACAGCGCTCTTCGATTCCGACACAAAATTTGATGCCGGCTGCGGATGGCCTTCATTTTGGGGCCCTAAAATAAAAGATAACGTAAAAGTAAAAATTGATAAAAGCCATGGCATGGTGCGCGATGAGGTGTTGTGTGCCAGTTGTGGCGGCCATCTGGGACACGTCTTTAATGATGGGCCGGAACCTACCGGACTGCGCTATTGTATTAATTCGGCATCCATGACCTTTAAAGCGCATAAAAATGAAAAAGACGATTAGTCTGAGGCAGGCAAAGAAAAGAGGGAGGTTAAGCTATACAAAATAATTAGTGTTTTGTCCATAATGTCCAATCTCTGCGTTGTTGCTCAAATTTTAAATCCTCGAATACGTTAGTATACTGCGGTTTAAAATTTTCGCACGCCCCCGATAAAATGCGGGGCAGGCTTTGATCTTGAACATTCTGAACAAAACACGCTTAGTTTATAGACAGACACTAATTATAAAGAAACCCGCTGCCCTTTATTCCTGAATCTCAAGAACAAAGGCCAGCCAGGACCGATGGCGCCAAAAGACCTTATTTTTTTTTGTTGGCGGAAAAAAAAATCTTTCTACCTTTGCCGACGGAGGAATGGCAGAGTGGTCGAATGCGGCGGTCTTGAAAACCGTTGAACTGCGAGGTTCCGGGGGTTCGAATCCCTCTTCCTCCGCCAAAAACACAGCCGGGTTTAGCCCGGTTTTTTTATGCCTGATATTTTCCAAAAGCTCCTTAAAAAAGGGTTTAACCACCTAAAAAAAATGGGGATGCTGATTTTCATCATCTTTTGGTTTATTCTTTTTTGCGAGATCGCCTGGCGCAAGGCAATGCTTACCACCCGCCCATGCGGCGGCGAGGCATCTACTCTTTCAGCTTTAGCGGTTGCTTACGGGAAATCACCTTCTTTCTGCTTCGCTTTTGGTGGCAGGTTTTTCATTGAGCCGGTAGCTAACCCTGAACATTAAGGTATTATTGTATTGTTTCCTTAACCAGCTATTGTCGGGGCCGCCTATAGCAGAAAACTCACGCTCACGGATCGGAAACATCGAATAACTGTAGCGAAAGTTAAAGTAAAACTGCTTATAAAACCTGAATTGCAGGTCGAACAGCGCCAGCCAGTCGCTCTCATTAAAACCCTGTGTTTCGGTATAGGGCGGTACATTTCCGCTGTGCTCCTCCTCGGTGGCATCCAGCAAACGGGCATAAGCAAATCCCACTCCTGCCGTCAGGATATCCTTATCGTTATAATGTAAAATAACAGGCACCTCCACATAGTTCAACCTCAAATTATACTCTCTGGTCAGCGAATCCACTGACTGTTTCCCCTGGTACGCCCCTTTCTGGTTATAGTTTGTTTCCAGTGTCAGGAAAAAGTTGTTGCCCAGAGGAGCCATGGCCTGTATTCCCAGATTCAGTCCGGGTTTATAAAAACCATACACCTCATCGCCGTCCACCTGAGCCATGTTCATCCCCGCCAGCAGCGATGCTTTAACCTGCTGTGCATAAGCACCTACCGATGCTGCAGCAACAAAAATAACTATAACCAAAAAAAACCTTTTCATCTGCTGTTCATATTTTTAAAAGTAATGACCGTGCTGAGATTCAGCGCTCATCTATTAATCATTCTTTCCCGATTTTACGGGGATGACTAATAATTCTCTCAGACATTGTCTGTTTCCTTGTAACGAAAAAAAATGCGCTTCAGTGTATCATACCATTTGTATTTCACAGTGAGCTTCAGCGAAGCATTGAAATTATTCCAATTGCAAATCAACACCGAAAGCTTTCGGTATCGATTTTTGCAATGGTTAATACCGATATACAATTGAAGAGACTTAAGGAGTGAAGCGCTCGCCCCGCCAAAGGCTTTGGGGAACTAAAGGCTCATTTCAACTAATCATCGGTATCACTCCGCTTCTTTCATCGATAGCTGCAGGCGCTTTCGCGGGATGTCTACCGAAAGTACTTTAACCTTCACCTTTTGGTTGAGCGTCACTACTTCGTTAGGGTCCTTCACAAAACGGCTGGCCAGGTGGCTGATATGTACCAGGCCATCCTGGTGCACGCCAATATCTACAAATGCTCCAAAGTCGGTGATATTGGTAACTATCCCTGGCAGGGTCATTCCTTCCCTCACATCTTTTATGTCCTGAACGCTTTCATCAAACTGAAACATGTCATACGATTCCCTGGGATCTCTTCCGGGTTTCTCCAGCTCCTGCATAATATCCGTAAGTGTTGGCATCCCTGTTTTAGTGGTCACAAAGTCCTGCAGCCGAAGCTTCTTCCTGAGCTCTTGCGAGCTCATCAAGTCTTTCACCGAAGCATTGAGCGATGCGGCCATTTTTTCTACCACGGCATAGCTCTCAGGATGCACTGCACTTACTTCCAGCGGATTATCGGCATCACGAACCCTGAGAAAGCCTGCCGACTGCTCAAAGGCTTTTTCCCCGAAACGGGGTACTTTTTTCAGCTCCTTACGCGAGCGAAAACCTCCTTTTTGTTGGCGATATTCCACAATTTTATCTGCCAGCGCAGGCCCTATTCCCGCCACATATGTTAAAAGCTCCCTGCTGGCGGTATTCACTTCCACACCTACTGCATTAACACACAACTCCACAGTATCTGTCAGGGCATTATTCAACGCCTTCTGATCCACATCATGCTGATACTGGCCCACGCCTATGGCTTTAGGGTCTATCTTCACCAGTTCGGCCAGCGGATCGGCGGCACGGCGACCGATAGAAACCGCGCCACGGACAGTCACATCATAATCGGGAAATTCTTTACGGGCCAGGTCCGATGCCGAGTAAACAGAGGCGCCGTTCTCATTAACCATCACCGCAATAATATCCCTGTCGAAACGTATTTTTCTGATAAAGCGCTCCGTCTCCCGTCCTGCTGTGCCGTTTCCAATAGCAATCGCATCAATTTTATAGGCCTTTACCAGATAACTAATCTTTTTGGCTGCGATTTTTGTGTCACGCTGCGGCGGATGCGGATAGATTGTTTCATTATACTGCAGATAGCCACTCTTATCGAGACATACCACCTTGCACCCGGAGCGAAACCCGGGATCTATCGCCATTATATTCTGTGCGCCCATAGGTGGCGCCAGCAGAAGCTGTCGTACATTTTGTGCAAACACTGCTATCGCTTTTTTATCCGCCTTTTCTTTAAGCAGGCTTCTCATTTCATTTTCCATGGAAGGATGCAGCAAGCGCTTGTAAGCGTCCTCTGCGGCTTGTAGCACTTCATTTTGTGTATGGTGCGGGCGCATAAAAACAGTGGCAATCAGCTTCATTGCCTCCTCTTCATCCACCAGCACCCGGACGCGTAAAACACCTTCGTTCTCTCCCCGCAGCAAGGCCAGGATGCGATGCGAAGGTAAATCCCGGAGCCCTTCACGGTAGTCAAAATAGGTCTCATATTTCTTCCCCTCCTCCTCTTTGCCTTTGATCACCTTTGAGGTGACATACCCTTGCTGGCGGAATAATTTACGGAGGCGTGCCCGCAATGTTGCATCCTCATTGATCCATTCGGCAATAATATCACGTGCCCCTGACAAGGCTTCTTCGGATGTTTTTACCTCCCGTTCCGGGTTAACAAACTCGCGGGCCTCCTGCTCCGGATTATCGAGACGACGTGACAGCAATAGTTTAGCCAGCGGCTCCAGGCCTTTGTTACGGGCTATGAAGGCCCTGGTTTTTCGCTTAGGCTTATAAGGCAGGTAAATATCTTCCAGTTCGGCGAGGGTGGATGCGCTGTCTACTTGTTTTTGCAGGGCGGAAGTGAGCACCTGCTGCTCTTGCAGCGATTTGAGGACAGCCTCACGCCGCTTCTCCAACGCCTCGAGCTGCAGCATCCTGTCGCGTATGGCGGTTATCTGCACCTCGTCAAGGCTGCCCGTAGCCTCTTTGCGGTACCGCGAAATGAAAGGAACGGTGCTCCCATCCTTTAGTAGCTGTATGGTGTTTTTTACCGCCCCGTGACTAATGCCCAGCTCTCCTGAAATCGTTTTGCTGTATTCCTCTGCAGTCATGATATCCTTTTACTTTTTCGTGCCACAAACATACGGTTTTCCTTTAAATTTTTGGTGATGACTTCTGTTGTAGCAAACCACTCCCCGAGTGCTTCCTGCAGACTTCTTGCACGCCGCTCATCAGGCTTTCCGGCCATCACCTTATTGTAGATCATTAAGCCGCCGGGCAGCAGTATCTCGTTCAGTTGCCTGACAAACTGCTCTTGCTGAAAAGGCTCAGGAATAAAAAGATCGATATATACATCAAAGATCACCAGGTCGTAAACTGGCTTTTGGAGCGCTCTGACAAAGTCCAGAGCATCTGCATGAAATATCCGGTCTGCGGCAGCGTAACCTTCCGGAAAATACTCTTCAGACAACCGGATTACCGCTTCATCCACCTCCACACCATGGATAGTTCCGGAAAACTGGTACTCTTCGCGAAGTATTTGGGCCGTTCCTCCCGCGCCATATCCCAGGATGAGCACGTTGCTGAATTGCTCTTTCTGCAAATGCAATGCTTTGAAAGTATGCTGAAAGACTTTGTAAAGGCTACCATAAGAATAGTTGGCATGGTCGCAGTTCAACACCTTGCGGCCGTTAGTCCACACCACTTCAAGCAAGCCGCTGTGGTCGCTCTCTGTCGTCACCACCTTTACGTCATCAAAATAAGAGCATATGCGCCTCCAGGTATCTTTAGCACTTCTTTTCATCCAAATTTTATTTTATTACAAAGAAACGCAAACACGCTCACATTTAATGATGCATCAGAAAAAAACTTAGGTTGCTCCTCACTTATCAGAAAGCTATGCGCCAGTTCCCCGGGGTTATATGCTTGCAGATAAATCTGCCTTTTTATCTGCATTATTTTTCTTACGCCTTAGTTTCAACTGATCGAAGCCTTTACCATATACACCCATAACACTGCCCACGGAAATAAACGCCTCTTCATCAATATCTTTTACCATGCGGAAAATATGTGTGGATTCGCGTTTTCGGACCACCACCATTACAATATCAAAATCTTTTTCGGTATACCACCCCTTTCCTTTTATCAGGGTAACCCCTCTTTGCAGGTCGCGCCCAATTACATCGGCCACGCGCTGAGCGTGTTTGCTGATGATAAAGAGCTGCACGGAGCGCTGATTACCGGTCAGGGTGAGGTCTATCACATAAGAAACCACCCCCATCGTCACATAACCATAAACAATGGCTTCTATCTCGCCAAAAACAAGATAAGAGGAGGCGATAATAACCACATCAAATGCCAGGATTATTTTTCCGGGACTGATGTTGCGCTTTTTGTTAATCATCATGGCAATGATCTCTGTCCCGCCGGTGCTTCCCCCTTGTGTAAAAATCAACCCGATAGCGCCTCCCCCCAGGATTCCACCTACGATGGCAGACAAAAAACGGTCATCCACTACCGGTTCGGTTATCACCGACTGCAGGAAGGTCAGAAAGATGGAGAGGACGGTAAAGGAGTAGATAGTCTTAAATCCAAACCCTTTCCCCAACGATTTAAAAGAAACAAGGATAAGCAAGGTATTAATAGCCAGGTTCACCGGCCCTACAGGGATGCCGGTGGCAAAATAGACCAGGGCGCTGAGACCGGTAACCCCACCGCCGATAATATCGGATGAAATCAGAAAAGCAGTCCACCCCAAAGCACTGATAAACAACCCTGTTGTGATAACACCATATGCTATCAAATTATTCCATATCAATCTGTTACGTTCTTTCATATCTCCTCTCCCTGTTTTAAGGCTGCAAAAGTCCGAATTCTTACTGAATAGAAAAAGAAAGATGCAACCGTTTACACAAAAAAACCGCCCCGGTAAGAAAAGGGCGGTAAGGGAAGGGAACTTAAAATAAAACAGAGAGGTGCTTTTAGTCAGACAGCGGGCGGGGTCCGCTTATTTCCGGCGCTTTAAAAGCTCTTCCCTTTAGCGGGCCCTCCGTATGAATAAACTGCCACTGCTGGCTTTTTCCTTTATGGATATCCCACTGGTGAAGGTCTGTTCCGTTGTCATTAACCTTTCCTCCAACAACATCTATAGCTTTATTACTGTGCTTGGCAATAATAACATACCTGTCGTTGCCTGCAGGCTCAATTTTAAACTTCTGATTATCATTTTTCTTGCGGTCATAGATAACAACTTTTGTCCTGTTATCCTTGCTGGCGCCCTGAATATCCACATACCTTCCGCCATTCTGAAATTCAATAAAGTAATAAGGGCCATCTCCCGAAGGGATAAATTTTACTTTCCTGTCGAGCCCGTCGTCGAGGCTCCACACCTGTATTTTCTTTGAGTTGGCATTGGTTGACCAACCGGTACCACCGATATCCCAGTATTTACTACTGTAAGCACTTTTAACATGAAAAGTGCCTTCAAAAAGCTTGTCAACATTTTTGCTGTAGGGCTCCAGTATCCAGCGCTGGTTATTTTTTCCATGGTAATCCCATTGCTGCACCGGGCAGCCGTTTCGGTTAAGGTTGCCGGCAGAAGCATCTATATATTTCCCTGAATGCCTAATCTTTATGTAATAGGTGTCTTTGCCTGGCGCGCTTATAAACTTAAACTGTTGATTTGCCTGAACTTTACGGTCCCACAGTTGCAGTTTAGCCCCATTTTTTAATGCTGAGGTACCCCCTTCAATATCCCAGATGTGGTTGCAGTGAGCAGGACTCACTTCCATATAGCCATTACCTGCACTGGTCAACTGAAAAATGCGATCCCAACCGTCATCCAAATCCCAAAGTTTTATATGTGTATCTTTGGTACCTGCAGCCGTTCCACGTCCTGATAAATCGAGGTATTTGCCATTGGCAACAGATTTAATCCGGTAATACCCTTCTTTAACATCAGCAGAAGATTTTCGTATAGCTGAATGCTGGGCTATCAAACCTACAGACATCGCAGCAAGCAATGCACTTAATAATATTTTTTTCATTTTATCAGGTTGTTTTTGGTTTCTTTCTTTAATAGTTGTTATAGCGGGTATAAAACGAAAAAGGAAGCTGTGTTTTTCAGCAAAAATATCAGCCCCTGATTGAGCGACCTTCACCCACCGCCTGCACCAATGCTTCGGTAATAATAATATTGTAAGCATTTCGCCTTCCCGCATTCTGTGGGACAGCCCCCCTTTCAGTGAGATGCAACAATTTCTAAACCGACCCCGAAGCCTGATTAGTAAAGCGCTTTATCACTTTACCGAAAAAAAAACGGGACAAGCTGTTCAACCCGCTTAACTTAGGTCAAATAAGGCTGCCGCTAAAAAAAATGATTACCTTCGTAGCGACCTTTACGGTCTTATACCGATTATCAATTGAAATGAGCCTTTAGTTTTCCAAGACCTTTGGCAGGGCAGGTGCTTCGCTCCTTAAGTCTCTTCAATTGTATATCGGCATTAACCATTGTAATACCGATTACTATTTGATTTGCAATTGGTATAATTTCAATGTTTCGCTAAAGCTCACTTTGAAATACAATTGGTATTAAATGTATAGCAACGAGGGATTTTTACTTTTATGAGAAACATTTTAGGAATTGATGATTCTGCTGAGAATTTAACTCTCATGCATGCTGTTTTAAAAAAATATATTCCTGAATGCAGGGTGTTTAAAGCCTCCAACGGTCGCGAAGGTATCAGGTTGGCCAAAACAACAGCTCCTGATGTTATTTTGCTGGACATTATGATGCCCGGCATGGATGGTTTTGAAGTATGCGAAGCACTCAAAAATGATCCGCTGACCAGCCATATTCCTGTCATTTTCCTCTCTGCCAAATTCACCGACGCACAAAGCGTAATTAAAGGGCTGGATATGGGTGCTGACGCATACCTTGCCAAACCTATTAAGAATGAAGAGCTGGCGGCACAGGTAAGAACCGTCTTACGCATCAAAGAGGCAGAAGACAACCTGCGCAACGAGAGCAGGAAGTACAGGCTCATGACAGAAACCCTTCCGGATGCTGTCCTGACTATCAACCAGGAGGAGCAAATCACCTTCGTCTCTAATAAAACACTGGAGCTGTTCGGTTTTGAGAGGGCTCAGCAAATGACCGGTACGCGGCTTCATCATTATGTAGTGGCAGGGCAGCAGACGAAAGTCTGCGACACCTTTTCAGTGATTATAAAAGATCAACACATCCGGGAGGTGGAGCTTACCTTTGTAAGACAGGATACCTCCCGCTTTGTCGGAGAGCTTAACGGCACCCTGGTAAATACCGGCGCCTCCGGAGCAAAAGAGATGATCATCGTTATCAGAGATATTTCTGATAAAAAGGTGGCCCATGACAAAATCCTTGAGTATCAGGAGAAGCTCAGAAGGCTCAACTCCAACCTCACACGTGCAGAAGAGAAAGAGCGCAAAGCTATTGCTGCAGCCCTTCACGACGGACTGGGGCAACTGCTGGCGATTACTTCTTTACAGCTTAACGCCCTGCTGAGTCATAAGATGGACCCTGCCATTATCAAAAAGATTGAGGGAACCCATTCGTCCATTCAGCGCGCTATTCAAGAGACTAAATCCTTAACCTATAACCTCAGCCCCCCTATTCTTTATGAACTGGGCCTGATTTCCACTATAAAATGGCGCCTGGAGCAGATAACAGAAATCCATGGTATTAAAACATACTATGCCGGAGTGGAAAAGCAGCTGCATCTGAGTAATGATATGAATATCCTCCTCTACAGAACGGTTTCTGAGTTGCTTAACAACACATTGAAACATGCCGATGCTACACGGATACATATCGGTATTGCTGTTCAGGGGAAACATCTGCACATTACCGTTTCGGATAACGGCAAAGGATTCGACACCAAACAGGGTATCCGTTTTACAGCACAGCACGGCTTCGGACTATTCAGCATCAACGAGCGGCTCAACTTTGTAGGAGGCTCACTGGATATAACCTCCGGCAAAGAGGAAGGAACAAAAGCAAGAATAATTGTACCAATGTATCACAAAGAAGAGAAGCAAAATGAAGATTAAAGTACTGATAGTAGATGACCATCAACTATTCCGTGAAGGCCTGGCAAACCTGCTGTCCGAATCGGAAGATATTGAAATTGCAGGGCAGGCCGAAGACGGGGAAGAGGCAGTTGAGCGCGTGCAATCACTACATCCCGATGTAGTGTTGATGGATATCGGGATGCCTGTAATTAATGGTATAGAGGCTACACAGATTATCAAGCAAGAGTTTCCTGATGTAAATGTTATTGCTATCTCTATGCACTCCGACCGGCAATACATCAAGCCTATGCTGGCAGCCGGTGCTTTAGGGTATTTATTTAAGAACTGCTCTTATAACCAACTTATTGACGCCATTAAGCAGGTTTATAAAGGTAACAAGTACTTAAGTGAAGAAATCACCAATACCATAATAAGTGATTATATCGACGGAAAAACTGATGAGGACCCGTTGAAAGATTTATCGACCCGCGAGAAAGAAGTGCTGACACAACTCGCGCAAGGATATTCTACGCGCATGATAGCCGACAGGTTGTTCGTCAGCGTCAAAACCATAAGCACCCATAAGCAGAGTATATTTGAAAAACTAAACTTTAAATCGGATGCCGATTTGATAAGATTTGCTATTAAAGCAAATATCATCGAACTTTAAGGTTTCAGGCCTTAGGTTGATGAGGGTGCCGACACCTGCAACGGGTTTTTTACCTTTTCTTTTTGCAGGGCAAGGTTCAGCACTTCGCTCATATCATGTACATAATGGAAGCGCAGCCCTTTGATATAATCCTGCTCAATATCTTCAATATTCTTTTTATTATTCTCAGATAAAATAATGTCTTTGATGCGGGCACGCTTGGCTGCCAGTATTTTTTCCTTGATGCCGCCTACCGGTAACACTTTTCCCCTGAGGGTAATCTCGCCGGTCATGGCTACCTTGTTATGTACTTTACGCTGCGTAAATGCCGAAGCCAGCGCTGTAAACATGGTGACGCCGGCTGACGGGCCGTCTTTTGGTGTTGCCCCTTCGGGGATGTGGATGTGCACATTCCACTTCTCAAACACTTCAGTATCAAGCTGCAGGCTGTCGGCGTGCGCTTTCAGGTACTCCATGGCCAGTGTAGCCGATTCTTTCATCACATCTCCCAGATTCCCTGTAAGGGTCAGGCGTCCTTTTCCGCGGCTGAGGCTAACCTCTACAAACAGGATCTCTCCCCCTACCGCTGTCCATGCCAGCCCGGTAGCTACCCCGGGAACCTCATTATCGAGCTGCCGGTCGTACTGGAAAGTAGCAGGGCCTAAGATATTCCTGATATCCTCTTCTTTGAGGCCCTTGGTATATCCTTCGTTTTCCACGATGCGGCGCGCCTGGTTTCTGATAATTTTTGCGATGGTTTTCTCCAGGTTCCTCACTCCCGACTCGCGCGTATAATCCTGTATGAGCATCTCCACCACAGGCTTCCGGAATGACAGCTGCCGGGGCTTCAGCCCATGCTCGCGCAACTGCTTAGGGATAAGGTGTTTCCTGGCAATCTGATACTTCTCTTCCATAAGATATCCATTAACATGGATAACCTCCATCCTGTCGCGCAGCGCCGGATGGATACTGTTCAGGGTGTTTGCGGTAGCAATAAACATCACATGCGACAAATCATACTCCACCTCCAGGAAATTATCATAGAAGGTAGTGTTCTGTTCCGGATCAAGCACTTCCAGCAATGCCGAAGCAGGATCGCCGTTCACTGTTGCCCCGGCCACTTTGTCTACCTCGTCGAGCACAAATACCGGATTGGCCGTACCGGCTTTCCTAATATTCTGAATAATACGGCCAGGCATAGCGCCGATATATGTTTTACGGTGCCCTCTTATCTCAGCCTCATCGCGCAAGCCTCCTAACGACATGCGGATATATTTCCTGCCCAGCGACTCGGCAACAGATTTTCCTAAAGAGGTTTTTCCCACTCCCGGAGGGCCTACCAAACACAAAATAGGCGATTTCATATTGGCTTTCAGTTTAAGCACCGCCAAATACTCGATTATGCGCTCTTTCACCTTCTCAAGGCCAAAATGGTCGCGGTCGAGGATCTTCTGTGCCCTCTTCAGGTCAAAATTATCTTTACTATACTCATTCCATGGCAGATCGATAAGCGTATCCAGATAGTTGATCTGAATCGAATACTCCATCGATGCGGGATTCATCCGCTGCAGCTTGGCCAGTTCTTTATTGAAAGTTTTAGCTACCTGATCCGGCCACTTTTTCTTTTTCGCTTTCTGTTTCAGATCCTCAATTTCGTGCTCCTGGGTATTGTCTCCCAGCTCCTCTTTAATGGTTTTGAGCTGCTGATTCAGGAAGTAATCGCGCTGTTGCTTGTCGAGGTCTGTTTTTACCTTGCTTTGGATATGGTGCTTCAGGTCTACCATCTGCATCTCTTTCGAGAGCATCTCCAGGGCCATCTCAGCACGCTTCTGGATATTACCGGTTTCCAATAACTTTTGTTTCTCCTCCACACCAGCGCTTAAGTTGTTACAGATAAAATTCACCAGGTACTTAGGACTCTCGATATTTTCGAGGGTAAAGGAGGCCTCCATCGGGATATTGGGTGACTTCTGAATAATCTGATAGGCCATATCTTTAATAGAGGAGATAAGCGCATCGAACTGCTTTTCATCGTATGGCGGTTCTGCATTCTCCATCACCTCAATCTCGCCGATATGGTAGGGTTCCTTAGCTGTCAGGGCCTTTAATCCGAAACGGCGACGCCCCTGAATTATTACCGTGGTGCTGCCGTCAGGCATATTCAGCATTTTAATAATCCGCGCTACGGTACCATAGCCATAAAAATCCTCCATGCCCGGGTCCTCCACCCCGGTGTCGCGCTGCGCTATCGCGCCAAGCATCTTATTACCGCTGTTTACCTGCTTTATAAGATTCAAAGATTTTTCACGGCCCACCGTTATCGGTGTCACCACGCCGGGAAAAAGCACTGCATTACGCAGCGGCAGGATAGGCAGCTGTTCTTCTATCTCTTCATTCTCTATATCGTCTTCTGTTTCTGTGGAAATCACAGGCACCATCTCTCCATCTCTTCCCATCATATCAGAAAAACCTAAGAAATCATTATTATCAAAATTGCTCATAGCTCCACTTTTCATTCTCTTTATTCAACACAACATTCGTTTACATCTGTCCTTTGGCATTATCAATGGTTATGCCAAAACATGCACAGGCTGCCATGAACTGTTTTTTATGCCACATCGCGTAGCCAAATATACTTTCATGATAAAATGTCAGGTAACCACCTACCGTGGTATTTTGGCTGTAAGATCAAATACCGCCTGAAGGATTTCCTGTTCTGTATCATCAAACTCCAGGCCTCTGCGCTTATACACTGCTTTGGCCACCTGAATGGCTTTGTTATACATATACTGCATATATTCTGATTTGCCTCCCCAGGCAAAGGAAGGGATAAAATTGCGCTGGAACCCATCGCCAAAAATATTGGCGTTAACGCCTACCACAGTGCCGGTATTAAACATGGTATTGATGCCGCATTTGGAATGGTCTCCCATGATAAGGCCAATAAACTGCTCTCCTGTTTTGACAAAGGCTTCCTTAGGATAGCTGTAGAGCCGCACTTCTTCATAGGTGTTTTTTAGATTTGAGGTGTTGGTATCGGCTCCGAGATTGCACCATTCTGCTATCACGGAGTTCCCCACAAATCCGTCATGACCTTTGTTAGCATAGCCAAAAAAGACCGACTCATGCACTTCTCCGCCCACCTTACAGTGTGGCCCAATGGTAACCGGCCCATATATTTTGGCGCCCATTTTAATTTTGGAATAGCTGCCTAGGGCCAGGGGGCCGCGAATCATGGCCCCCTCCATCACTTCTGCATCTTTTCCTATATATACCGGACCCCCGGAGGCATTGATCATAGCTCCTTCCACTTTCGCTCCCTCTTCCACAAAAATATCTTTTCCAATGATAGTATTGGAAGCAGGCAAAGAAACCGAAGTCCGGCCGGCAGTAATTCGCTTATAATCCTGCTCCATAACAGCCTTATTGAAGGTAAACAGCTGCCATGGATGATCTATTTTAAGGTGCTCCTGTTTGCAAGTAAAGTAAGTGATATCCTGCTGCTTGTTAGTAGCTGCCTTATCAGCGCCCCCCGATCCGGTGTCGGTCACTTCCAGCAAATCCTCGGCGGTCATTCGCATGGCTATGATATAAGTATCTGTAGTTAAAGCCTCCCGGGGTTGCAACTTTAAGATCCTATCCACAAGCTTCTTGTTGGGAATAATACTTCCGTTGATCATCAGGTTGTCATCGGCCTTCTTTAAAGGAAATTTTTTACTCAGGTAGCGCTCTGTCAGTGTAGAAGTTTGCTGCTGTAAGTAGTCTTCCCATTTCTCGCGGATAGTAGTAATTCCAATACGCATACCCGCAACCGGGCGCATATAGGTCAGGGGCAGAAGATAGGGCCTGCGGGCATCGTCGTACAATACTATATTCATAGGTGTATTTTTTGCCAAAAATAATAAAGGGGGCGGTGAGAAACAAAAAAAGTCCCTTCAGCGAAGAGACTTTTTTTTGCTGTCCGGAAATATTTTTGCAGTTACTGCTTTTTCTCGTAATGCTTTTTATACTTGCTCTTGAACTTGTCTACACGTCCGGCACTGTCTACAAGCTTCATCTTTCCGGTATAAAAAGGGTGCGAAGAACTTGAGATCTCCAGCTTTACTAAGGGATACTCTTTCCCGTCTTCCCACTTGACGGTTTCTTTCGTCTTCGCTGTGGAACGGCTCAAAAAACTGGTGCCGTCAGACACGTCTTTAAAAACAACGTACTTGTACTCCTTGGGATGAATGTCTTTTTTCATATCTATAACCTGTTATTTTTCTTCTAAAAATACGATTCCGCAAAACGGACTGCAAAATTACTGCTTTTCAATTAAATTACAAACCAAAACCCTAATTTCTTTCTATTTCTCCAGGAGGCACCTTTTAAGGCCGGGCACCGCTACCTTTCCCTAATCCGGCTGTAGTCTTCCCATTCGGCAAACACAGGCATCGCGGCTTTTGAAAAAGGCAGCTGTATGCCGCCACCTTTTCCGTAAACCGCCGAAATATCGTCCCGGTTATTCAGCTCACGGATATCATCCGGAGAATCAAAACGGGAAAAATAGATCACTGATAATGGCGAGAGAACGCTTTCATCATCCTGCTTAAGCAGGACAATTTCGTTATCATAAAAATTATCTCTGTTGAGCAGATATATCGATTTATAGTACTCATAATTATTCAGATACCTGTTATGGTCTTTCAAATTACTGTATTCGCTGAAGGATTCGAGCAGCATGGAAAAATCATATGCTTGCGGCACGAAAATTTTAGCAATACGATGGGCCCCCTGGTTAAAAAACTTCATCACCCCTTGAACAAGCAAAGCAAGATCGGCACTGCTCTCCTTACCGTTGAGCACCGCTACTGCTTTGCGTTTGCGCCGCACAACACCTTGATAGCGTGAAAAATATTGAAGATGTTTCTTTTCGGATGACTCCAGCGGATAGGTAAAAAGGTAATCCGGTTGCTCAATCTTTCCCTCCGTAAAAGCAATCAGCGATTTATACTCCGGATTTTGATGCACAAACCAGCTCACCACCGCAGGGAGCAGTCTCCTGTTATTTTCAGGGAGCTGAAAGGTGATGCTGTTGCCGGAAAGCATGGCCATCAGCCAGTCAGGAACCCCTGACAAAACATCCTTTTCAGCCACCAGCGAAACTAAAGAGGCCTCCCGGTTCATCAACGCTGGAGGGATTTGTTTTTCCAGCATTGTAAGTGCCGGCATCTGAAGGTTATAAACAAGAGTCTCCAGCGCATCCCTGATATTTCTTTCCGTCAACAAAGGATTTTCTGCCTCGGCAGCCGCAAGCATTTCCTCATACTGCTGGCGGTAAAAAGCATCGCCACTGCTGTTCATCACCGCATCCACAAGCTTTCCAAAAGCTTCTAATCGCTCTTTAACATCCATCACCATTCATCTTATCATGTAATTACAGCCGCAAAAATAGAAAAGAAATTCATGTGTAATACCAATTGTATTTGGCTCTTTTCTAATCAATGAGTGATTTATACAAAAGTATTGTGAATAATAGATTATCAAATAGTTAAAGCTATCAGACTTAATCCCAAATTGAGCGATTCTCGCTCACGATAAAGAAATTGTTAGCATTTCACCTTCCCGCAATTCTGCGGGACAGGCTACCCATTCGGTGAAATACAACAATTTCTAAATCGGGGTTAAACCTAAGTAAAGCGCTTTTTCACTTTGTTCAAACCGCTCAACTTAGGTTAATATTGCGTTGTATTCGTTTCATTATTTGGTAGTAGTTTAGGGTGAAAGTTGGCAGAATGCAGTTGGCAAATATTGCAAATTGCCAACTGCCAACTGCTTTTTGCCAACTGAACTTAACCCCCTGAATATTTGCATTATGTGAATAATTTTTATCTGACATTAAAATCTAAAACACGTATTATAAATCATTTAGCTTTTAACATTCAATAATTAGAACAGAGCCTTGTATTTCAATACGAGCTTCAGCGAAACATTGAAATTATACCAAAATCGCAAATCAAAATGCGCTTAAAATCAATACCGAAAACTTTCGGTATTGATTTTTTCAATGGTTTATGCCGATACATATTTGAAGTGCCTTTAGGAGTGAAGCGCCTGCTCCCCGCCAAAGGCCTTGGGGAACTAAAGGTGCAATTCAAATAGTAATCGGTGTAAAGGCGCAATTCAAATAGTAATCGGGATAAAGGCTCATTTCAATTGATAATACCAATGACAACTTTATATTATGTTTTGTATTTCAGTATCTTTATATCTCTGCGGCGACTGTCGGGAAAAATAATACCATGGATCCCCGGCTTCCAGCCGGGTCTGCGAAGCAACGGATTCTTAGCTTTTGGAGTGAGGGTTTCAAGGAGTCCATCAACCCAAACAGTCATCGCCTGCAATTGCAACAAAGCTACAGGGGAAATTTGCTGGGCCATTCATCCCGAAAGCTTTCGGGAGTCGCGGATAGTTTTAGAATAGAAACGAGTTGCGTTTTATCATTAATTCCTGTCCTCCTGTAAGAGTACTTAAACTATTGCCGGCTGGAAGCCGGCGATCCTTTGAGCTCGGGTCTGCAAACTGCCAGAGCATTGGATAATCAGCCTTTTTTGTCATCACGCAGAGTGGAGCAGTTTTTTTTCTGATGCTTCGGTATGACAGCTTGCTGCTAAAAACAAGATGCCCGAAGTAAAAACTTCGGGCATCACTAACTAAAACTACTAACTAATCCACAAATATCTAATTAGTTTCTGTCTATAAACTCAAGTGTCTAATCTATAATGTTCGAGTTCAAAGCTTGTCCCGCATTTTATCGGGGGCTTGCGTAGTTTTGAAAATCAAGGAGTTTACACAGGTAAATGACTGTTTTCAAAACAAGCATAACAGTTTACCCCGAGCCTTCGGGGCAGAAATCGGGCATTATAGACGGACACTAATTATTCATCGCGCCGACCCACTTGATGGCAGCGATTCTTACAGGTGTTTCATGCGACAGGTTATCGCAAACCGGGCAACGATCTTCTATTGCCGCCACCCATTTTTTAAGCGTCTCCTCATCGGCATCCGCGTCGGCATGAATCTGCACCTCTATCTCTCTGAATCCGGCGCGTTCTTCGTTCGACTGCCCCATAAACCGTGCAGGGTTCAAACCACCTTTCATCTCCATATCCATGCCGTTGAGGGTAAACCCCATCTCTTTGGCCGCCATATGCCCCACTACCGTAAGACATCCTGACAGTGCCCCAAGCACATATTCTACAGGGTTCGCCCCTTCATTGGTTCCCCCAAGATTCTGAGGCTCGTCGATAATCATTTGAAAATTCCTTGCATTAACTACTGTTTTTGTAGCGTTTTTACTCTGAGCTTTTATATTAACTTGGGGTGCAGCTCTCATATTACGCAGCTAATTTGTTATAATATCTTTCGGAGAGTTCATTCCAAAAACCTTCCCATCTGTTTGATTTTACCATTGCCCTCAGGTTAAGAATGGCCTGCCCACCTTT
>Ga0306867_1000177_pt1 | contig 40906 bp, 37 predicted proteins | sample AntRauTorckE6831_FD_190432 | JGI IMG/M metagenome (GOLD analysis project Ga0306867, IMG submission 190432) | Saline lake microbial communities from Rauer Islands, Antarctica - Metagenome Torckler E6 #831 (v2) (version 2) | ecosystem: Environmental > Aquatic > Non-marine Saline and Alkaline >...
CGGCGTGCTAGGTGGATCGCCTTCTCAGTAAAACGGAGAATCTGCGACTTCGGGAGGGTCTTCATCTCATGGAATTACACGACAAACATGTAAATCTTCAAGGATTTCAACAGAGCCTAGAAGACCACATAATCGCCTGAAAAACACCTTTATCGCCACAATCGCTCCCGATCAGCCATCCATACCACCTGGCAGCCCTACCCCCTCCCCTTGAGCGAGAAACGTGCGAAATAGGGGGTGGGCGTCCCCCTCTAGAACACTGGCGACAGTGCAGAGATTCACTCTCTCAGGGCTTACCCCTTTATAACCCCAATTCATAGGGATACGTAGCCGACTGTCCGCTCACCATCTCTCACCAATACCAACAAATGGCAATCTTCGAAACCAGACAACCGTTCCGCGAGGAATACATCCCCGACACAGTCGTAGCACGCGACGACACAATTTCCAACCTTGTGAGAATCTTTCAAGACTTCGTAGACGGCTCTCGCCCGCCTCACCTACTGATTCACGGTGGTTCAGGGACAGGCAAGCGCACGGTCATACGACATATTCTCGACTTAGTCGACAGGGAAGTCGAACGAGAAATCGAGGTTATTACAATCGACTGTGACGAGTATACGTCGCTGCACAAAATCTACGTTGAACTTGCGTACCTGGTTTGCGAGGAAGACTATCGCGGCCGCTCTCAACTGGAGTTGGAACAAGCAATCGTTCGCCAGATGGATGACTCGGACATTATCTGGTATCTCGTTTTCGAAAATCTCGAAGGGGTCGGTAAAGACAACCTGCCGTTCGACGAGTTACAGCAAGCGATCTCAACGTACGGAACAACCCAGACCGAGTGCGGAGCCATCGGAACTGCCAACCAGTCTCGTCTCTACGACCACCTCCCAGGCGAGGTCGTCCACAGATCGTATATGCACACATTGGAAACGACGCCATACGACGCCACACAATTACGGCATATCTTGGAGCCACGTGCAGATGTGGCATTCTCGGATGACGGGCTTTCTGAGAGGGTAATCCCAAAATGCGCAGCAATCATCGCCCAGGAGACCGGGAGCGCAGCTGAAGCCCTGCAATTGCTTGAACTCGCCGGATATGTGGCCTCTCAAGCTGACGCGGACCAAGTGACAGAAACTCACGTTCAGACAGCGAGAGAGTCCCTTGATTCACTACGCCTGTACACCACCTTCACTGAAGATCTTGATCCAAAGGAACAACTCTTGTGTACGATTATCGCTGCACATATCGAAGTAGACGTGGAACCGGTCTCTACTGAATCACTTGTAGAAGAATATCAAGACCATTGCGGATCGTTCGATCTTACGACCGTTGGGAAGCGACGAATTGAACAGCTCATCGTGAACTTCGTGAGAAAGGACTTGTACACACTCAGGACCGGAATATCGGCCGTCGTGGTGGGATGTGGTCATTACATGAGACCACAGCACCGGCACGCTTGATTCTCCGCTCGGCTAACGTAACGTCAGGCCGATTCACCCGATTACTCCACAAGTACGACATTTCGGTTGACCACCTTAGAAAACCGGACGAGATAGATATTGAAGAGTTCTTATCGAATAATTGGTCGCCGCAAGATAATGGTATTGATCTCCAGAACTTAGATTTCTACCCGACATAACCCTGCTCTCGAAGAAATTCATCTCCATTCTTGTAAGTGCCGATACTTCCGTTTTCCGGGCGTGTCTCGGCATATCGCTGCAGAATGTTTGTGTCGTCGATCAAATGCCGTAGTCGTATCTACGGGCTTTCCCCCACTGAAAATATGTGTCTGAAGAATATAGTTCAACAGGTCCAACTCCCCCTACTGCAGCGTGTCTCCGTGGATCTTATCTGAGAACTCTTCAGCAACAGTTAGTTCCTCTTCTACATCCTCGATTTTGGACAGTACTTCGGGCTCGATCACCGAATCGACCCAGCTATTCGCGTACAGGACTTTCTCTACGGCATACCCAGTTTGTTCTGCATATGCCTCGAAATCCTGCAGTGACAACAGTTCCCCACGCTGTACCTTTTTTTCAGTGACTGCTTCAAACCCGGACATGATGTCCCCGAACTCGTCTTCCGTGATCACGTTCGTCCGTGTTTCCTTCAACTCGACAGCGTCCGGACTGTCTCCATCGCTGACGGCCTTCAATTTTTTCTTGGCTAATCTGGAGTCCTTATCAACTACCTTAACATTCGAGATCAGGTACAGGAGTAAGTTGTCCTCATCCACCCCAGGGATATCAACGTTCATCCCCATCTGGTCCAAATACTGTCTTCCAGCAGGATTCAGGTCAACATTATATTCCGCAAGAATTAGGCTCACAGCACTGTGCTTACTCATCTCTTGTCCGTTATATTCAACTGGCATGCTGAATTTTTGACCTATTTCGGTATAAAGGTCTCCCCTGAGAAGATTCTTCACACCGATACCGTCAACTGCCACGAAGGACATTCCGGCAAAGAATACGGTCTAGTGTCCCGCCCAATCGACGTATCTCTGGTCTCAAAGATACGCATAACGATCCTTGTGATTGCCGAGAATCCTTTCATGAGGGTACTCTTCGGCATAGCAGTGGAGGATTTCCGAATCGTCAATGACGATATCGTAGTAGTGGTCAAAAGTGCCGTCGCATCGACGAGATGTTTCCCGTTGAGCAGACACCCCGCATTATACTCCGCTGCGGATGAAACGAATTCTTCGTAATCCAGAGACGATCTCCCTCGCCGCACAAAATCACCCGCTTGCAAGTCACTGCGGGCGCACTTCAGCACCTAGCAACGCGCCGAGCGCCGTGGATTGGCTGCAGCTGGGGTCACTCATCGACTCCAATCGAAACGCAGAGAGGGCCGAAAAGACACGCCGGTTGAGAGCAGTCAGTAGCGACTCTCAGTACGACCATATTGCCGAGGGCCGTACTCACGGCTGCATATCCCGATGTAATGGTTCCCACAGAACTCCATAGCATATCAGCCAGCCACTCACCACGAAGAGGTGTCGCATTGTCGCAACATCTCGCCTTAATTCGAACAGCCGGGAAACGCTCTTACGCTGGAACCACTCATATCAAATAGAAGCAACTGAAGGCACCAACAATGACGTTTCAAGAACGACTCCGCTCACTAGAAGAGCGGTACGATATGAATGAGAGCGAACACGCCCGGGAACTCGGTCGTGCCGTCGCTCACCTCCAAGACTAGCGTTGCTATTGGTCTACTAGCGAATCGATGTCCAAGGCCTGCCGGCCGTCCCGAACTACACCGAAGTACTACAGGAAATTCTCAGCAACGGCATCATGATCCACGATACGAAGAAGTTCGAAACAATTCGAGAGATGTGCTCGACAGTGAACTCGATGCGTAGAGCGTTTGTAAACTAAATTGCCGTAACCAATTTAACTGTTCAGACAATATTGTTTACAAAGATGCTCTCGGGCACGGCTCTCGAAATACTTGATGTCCTGTGTTCCCAGCGGGACGCGACTGCGAAGGAGCTCGCAGCAGAAACCGGGCACAGCCGGAAGCAGATCTACCGCGTCGTTGACGATTTACTCGAAGCAAACTTGGTAGACGAGTCTCGGCAGCATCATAATCAACGCGTCGTGCGTGCAACTGATGACGCCGTAGTTGAAGCGTATCGGCATCTCACATCAAAACTCAGCCACGTGGACTGGTCAAAACTCCTCTCACCAGCAACGATTCGTGTCGGCTGGTACCTTGATGAACCTCGCCGTATTACGGCAATCGCTGACCGGCTCGGAATCACGCGACAAGCCGTTCACAAAGCCTTGGGACCACTCAAGAACCGGGCGATGTTAGCTCCTTCCGGGCCAGAATATGCCCTCACCGACGATCTTCAGCCGTTACGTGACTTCGCTCAGGCGGTCGTCACACACGAACACCGAACCAGGGTTCGAACAATCGCTCCAAGTGCCACGATAGAGTGGTGCGACCCAACCCGCGCACTCGTCCGGGTGCAAACCGCAGACGACACTGACGCACTCCAGCGCGCTCCCGAGTGGGACATGACCGGGTTAGCAGCATTCCACACGTATGACCTGCAATTCTTCCTTGCAGGGGAGCCGGCATTCTGGTACGCGCCAGATGACCAACTCACTCCTGCAGATATCGTCTGTCACACACTCGTTCTTGAGGCGGGGTCACGGCGAGTGAGTTACGCGATGCTTCTCATCGAACAGGAACAGATCAGCGAAGCCGAGTTGATCGAGACCGCAATGTGGTACGGCATCGAGGAGGAAATTGAACGAATGTACCGGTTCATCAAAGGGAACTTCGACGCCACAGACGACGGGGAACCAAGTATTCCGAACAGTCGGGAATACGCCGCGTTGAAAGACCAGTACGGGGTCGCCTGACATGACCGTATTTACTGGCGGCGAAGCGATCACGGAGTTTCTCGCTGAGTTTGACGGATGGCTTTCAGAACCAGTTGCCGTGTACCTATTGGGTGGGTCTGCGATGACGGTCCACGGACTCAAAGACCAGACCGAAGACATCGACCTCGCGCTCGCCGTCACTACCGAATTCGAGCACGTTCAGCAGACGCTTCAACAGCACGGCTTCGAGGTGATTGACGAACCAACCGAATCATTCGACGGAGTCGGGAAAACAATCGAACTACGTCACCCGGATCGAGGCCTCCGGGTTGACCTGTTCGAACGGCAAGTCGTCGGAAAGGTGTGGATCACGACACGAATGCGTGACCGAGCAGATGAATTCTGGACCGGTGAGCACGTGACCGCGTACGTACTTGCTGACGAAGACATGTTCTTGCTGAAAGCAGTGTCCGGTGGTGACTTGGGAAGTGGAAGACAGCGAGATATCGAAGACATGCGAATGTACGCGCAACGCGGCCTGACGTACGAAGCAATCATCGAAGAGATAGAGGAACAACGCCCGTTCAATACGAGTTCGACTGAGGCACGCCACATCCGCGACCGATCCCACCCGTTGTTCGCTATCGAAACCGCAGTCCAATCGCTCTCTGGTCTCCCGACATCGTTCACAACGCGTATCAGTTCGCTCGCAACCGAATTTGAGACTGAGTACTTCGTACTGGGCGCGATTGACGATGGCCTACACGATGACGCGTCTATTCGAGAGTCTGTGCTCTCGAACGTGCGGGCGCTTTCAGATGATGATCAGCAAGCTGTCTCAGAGGCAATTGACCGGCTCATCGAGAAACAAATCCTTGAACGAGGCAGTGACAGTGACTCTCCCCGTCTGAAACTCGCGGAGTAGGGTGGCAGTCACTCGCCGGGTTTCGTTGACAGCTTCCTGGATAAACGGGGCGGCCCCCGGATACTTGTCGGCGAGTGTCTCAGTCATTGGGGGTTGTGTGCTGCTGGGCTTTTTGATTCCGTGAGACACACTGATCATCATTGTAGAGCTACTGATCCTCCACTGATGAGTACCTCTTGAGATCCTGTAAATAGTCACGAGCCACGCTCACAGGAACCTTCCGAATCGCATCATACTCTCTTTCGTTTTCCCGGTACCGACCAATCGACTGTCCTTGTACGAACAGCGCGCGTTCCAATCTCGCCACGTCATTTGCTGTCTCACAGTTTCCGAAGAAGTACTCCACGAGTTCCCGGTACGACTCCCGAGAACACGTCAACGAGTCCTGCAGTGTCCTCGACGCATCCTCAGCCGTGTGGATGCGATACGAGCGAGCGACCATCACATCCAGAATCGGGAACCGACCGGAGTACGCATTTTGACTATCAGCAAGATGCAGCAGGAACTGCGGCGTCACGCCAACCCTCGAAGTAGCACTCAACGGACCGTCCGCAGCCTTCAACGCACCCCGCAATTCAATGAACGCATCAGTAACCTCATCAACCGGCGACTCCGCAACACCTCCAGAAATCCCGGCGGTCAACTGTTGTGCTATCTCAAGAAATGGGAGCACATCCTCCGGCGTATAGCTCGTTCGATGCAGTGACTTCCACCGCCACAACGCCCGCAATGACTCCTCCGGAGACCCTCGTATCTCCCGATTGTACACCGCAAGATAATGCAGTGGATATCGACTCGCCCAAAACTCTACATCCCAATCAACGGCAATCCCGCCAAACATATCCCACTATTCTCAACCCAGCACATAAACAGAACGTTTATTTCAGGTTCTCAAGGATTTGGAGGAAGCGAAACGCAGGAGCGCCGTAGTCACTCGTGTCTCCCTGCGCTTCTGTTTGGAGATTCTCAATGCGTTCGGTGTAGTCTTGATTAATAATGAGTTCAAGTTCCTCTCCGGTTTCACTTTCAAAGCGATCGGCAAGTTCTTCGAGCCCCTCAATCAGGCCACTTCCTCTCTCCCAACCGGTAACCACAGGTGCCCAAAACTGGAATGCGTGATCGCTGGCGTTGCCAAACGTATCGTTCACGTACCGGTAGTCTTCGAGGAATTTCTTCTGGAGCTTCTGAAGAGAGAATTGGTGTGCTTTCGTGTTGGTGAATTCAGTCCACCAGCCGTCGTCTGGAGTTCCAGAATAGAGTTTCCCACTCATATGGGTCACCACTTCGCAGACATACACATTTTGTCTGCCTTTGCCACGATCGTTGTCGATAGCGATGACATCGGCTTCCATTTGGTTCCCGCGTTCCTCAGATCGGTTGTTATAGCTGACAACTTCGCAGCCATTCATCCGCTTGTGATACGCACCAACCAGCAGTTCACCCCACGTTGCATTCACCGGCATAACAAACGAATAATCGCGGATTGACAAGAATACGTAGGATGAATAATCTGACCCGGATCTGAGCGTGTCATCACCCGTCACAAGACCGACTCTGGATCTGCCTAACTGTGTCTGAACCGGCTGCTCCCCTCAGTTGAAGCGTTCCACAGTGGTGAGTGCCACGTCCTATCGAGACACTACCTCACTCATCAAAGTCACGACGTCGAACCGGTCCGAGTCGCGTGATCTGTTCGTCCTCAACAAGTCGTTCTAACCCGTCTCGCGTGGGGAATCCGAAGGTCCCTGTTTCGATGGCTCGCCCAGGGGCAACGCAGCGGAAGTACTTCCCGCGTGAGTATTCAGCGAGAATCCGGCGTTGACACCCAGCCAGGTCGAACATGCCAAGATCGTACGCGCCGTCTCGCTGGGCAATATGTGCGGCACCGGCTCGATACCCGAGGAGACACCGTGGCACGAACTCTCGCATCGATTCCACTGGGAACGCGTAATTCTTGAACGTCACCGGGTCACCCATCGCTAATGTGCCGTTCAACGGGTCGTACTCCCCGAACCGGAATGGGGCCGCTAATTCCGGTTCGAGTTGCTCTCGGGCGTCACGCATCTGGTCTTGATGATCGGTGTGGAACACCCAGTGAACCACAAACCCCAGCCGTAACGCTTCCCGCGTCTTCTCCCGGTACGGTTGATCGGAGCCAGCGACGAACTCAATCCATCGATTCACCCCGCCACCGACCACGAAACAATCCGGGACGCGATCCGCGATCGTCCTCTCGAACCGATACTCACCGGGGAACCACGGCTCCCGTTTCGCCTCCCGTCGCCGATCCAGCTCTAGTTTCCCCCACAGATGCTCATCGGATTCCTTCCCCGCCGTTCGAAGCCGATCGAGATCACCCCAGATTTCGAAGCCAGTCATACGCCACTCACCTGCTGGTCGTGCTGCTGTCGGCCCTTGTGTCGTGTCATGTGTCGTGAATCGTTGGTGTTAGTGATTTCAGCGAGTAATCTGATTTCGAGCAGTACCGCCGCGTCATCGCTCCAAGTTCCCCGGTTCGCAACACATCAACAACGTTGTGCGTCACGAGATCAGCGTACTCCTGGTTCTCAAACGCTGTCACCGCCGCAGCGCTGTCATCGAACGGATCGCGGTCGTTGAGATCCCCGTCAACGAGCGTCTCATACGATGCCGGCAAACTCGACTGTTCCTCACCATCCACGACGAGATTGAACCGCCGCGTCACGACTGGCAACAAGTCCGCGTACGGCGTATCGCGGAACGGCCACTCTACGTCCGTCGCCGCCAGTCGCGTCCGCAAAAACGGCAAGTCGAACCCGTCCTTCCACCGCTCGCCATTGAACGCGACTAGCAACACGTCCTCGCCGTGTAATCGCTCACGTGCGAACACGCCAACCGCTTCCAACAACGCCGCCTCCGACGCGTGCAGCGAGAGTTTCACGTGCGTTCCACACCGCTCCCCAACAGTCGCCTCCAACGCAGCCAGGTCACCGTCCAGTGCGTCCTCGTCTGCCTGCAGGAACACCCGGCACCCAAGCGATAATTCGAGACCAACCACCGTCACTTCATCCGTCACGTCGAACCCAGTCGTCTCAATATCGAACGGCACCATCTCCAACGCCATCACCGACCACCCCCAGCTGACGCTGCGTCTCCAACTGACCTGCCAGGCACTCGATCATCACCAGCCGGCCGGACACGGAACTCACCGAACCCGAACCGCGAATGCGTCCCGACCCGCACCACGCCGTTCCGCGCCGTCGCCACGGGCTCACTCCCCGCGTATCCAACCACCTGCCCGTGATCGACCGTCTCCACGCGATACGCGTCGCCACCGTCAACGAGCCGTGTGTCTCGCCGCCTTAACCCGTCATCACGCCGTCCATCCGTCGCAACCGTCCCCGACACTCGGCCTGCCTGGATCGTCGGCGACTCCGTCGCCGAGCTCGCATCCCACCACCACGGCACCGACTGGTCATCCGCATCCGGGTACGCACTCGACAGGACGTACGGCGACACGAGTTCAAGCACGTATGCGCCGGACTCCGCGTCCGTGAGTCGCCCGTAGTCGAGCGCATCGAGATCAACAACCAGCGAATCCGTCAGCGACAGTTCACCGAACCCGTAGTTGCGTGCGCCGCCGACTCGGATCCCGTCAAGCACGTCTCCAGAGACCGGCAGGACGTCATCATCGCCCCGCCCGTGCAGGTAGCAGTGCACGAACCACGACACCGACCGCTTCGAATTTCGCTGCTCCGGCGGTCGCCCAAAGAAACACGCCGGCGCAAACGCCATCCGGTCACCGTGACGCTCGATATCGTGCGTGTTGTGCGCATCTCGCGGCCGCGAATCCAACAACCACCGGTGGACCGCGTCACGGAACACGAACAAATCCTCGTACGCCTCGACATCGGGAAGCGACTGCCCGAGTTTCCCGCCGTACCCGTTCTGCGAGTGTTCCGCGGGGTACTCACCGAACTCACCCGGAACGAACACGCCGTGACTCACGTGCAACGCCCGTCGCGTCCGCTCATCAACACGCCGTGCGATCGCGTTGAACAGCGCATTGCCGGTGACGAAGTACGGATGTCCCAGGTACGACCCCTCCACCTCGAACAACACCTGCTGAATGACAGTCATTCGCACACCCCTCCGTTTCCACTCCAGAATCTGCACAGACCCGTCCCACCACGTAGACGACAACCGACACAGGCACGGGCCCACACCTCGTTTCCAGTGCCATCACCGCAAGCACGCCTCACACCGGCGTTTCCAGCTACCAGCCCAGCGGTCACCCACCACGGAGACCGCTCAGCCCCAGCCACGGAATCATCGACACCACCGACTCGCCACGACGACCACACCGGCGACCCCCACCCCCCGTTTCCAGTGTCCTCACCGCACCCACGCTGCACCCGACCACAGCCACGCCGTCGCTCATGTCCCGTCCACGATACCGCGTCTCTCTCACGCATCACGGTCATCACCACCCGAGTCGACACGCCCACCACGGTCGCGCGACCCGATGTCGTACGCTGAGAGGAACTCTTCGATATACTGGAGTGCCGCCGACCACGACCGGATGCGCCGCAACTGCGCATCCAACACCCGCCAGCGCCGCTCGCCATCCACATCGAACGGGTGGGCCGGCAGGTGCGACCACACGTCAGCGAAGCACCGTGTTGGTTCATCGCCAAGCCGCGCGGCCGGGCGATCCCCGGGTTCGCCAGTCACACACAGGCGAACTCTAGGTAACGAGAGCACCGTCCGGTGTGGCGTCACCGGCCCGTCCGGCTCCTCGACCGCCACGAACAACTCCTCAAACCCGAACCCTGCACGGTAATTATCGAGTAACGCCGCCGCCAACAACGTGTGGTACTTCAGCGACGTGTACGGGTAGAACACCGATTCGTTGAACAGCGCCGCCACATCAGACGCCACCCACGCCTCGTGCATCGCCACCGGGTTCTCAACTTGAACTACCTCTCGCACCGCCGCGTCACGACCATCCGCACCCACCGACCCAGTCATCACCACGTCGCCAGTGAGCAGCGACACGCGACCCGGCGACGCGTGCGCATCCAGCGTCTGCTCCGGTTCCCCGTCAGGGCGGCTCAGCAACGCCGCATCCCGATCCGCACCCAACGGCACCGTCTCATTGACTCGTACGCCAGCAACCCGCTCAGACGCTGCAGTATGCGACCGGCCACGCAGCTTGTGCACGTCGTGTCGGTACACCGCAAGCATCGGAGCCACGTCCGTTACAGCCTCGCTATCACCCGACGCACGACCAGCGCCCGTCGCCGTCGACGAATCAGGCATCGCCACTCTCCCCGGCATCCGACGCACTCAGATCACCGTCATCATCAGGGTCATCGTCACCACTGACTCGGCTTTGTGCCGACCGCAGCGACGACGTCACCGAGGCCAGTTCATCCAACCCATCCGGATCCGCCTCGGCCCCATCACCGTCCGCCTGTTCCTCGGTAGCATCCGCGGACGCATCCGTTTCGCTCCCTCGGTGTTGCGCCGACCGGAGCGAGGACGAGACCGGCTGAACTGCATCAAGATCTGAATCCGCGCCCACAGCTTCGTCGTCACTCCCACCGTCGGTCCCAGCTGACCCGTTATTCGAGTCCGTCACGCCGACTCACCCCCCGACACATCGTTATCGCCAGGCATCGGCAGGTCACCATCACGGGCAGCCGTCCGCGCCTGCAACGCCCGTACGAACGCCTCACGACGCTGCTCACGCCACACGTCGTCTTTCGTGTCCATCGCGCTCGTCGCGTCCTGCGCGCGATTGTAGACACGACGGAGTTCCGAATCAGTATACAACGGATTCACCACTTCAGCATCAACGATACCAGCCCCGAAGTTCCGCGCGCCGCCGAGCTGCATATCGTACTCGGCGCTGTGGGTATCCAAGTAGTCGATCGCCTCGACAAGCAAGCCCACGTATTCGGGTTTCAGCTCCCGAAGCGTCAGTCGCCACGTTCCGACGAGATTCCCGACAATATCTCGCGTCGCCTGCCGCAACGGTTGGCCCTCATCCTCAGCGTTCCGTGACCGCACCTGCGTGTTCAACTGCCGGTAATGCGCTTCCGCCTCACCCTTCGTCACATCCACCTGCCTACGAATGGGTGAGAACCGAATCGGACGGCGAATCACGCGCCCCGCCCGATCGTTGAATCCACCGAACAAGTCGTGGATCACACAGCCCGTATCGTCGTCGCCATCGACACAGCTGCCTTTCTCGTGATACCCCGCATCCAGATCACGAGCGTACACGTCTTCGAGCATGTAATCCGCGTTCGACTCACCCGGATGGCACGCCGTCGCGCCTGCTGTTTGGACAACTCGTTCACAGCCGTGGCGTAGTCAGCCGCTCAGGGTGAACGGGGAGATCTGGCCGGCAATCTGATTCTGCGGGTCATCCGCCTCGTACCGGTCAGCTGAGGCGTGATGCCGATCCGTGACGATGCCATCGCCAGGTGCCAGCAAGTCGATATCAAGGCCGACGTAGATGTCTGGGAACGCCGTTTCATCGACGAGACGCGGGAAGTCGAAATCGAAGTCGAGGTGCGAGGCGTCGAAGCCCTGCGCGTCTTGCTCCCCTTGCATCGTCACCGAGCACCTCCCGATCGGCCGCCATCAGCAGCGTGTGGAGCAGTAGTTTCAGTCAAGTCGTCACCCGCTGACTCCGATCCGAGCTCGGACGCACCCTCGTAGTCCGCGTTGTTAGCCGGCACCACCGGTCGCTGCCACGGCTTACGCGTCGAAGCGCAATCCGCAGCAACGAACGCATCGCTCCGCGCGATCGGGCGTCGGAACCACGCCACACCCGGCAAGGGTTGCACCGAGGTCGCGTCCGCCGGACTCACAGCGCGCGGCTGTGGAGCCAGTAGTACTTGCCACGATGACTGGGTCGCAGGATCACTGCACGTGCCGACACGACCCTCCAGCACGAGCTCACGCACACCCAACGTAAAGTACTCCGTCGGCTCGTGCCGACAGTCAACGCATTTCACGTGTCCGACCTGGAAGGCTGTTTGGTCGGCCGGTCGGAAGACGAACACGACGATCGGAGCGCCTTCCCGCAGTTTATCACCGCAGACTTCACAAACTGCGGCCCCTTCCCCGAGCGAAAATTGTTGTAATTGTGATATTTCTTCAATTAACCGATTGTCGATGGATTCTTTCGTTGTTAGTGTCGAGTGATTCATGGGTTCTTACACATGCTGTGGGGAACCCGACTCGGGTGTTCCAACCACCCGGGCACTTTCTGTGACCGCTGTGCCCTGTAGAACCGGGGTTCCACACTACATGGTTACTATTTGTAGTCACTTAATAGTTACTGTAAACAGTCACCATTACTGTATATAGTATTTATATGACCATACACAGTAACAGCTAATATATGATGGCAAAGCCAATCGGCAGGTATGGTTGATGACCAGTATCGTGGTCTCCTCACCGAACGTGAGCGGGAAATTATCAAAGGAGACGCCGATGTCTCCGATAACTACCGGTATAGAGTCGTTAGTCGAATCCGTACCAAGATTGAGAACGTAGATGGAGACATTGAGATTTTAGCCAAGAATCGGGAAGACCTGCTTAAGGAATTACGTGAGGTTGTCTGCGAAGACGATAAGTGAATCACCTCAATTGTATGCCTGCACATCATCATCAGTTAGATCAAATTCTCTATTGGTGCCTACAGCGCTCACTCGCTTTCCGAACGAGGTCGTCTCCATTCCGCGGTAATCGAACCTCCAACTGCGAGTGGGGGAAGTTAGTCGTTAGGTGAGCTGTACGACCAAAACGATCAGGGCCCTCGGAAGCCCATCTCATACAATGCGGCGATTCAAGCAGGGGGATCGCGTGCGGATTAATATCAATTGGATCCAGACCACGACCCGCTACACGGAGTGCAGGGAACGGTAGTTGAGGTTATCGAAGACGATGCAGGCCAGGAGACTGGAGATCAAGGGACTGGCACATCCTCTTAGCTGAAACTGAGAGTGGGGGCGTCGCTCATCTTCGCTGGCGTGACATCTACCTAGCGTCTGATTAGTAATTCAATCAGTTAGATTTCTTCTGGGAAAATTTCTGTTAGAGGATTCTGCGGCGATCATCATAGTCACGTCGACATATCCTTGGAGAAGGAGAGATGGAGATATACCATCTCTGACTTTCCAGAATTTCTTGCTTACACCTTCAAGAACGCCCTAACCAGATCATTCATTGGTACAAACTGACAGACCGCATAGTTCGTTGGTCACTAAACACTAAGTCACTATGATGGTTACATCCGGCAACACGATGATTTCTCTCCCTCCCCTCGTCGATAACGCTAATCGGACGGTCGAAGACGTCTACAAGAAAATCATCCCGAAAATCGAAGAAGCACGCATCGCTACCGGCTATTTCTACCTTTCTGGATTCGACCTGTACCGCGAAGATCTTGAACGGCTTGCTGATCCAGATGAACTTGGTCACGCTCCAATTCGAATATTGATGGGGCGGCAAACGAACCGCAGTACAGCAGATGAAATCGGAGAGGGACAAAGTCTACGCAGCGAACTCAGAGATGAAGTCGAAGAGAGTATTGAGGAACTCAACAACGCGCAGTTAGGACGACTGGATCGGCTGCGAGACTTCATAGCCGAAGACAAGGTTAGCGTCCGTGTGCGAAATCCAGAAAACGGCTACTTCCACGCCAAAGGGGCCTCGTTCAGAGCACCGCAAGACGATGAAGACTGGAGCACTGACGATGGTACGGATACGCGTCCGTGTGCGACGATAGTCGGGTCCTCAAACTTTACCGCGAGTGGACATCGAAACAACATCGAACTGAACCTCACAAGCCAAGACCGGCCTAAAGCGGAGGCATTCGAAGACTGGTACGATAACCAGTGGGCGAATGCTGAAGACTTCAGCGAGGAAATCATCCGAATCATCGAGAACAGCGAGAAGTACCAAGATTGGCAGGACCAACAAAATGATGAAACAGATGATGAAGACACGCCTGATGACCTAGGGACGTACATCGAGCCGTTCGAACTATACAAACTTCTGGCGTACGACGAGCTGAGCGGGAACGTTAACATCCGCGACAGCCCGCTGTACTACTTCCAGACACTCGGATACGAAAGCGCGAAGGAGAAACTTTCTCGGTTCAACGGCTGCATCATCTCCGACTCTGTCGGTCTCGGAAAATCGTTCATCGGTGGTGAACTACTGCATGACTACCGTCAACGCGGGGATCATTGTCTCCTGATCGTGCCTGCGAACCTCACCGAACAGTGGGAAGACCTCCTCCAAGACGACACAAACGAAGACGGGAATCCATACTTCGGACTCGAAATTGATGGGACGCACTTGGACGTGATGAGTATCAGCAAGTTCCAGAATCTCACATATGATGAGGTACAGGACATCAAAGACGCGTTTGATGTCGTCCTAGTTGATGAGGCCCACCGCTTCCGGAATCACGGGAAGTGGCGACCGAATCCGAATGACGAAGACGATTACAAGGGAACTCGTCGGCATGCGAACCTGCGTCAGCTCCGCGGGAAGACGATGATTATGCTGACGGCGACGCCGATTAACAACTCTGCCACCGACTTGGAGAATCTTATCAGCCTATTCACCAGTCCTGAGGAACTGCGGAACAAGGCATCGCTGGACTTCGACGCCTTCGAGGAATACATTGACCTGTCAGAGACGCGAAAGCAGATCGCTGCGGGGAAGGAAGAAGCCACTGAGGAAGAGCAGCGAAAGATCACCGAACAGCTCCAGCGACATTCGGAAGAGATCTCGAAGATTCTGAATGAGGTGATGGTGCTCCGGACGCGGAAGCACGTCAAAGACCAAATTCAGGAGGGTGAAGACTTCGAGATGAGTTTCAAGCCGCCGAAGCTCAGCAAAGAGCAGTACTCGCTTCCGGCGGCATACCAACCAGTGTACCGGATGCTGCCAGACGTGATGGATGCGCTCCACCTTCCACACATCACGGTAAAGAACCCGAAGGCCGGTGGGACACTCAAGGCGCTGTACAAACTGAATCTGCTCAAGCGGCTGGAATCTTCGACGTACGCGTTTGTGCAGTCCATCGAGACGCTACATCAGAGCGAACGGCAGCTTCTCAGTCTTCTTGATGGACTCCCAGAAGACGAGCAAATCGACATGCTGCGCGCGGCACAGGACAATGAAGAATCTGAAACGCTCGATGACTTCGTGGAGGGTAGTGACGCCGCCGAAGATCTTGAACAGACACTCGAAGAGTTCGGGTTCGATACGACCTCTGTTCGTGCCGATGAAGACACGGAGAGTGATAGTACGGATGAATTAGCGGATGCGACAATCGGTGAGGTGAAGACATATATTCGGGAGGATCTGACGCTACTGGCGTACTTCCTGTCGCAGTTTATCGGCGATATCGCCCAAGATGCCGGCGATGTGAGCGACCAAGCCGTTTCAACACGTCAGTGGCTTCACGATCATAATGCCGGTGTCCTTCCGGACGTTCCAGAAGAGGATTTGAACCCGATCCTCTACCCACGAAGTGACCTGAGTGACATTGATGAGGCGACACGAGAGTTCTACGAGGCAGTGTTCTCGTTACGGGAGTTCCGTGACCCGAAGGTTGAGAGACTCGCGGATGTCCTGAACAGGTATGATGATGAGAAGGTCCTTGTCTTCACCCAGTACCGTGCCACCGCAGACTACGTCCACCGCACGCTTCTCAACGATCCTGACTCGCCTCTTACAGAGGCGAATAGTGCTGTCGTCAAAGGCGGTGACGACAACAAGCAAGACGTCATTCAGCGGTTCGCACCGGAAGCCTCAGGGTACCAGCAAACACTGGCTGAATCTGGCGAATCGGAATTACAATATGTTATAGCAACTGACACATTGTCGGAAGGGGTCAATCTTCAGGACGTCTCAGTTCAGGTTTCATTCGATTTGCCATGGAATCCCATGCGTATCGTTCAACGAGTAGGGCGTATCGACCGGATCGGGAGTACTGAGGAGAAGTATGTCCACAACTTCTACCCAGACGGAGACATCGAAGCGGCAATTAAGCTCCTGAAGCGACTACAGGCGAAAATCAACGATATCGCACTCATCGTGGGGAAAGAGAACAATATCCTGGACCCCAATGAGGACCAACTTCTGGATAAAACAGGTGTAGAAACGGAAAAGACGATTGGTGAATTGCAGGTGGACGAAATCGAAGACTCGCTACAGAAATCACGAGAGATCGAGGACGTGAACGAACTCGATGACACAAGTAAGAACCCACTCCTTCGAAATGCGGGGAGTAACGAGCACGCCGCATATGAGCGGTACCTACTCAAGAAGGAGTTGAACGAGGAATTCGGGCTCTCGGAAGACGACTTCGAGTACGCCACAGACTACTTTGAGGAGTCTCCCGAGGAACGCGAACGCTTGTACACGAATATCACCGGTCATAATTCAGGGCCACGTCCGGGTGTATTCGGGCTTGCACACCTCTGGTTCGATGATGACGACCACGAATCCCCACTAGGACGTGTTCGGCGGGCCTTCTACTACAAGCCGTTCACAGATGAAGTCAAAGAACGTCCTGTCGGCACACTCAAAATCGACCCAGAGGTGGGTGGGGAGCCGATCTCCGGGAATGCCGACAACGTTTTATCAAACCGGAAAGCGATTCAAGAGGTTCTTGACAACCGTCTGGAAGCAATTCGGAGCAGTCAGACCGAGCATATATTCAAGGACGGGGAGAAGTTCTCGAAGGAACAGGAAACGATTCTGGACTTTATCACACACTACGTACAACCGACCCACGGCAAGATGTCTGCTCCTGTAGACGAGCACGAAACGCTTGAGCAGTGGGCCGAAGACCTCCGAGAACGCTTACAGGACGTGAAGTTAGCTAACACTGATGAAGATCGTATCCTTCGGGAGACCTTCCGGCATAACGAGCAGTACGATTCATTTCCAGATTGGCCACCCGTAGAATTCTTAGAAGAGTTAGAAGCGTTCCTGGAAGAGAATGTAGAGGAATCGACGGAGTACCAAGCTAAGTTGGTCGGAGAAAGTGAGGTGCAAGCCCGGTTGATGTGCTGGGGGGTAGTTGGGTCGTAGGCAGTTCCGACTGTTACTACACCTACGGTTTGCGTCCTTCTTCCAACTCGTCGTACTTCTCGAATACCATATCGAAGTACTCCTGGGTCATCTTTCTCGGATTGTTGACCCGGTGGAAGTCCTCAAGAACGAACTCTACATCTTGCCGATTGAGACCGTATGCGTGGAATGCGGCGGCGTCAATCTCGGCCTGTAGTTTTAGCCGTTCGTCTTTGTCAGTGGCAGGTTGAACACCACCAAGGCACTCACGCATCTCTTCAAACTCGCCGCCGTAGCAGTTCAGCCGTGCGGCCCGGTTCGAAATGTACTCAAACCAATCGTCGCCTGCCGTGAGATGAGGAATCTGAGATTCCTCAAATTTGTACATCACGATGTGTGTATCACTCTTAGTTCTCATCAAGAAATCAAACGGTATGCTATTGAGCAGACCTAAGGCCGCAAAGAGTTCTTCATCGGAAAACACTCTCTCATACACGCCGTGGAGTGGTTTTGTAGATAGGTCATCTTCGTCTGGTTCAATCGTGTATGGACGGATGGTATGTAGCGTGTTGACGCACACAGTCCCGCTTGGAATAACAGATGCAATCATAGTCCGCTCATCGTTGGCCCGTGCGACATCCCGGAACACAATCCGATACTCGGTACAGTCCAGCAGAACGTCTTCCTCAGAAAGCCCCTCACCACGATGCTGATTCAGTATTTGATTAACGAATTTTTTCTGCGACATTGACGCCGATCCATCGAAGGCATCGTAGAGTCCACGTTTCAGCTTCCGGTGATTTTTCTCTCGAATCCGCCTCTTGGCACTCTTGTCCGGGGCCTTGTCTTCGTCAACACTCCAGAATTTCGTTGCTTCAAGATCATCCACATAGTCAGGACTGTATGCGTACTGGTAGACGTTGCTCCCACCGAGAACGGGATAGTCTCCCTTCTCTTCCTCTTCGACAAATCTATCTCGATCGTTAGTCCGGTCCAGTTCACGGTACGGCTGAGCATGCCAACTACCGTCTTCTCTCTCCGAAATAGGTGGATGATCAAGGATTTTCTCCAATACTTCGACTTCTTTCTCTTCTTCAAGGTACGGGAAGATGCGCGCCTCAGGAGAGTACTCTTCAAGGACCTTGCGAGAGAGATACATTCCGTCACTCTCCAGATTTCTCAGGAGGCTCAGGTCACCGTCCCTATACCCGCCGTACACCTCATCTGTCTCACCCGAACCCTTGAAAACCGGTATACCGAAGACGAACCGATTATCCACACCCTCGAAGATGCCACGGTTTGTGAAGATGGGTAACGCCTTCAGATCAGTCTCGTTGAGAAGGTGGAGACGCAAGTCCTTGGCCGATGCACCATTGAAGATCACTCCCGGCAGAACTTGACTGACGTAACTTTCGTCACGTGCGAGCTTGAAGACCCGCTCGAAGAATAACGCAGACAGGTCGTTCTCGGTAGTGGATTTCGTCCCGCCGACAGTCGGACTCTGGAGTTCGTAGTCTGGTGAGTTACTGTAGTATTCTGCCCGGATCTCCATCTCGTGCTGGTACTCTTCCCATCCTTTGGATATCTCCTCGTCTTCCAGCAGCTCGTCTTGCTTTTCGTCTTTGTTGTCCGGCATCCGCTGACGGAACACCTCATCGTACTTGGAGAAGTAGTCGTCACGGAGGGGTTTGAGACGGTCCCATGGAGGGTTTCCAATCAGAACGTCGAATCCGCCGTCAGCGTAGACCCCAGCAAACTCCAGCACCCAATGGAAGGGTGAGAACTCCTGAAGATCCCCCATCTCCATGTCCTCGTAGCCTATCTCGTGAAAGCGACTGAGAATGCTATCATCAAAGTCGCTGCTGTATCTCTTTATGAGTTGTTCCGCTTCAGTGCGTTTCTTTTGTGCAGCCTCGCTACTGACAGCGTTCTTGTGACCCCGAACCGCATCCAGAACGTCACTATACTTGGCTTCGACTTTGTTTTCCACGGCTCCCCACTCAAGCAGAGTATTTTGCTGGGCCTCTGTGTCGTCGTCGTCCATGAACGACACGTACCCCATCAGCGAGTTCCCCTGCCGAATGTTGAAGTCGATGTTCGGCAGCGGCTCGACTTCGTTTGGTTCGTCCTCGATGTCCGCGACCATCGATAACCAAAGACGGAGTTTACAGATCTCCACCGCCCCCTGGTCAATATCTACCCCGTAGAGATTATTCAGAATGACCGTCCGCTTCGCGTATAGCGATGCCCCTCCCTGACCTTTATTGACCTCTTCCAGTTCATCACGTGTTCGAGAATCTAACTCCCATCCCTTACCTTCGCTTTCGAGCTGCTGGAAGTACTCGATACACTGCATGTAGATATCCACCAACACATCCTGTGCAGCAAGCAGGAACGCACCACTACCGACCGCCGGATCAAGGACGTGTACCTCTTTTAGGATGTCGTGATACAGCGTTTCGACGTGTTTCGTCTCCACGTTATCAGTGGGGACTTGTCGAGTCATCGTTCCGCCATCCGCTAACGCCGCTTCACCACTACCACTAGCTTCTACGCTGGGAAATCCGAACACGTCGTCAATCTCGCTGTATTCGGCATCAACCGTGTCGTTGAGCTGGTCAAGCAGATATGGATGGATTGTCCGGCGAGACATGAAGCCGGTAATCTCCTCGGGCGTGTAGTACGCACCCATCTCTTTCTGGTTGACCGTCTGCTCGAAGATATGCCCGAGAATAGCGGGGGAAAGGTTCTTCGGATCGACGATATCAAGACGTTCGTCCACGTTCCAGTTCCATCCGGACAGGAAGTCCAAGATGTCGTCGAACAGTTCGTTTGTTTCTTCAGCAGACTCCCCCAGCTTTGCCTCCGGGAACTCTTCTTCAACAGGATTTTTGGCGAACAACCCACCGTTCAAGTACGGAAGACTCCCGAAATCGGGGTTCTGCTTGTCTTCTGCGAGGTAGTCAAAGAACAGTGGCCGGTAGAAGTTCTCGTACCGATCTTCGCTGTCATCTACGACTTCCCCAGGCTGTTCGTGGAGGTAGTTGGGATTTCGGTCCAGAAGACGTTTTTCTTGAATGAAATACAAGAAGATCATCCGATCCAAGACTATCTGCACGTAGCGTTGCTTCGCATCACCACGATCATCAGGGATACCAGAGACCTCCTGAACGAGATCAGTACGAAGATCTTCAAACTCCTCGTAAAATTCTTTCACCACCTGTTGAGTATCATACAATGTATCGTAAATTGCCGTTGAGGAACCGTACTCGATTGAGTTCAGTTTCTTTAGGACGGTGTTCTTTTCCCCGCTGTCACGCGTGAACTGGTCCTTAGTGAAGGAGATTTTCTGGTGCTTGATTCGACCGTGCTGTTGTCCTTCCCACGTCCTCATTCGAGTGAGGAAGGTGAACTCATCAAAGTCGTTCGTAGCGACAAGGTTTGTATGCCGGGAACGATTATCCGGCTTGAAGTCTGTCGCTGATTCACCGGGGCCTGCGTTGACGAGTACAACAAATTCGTCGTCAGCGAGTTGAAGCACGAGTTGGTTGTCCTCTCCAAGGTTCGGACGCGGTTTTAACCCGCGTTTCTGGAACGAGTTAGCAATGTCTTGGAGGGAGTCCCAGCCTGCGATATCATTAGCAGTGATCTGCTGGAGAGTCATACTCTATGGAAGTCCCTCTTTTGTCATAAGTGGTGGTCACTTTATCCACAGATTCACCTGAATTGATTATTGGTGTGTAGTGTCTCTTTCCGTAATGTCCTAGGGTAAGTTATCTTTGTCAGTGGATTCGTTGTATCTCTGTGAGGAAGTCACGGCTACTGGGGGGTAGATATTGACCAGGGGGCGGTGGAGATCTGTAAACTTCGATTGTGGCTCTCAATGGTCGCAGACATTGAAGACGAACCGAGTGAGGTGGAGCCGCTCCCCAATATTGACTTCAATATCCGACAGGGAAATACCCTGATCGGATTTACGGATATTGAGGAAGTCGCTACTGAGGAAGGTGACGCTTCGCTTACGAATTATGGCGGTGGAATCGGTGAGAACGTACAAGAGATGTACAGAGACGTAATCAGATCTGTGGAGCGACACCGGGAATCCGAATCTGCTAGAGAAGCAGCTGAGGCCCGCCGCGAGGCAGAGAAACTCATCGAAGAGTATGGTCAGCATCTTCATAAGAAAATTCTGAAGCAGTTCAAGGAATCTGGTGTTGAGAACATCACCTTTGACGATGTTCTGGGATACTCGCCATTTCACTGGGTGCTAGAGTTTGCGAGGGTCTACCGCGATGGTGGCTTTGACGTCATCGTCGGTAATCCCCCGTGGGATGTCCTAAGTTCGAGCAGTGACGAGTTTTTCGCACAATACAATCCCACCTTCAGAAGTCTGGATCAAGAAGAGAAAGAAGCGTTCATGGACGAGAAGCTGTCCGACCCTGAGATCAAGTCAGAGTGGGAGTCCTACCAGGAGAATATTGGGCGGCTCACCGAGTACTTCAAGAACAGTGGTGAATACACGCTTCAAACGCCGGAAGTTGCTGGCGAGACTGCAACCTACAAGAACGATCTTTCAAAATTGTTCTTTGAGCGGGTGTTCCACCTCGTTGATGACGATGCCTATCTTTCACAGGTCCTTCCTGGACTTATCGTGAACGGGGAAGGGTCGAAGGATCTACGGATGCAACTTCTGAACGAAACGAGTGTTCAGTCAATCATTGAGTTTGAGAATAACGGTATTTTCGACATCCACAAACAGCAGCGATTTGCTGTAATCACTTTCAAGAACTCCGGCAGAACAGAGGATCTGTGGGGCGTCTTCGACCAGAAGGATACACGACCATTCACCAACCTGGAAGAGTTTGGACTTCACCTTCCACGGCGGGTACTTGCTGAGTATTCGCCAGAAGCTCGCATCTTTCCGTGGGTGAAGAGCCAGCGGGAGGTCGAAGTACTTGATAAGATTCTGCAACATCCCCCACTCTCCGCACAGGTAGAGGATGCATGGAGTATTAATCTGCTCCCAGAAGAGCTGAATGAGACACGTGACAAGCGTAAAGGCTATTTCGACAAGGACGTTGACAACCCAGACTATCCAGTCTACACAGGTAGCAACGTCTTTCAGTACCAGTATGACGATACGCTGAGTGACGCGAATGACCCCCCTACCTACTGGAGCGTAGAGGAGGACCGAGACCCCGATAGTAGTGCAAAGCGTCGTATCCGTGAAAAGCGGTTCAACGCCGGTGAACCAAAGAAGGCACTCTATGACGACTTTGGAGGACCATCAACCAGTAAGTCACAAATTGGGTTCGTGAACGATCTTCTAACCAAACACAGAGGCGAAGAACTATCGGAGAAAGATGTCCTCTTGGACTCTTCGGAGTACCGCATCGCATATCGTGATGTGGCCAGTTCGACAAATGAGAGAACGATGATCGCAACAGTTCTTCCGAAAGACGTTCTTTGCGTCCATACGCTTGCAACTTTCCGACCATATGAGATCAACCCTACCGAGGATAATCTAAAACAGTCGCCGCTTCATGGAGTGTATGACCGACGGTTCTCCGACTATGAACTGTTCGTTGCCTTAGGACTCATCAACAGCCTTTCTTTCGACTACCTAATGCGTACGAAGACCGACAAACACCTTGTAGAGTACAAGCTCTTGGAATCCAAATTACCTCGTCTAACCGAAGGTGCTGACTGGTTTTATTATATTTCAAAGCGGGCTGCCCAGCTGAACTGCTATGGCGAGGAATTCACCGAGATGCGGGATCGGCTCGGTGGAATTAATCCTGTGACTGATGAGCAAGAGCGCCGTGAACTGCAGGCCGAGATCGATGCTGCCGCATTCCATGCATACGGACTGAGTCGCCGTGATGTAGAGTTCATTCTCAACGACTTCCACCGTGTCTCTGACCCGCGAATTATGACTGATGCGTACTTCGATATGGTCTTCGAAAAGTACGACGTCCTCGAACAAACCGGACCACAACCATAGTACTACGAACTGGGTTTTTCTCCTGTATCCTATCTTCTGAACTCAGTGGATATTATCTAATGCTCGACGAGTCATCGCACCATCCACGTTAAGATATTGACGGGCTGTAGTAATGTCCTCCCAGCCAAACATTGCTCGAAGTGCTGCCAAGTCTAATCCTCTGCTGGCGTGGTGGGAAGCAGCCGTTGCTCGAAGGCCGTGTAGGGACGTATCGTTTCTGGAAAGTTGTGGTGCGAGATCAAGAGCAGTATTCAGTCTTCGTTGTAAAGTTGAGAATGAGTATGGCCAGCCACTGTGTTCTGTGATTAGAAGATCAATTGCTACCCGAACCCGATACGAAAAATGGAATGGGACCGTTCGAGCGGCTGCTTCCGTTTTTGGAAGCCAATACAGATCTGCAAAATCGTTGAATTCATTATCGGGGTTATGTCGTACGCGTTGCTCGATTGCTTGACGACAATAGCCGCAGAGATCACCGTCTCGTCCCTTCGTACATGCGTGATGTTCGGGGATGCGGATCATCTGTCTCTCTTGGTCGATCCACGATGCGCTCAGATGTGTTGTCTCTCCAGGTCTCAGTCCGAGCCGACCTCCGATTAGAATAGCGGCCCGTGATTCGAGTCGTTGAGTAGGGTCGTCAATACGCCCTGCGCCTTCTAGCAATAATTCAAACTCGCGTTCACTAAGCGACTTTTCTCGTGTCGGAGCCATGTATTGACGAAAAGGACGTAATCCTGTTTAGAAGGGAAGTACATGGATTACCCGCTGGCGTAATGCGTTTTTAGGCGATGAGACACCGTGCTGCTGGGAGCAATAAATGCGAAAGTCGTGGAATGCCAGAGGTCCCAGTGTAAACAGATATAGAGAGTGGACGGCTGAGTTTTCGGTAGTGGGTTTTTGAGACGCAAGAAGCAGTCGCCGGTGTGTAGGCGATGAACTATAATCAGAGGTGAGTTACTAGTACATCAAGTTCTGTTTCAATCACGTCCAGAACTGCGTCTACTGTGAATTCGGAGAAGGCGTCTGTGTCGATGTTGCTGCGGACTTTGTGTGGCCGGTACGATGCGGTCTGCATATTTCGGGTGCGAATAGTTTTGAGCGAGTCTCGAAGGGTTGCTTCTTGAACCGGATTATCCAAGTCATCGATTGTTTCGCCTTTCGGTCGGATCCAGAGTTCCCAGTCGAATCCATCTGAGAGGATTGCTACTGCATGGATGTCGAGATCGCTGTCGAGATAGTTCTCCATGTCATTCCGTGCGTTGTTGATTTTCTTTGGGGGTTTTACTTCTCCGAAAAACCGGATGTCGTGTTGCATCGCTTCCTTGATTGGGATCGAGGTAATGGCGAAGTCGGGAATGCCACTGCGTCTCGGCCATCGTGGTGCGTATTGCTTTGGTTGTGGGCGCAACGAGTACCCGAATGCCTGTTGGAGCATCGGGAACACGAGATGATCCTCAATGAATCGCTCTGGTTTTTGGATGAGATTCTGGCCTTTGAGAAAGTGTTTCCCGTCAACGACGGTCTCGAAGTGGGCGGTGCATTCGCGTGTCCCGATCTCATCGATGAAGTCTTCGAGAACGTGCAGGATGTTGTTGGCGAGTGGGTCGTGATCATCGAAGGTGGTAGATTGATTTGTCATTTAGGTGTGTATAGTGTCAACCGATTATTCTTCAGTACTTCTTTCGAGTGTAGCGTTAGAAGTCGAAGAGGGATTGTTGCCGCTCGTAGTCGTATGGTTCAGTGAGTACGTCCCTAATTGCTGAGTAATTGATTTGGGCATGACGGTTTTCTTCGATTGCCCGATCGACGACCCAGGCTCGGAACTCTTCGTACCGTTCTGTATCATCGATGAGTTCGCCGATATCTACGGTTTGTAATTCTCCGTGTCGGGCGAAATAGATTCCAACACGAGTTATTTCGGGGTACTTGCCATTGAATTGCTCTCGGCCGCTTCGGGAGACCGTCTCCGCATCATACAATTCGCGTTGTATGTCATTCAGCACGTAGTACAGCAGGAGTTGCCGCCAAAATGCGTTCGTGAATGATTTGCGCTCTGTTGTCTTGATGTCGACGAGTAAATTATCAACGATGAAGTCGCCCTCACCTGGGAGGATATGGCGGTAGTATCCGAAACGAGGCTTTTCGAACACCATCTCACCAGTTCCCCATTCTTGGGCACGTAGAAGGCTGAATAGCTCTTCTATTTCACGGAGAAGTTCGTTCTCAATCGCCTCACGGTTGATCCAGGATTGGATCGCATCAGGGGGTTGCCAACCCGCGTTGAGCAGCGCAGCCTTCACGACACCGTCCGTATTCATTCCTGTCTCAACGAACTGGTTGACTATTGTAGAGAGATCCTCATGTTCCGCCCACTGAACCGGGCTTCGTTGGTCCCAATCGGGCCGGTCCTCATTCATCGCGTCCCATTCGGTTTGATTTGACGGGCCCCCAGCACGGTCTTCCCATTTCTTCCCGTCAAATACGGTTACGGTGATTTCCGGTATCTTACTGTATCGAGCGCCTCTAACCCAGTTCTCGCCATCATCGTCTTCCAATTCTCGGGATGAGTGGATTGACGGACGGATAACTTCCTGACTGTTCCGGTATAACCAGACTTTGCAGAGGAATTCGACAGTCTGTCCGATTAGTTTGTGACTGTACCCGTTGTTCGGGACCGAAAGATCGCGTGAGGCGTCGCTGCCAGGGTTGGGATACGTAGAATCGATTTCGTGCCGCACTTCGTCAATTTGAATGAAATCCGTCACACCGGTTACCATACTACTATGAGTACGTACTCATGTCGTACTGATAAGACCACCCGTGAGTCAGGTGAGTGGCTTCCACTCAAAACACGTCTTGTAGTGGCCCGGCTTGCTCGACTGTCTCATGTGTGTTCCGGATGTCGTTAAACGAGAGGTAGCGAAGGGTGCAGTGGTCGGCGGATCTCTCGAACGTGCTGGCACTCAGTAAGATCCACCATGCGGCTTTCGATCGGGAGCTGTTCACGATTGATCAGAACTACCGGGTGCGTGTGAATCCGGACTTTGAGACACAGAGTGACGTGCTCCAACAGACGATTATCGACCGTGAAGGGGAGAGAATCTCGGTTCCGGATGATAGCTTAAACTCGCAGTATGTTGCGCAGCACAACGCGGCGCTTGAGTGGGTGTGAGGAATACGGGTGGGGAGACATCCAGCCCATCGACAATACCGGACGCGAAAGACAGCGCAGTTTCAACGAAAGCGGATTTACTCAGTATCAGGAATCTTCGCCACTGGCCTTGAATGACGAAACCCCGTTTTCAATGCCCGAAAACCATCCGGGATCTCACATGTAATAGTAGTACTGTGGTTTGACCGTGATTCCTCGTTTGTCGGCTTCCGCAAGGATAGCACCGACAGCCTGCGCCACACGGATCGTGACTGGCTTCTTCTTCGCAAAATCAGAGGTGTTCCAGTCCAGTTTCGTGAAGGAGAGGATCTCCTTACAGATCTCGTCGTACGAGCTGTGACATACCTCTGGATCCGGCTCGACCGTGATCGGGGCCGGAATACGGGGGCCTGGATACGTCTGAATGGCCGGAGTATAGCCCTGAGTGTAGAGGAAGTGCTTGTCCTCGCCTTTCGGTGTGACAACGGTCCCGCGTAGCGGCGGGTAATTCCCTGAACTGTAGAGCCTAACAGGGTCGCCGTCGCGCACCGTGACGAAGTCCAGTTTATCGATGTCTCCAGCACCTCGTTTGAACCCTTCTCGCTCCCCAGGTGTGAATCTGGAAGTCTTGTGAAGAACGAACCTGCTGGGTTCGGCTCCGCGACGCTTCCTCTTGTACTGGTCAAGGATCTGCCCGACAATCTCCTCGGCACTATCCTCTGTCAAGTGATTGTTCCCTGTCGACTCGTCTCTGACTGCTTGACCACCGCGAAGGACGAAGCTCTCTCCTGTTCCGAGGAACACTTGTGCGAGTGATGCTCGCGTCTGGTTTTGATTGCCGTGGCGAACACGGTAGAATGAGATTCCGGCATAGCAAGTGTCGTTCTCTAAGTAGCCTAGTTTCCATGGATGGCCTTCACGGGACTTGTAAAGCATCGCCACTGCGAGATTCCACGCCACCTCTGCCTTCTCTTGGCCTTCGTCCTTGTCGAACCGGAGAGAGTTCGGACGAATTAGTTGAGTGGGGACGTCGTACTCAAGACCGAATGTCTTGATCCGGTCATGAAAATCAGTGTCTCCCGCCTTCATTTTGTCCCGGCTCTTGTCCGGGTGGGTGCAGGCTTCCTCGATCTCCTCCGGCAGGGAAATGACGATGACGTTCGGCGGGGGATCATCCCCGGCAAGGTCCTTGATATAGATCTCCATCAGATCCAGCAGCGTCTCCACGCTCTTATCGGTGGTTGGCTCGTCAGTGACGAGTTCAACGTCGCTCGGCGGCATCTCCCACGTCCATCTGTCCAGCATCGTGAAGCTGGCCCGAAAGGCAGAGTCCGTACCCAGAGCTGGGAACGGCGGCTTGTGCCTCTGAGGCTCCTCCTCTTCACGGGGAATCACCGTCTCCATCTCCGTGAACAATCGCTTGACCGCGCTGATGGAGTGACTCGTTCCGATAAATCCGACGTAGATGTCGTTATGGCTGCTTTCCTCTCCAGGTGTCCAAGGTCCGTGCTTCAAAAGACCGGCCCGTGGATCCTTTGCCTCTCCATCCCCGAATTTCAGGGATGGCTCGCCAAGCCATCGTGCATCGAAATCAGTCATCGTGATCACCCAGCTTCTGCTGCATCGAATCGGTGTCCCTGGTATCGATCTCTTCCCGTGTCCCGGCAGGACGCTTCCCGATCGATATCTCAGTGATTCGACGGAATCCGATCGTTTGCCCGCTGGTATTCTTGGCCCGGTTGTGGATACTGAGGATTTTCCGCCAGTGGTTGTACCTGCTGTGGGTTTGACTGTTGTTGTACCGATGCTGAGCGAAATTATCGTGGAGACTCCCCTTTCTATCACCCCTGATCAATGTCATATGATCCCCGTTTTCCGTAAAGTGGTCCTTGATTAGGACGAAGAGGAAGTAGTCGTCATTCAACCGGCGGACGTTCAGCTGGGCTGTCCGGTGACGGACAAACCTGGAAGCGGCATCACTGAAAATCCGGGAGACCTGTTGTCCCATCACTTCCTCAACCTCTTTCTCTAACGGTCCGTGCTCGAACATCAGGTAGTAATCGCCGCGATACTGGAACGCGACACAGCCGTCCAGGTCGTGCTTCTCCACGTTCTGCCGGCAGATCTCCCGTGTCAACAAGGACGACGCCAGATCCGTGTTTTCCTCATCTGTGGCCCAGTCCTCGAAAGGCTCAGCTGAAACCGTATCCATCTCCACGACCGCCTCCACGTAATCCGGGAAATCCTCCGGAGGCAGCAAGCTGAAAACCTTGTTCGACCGGAACCGAACCGCCTCCGTATCCTCAATTAGGTTCGTGACTGCTTGGAAGAAGCTCGCCACGTCGACGTCCCCGATATAGATGTTTTCCGGTGGACTGTTTATCTCAGCGAAGTTCGGCCTTAGCTCCTCCCGCTTGTTAATCGGCTCCCTTTCCTCGGTGAAGGTGTCGTGCTTGTACCGGTCACTGCGTTCCAACTCCTCCGTGGCCTGCTGAACCTTCGCAGGGGACATCTGATGAACAGTTGTGACCTCGGTCACGAAGTGGTCAAACTCCTCGTATGGGTAGCTGTTGAACTTGTTCTGCTCAGCCTCGTCCAGCTCTGCATCATCCTGCACCCGATGGTAGAAGTCCTCTACAGCGTCATCTTTCTGCTTGACCACTTTGAAGATCCTCTCCCACTTTTCGGGAGCTCGGAGATACCGGACAAAGATATGCAGGTCAAACCGGTGCTCCGCAGAAAGCTCCTGGTACTCGATCATGTACCGGGCAAATTCAGCTAAGAAGTCTGGATCAGTCCGAGTCAGCTTCGTATCCTTCGTCTCAATCCACAGGTCCTGATTCCCGTGCTCGTGGGCTCGCCTGATAATCAGATCAGAGGTGATGCTGTCGTCCTTCGAGTCTGCTACAACATCGTATTCACGGGCCTTCCAGTACCTCCGGACGAGATCCTTGTAGAGTTCTCCGTGATGGTGACTCGCTTCTCTGCCACCCTCATGGTTCCGAAACATTACTGAAGTTGACCAGATAACCGCGTTGAAGTGATAAGTCTGTTTGGGTCTTTTAATCGACCGCCGCCTCGTGTCGCCAAACTACAAGTAAATTGCGCTCAGAGCAGTCACTAATGAGTCAAGACAATCCCAGCGATATTGAACTGGGAGACGTCGCTGCCATCCTTTTCGACGAGTTCGGTAGATCCTCCACGATGGACGCGAAGACATTCCACAAAACCACGTACTTCATCGAGAAGAAGATCAACGAGCTCGGTGATGACTTCGACCTTCCCTATTTTTGGTATAAATTCGGGACGATGACCGTCACCCAGAACAGTCCCGTAACAATCCAGTACGACGAAGAAGAATCGGATGTTCTCTGCTCCAAGAGAACCGAAGACCTGTCCCTGACCCCCCAGCAGAAAGAAGTCATCCGGGAATCCACCAAGGAAGTACTCGAAGAACACGACGAAGTCGGGACTGAGGGACTCACCGACCGGATGTACGAGGAGGACGCCCCATACGATGCCCAGAGAAAATACCGGAAGTTGGACGACTTCGTCCAGTGGCAGGTCTTCAAGAAGGATGGAGAGGAGACCAGCTTTGAACGAGACGAAATCTACCGATACGTCGACGAGTTCATTGATGCCTTCCCCGAAGACGAATACCCACAGTACGTCAACGACCTCTACCTCTGGTACGACCTCCTCAGCAACCGACTCAGAAATCCAGAAACAACTCTCGAAGATGTTGAGGAACTGGTCGAAATCTTCTGGTCAATCTTCACTCTTGAACTCGCCGTCGATGTAGACACCGGCACCTCCAAGGAAGAAATCCAGAGAGAACTGGGTATCGGAGACTTGGAGAACCGGAAGCAGTACTTCAGAAACGAACTCCAGCAGCAGGAGCGTGAACACTTATACATCAAAAACCAGAGTGAACATTTAGTTGAAGCAGCAGATGCAGTGATGACGTCGCAACTGGAGTTCACCGAGGCCAGCGCAGACTGAGGAATGGCAAGCTACTACGTCGACACGAATGTTCTTGTAGGATATACCTTCCTACACAACCGGTGGCAGGACCACACCCGACGTCTCATGGCGTCAGAAAATACTCTGTACGCCGGCGCGACAGTATTCTACGAATACTGCGTCAACGTCGGTCACGGACCAAGAGACGGCGAACCCCTCGACTGGTCACGGGAAGACGGCGTAGTCGGCAAGGAGAAGCGGAAGCTCCGTAAGCGGAAACGCTTCACCTACCTCGAACTCAAGACCAAGGATGAAGATGAACTGGACCCTGACACGGTTTCCGACGTCTTCATCGAGAAATTCGAGGTGGAGGATCAGATCAAGCATAAGGTCGAGAACTATTTCCAGAAGGAACTCGACCAGGACTGCACTCTGGACAGTGTCGAGGACAGCCTGAACAAACTCATCAACCGGATTAAAAGCACCGCGATAGACAGGAAGAATGAGATTCAGAAGCGGGTCAAAATCCGTCGACGTCAAGATGATAAGGATTACTCCACACCCTGTTCTCAGATGAGCCGAATCATCGACGGCAACGAAGACGAATACTGTCCCGACGCCGAGGTACTTGTCGACGCAATGGATCTGAAAGACCGGTTTCTCACCGACACTGTCGTCACCAGCGACAAAGGAGATATGATCTCCAACCGGGACAAACTCGAACCAATAACTCGGTTGAATCTCGTCTATCTCAAAAACAAGTTCGCCAACGAAGATCCCAAAATAGACGAAGAAATCCCTATGGACCAAGATTCGAACTAACTTTTCTCTCTGTCCTCCGAGCTATCCACTGTTTTTATCCTAATCCCACACGAGAATCAGGGAAACCAATGCCCGATACGAAATACGGTCCCGGTCCCATCAAGTGTCGAGAGTGCGGCACAGAACTCGAAACAATCGAGAAGGGACACCTCCAGAGCCAGAACTGTACCGGAGAAGTAGAAGATGTCGAGGACTACCGGGCAAAGTATCCGGATGCACCAACTCGATCCATTGAGATGCGCGACAAAATAATTGACAACCTCAGGAGCGACTAATCGAGCTAACTCACAAAATCCGGATACACTTTTGAATCACCTGTGTCAATCCCATCTGTATGGATGAGGATATCTCTGAATACGTTGACTCTTCAGAGGAAATTCTACAGGCCGCTAATTCGGGTGGGCAACGTGGACTAAACGAACAAGCCACATGTGAGAGCATCATCACACGATTTATTTCGACACTTGGATGGAATGAAGTTGATAAGCAGCGGCCATTTCGAGTCCAGATGGGGAGTCAAACGAAGGAGGTTGATTACGCTCTGTTTCTTGGGGATGAGGATGAACCCCAAGCGTTCGTTGAAGCCAAGCCCGAAAAGCGACCACTCCGGGGTGAACACCTCGAACAACTACGAAGTTATATGCGTCAAGAATGGGTAGAGTGGGGATTACTGACGAATGGACGTCAGTATCAACTTGTCCGGCTTACTCCACAGACGGATGGTGCACCCAATCTACGGGTGCTAGTCGATATTGGTCTTGATGAACTCGCTGAGTCGTATCTCCCGGATATTATGAGTAAGGGGGCAATGGAGTCTGGCGAAGCGACTGATCTTGGTGATGATCTCCAGAGTCGAATGGACGCAATTGACGTACTAAAAAATGAACCCACGATACTTGGCGAAGCGATCGAAGGGATTGATTTGGACGATGATGCCTCTAAGGTCGGGAAACGGGTTATCGAGACATTGAATCAACGGCTCGTAATTGAGGCGAAGGCGACTCAGACGAGTAATGGTCCACAACATACGTTTCCGTCTATGCGCCGGGAGACCCTTGATGGGGAGGAGGATACGCGTGTTGTATGGATGTCTTCTCGTCCGAACGGGATCGAATTTCTCCGTGAGCACTCGGCATGGGGGTTCGTGAAGCAACCGCGGCGCGATCCAGAGATGCTTGCGCTCTACGTGAGTTCTCCCGTGCAAGAAGTCAAGTACGTCGGTCGAATTGAAGATGTAATTCCAGTTCGGGAGGTCACCGGTATTGACGACACGTTGAGACAACAGAACGATGGGAAGTACGTTGTGACGCTTTCTGAGGTCGTTGAATTGGAGGATGCGATACCATTTGGTGAGGGGGAAGCAAACGTGCGTGGGATGACGTATACGACGCTGAGTACTCTGAAAGGGGCGTCCACAATAGACGACCTGTAGGAGGGTAGTTATGACTGAAATTGGCTTAGTGAGCTGTACGAAGAGTAAGCGTGAGCAGGCTACCAACCCTGCTGACCTCTATATGGAATCAGCGTTCTTCAGGAAAGCTCGAAGATACGCTGAGGCGAATCACGATAAGTGGTACATTCTCTCGGCGAAACACCATCTACTCCACCCTGATGGACCTCCTATCGAACCGTATAACGATACACTGAGTCAGGCGTCGGTAGACAAAAAGCGAGCGTGGGCGCAAACGGTTCACCAGCAATTACAGGAGGGCGACTTGCTTGCCGATGGCAACCGACTGGTGTTCCACGCTGGTCGTGACTACTATGACGAACTCATTCCGCTTCTTGACGAGGCGAACGTGGCGATTGAGACACCCACGGACAGCCTTCAGTACGGCGAAACACTCGCTTGGTATAACGAACACCTCTGACTACCGGATGCAATCATGCCGCTACTTACCTAGTGCCGCTTGAAGTCTGAAGTGCTAGATACGACTAATAGATGGTCTGTAGCGGGAACCTAGCAGATTACTCCTGACGTCCCAATAGTTCTAATAATTGGACCGATAAGATCGGTATGAGCGATTATGGGGGTATACGTCGTGAGTCCCGAGATGATTGATACCCTGTTTGCGGATGCTAAAGATGATCCTGGCAAGAATCGGAACCTCGCAATTGCGTTACGGCAGGATATTATGGCGAACATGTGGGACGAAACACTGGACGAAGCCTTTGTCCAGGATTGGCTCGCTGATATCGAGACGGACCATCCGACAATCGACGGTATCGACGCGCTCTACGGCTGGATCTATGGCGATGGGGACGATGCATTCGCATCTGCGCAAAATGCGCTCGACCACTTTGATACCGCTCTAAGCGATGCGCTGGACAGGGACTGGTACGGCTTAGCGGTATTCCTCGTAGAGCAACAGATCAAGGTGAAAGCTGGCCTCAGTGGTGTGTCGGCACAGGGCGATCTGGACACGGCTACTGACGTGCTGCACGACGCATACCGCGGGACAGATGTCCCGCTGGGCGAAGCCAGCCGTCTGGTGGATCTGGTGATCGATTATAAACACGAGGCAACGCAGGACACCCTTCAGCGGACCCTCGAATACTGTGAGGAGCAATCGGAGGTGCTCTACGACTCCGAAGACTTCGACACGGAGCGGCACCGGCTTGAACAGGCGATCATGATCGCCCGGTACCTCGACCGGGATGTTGCCGATCTGCAGGACCGTATCGTTACGTCCTGGGACACCCAACTGGAGACCGAATACGAAGGCGGTAGCCTCCGTGACTATATCCTCGTGGAGAAGGCGCTGGACGACTGCGACTCGGTCGCCTCGTCGGTGAAGCTCGACGAATGGAAAACGCGGCTCCAAGAGCTCGCGCCACAGGCAGTGGAAGACATGACCGTGATTGAACAGACCGTGGAACTTCCAACCCAAGCAGTCGACACCCTTGTCAATGAAGTCGCAGATATTGCTGACGATACGTCACCGGAACACGCCCTGTTCTCGCTCGTCCAGCAGCGACCGCACGCCGCACCGGTAGCGACGCAGAATCCCGACCACACGGAGACGGTACGTGATGTCTTCTCTCAGATCAAAATTTCCGACATCGGGACATCGGTATCAACTAGATACCGCACCGAACACGAGGTTATGTTCACCATCCGGGAACTGATCGTCGCCCGAGCGGTCACAAACCTCTTTGAACGGGATGTACTTGACCGCGACGCCGTCATCGCGCTCGCGGATCGGTTTGCCGGTCTGGAGGACCAGGATAATGCTTTCATCATCGATATTATCGACTACTATGTCAGCGAGGAGTACGTGGCCGCGTACCATATCGGCCTGCCGCACTTCGAGCGAATGCTCCTGCACCAGCTAAATCACCACGGTCAATCCATCATCGGACTCAAGGAGGACGGTACAATCACATCGGCACTCGGCACATTAATCGGGACGCTCGGAGACTATCTGAGCGACGACTATGTCGATTACCTGTCCTACCGATACACAGACCGAAGCGGCCAAAACCGGCGAAACCTTGCGGCCCACGGGTTAGTCTCATACGACCAGATCGATCGCCGATATACCACGAGTCTGCTCTTGGATCTGCTTGCTGTCAGCTGCGCCCTCAATCACGATACGCTCGCTGCGGAACTGGGAGATCCCGCCGATCTTCCGGCGTGGGCGGAATTCGCGCAATCGGTCAGCCCGTAGCGAGCGCTCCAAATGTCAGAGATCGCGGGATCGCATCATTTTCGATTATTCGCCCGATGAGCGGTGTCATCAAGCAATACTCTCAACGAGTGTGCGGCGGCCAAAGGAACACTGAGAGCCTGCGTATTTCGACTGGCACACATTCAAGCTGGCCCGGTGTGAATACATCGCCACGATGGATGAATCGGCGGTGTTCGGGCACGTTATTGACGAACTCGAAACACGCGACTACCAACCGCTCGTCCACGTGCCCGGTTCGCATCAAGACACGTATGCAGACGTCTTGGATCGGTGCGAGACCCACAAGATCACGATCGGTGGGCGGTACCCGGATGTGCTTGGGTTTACGCATGCTGATCGCGTGTTTGCTGTCGAGGTGAAGGGGTCGAGTGGCCTCCTCCGTGGGATCGGGCAGGCGCTTACCTACCAGCAGGGTGCGCACGTCTCCTATCTTGCGGCGGCTGCCGACACTGTGGGCCAACACACTGATTTGCTCCGGTCGAAGGGTGTGGGTGTAATCGGCGCGACGGACGATGGCGTGACGCGGTGGGCGAGTCCGCCGACCTCGGAGTCACACGAGCAGGTCGTGGATATCGAGGGGCAACTGTCGGTTCGACTGCGTCGCAGTGACATCGCGGGCGATATTGCGAGTCTCTCGCTCGCGCAACCGTTGAATTATCTCGCGCCTGTCGTGGCGGTCGATCAGCACGGCCCGCTGGCTGGCGATGAGATGGCGGACGTGATCGAAGCGGAGTACGGGTTCGGCGCAGGTACCCAAGCGCGGCGGAGCGCACTGTCACTCGGATTGCTGGAGGGTACTGATCGGTTCACGCTAACTGACCAGGGGGAACTCGCAGCGACGGTGCTTCACGGGTGCGGGATTTCGACCCTCAAAGAACTCGATGCCGTCAAGAGTGATGTGGGGCGATCGACGGTCGTCGCGGAACACCAGCCGCTTGCTATTCTGCTCCGGAATTGTTACGAGCGACACCCCGAATTCCGGTTGTTGCTCGATGCGTTGCGGAAAGAAGGGCCGCGAATTCACTTCCCGGACTTGGTTCGTCGGCTGGTTCACGAGTACCCGAACGTCTTCCTGAACACGTTCTGCACGCGGGTGGGCCGAACGCGAGCCCGGGAGTTGATCGAGGCAGGGCAAGTGTCTCGAATCTACGAGGAGGAAGCCGTCTGGAAGGACATCATCCGCACCAACGTGCTGTTCAATTTCGTCCAGCAGCTCAAGCATATCGGTGTGCTTGCCGCGGAGACACGCAGCCACAGCGGGAAGATCAGCGAGTATGATCCCGATGCGAAGCCGTGGGTGTTGCGAGACGGCCGGTAAGGTAGTGCGAGAAGCCAGAAACAGCCCGACTTTCATTCCACTCTCATCCTGTAGAGCGAGAAGTCGGGATCGCTGTGTGACGAGGGTTTATAACTGGCAGGTTCATTCAAGCAGTTAAGCGACGCCCGAGAATTACCACGCATCTGTACTCTGACGATGCATAGACCCCTCTGGCAAACCAATCTGATACCGCAATCCCTGGTATCGTAGTCCCTTGCTGACGCGGGGCCAGCGCGTCATCGGACGTCGCGTGTTAGCAGTACGAACAGCGGACAGCACGCGATACCAATGACACGAAAAACTGCATCCGAAGTCGGCGAAAGCACAGGCCAGGGCGACGAAACAAGCGTGACCCTCGAAACAGCAGAAGACAAAGCAAGGGAAGCTCTCAAACACGACCACCCGGAGAAGAACTGTAACGTAACCGTTCGCGCCCATAACCGTGACCGCGGCTCCGACGGGAACGTGACTGACCACCTCATTAGAACCGGAACGGGGTGGATAGCGGTTAGAACGTGGGCAGAGGCTGGCGGCAAAAGCGGTCTCGCAGTCAAAGACCACGGCGGAACCCTCCATCTTGAAGCCGTGGGACTTGACCACGACCTCATCGCTGACCGCCTCTGCAGCGAAGCGCTTGACGCAATCGACGCGCACGAAGCGGTTGGGCGACCCGTCAAGCCGTTCACTACCCTTGTCCGGAATGCCGTGGATGTCACGGATGACCTCGTAACCAGATGGCAGACCGCGGCCGAACATGTCGTCGGAGAGCGGCTCTACGAAGGGATTGCTGGATGGACCGGACAGACCGCATGGACCGCGCACGAAGGGGCAGCCATCTATCTTGAATCAGACAGGGCCACAGCGTGGTTCATTGACGAGCATATCACCGGCGATGTGAGTGACGATGTCGAAGCAACCATTCAGGACATCTACCGCGAAGCATTGTTGGACGCCGTTGCCGACCACCGCGATCATCGAACCCCGCATCTGGACTACGCAGCGGAGGTGGTGCTCAAAGACTAATATCCCGGACGTTGTGCCGCGGTGAGGTTTCGCTCGCAGACTGAACCCTCAAACCGACACTAACTCGGAACATCACGGTAGACGAGACACACCACGCCTACCCCTCAGTTTTGATTACAGTATTCATGCACATGTTGCATAATATCGACAATCTCGGATGGGTGTTCCACGTCGTCTAATCTCCCCATCTTAAGCCCTATGTTCGGTTTAGTCACACCGGGGCAGTCTTGGAGATTCCGCGCGCAACCAGTTTGAATGATGTCAACGATTTCTCCACTCGGTTTCTCCGCCTCGTCTACTGACTGGAAATGGATTTCATCCCAGTCATTGCCATCTGCACGTGGCCAATGTTCTTCAGCGAGTCGGGCTAAGTCGTCCTTCTCCCACGTGTCTTCAAGTTCCTTGTCACCGATCCAGACGAGTTCTGGTTCCGAACCGCCAACTTCGTACATATCTTCAAGATGGTCTTCAAGAGTATCCTCAGAATAGGTCCGCTCTTTCGCGTCGGTATCCAGGATAACGAACGTTCGTGCTCGCCCACTGTCCTGAAGGCGCTCAAGGGTTTTTACGATATGGCCGCACCCCTGACTATCCCAGACTTGAACGCCATCCTCTACGAGGGTGCTACCGGTGACTTGGTGGTATAGTTCTTCGATATATTTGTGTTCAGTTGCTCCCTCTACGACAATCATCGCTCGTTCAAGATAGACCCAGCTAGCAGAAAGACCCAGGCCTGCCATGATGTTGCCCATAAAATCCTCAGCCTCTGCTTCGTCCTTTGAAACTAGCGGCGCTCGTTCGTCGTTTGTCTCCACTTCTTCAGGGAGATATACTACTTCGTGTAAGGGAGTCCCATCGACCATAATCAAACTATGAGTCGAGACGATACACTGGGAGAGATAACTATCTTCATCTGAGATGTCGCTCCGAAGAAGATTGATCAGCCTCCGTTGGACGTCAAAATGGAGTCGGTGGTCCGGTTCGTCCATCGTCCTGATGACGGATTCTTTTCCTTCGTTGGCCTCTGCGCTCCATTCAAGCATTGAGAGGGCCGAACGGGCATTAGTTCCACCACCCAGTTCTTGAAGCGGGATCTGTTCACCGTCTCGGCGAAGCACGATATTAGAGAGATCTGCCCCGTTGACAAAACTCCAATCGGGATCCACCGTAATCTGATCCAGGCCGGGGAGGTATCGCTCCATCCTCTCGGAAAGGCTTTCAAGTCGTTCGTTAAGCGCATCCGTCGCCTGTTCTTCAATTTCGACAAGCTCGTCAACTCCCGTTTTTTCACCATTCTCGTCCTCCGCGTAGAGGAAGGATCTGGTCTCTTGACGGAGTAGTTTTGAGAGTAACTTGATTGGACTGTCTACATCCTCGGTATCGATTTGCTCACTGGCTGGAGCTAAACGACTGAATTCTCTGCTTCCGCAAGAGACCCAATCAAGACAGGTGTCTTCGAGGTCTTCGAGGATTTCAGCCTTCAATTCCTCGAACTGGGCTTCCCGCTCAGCGGCGTTGCTCCCCGGGTCAATATCGTAAGCATCCAGGATTTCTCGTTCTTTGTCCGCTAAATAGTCCCATTCGTGGAGCCGTTCATCTTCGGGAACCCGCTCTCTGAGATAGTGGTCTGGGGACTCTAAATAGACATCTTCTTCTGAATCTCCAGTTACTTCCCATTCGATCTTCAGCCCTGCAGCATCGTCATCCTCAAGATTGGCACGATCTGCCAGGTCGTCTGGCGGGTTTTCAATGATCGCCTCGATTGAGGCGTCGGGGGCTCTTCCGGTGTCTCGTGTTACATCACGCCGGATCTGCTTAATGTCTAGACTCGAATGATCGCATACAGTCTGTAATGCCTCCAAGAGAGTGGTTTTTCCAGCGTCGTTAGGGCCCACTAAGAGTGTAAATGGGGTCAACTGGAGTGTTAAGTCCTCAAATTTCCCGATGTTCTCCACTGAGAGTCGTGAAACGTGAGTCAGTCCGTCACTCACGGCTCTGCCCTCTCGATTCGAGGAGCTTGAACACGCACTAAATTGCTGCGCATCATTTGATCTGATCGTAGCGATATTTATCTTCGATATTTCGATGGAAGTATTTCCCGTGTGAAGCGGCATTCATGAGTTCCTGGTGGATTCGTTTGGGAACGTCAAAATACTGGTAGACTCTTCCACCGTGGAACTCGATCTCTAGAACTTGGTTCGACTCGTCATATCCTACACTGCTGAGGTTGCTTGAGGAGACGGGAACCCGGTTCATGCTACATAATGTGGCAGAATAGTCATTTAGTTCTACCCATTAAATAGCGATTTGTCTACCCTCAGTTGCTGTGTTGGGTGAGGCAGTAGGGAAGTCCTCTGACTTCGACAGCTTCGACGTCTGGGGCTTTGATGACGGCTTGTCCTTTGCCGTATTTTTGGAGGTCTTGTTCGTAGCCGCGGGGAATGGAGGGGACTTTGTTGATGACTTCTTCGCGGAGGCCGAGGAAGATGTTGGTGTTGGTTTGTTTGAGGATGTCCCCGTCGATGTCTTCGGGGTTTTGGGTGATCATGAAGAGCCCGAGTTTGTCTTTGCGGCCTTGTTTGACGGCGTCGCGGGCGCGGTTGACGATGTATTGTTCGCGGAGGGTGCCCGGGTCTGACACGTAGTTGTGGGCTTCGTCGACGGCGACGAGGAGTGGGGTGTCTTTGACGTTGGGATCGACATTGTAGTCGTCGATTTTGTTGTCGATGATATAGGAGAGGATGGAGAGGACGGTGAGTTCTTCTTTTGCGCCGTGGAGGTGGCTGGTTGGGATGACAGTGACCTGGCCTTCACGGAACACAGCGTTCGACACGTCGGGGAGGGGGTTTGTGCCGTGGTCGAAGACGTCGCGGTAGGCGGCGTCGGTGACGCGACGCATGATTGCGCTCCACGTGCCGTCTTCGATGTTGTATCGCTGCCGGAGGGGACTTTCTGAATCTTCGTTGGTGCGGAGGTACTGGAGGAACCCGTCATACGTCGGCGCATCAGTATCGTCAAAGTAGGCTTGGATACAGTTTTCGAGGGCACCGCGCGTGACTTCCGTCGGTTTGTACGGCATGAGGAGCTGCGGGCGGTGCTCGACGAGCGAGAAGGGGATCGTCAGGTTCCGGCTTTCGCCGGTACTCGGGGCGTTTGTATTCCCGATGTCGGGAATGAACGTCTCGAAGTTGTCGATACCGCCAACCTCGATATCGCCATTGATGTCATCCTCGTTGATGTCAGGGTTGTCGTTCCGCATTTCGGAGTACTCGTTTTCGGGGTCGAGGATGACGAGGTTGAGACGGCTGTGTTCGGTCTCGCCGGTCTGGTGGTTCTCGATCGGGTACCGCTTGTCTGTGGCGAACTGTCGGAGTAGGTTTTTCGTGAAATGCGTTTTCCCTTTCCCGGTGGACCCGGCAACGAGGGTGTGTCGGAAGATCGCGGGTTCACCCGATTCGATTTCCTCGGTAACGGGGTCGATACCGGGGTTGTTGATGAAGTACGGAAGTGGATCGCCGTCGACAGTCATGCTGTCGCCACCGACGGAGAGGTAGCCGGCGAAC
>Ga0306867_1000180_pt1 | contig 40384 bp, 28 predicted proteins | sample AntRauTorckE6831_FD_190432 | JGI IMG/M metagenome (GOLD analysis project Ga0306867, IMG submission 190432) | Saline lake microbial communities from Rauer Islands, Antarctica - Metagenome Torckler E6 #831 (v2) (version 2) | ecosystem: Environmental > Aquatic > Non-marine Saline and Alkaline >...
AGATAAAGTCCCACGGTTTTCATAGCGGTGGACAAGCGATGAATTTCGATCGCCGGGATCTATTTTGCTGGCCACAAGAAGATCCTGCTTTCCGTTTCCATTTAGATCACCCGCCGCAACAATGCTTTCATTTCCCACATCAATGGTGCTGAGGAATTGTTTGGTTTGAAGGGAGTAGTCACCCGCACTGTTCTGTTTATAAAAATAGAAGTTTTCGGCCAGGGTGCGGTTCGCGTTATACGCGCCACCCAGTACACCCAGAAACAGCGCAATGCGCCCTTCATTTCCCCATTGGGTAAGGGTTGGGGCATTATAGCCGCTTGTGTTAACGGGATCATTTGGCGGAAAAGGGCTGGGCTCGCTGCGGAAATCGGGGACAGCCGGGCTACCGCGGTTTTCAAGCAGCAGAATACTCTGTTCAAAAAAATCACCCCAGAAAATATCCTGATCTCCATCACCGTCAATATCCATGAACGCCATGGTATTTGCGCCGTGAAGGGTGCCGAACTGCTTCACAATCTCAATATCTTGAAACCGCTCGGTGATAAGCTCAAAACGGGGAATTTTATTTTCGTCGAGTCCGGTGGATTCATATCGCGTGACGGTTCCGTCAAGGCGACCGATGAAAAGATCCAGATTCCCGTTGTTGTCGATATCCGTAACGTTTGGAATATTCTGGCGATCTGAAAATATAGGAGTGCCGCTGACATCCTTGAGCGAATCTGCCGCCAGTACAAACTGTGGATTTTGCGCCGACCCGCTATTCTGATAGTAGCGAATATAGCTGTATGGCTGTTCAGTGAGAAGATCCATGTCTCCATCCTGATCAAGATCCACAAACCGGAACCACTCGCCAATGTCAAGATTCTGGAATTTATCTGTTTCCCAGCTCAGCGATGTCTCCGACTCCCAGCCCCGGTTTCCGAAAAATTTCAAATCGTCGGTTGTCTCCTGGACGAACAGGTCCGGATAGCCATCGTCGTCAATATCAACAAACTGTGGACGCGGGGCGTTAAAACCTCCCAGGAATGGAAAGTCCATCTGTTTGCCTTGTTGATCAAAAACAGGGAAGGGGTTGATCTGTTTTCTATAGGTTTGTGATGATTCATCTGCGGTCGGATGCAGTGCGGAACATCCCATGAAAAGTGACAAAAGCAGAACGGCGGCAGGAAGTAAAAATCGATCGAACATTTTTAAAATTTCTGAATTAAATGGCAATGCTTACCGTGCGTTTGTTCCAATACCTGAAGGATAATTTCCAACCTCAATAATCTTTTCGATTGATCGCGTTTCTGTGTTGATAACGACGACCGTTCCGTTAGGTTTGTCTGATGAAGATTCTTCCGGTTGATAGGTGCCATCCAGATTGTTATTTGTGACAAAGAGATAGTTGCCATCCAGAGAAAGCGCTGAGCCATGTGGTTGCGCTAATCCCCGGCCTTTAATGACTGCCTCAACAGTCCGGTTCTCCATATTTACCACCGAAACTGAGTTATCTCCTTTATTGCCAAAATATACATAGTTGCCATCTGGAGAAAAGACAGGATGCCACGGCATAGCGCCCGTCTTAATACTGTCTGTTACCGTGGGATTCATCGGATCGCTGATATCAAATACGAGCAGTTGCCCCGAAATCTGCCCGGTGGCCACCATTGTGGAGCCATCCGGGTGAACCGCAAAGTTTACGAATACGTGGTTGTCGCCTGAAACAGTGGTCAGGTTGGTTTCACCATCAGTGGCGTTGATGGACAAAATCTGATTCACCGACAGGCTTCCAACAAAGGACCACAATCCATCAGGTGAGATCGTGAGCGCATGTGGCCGAGTGAAAAACAGGTCCACTTCATCCAAAACGCTCATATCCGAGCGATTGATAACGCCATAGCTTTGCGGCGGATTGACAGCGCTCATAGAGCGCCCCACATACAGCAGATTCTCCTGAGGGTGAAGCGCGAGTAGTCCGGGAACTTCCAGAGTGGCCTGACCCACCCATTCATTTTCGCGGTTGAATTTGAGCACTCTGTTTTCCCCGATGAGCGTAACGTACCAATATGATCCGTCCGCTTCCGCTACCGCATGATGAGGTTTGGCGTTGGCTGAAAACCCCAATGCCTGCAGGTCAACAGTTTCGGCAATATCTTGAGTGGACGCGTCAATCACCGTCACGCTGGCCGATCCCTGGTTGCAGACGTAAATATACTGAGGATATTCATCTGATTGTGCCCAAGCACTGCTGCTGAAAAACAGTGATAAAATAAGAGCGGCTGTCAATATTGAAAAAAAATTAATCAAACGGTTCTTCATATAAATATCTCCTTAATTGACAAATTGGACGGTTTAAAATGAATGTGCAGCACGCCAAGCCGAAAGTCCGGCTATCGAACCGGGAAGTTTTTTTCGTAAACAGCAGATTATGCTACATATAAAAAAGGCAACTTTAAGCCTGCTCCGTTCGGAGTAACTCAAAGTTGCCAAAATTATTGCAACCGTATGTTAGTCACGGTTGGCGTCCAGGATGAAGAGGCCTTCATTGGAGCTTGTCATCAGAACAATATCATCGAAATATGGGAAGTTACTCCATGTTCCGGAAAAGCCAGCCGCATCCTCCACAAATGGATTTGTATCGAAATAGCCCACACGCTGCGGTTCTTCAGGATTCGTGATATCAATGACCTGCAGTCCGCTTACGTAGTTGGACTGATACATTGTGTTTCCAAGAATATAGAGGTTGTGGTCTGATGCCGGATTTTCAACATAGAACTCACGAACAAACTGGGGATCGTCCAGATCACTTACATCCCAAAGGATGGTTCGGGTTTGATCCACAAGCCCGGTCAGCTCATCCAGCTCATCATTCTGAAAGAAATAGCGATGATCTTCAGTCAGCCATCCCTGGTGCACATAGGCGTGATCAGGATATGAAGCCGTTGAAAGGGCCACAGGGTTTTCTTTATCAGAAACGTCTGCGATACTTATAGCAGTTTCGTTGGCGCCAAGGCAAATTTCACTTCCCTGGTGCTCCTCATCAGGGCCGTCGTAGATCACACATTGGGCATCGTGCGTGTAGCCGGTCCCGCTGCGTCCTGTTGATGGGTCGGCGAAACATCCGGCAAACGTTGGATTGGCAGGATCCTCGAGATCGATCATGTGCAATCCACCGCCGCAGGTTTCACCACCACCGCTGCTACCGACGGCAAATGCAAACCCGGTCTCCTCGTTGATCACGATGTTGTGAACGCTGTTTACGTTCCGGTAAATATTAGTTTCTTCGAACAGGATGGGTTCACCGTCAAAATCACGGAGCTGAGTCAGGTCCAGTATCTGCATACCGTGCTCACGGGAGTTATCGGCAACCACATAGACGTGGTTTTTATACACTTTCATATCTCGCCAGCTGCTTGGCTGTCCTGTGTCGGTAAGCGGCAAATTACCAATATAAACAGGGTTCAATGGATCAGTAACATCTACAAAGGAAGTGCCTTCATTTCGTCCGACAATCGCGTAATTTTTGTCTGTCTCGGAGTCTGTCCAGCCCCACATATCATTCAGGCGAACACCGCGGTCACCACCAATATCGCGGATGGGTAGAAATGAAATGAGGTCAACATTATTACAGAGATAGAGGTCAGCATATCCGTCACTGCAGTTAACCCGGTTACCTGTGATAGGCTGAAGTACATCATCCCCTTCACCAATCAGTATCTGTTGAGTGGTCCACATTCCTGAATCATCAAGTTCCATGATGGCAGCTGAACCGGAACCGAAGTCAGTGCCGGTCAGTCCGACAACAGCAAGATTTCCATCCACGGCTAACGTTCCCGCAAACCGGCCTCCTTCATCCTGGTCTGATCTCATTTTTGAAACGCTGCTCCAGTTTCCTTCTTCATCGCTCATAAACTGGTAAATCGCACCGGATCCGCCGTCTGCGTTGGGGGCTCCAATCCATACGGATTCACCTGAAAATTCGATAGCGCTTCCGAATGCGTATCGCGATTGACCATCGAATGCCATCAGACGACTGCTTTCTATCCATTCACCTGATTCTTCATCTTTTGAAAACACAATCACTGCCCCGGAAGCAGAGCTGTGGCGGGGAGCACCAGCGAATATATGATTGTCTCTGATGCTGAGTGAAGCACCAAACACGCTGCGTTCATCTGCCTGACGGCTACTTAGAGTTGCAGTGTGATTCCATTCGGTTTCATTATTTTCGAAAACATACACATTTCCGCCTTCTCGCTGTGGTGCGCCAACAGCCAGGTGATTGCCCTCAAGTGCGAGTGTTGACCCGAAGTTTGAACCGGAGCTATCCGGGTTCGCCAATGTTGCGACTTCACTCCAGTCTCCGTCGGACATGCGATATACGATTACCGCGCCAGTTCCGCCGGCGTGGCCGGGCGCTCCTATAAATGCGTGGTCACCACTTACAAGTACGCTGGTTCCAAAACCGATTTCGGTACTGTCATCTAATGCAAGCTGGCCGGCTTCTGTCCATTCTCCGTTTGAGTTCATTTCGAACAGATAAGCTGCGCCGCGTTCATCGTTTGCACCGGGGGCACCAACGAGTATCATTTCTCCGTCGGCTGAAAAAGCTGAACCGAAGTTGTTTCCAATTTCTCCATCTGGTGCTGAAAGCATGGCTGATTGCTCCCATGTGGTACCGTTTTTCGTATACTCATACACGATGCCCGGCTGATGAAAGTTGGAGGGTTCGCCTACCAGGACTTTACCGTCCAGAATGTCTACGTGCCGTGCAAAACCTTGCATCGCTTCTGACTCGCCGTCAGCAGTAGACTGGGCTTGTAGGGGAATAGTTATGTGTACAAAAATCAAAACAGGAATCAAGTAGAGTAATCGTCTCATATATATAAGTTTTTTTTCAGCGGAATATTATTTGAATGGAAACAACGATATAATAAGAGCTATTCAAAAGCAAGTGTAATAGCTGCATAATGGCCTAAAAAGATTTAAAAGAGGGCTTTGCAAAACCGTGCTTTTGTCATAGTTCAAGGCCAGAGTGACATTGGAACCGGAGCGTATTGACTATACGTGAGGATTTCAATGTCACGATAACGACGAAATGTGGCAAAAGCACGGTTTTGCAAAGCCCTCTAAAAGTTTATTAAAAGCGCGATTGAACATCTTAGTAATTGTTTGTAATTCAAGTGTTGTAACTGATTTGCACAGGTAATATTTGCACAAGCATCAGGTGTGGTTAGAGGCGCTATGGATAGTGATTTTTTACAGTAGATGACGTACCTCTATAAAAACAAATGGACCTAACCGTATGTTCTGACTTTACTTATACTTCAAATTCATAATAATGATCCAGGAAATATGACTGTAAAAAATTCAACTGTATTACTCACGGTATTTATTGTAACCTCTATACTTTTTATTGGGATTGCATGTACGGATACTCAAACGACTGATATGGCACCCGTGACAGAACATCACACTGAAGAAGCAGGTATTCCGCTGATCTACCATATGAGTTTCATCAGTCGCTACGCCAAGAAGCTCTATTTTGCCGGAGAGGCGGAGAGCTGGGTGCTTGCTGATATTTACAATCACGAAATCGAGGAGATCTCAGAAGGTATTGTTGCAAGTGGAGAGATGCACGACGGGATTAATGTAAGTCAGCTCATAGAATCGATGCTCCTGCCACAGGTAGAACGTATCGAAGAGGCTATTGATAGCGGCGACCGGGAAATGTTTCTGGATCGATACAACGTAATGATTCAAACATGTAACCAATGTCATGCGGCTTCAGATTACGGGGCTGTAAAAGTGACTGTGCCCCAAAGCAACCCGTTTAACCAAGATTTTAGTGCTGAATAGATAGTGAACGTATAGATTCTGTCTGCCTAATCTGCAAAAGATTTGAATGTTTGCTATAGCCGTTCATCAAACTCGAAATCTACAATTTCTTTAACGGATAGATCCTTAAAGCCCGAATGAGCGGGATTAATCAGCACATTGGTTTCATCCCGGATAATTGCGGATGGCACACTGAGAAGAAGGGATGATCCGGATTCGATCCAGCGGTCCCCAATGATTCTGCATGCAGGAGCCCCGCTGGACTTGTACCACTGATTGGGCAAATCATCCGTAACTACCTTATTCAGTGAACCGTGCCCCGGTGTTTCAATGACGGTAATTTTGAAATTTCCGTTTAACCCCTCTCCTGACCGGTGAACAAGGTTCTCCAGACAGGCAAGTGCACGGCTTGAGGCCGTGTATATCAAAAACTTTCCTTTTGAATTCCACCGTGCCGGATAGCCCGATCCACTTAATTTACCGGCCCATTTGGCCGTTGTTATCCTGTAAAGTAGCACAATATGATTGGTTTATATAGGATATGGCTTACGCGAGTGCCCCGTACTCGATTCGTAATAGTTCATCCCTGATGAGATCTATGCCGCCCGGCGTTTGCAAAAAGTTGAAAGGTACGTTGTTTCCAAGGCCGGCAGCCGGTTTTCGAAGCCATCGATCAAAAGAGCTGATATCACTAAAGACGTCCTCTGCTTTTTGATAGAGGGCGATGAGTTTTAAAAGCTGTTCGCTATTGAGTGCATTGAATTTTTTTTCTTCTTTTTGATAGCGTTGAATTGTCTTGAATGAGAGATCAAGAATGGAGGAAAGCTCCTGATTGGTGAGGGCTGACACGTTTGCAAGATCGAAAAAAGCTGAGCAGAGGATGCCTGCCTGTGCTTTTTGGGCCATTTGATAGTCGCTATCCGCAGAAACGCCATATTTGGCAACAGTTTCTTGCATTGTGATTGCATCTTTGGATTCTGAATGTGATGAATATGCCATAACCTTCAATGGTGTTAGAAATATGTCTAATAAAGATAGACATTTTTATTTGGTTTTTCAATTTTATTGAACCCGATTTATATACCAAGGAGGCTGTCCAAAAAGTGAATTTGCCAGTAACCAAGCTTAAATAATTTAGACTTCAAATCCCTCTCTATTTGATAGAGAGGGAAATAGAGTGAGTCGGGATAAACATCTTAAATTATTTAAGCGGAATAGTTGCCGGTAAACCTTTTTGGACAGCCTCTGATGTGAATAAGGCAACGCATGGAGATGGCTACGGCAGGTTACTTATGTACCCGAGTAAGCCATGTGTGCTTGCACCAAAGGCAGTCCCTGGGCAAACGCAAAACACGTGAAAAACACGCCGCAAAATATCTGCACTCAAAGTTGAGCTATAAGATAACTAACGTACATACATTAATTTCAACACGTTAAGGTACTCATACACACGTCATCGTGAATAATCCGGTTAAAGCAAGCGTTCGAAAGAAGTATTTGGTCCATGTGAGTCGTTTCAATGATGCGTTGCGTGTTACAGAATCGATGAACCTCGGGTACCCATCTTTGTATAGTTATGATCCAAAAAGAAATGGCCGGTTTAAGCTTTCAAAGAGCCGATATCATAGCATGATGAAATGTGAAGTGTCAACTCGTTTTTATGAATTGAGATAAAACATTAAATCGAAAATTTCGCAATAGTTCATTGCCATTGCAGCCTCGCCCAATAACTGATGATTCCGGCAGTTAAAGATGTCAAAATGACCAAGTTTCCTTTATACGATTTACAAAGAAAAGTCGTATTTTGATAAGCTAATCGAGAAAAACAAATTGTATTATGAGTTCTAAAGGACGTGTTCTTGTGGCAATGAGCGGCGGAGTGGATTCTTCCGTAGCTGCAGTTATGCTGCATGAACAAGGATATGAAGTGATCGGAATTACCATGAAGACATGGGATTACCACCGAAGCGGCGGTAATAACGGGAAAGAAACGGGATGCTGTACCGTGGAATCGATGAACGATGCCCGCCACATTGCCGTAAAATACGGATTTAAGCATTTTATTGTAGATATTCGCGACGAGTTTGGCGACTGGGTCATTGATCGGTTTGTGGATGAGTACACCAGCGGCCGAACACCCAATCCATGCGTACTTTGCAATACTCATATCAAATGGGCTGCACTTCTTCGACGGGCGGATAATCTTGGGTGCGACTACATTGCAACCGGTCACTACGCTAATGTGCGTGATGAGAAAGGGCGTTACGTCATCAGTAAAGGGCGGGATCACGACAAAGATCAATCCTATGCTCTCTGGGGTGTTCAGCAAAAGCACCTGGAACGAACAATATTTCCTCTCGGCAGCTATAGAAAAACAGAAATCCGGCAAATTGCGGAAGACTTTGGCCTGCTTAATGTAGCAAATAAGCCCGATTCTTATGAAATATGTTTCATCCCCGATAACAACTATCATAGGTTTTTGAATGATCGTGTTGAAGGTCTTGAAGAGCGTGTTGCCGGCGGTAATTTTGTGGATAAGTTTGGTAAAATTGTAGGCAAACATAAAGGATATCCCTATTACACGATTGGTCAGCGCCGCGGGCTTAACATTGCCCTCGGTTACCCGGTTTACGTTACCGATATTGATCCTGTAAATAACGTGATTACCATCGGCGAAAAGGAAGATCTAATCAGCACCACATGCAAAGCTAAAGAGCTGAACCTGGTGAAATATGACAGCATTCCGAATGGGTCGATGGATATTGTCGGGAAGATCCGGTACAACGATGCCGGTGCATCCGGCGAAATTACTCAGGTTTCCGAGGATGAAATAAAAGTGCACTTTCCGGCAGGACGCGAAGCGATCACACCCGGACAGGCAATCGTATGCTACGAAGGCGACGATGTGGTTGCCGGTGGATGGATTAACAAAGTGAATATCGAGATGGGTCAAAATGAGTCGGTTCCGGCCTGAAACATTTCGTTCCTCTACAAGTCTAATTCTGTGTATCCCTAACACAATTTACTCTATATGAAACACCTCTACACCCTGTTTTTTCTTATACCGATTTTAACCTTTGCCCTGGCAGTTTCTCCCGCTTATTCACAGTTCGAAGGAGAGGTTCGGTTCACTCTCGAACAGTATGATACAAATCGGCCTGAGAGTACCGAATTTACGTTAACGGCCACAAATGACAGAATTTTTATCAGGTCGCAGAAGGAGGTGAATGTTGTAACCGGACTTAAATCTGATGGCTTGCTGGTTCGGAATGATTTGCAGGATTTTGTCTTCAATACCGGAGAGAATCAGGCGCTTAAGGTTTCAAAAGCAGACCTCGATGGCCTCATGAATATGATCGAGCGTTTTTCGGGATCTACCAATTCAAACATTAGCGGGCAGTCGAATTGGGAAAACCGTATTGTTGAAACTGAAAACATGAAGCAGCATCTGGGTTATGACGTTCAGGAATACAGGCTGCTTGGAGAGAATAGCAGTCAGTATGTTTCCATTTGGCTGACACCGGATATAAAGGTCATGTGGGGACTTATGACGGATGTATGGAATAGGGTTAGTAATCGATTTTTAGATTCTGAACTCCCCATTGAAATAATCATGAACTCCAACAGTTTTCCTCTAATTGTTGAAGCATTCGAAAACGGTAAGCTTGCTGTAAAATTTGAGTCCGTCAGTGTGGAAACCGAAGATTTCGACCGGAGTGTTGTAGAGCTTTCGGAACAGAAACAACTCGTGGGTCTCACTGAACTTATGATGAACATGTTTCGCCAACAATAAGAACATATGCTACGATACCTGGTTTTCATTACTCTTTTCCTTTTCATTACAGCCTGCAGCTCTCAAAAAGAGACGGTAATCGATCCGGAGCCGGTTCTTACACTCGAGCAGCAGGCAGCCGTTGAAGATTCTGTTATTGCTGCTATGCTCGATCAGTATCGTAACCGCTATAATGAAATGATGGGAGAGAAAATTGCAGAGGTAGTCCGACCTCTCTCGTTTGGTAAACCGGAGAGCCCGTTAGGTAATCTCGTTGCTGATGCTCTTCGGTACAGGGCGGCGCGCGAAACCCGATCATTTATAAATCTCGCGCTGATTGGTGAGAGCTCATTCCGGTTGAATTTAGAAGAAGGAGAATTAACCAGGGGCGATGTAATGGAGTTCATGCCCTACGATAACTCGCTGGTATTGTTGAAACTAAGGGGTGATAGTGTATACAGCCTGAGTCAGGAAATTGCGGGGAGGGGCGGCGTACCTGTCAGCGGGTTACGCTTCAGGCTTGAAGGAAATACGGCGCGGGACGTATTGGTGAATTCAAGTATTATTGATCCGGACCAGCATTACTGGCTCGCAACAAGCAGCTGGATTGCCGAAGGCGGTGACGACTTTATAGCACTACGCGAGCCGGTGGAGCGGATAGAGCTACATTTGTCAATTAGGGACTTATATCTTGATTATTTTAGCAATCAGCGAACGATAGACCCCGAAACGGACGGGAGAATTCGCTGATGATGGACCGGAGATCTTTTTTGCGGCAGACGTTCACAGTCGGTGCCGGAACTGTGCTTGCCGGCAGTTCACTTTACAGCAGGAGTAAACCGAATACGTCACTTACCATTTTATATACGAATGACACCCATGCCCGCCTGGATCCGTTTCCCGAAAACGCGACGCAGTATGCGGGGCTCGGTGGCATTGCCCGTCGGGCGAATCTCGTAAACCAGATTCGAAAACAAGAAAAACACGTTCTGCTATTAGACGCCGGAGACGTATTTCAGGGCACACCATGGTTTGATGTGTATGGGGGAGAGGTTGACCTCCAGTTGATGAGCGAAATGAAGTACGATGCTATGGCCGTAGGAAATCATGAGTTTGATAACGGCCTTCAGGCGTTTGCTGACGCGGCTTCTCTGGCTGAATTCCCCATACTTGCTGCAAACTACGGTACCCGGAATACACCGCTTGATGGCGTGATCAGGCGCTTCTTTGTCAAAGAAACAGCCGGTATTAAAATTGGATTTTTTGGACTTGGTATTGGGCTTGATGGAGTTGTTGACCCAAAGCTCACCGGTGCTGTTCAATCGAGGGATCCTGAAATTTGGGCAAACGGTATGGTGAGAAGTTTACGTAAATTTCAGAACTGTGACCTTGTCATCTGCCTCAGTCATCTTGGCTACCGGTATGACGATCCCCGCCGGATGGATGATGTGACGCTTGCCGGAAAGGTAGATGGTATCGATCTGATTATAGGCGGGCACACACACACGTTTTTAGACGGTCCTGAAATTATTACGAACCCGTCAGGCTCTCAGACACTTGTCACACAGATGGGGCACAGTGGCATTCGTCTGGGCCGTATTGATCTCGCACTGGAAACCTACCTGGAAAACAGGGGTGATGGTATATCAGCCGACTACTACACCATTGGACAGGCTTCATAAAAACCTGAGTTCGATTCTTAAAATTAAAATCGGACGTCTTCCGTCGGCTGACGGAGAGATTTTCCCCAGGGGATGCCTTCGGCGAGAGGGGTGTTCATGGTTTTTTTCATAATACTGATAAACATCCCCCTGATTAAGGCTGTCCAAAAAGGAACATAATAAGTTGCTAAGCTTATATAATTTAGACTTTAAATCCCTCACTATTAGATAGAGAGGGAAATAGTGTGAGTCAGAAGAAAATTCCTGAATTATTTAAGCGGATTCCGGGACAAAATATTTTTTGGACAGCCTCAGTTTACTTTAACTTTTTTAAGAATCGAACTAAGAATCGAACTTAGGTTAAAAAGGTATAAAAAAAGAGGGCTGCCACTTTCGAAAAAATGACAGCCCTTTGAGGGGAATAAGATGAGACCTTAGTCTCATTTCTCTTTCTTAAAACGGATCAACTCATTAAAAAATTGCGGAAGATATCAATTAGTTTTGCTGTCCCAGCAGGTACATGCTGCCGGTAGGTTGTGGTGCACCGCCTTTCGGTTCAAGAGTTACTGCAAATGTGTTTGATATGTCAGAGGGGCGCTCGTTCAGACTTTCAATTTTGTAAAACAGATCTGTAGAGGGCTGATCAAATGAGAAAACCCCGGCACTTACCGGTGACTGCTGATCTTTAATAAGCCAGAGCTGATAATCCTTATCTTCAGCAGGTTCTGGAAGATTGGCGACTTGCAGAAGAGCACGTTCATTTTCAGGATCCCAAATTATCTTGCCGTAGCCATTTGGATTTGTCTCCTGCCCGGCCATTAGAATAAGGTTCACGTCCCGCGATTCAAGAATAGCAAGAAGCTCTTCTTTACGTTCCAATTCTGTTTCAAGCTGAGTTAACATCTGATTTTGCTGCTCAAGTTCAGATTGAAGGTCAGAAATCTGAGCTTCCTGCTGAATGACAAGGGTTGATTGTTGTTGCGAGTAGAGTGCGAGCCCGAGCACACCCGCCAAAAGAACAGCAGCGGCTGCCTTAAAGACCCACATCGGGATTATGTTAGATGGGGTTGAGGAGCTCGATTCTGACGTTTCCGGGCCGGATGTTACTGTTTCGGCTGTAGCCTTCCCGGTTGATATTTCATCCAGTATATTGTCGAACAGATTTTCGGATGGCTCCATGGGATCCGCAGCAAGCGACAGATCATCTTTAATCCTCACCATCTGTCTGTAAATCTTAATCTGTTCGGGAGACGCCTCATCGAGCATCTTTTCGAAGGTACGTTTTTCCTCCTCAGAAAGTGCTCCGAGAACATAGCCTGCACAGAGAGATTCAAAATCGTTATGTGTTTCCTGTTCGTTCATTATTGTTCTTCTGTTAATATCTCACGAAGTTTGATCATGCCTTGCCGCATTCTGTATTTTACCGTACCCAAAGGGATTTCAATTTTTTCAGCAATTTCGGATTGAGACAATCCGTGAAAATATGAGATATAAAGTACTTGACGCTCATTCTCATTTAGCTGAGCAAGTGCTTTCCGTACGCCAATAGCACGTTCATTTATCTCAATTTTTTCTTCCGGATTTGGATTCTCCGTACTTAGATTAAACGAATACTCATCGTCATTAATTACATAGTCATCTTTCCGGCGGTTTTTGAAAGCCCGGGATCGGGTTCTGTCAATCGCCCGGTTTCGTGTCAACGTGGCGACAAAGCTATACACGGTCCCTCTGGATGGATCATATTGATCTGCCCGATTCCATATTTTTACAAATATCTCCTGCAGCAGATCCTCCGACTCCTCCCGGTTCCGTAGTATTTTATAAATCATACCGAATAAAATCTTATTAAACCTGTCATACAGTTTCCTAAGTGCGGTTTTATCACCGGACTGAACCTGTATCATCCACTCACGCTCTTCGTCAGCAGTGAGACGGGCAAAACCAAAAATTTGTAGAAAAAAATGTAGTATCAAGATGCTATTAGATTATACGTAGTAAAAAAGCGACCGGATTGAATATCTTTTTTATTAATTGCCGCTCGGGTGATAGCTGTAATTAATTTTTCGTGTCGGTTGAATATAGTTTATCTTTTGGGAAATCGTAAATCACCTGAAAAATTAATAGGCGCGACCCGGACACCCCCAAATGACCCTTATCGCAACAACCACGTCTTATTTCATCAGTTCGGGTCACCTGGGGTAGGAACTTCCCGCCCGCTGCTGAAGGGTTTTGGACAAAAGGGCACCGGAATTATAACTTTCTTAATTCCTTTTTTAATACAGGAAACTTACCTTGCCCTGAATATTAGATGTTATTATGGCCTCTGGATTTTTTGCGCTTCTTGATGATATTGCAACTTTAATGGACGATGTTGCTGTGCTGGGCAAGGTGGCTGGGAAGAAAACAGCCGGCATACTGGGCGACGACCTCGCCGTAAACGCAGAAAAGGCTTCCGGATTTATGTCCTCGCGGGAAATCCCGGTGTTGTGGGCGATTACTAAAGGCTCGTTCCTGAACAAGATCATCATCCTGCCCATCGCATTTCTTCTCAGCGCTTTCATTCCTCTGCTGGTTACCGTCATCCTCATCTTGGGCGGACTCTACCTCGCCTACGAAGGTGCCGAAAAAATCTATGAATTCTTTTTCCCGCACGCCCGGCACAGGGTAGCACCGGTGCTGGAGAAACTTACTGAAGAAGAGGTGCTTGCCAGGGAAAAGGGAAAAATAAAGTCGGCCATCGTGACTGATTTTATCCTTTCTGTAGAAATCGTGATCATAACCCTGGGCTCAGTAGCACAGGAACCGTTGCTCACGCAGATTCTGGTGGTCACCCTGATCGCTCTGATCGCGACCGTGGGCGTCTATGGTATTGTCGCCCTGATTGTGCGTATGGATGAATTTGGCGCCGGACTAATTGCTATGAATGAGCGCAAGAATAGCCTTTCTGACATATTGGGCCGGTTTCTGGTCTGGGCATTGCCCAAATTGATCAAAAGTTTATCGGTCATTGGGACGATTGCGCTATTGCTTGTTTCCGGTGGGATTTTTAACCACAACATACATTTCCTGCACGGGATTTTTGAGAATATCCCCAGTATGCCCGTTGAATTTGTCCTGGGGCTGGTTGTTGGTTTCTTAGTGTTGCTCGTCGTCACCGGCAGCAAGAAACTGTGGAAAACCGTGTCCAATTAATAATTGTTGCGTTTATTCAATATCTATTTGACACCTAAAAAAGTAGCTCAACGCGAAAAAATAGACTTTTTTTTGAGATACGAAGGCTAATTATTCTGATAACCCATACTAAGGCTTGAAAGCCGAAGGTATTAACAAAAAACTTTACTTTTTCTTGCTCTCAATCATGGTGGATTTGTCTAGCTCCACAAACGGCTATAAGCTGCTATATTTAACAACATTTTAGTTATTATAATGGCGATTTAAAACTCTCAACTCTCAAAAAAATGGCTGATGGGTTAGAGGTGAAGTTTGTCTATGGTTTTGTACCCGAACAAGACCTTGAGGAAATGGTAAGAGATCAGGCCAAGAAAATTGCCATGAATCGATTGAGCCGTATAGACCACTCGATGAAGTTGGAACTACAGGGTGTGACCGATGAAGAACAGGAAGAGGAAATCAATGACCTGATTGATAAAATTCTGATAGAAGAACCTAAGATATTTTGGGATCAGTAGATGTTTGATTATCCGGAGGGAGCAACACCGATTGATGAGGATGAGAAAGAAGGATTACTCATTCGCTCGATTGGTACTCGGGAAGAGCTCAATGCATGGGAGCAGAGAAATATTACAGATGCTTATAGTTGGTTAGATCGTACACGGCGAAAGGATTATCTTAGTGCAGAATTTATTCGAACCCTTCACGAGAAGATGTTCGGTAAAGTTTGGGCTTGGGCGGGAGACTATCGCCGAACCGACAAAAATATCGGTGTAGATTGGTCGCAAATTCCAATACATCTTCGACAGTTATTAGATGATGTCCGATACTGGATAGACAATGAAACCTATCCATCAGATGAGATTGCAATACGCTTTCATCACAGGCTGGTATTTATTCATCTGTTCCCAAACGGTAATGGTCGGCATGCACGAGTTATGACGGATGTCTTACTTGAGGAAATCTTGGATAATGACCCATTTGGCCCGGATTATACACCAAGAAATTTTAATGTGAACAAGGCGACGTGGAAATGGCGACGGAAGGGTACTTGTGTACCCTGAGTAAGCCATTTGCACGTGAACGCAGTACACATTAAAATTACGCCGCAAAAAATCTACACCCAAAGTTGAGCTATAAGATAAATAACCTACATACATTAATTTCAACACGTTAAGGTACTCATACACACGTCACCGTGAATAATCCGGGTTAGCTGGGGGTCATCGAATTTGATTGAAAATGAAGAGGTCAGAGCAGCCTATATAAAAGCACTTAGATCGGCTGATGCTCACGATTATAAACCTTTATTAAAATTCATGCGGAGCTAAATAATGAGACAAGATGATTGTAGGTAAGAAATCATGAACTCAGAAAATAGAGAAAACGATCAGGCAATTGATAGTAGATAAGGATCGTTTGAATAAAACGTTTGGGCCGTTAAATATCGGCCATGGGAGATAATCTCAACAGAAATATATGACACGAAAGAGCAAGCCTTCTCATAAAAAAAGGAAATCCTCGCGGGAGGAGCTTTTGTCTGGGATTACGTATATACCTGAGTTCGATCATTAAATTATATATGTAAGAGTCCCCCTATCCCAATAGTAGGGATGCCCGCGGCGAGAAAAGGGGGATTTAAGGGGTTGTTTATCAGAATGTTGAAAAATCCGATGGACAACCCTCTTGCCAAAAGGCATCCCTATTTCGGGGCAATCTCTCCGTCGGCTGACTGACTGGTTTAGTCTTAACTGAGAGATGGAAGTAAATTTGTGGACTGATTGCTAATCAATAACTGTTTGTGCAAGTTAATCACAAACATCACGATGGTTATAGGCTTAATAATATAATCCCTTATAATTTCTTGATTCCAAGCCGATAAATCCATAGTTATGGCACGAGTTTTATTTTAGCTTAAAATCAGCTTAGCGAATGCACCCGATCGACCTGTCGATCTTTGTTTTTTACATTATTGGACTGCTTGCCTTCGGGTATTTCTTCTTCAAAAGAAACGAGGGAGGAGATGATTACTATGTAGGCGGGCGTGATATGAACAGCCTTCATATCGGACTCTCTGTGGTTGCCACAGATGTTGGGGGCGGGTTTTCCATCGGCCTTGGCGGTCTTGGGTTTACGATGGGGCTTTCAGGGTCCTGGATGCTTTTCACCGGGCTCATCGGTGCATGGCTCGCCGCTGTCTTCCTGATTCCAAAAATCAAACAAAATCCCGTATTCGATAAAGCTTACACCTTTCCACAGGTCTTCGGCCATTACTACAGCCCTAACGTTGCGTTTGTCGCGGCTATTATTTCTGCTATTGGTTATGCCGGCTTTACCAGTTCGCAAATGCTGGCGGGAGCGAAACTGGCCAGTGGCACATTCGCCACTCTTGATCTCCAGACAGCGCTCTATATTATGGGATTTGTTGCCGTTATCTACACTGTGATGGGCGGTTTAAAAGCGGTTATTTATACGGATACCATACAGTGGGCTCTACTGATGATTGGACTGGTTTTCGTGGGCGTACCGATTTCTTACGTTGAAATTGGCGGAATTGAAGCGATACGCTCAACGGTTGATCCTGCCATGCTTTCGCTCACCAATGTGATCTGGCAGGATATTGTCTACTGGGCGGTTACGATTATTCCGATTTGGTTTGTGGGGATGACGCTCTACCAGCGTATATACGCATGCCGGGATGAAAAGACCGCCAAAAAAGCGTGGTACATTGCAGGGTTATTCGAGTGGCCGGTGATGGCATTTCTGGGCGTGCTGCTTGGACTTTTTGCCAGGGTAGCTGCTGATCAAGGGATGTTCGATTATCTTGGAGCCGCAAATATTGCCGAAACGGACCCTGAAACAGGCCTGCCCATGCTCTTACGAACCGTGCTGCCTGTTGGCCTTCTGGGCATTATGATGGCTTCCTACTTTTCAGCGATATTGTCGACGGCCGACAGCTGCCTGATGGCATCTTCTGGAAATATTGTAACAGACTTGATTGGACGGTTTACAAAATTTGATCCCGAAAGCAGTAAGTTTGTCCGGATATCGCAATTTGTAACGCTCATTATCGGTGTGCTCGCACTCTTGCTCGCAAGCGCAATGGAAAATGTACTTTCTCTTATGCTCGATTCTTATGCATTCATGGTGTCGGGGCTGTTTGTGCCCGTTATAGGCGCCTTATACTGGAGGAGGAGTACACCGGCGGGCGCAATGGCCGCTATGATTATTGGTGGAAGCACAACCTTAAGTTTACGATATTTAGAGATTGGGCTGCCGTACAATTTAGATCCCAACTTGTACGGAATTACGGCCTCGGCAATTGCATTTGTCGGGGTGAGTCTGCTAACAGCTAACAGTAGAGAATCAACTTAATTGAATTTTATGGATATCCAGTTCAGCATCATTAAATCGGATGAAGTCAATCCAACAGAAATTAGCCGGGAACAGATTGCTGAGTTTCTGTATAAACACCTTGATGAATTCGGGGATTCTAAAGAAGCCATTCTGAAGTGCATTGCATATGCATATGGCGACGGCCCCGGACAAGACGGGTTAATTTTGGTGGCTCACGAATCAGACGAGATTCTGGGTGTAGTCATCATCAACAAAACGAATATGAGCGGTTATATTCCTGAAAATATTTTAGTTTACATCGCTGTACACGCAAAGACGCGGGGGCAAGGTGTTGGAAAAGAGTTGATGAAACAGATCATAGACCATACTGACGGCGACATTGCTCTGCATGTAGAACCGGAAAATCCAGCTAAGTTTTTATACGAAAAATTTGGATTCACAAATAAATACCTCGAAATGAGGCTTAAAAAATAAATGGCCTACGTAAAACTTTATCGAAGCGAACTGCGCCATAATTACGAATTTCTGGATAAGTTGTTCAAAGAGAACGATATAAAGTGGGGAATCACAACGAAGCTATTGTGTGGTAACCGAGACTTCATCAATGAAGTGATCGACCTTGGGGTGGGTGAGGTGCACGACTCCAGGATCAGCAATCTGAGGGTGGTGAAAAATATCGATCCCGAAACGGTTACTATTTACATCAAACCACCCCCGAAAGATACCATTCCGGAACTGATTAAATATGCTGATATCAGCCTGAACACGGAACTTTCGACAATGCATGAGCTGTCTGAAGAGGCGGTTCGCCAGGATAAAATTCACAAAGTCATTATTATGATTGAAATGGGTGACCTGCGGGAAGGCGTGATGCGGGACGACCTGATGGATTTTTATGAGAAAGTATTCCGGCTCCCTGGGCTTGAAGTTGTGGGCATTGGAACAAACCTGAACTGCCTGCACGGCGTGATGCCGGACGGCGATAAGCTGATTCAGCTGGCGCTTTATAAACAGATCATCGAGCTCAGATTTAAAAAGAAAATTCCGCTTGTTTCCGGTGGTACGACGGTTACCATTCCATTACTGCTGAATAATCAGCTGCCTGATGGGATCAACCATTTCAGGGTGGGAGAAGCTCTCTATTTTGGAAAAGACCTGTTTTCTGATGGCGTTATCGAAGGTATGAGCGACCAGGTAATGGAGCTTTACACACAGATTATCGAAATCTCAGAAAAACCGATGGTGCCAACCGGTGACCTCGGGGTAAACCCTCAGGGGAAAACCGCTGATATCAACGAAAAAGATCGCGGGAAAACAGCATATCGCGCAATTGTGGATATCGGAACTCTCGACATTCAGCCCAACTACCTGATTCCCGTTAATGAAAATCTGACCATTTCAGACGCCAGCTCAGATATGCTTGTGCTGGATGTAGGGGAAAATCCGGAAGGGTATAAGGTCGGGGATATGATTCGGTTCAAATTGAAGTACATGGGTGCTCTTGGCCTGATGAGTTCCGATTACATAGAAAAGAAAGTAGCCGATTAAATCACATGGAGTATATATGGAATGTCTCTTGGAAACACCATAACCGACGGCTGAAAAATCATTCAGAGAAGGTTCCGACTTTTGAATTAGTAGCAGACATACCATATTTATTTGGATGTGAGAAAAACTATAATTAAATGCACCCCGGTTATGAAACCGCCGTTTCAGCCTATCCCAAGAGTCGATTTTGCGGATGGTTTTAATCCGTCTCTGCTTAAAAAAGGCTGGGCCATTGGCGGATATAATGTTAAACGCCAAAATATGTACACGGCGCATCAGTATAAGAGTGAGCGCAACGTTCACATGGGTATTGATATATGGGCGCCCGCCGGCGAACCCGTCTATGCCCCGCTGGATGGACGTCTTGTCTATAGCGCTTTTCACAATCAGGACGGCAACTATGGCGGAACTCTTGTCCTCAGGCATTCAGTAAATGGAGAGGATGTTTATGCGCTTTATGGTCATCTTTCACGCGCATCGCTGGAGCACTCAAAACCGGGAGAGAAAGTGTCTGCCGGGATGCTGATCGGATGGCTCGGCGAACCCTGTGAGAACGGCAACTGGCACCCTCATCTACATTATCAGCTGTCGAGAACGGATCCGGGTGAGGCAGATTTGCCCGGTGTAGTATCGGATCAATCAAGAGAACAGGCGGTAAAAATTTACGCTGATCCCGAACGTTTGATGGGCCCCTTAGTGTAAGGCGTTATTATACATCACAATTGATCTGAATTCTCTCCTTTTTAATACTGACTGTAAATATCTGTAACTCACAAAGAATGTCTGTGATGATGTGCCATTTTTAGTACCTTCCAAAATCCTCCTGACAGGGGCAAACAGTTAATTCAAAAAGCTTACCAGGCCGCATGCTAACCGATATCCAGGTAAAAGAAGTACAGAAGATCAGGCAAACGCTGCATAAGTATCCAGAGCTTTCCGGGGCTGAATCAGAAACGGCATTATTTATTGAGGGATACCTTGAACGGTTTGGTGCGGATGAGATCATGACCGGAATTGGTGGAACCGGACTTTTGGGCATATTTAACGGATCAGCACCGGAGAAAGGAAAGACACTGATGATCCGGGCCGAGCTGGATGCCCTGGCTATCCCTGAACAGTCTGATCTGCCCTATGGATCGCAGAACGAGGGCGTGATGCACGCATGCGGCCACGACGGACATATGGCAATGGTGCTGGGAGTGGGGAAGTGGTTGAAAAAAAACAGGCCGGACAGGGGACGAGTCATCCTTCTATTTCAGCCGGCAGAGGAGACCGGATTGGGAGCGGGAGCAATGATGCAAGATGATACATTCAAAGAATTTGATATCGATCGCGGTATAGCACTACATAATCTGCCCGGATACGAAAAGAATACGGTTTTCATCAAAGAAGGTACATTCGCATCTGCCTCAGTTGGGTTGAAGATTGAGTTTCAGGGGAAGAGCAGCCATGCAGCCTATCCCCGTGAGGGTATCAATCCGGCGATGGCCATTTCACAGCTGGTTCAAAAACTGGAAAACGTAAAGAAGCGGGCATTTTCTCACGACAAATTCAGGGTTCTTACGGTAACCTACTTTAAACTGGGGGAACCTGCGTTCGGAATTAATCCCGGTCATGGTGAAATGGGGGTCACCGTTCGGGCTGAAACGGACGCGGGCATCAACGATATGATTGACGATGTTAAGCACGAACTGTCATCGGTAATGGATTCGTTTGAAGGGGAGATATCAATTGAGCAGCGAGAACCCTTTTCGGCCGTTATCAATGATAGTGAAGGTGTGAACCAATTAATATCTATTGCGGAGGGGCTCAAAGTGGACACTCAAATCCTTAATGAACCCTTTGCGTGGAGTGAAGATTTCGGAGATTTTCGGAAAAAGTTCCCTATCACACTGTTCGGGCTGGGTGCGGGCGTGGATACCCCTGCTTTGCATTCCGAGGTCTATAACTTTGATGACGATCTCATTCCCGTAGGGACAGCTCTTTTCTGTGAATACATAAAACGAATGAATAATGGGTAAACAATTTTTGTGTCCCTCTTATATCGAACTTGACCAGTCGGCACTGCAAAACAATCTTACCTTTATAAGGTCGAATGCGTCCAATGGCCTGAGGATTTCATTTGTCATCAAAGGAAATGCATATGGACATGGTATATCCAACTATCTTCCGGTCGCTGAAGCATGCGGTATAGATCATTTTTCTGTCTTTAGTGCGGATGAAGCCGCCGCCGCATACAAGTATCGGAAAAAGAGTTCGACTGATATCATGATCATGGGAATGATCCGCAATGATGAACTCAGATGGGCGATTGAGCATGGTATTGAATTTTATCTTTTTGAAAGAGACCGGCTGGAATCGGCCATAGAGGCTGCAGCCGAAATCGGGAAGAAGGCCCGAATCCATTTACAGATAGAAACCGGAATGAACCGTACAGGTTTTGAAGAAGACCAGTGGCAAGAGGTATTTCAGCGGGTTGAGTCACAAAAAAAGCATCTGGACGTGAAAGGGATATGTACCCACTATGCAGGGGCTGAGAGCGTGGCAAATTATTACAGAGTTCAAAATCAGGATAAAGCCTTTAAAAAAGCTATTAAGATAGCAAAATCCGTGTTTGACGAGCTTCCAACACTGCATGCTGCAAGTTCTGCAGCTTTTCTCACCTATCCCCACATGCATTATGATATGGTGAGAATAGGAATTGCTCAGTACGGATTTTGGCCAAGCCGGGAAACCTACATGCATATCCTGAAACAGAATAATTCATTCACAAAAGATCCGCTGATTCGGGTGCTCAACTGGAAGAGTGAGATTATGAGTACGAAATGGGTTGAGGAAGGGCAGTTCATCGGTTACGGAAATGTATTTATGACAAGCCGTAAGATGAGAATTGCAACGGTTCCCATAGGATATTCGCATGGGTTTGGCAGAAATCTGACAAATGCAGGTTATGTGCTCATCAAGGGAGCAAGGGCGCGGGTGGTTGGGCTTGTAAATATGAATATGCTTACCGTTGAGATAACCGACATGCCGGATGCCAAAAAAGGAGATGAAGTTGTGATTATTGGCAAACAGAATGGTCAGGAGATAACGGTGGCTTCATTCGGAGAGATGAGCAACAATCTTAATTACGAAGTATTGACCCGCCTTCCGGCCAGAATACCACGAGAGGTTTTGGGAGGGTAGTCTGCCCTTTCAGGTTGCTACAATTTTCTTTTCAAATAGGTGCTGAATCCAATGTTTTCAATCGGATTTAGTGAATACAAGAAATGAAAAAATCAAGGGTTTCTTTATTGTCGCTTTGGGTGTAAATAATTGTAAAGAGGGGGAGATATGATCAAAATATGGCCATTTGTGCAAAAATATTTTTCTGCCATTTTTAAATGAAATCATTTTCAAATATGAATGAACCGGAATATTTTTTTCCAAAATCGCAAGATTCCGATTATTAATTATTTTTTAAGTTCAATATAATCAGTAGTTTGAAAATATAATATACTCAACAAAGTTTGAATTTATTTAAGTTAGTTACCTTTTGTTAGGGATTGTTACAAAAATGTTAGCCTTTAGTTTTTTTTGACCTAAATTATTGGTTACTTGGTAAAAATTTTAAGCTTCAGCTTAGAATTAGTGTTCAACAACGATTAATCATTAACAAGATTTGAGGTTACGTATGTTTAAAAAGTTACTAACCGTAATAACTATGGTATTGCTTTCGTCCCAGATTGCATTCGCACAATCGGGGTCAATTTCAGGGCAGGTGACAGATGCCAAAACAGGGGACCCGCTTCCTGGCGTGAATGTTTTAATAGATGAACTTCAGCGCGGTGCACCAACTGATATAGATGGCCAATATGAAATCACTGATGTTCCAACCGGAACTTACTCACTTGTGGTATCCTACATTGGGTATGAGAGTTACGAGACCTCGATTGACGTTGGAGATTCAGAATCCATTATTGATATCAGTCTTACTCCAAGCACATCTGCTCTGGATGATGTGGTAGTTACTGCATTTGGAGTGAGTCGTGAGCAAAGATCTCTCAGTTATTCAGTGCAGGAAGTGAGTTCAGAAAAACTTGCCCGTGTACAGCAAGATAACATTGTTGGAGCACTTGAAGGTAAAATCGCTGGTGTTCAGGTTGTACAAAGTAACAATTTTGGTGGCTCTGATAGAATAAGAATACGAGGTGCCAATGGACTTTCTGATGGTCAGCCTCTCTTCGTTGTGGATGGTACGCCTATCTCAAATCAGTCATTTTTAGTGAGTGGGGGCGGTAGTGCAAGGGGACGAGACCTGGGTAATCTGGCACAAGATATCAATCTTCAAAATGTAGAGAGTGTATCTGTGCTTAAAGGTGCTGCAGCTGCCGCACTCTACGGAAATCGTGCTTCCGATGGTGTAATCTTAATAACCACAAAAAGTACACCAGTGGGAGAGCAACAGCTTCAGGTTGAATTCAATCACAATACAACATTTTCCAGTGTTTATATTCTACCTGATTACCAAAACGAATATGCAGGTGGGTATACACAAAACTTTACACAATATGTAGACCCTGTAGACGGTCAAACATATAACGGGCTTAATTATGCAGCTGATGAAAGCTGGGGCCCACGCATGAATGGTCAAATGTACAGACCATGGTGGTCGTGGTACGATGCGGATTTCACAGGTGATGGTGTGAGTGATTATGGTACTGAAATTCCACTGCAATCTAATGCAGACAATGTTCGTAATTTTTACGATACAGGTTCGAGAATGTCTAACAGTCTTTCAGTAACTGGCGGGTCGTCTAATGCATCCTTTAGAGCAGGACTTGCAAATACCAGTAACAGTGGTATTGTTCCAAATTCACAGATGGATCAAACATCTCTGAATTTCAATGGATCTTTGAGTCATTCAGATAAATTTACGTCGAGAATTAACTTCAACTACGTAAATACGTCTACCGAAGGTCGTCCGGCAACAGGGTATTCACCTGCACAAGGTAATCCGGTACAATCAATGAACCAGTGGTTCCAGAGACAGTTGGATATGGATTATTTGCGCCAGTATAAAACTCCTGATGGAACACTAACTTCATGGAATATCCGGTCTAATACAGATACTCGACCACTATATTGGGATAGCCCATTTTTTAGCGTGAATGAAAATATGCAAAATGATAGTCGAGACCGTCTTTATGGAAACTTTCAGGTTGCTTACAATGTGAATGACAATTTTGAAGTCCTCGGTAAACTCCATCTGGACACGTACAGTTTCAATGTTGAAGACCGCATTGCAACAGGTGGTCTCGAACAGGATTGGTTTTATACAGCTCAAAGATCCCGGCGTGAAGTGAATTACGAAGCCGGTGTCAATTATCAGGAAAACTTTGAAAATTTCTCGGTTGATGGCTATGTAGGAGGAAATATACTGACACAAGACTATAGTTCTCTTCAACAACAAACTCAGGGTGGGCTATCAGTTCCAAATTTCTTCAATATTGATGCATCAATTGATCGACCTGATGTATCCAACTATAATGAGAAGAAAGAAGTCAGAAGCCTGTTTGGAACGACAACAATCGGATACAAAGACTTGGTATATATCGATTTGACAGGTAGAAATGACTGGTCGTCAGCATTGCCGTCAGATAACAACTCTTACTTCTATTACGGAGTATCTGGTAGTTTGATATTTACAGATTTAGAGTTCATGTCAAATCAGGATATTCTTAGTTTTGGTAAAATACGCGCATCGATTGCACAAGTTGGTAATGATTTGGATCCGTTTAGAGTGTTCCAAACCTACAATAGCTCAACTCCTTACGGCGGCTTACCAACTCAATCTATCCCCTCAACACTTGCAAATCCAAATCTTAAGCCAGCAATCTCATCGGATTATGAATTTGGTATTGATTTGAGATTTTTAAATGGTCGTTTGCGATCGGATGTTAATTACTACAATTCAGAGCGTGAAAATGAAATACTCCAGCTGGACGTACCTGGCTCAAGTGGCTACAGCTCGTCGCTCGTAAATGCGGGTCGATTCACTACAACAGGATGGGAAGTAACTCTCGGTACCACCCCGATTCAAAACTCTGTATGGAACGTAGACTTAGACGTTAACTGGTCTACAAGTAAATCTGTAGTGAACGAATTAGCAGTAGGTATTGAAGAGCGGTTGCTTGAAAGTGCATTTTTCGGTGTTCAACTGTTCGCCCAGGAGGGTGAGGAGTGGGGCCAGGCCGTAACAACCAGCTCTTACGGAGGTTATCTACTTGATGATCAGGGACGCAGGATTGTTAACTCTAATGGTACATACGCCCTGGAGAGCAATAAAGAACTGGGGAATGTATTGCCGGATTGGAATGGAGGCTTTAATTTTGATGTCGGCTATAAGAACTTTTCACTGGCCGGTTCTATATCATTTCAAAAGGGCGGACAATTTTATTCCCTGTCTCGAATGTTTGGGACGTACTCCGGGTTAACACAAAACACAGTTGGAAACAACTCACTGGGTAATCCGCTGCGTGATCCCATTGCCGATGCCAATGGCAATACAACGTTCATTAATGGTGATGGTGACGTAGAGACTTATTCATCTATACCATTGGGTCAGGCAGGTGGTTCTTCAGGTGGTGTTCTGGTCGAAGGTGTTGACGAGAACGGTAATGATGTTGCCTATCTTAGAGAAGCTAGTGCTTGGGGAATCGACCAATTCTATAATAAAGAAGCGTGGATGGAAGATGCCAGCTACATCAAATTCCGGGAATTAAGACTGACCTACAACGTATCGCAGTCTTTGTTGCAGCGCACTCCACTAAGCAATGCAAGCATATCTCTTGATGTTAGAAATCCACTCTTAATTTATTCCAGTACAAAAGGTGTGGATCCTTCTGCTATTCAGAATAATGCCAATGGATTTGGTTTCTGGGAAGGCGGAACACTTCCCGGGACTCGTTCAATCGGGTTAAACATAAACCTCAACTTTTAATCCGTGAGGAATCAAATTATGAATACAATAAAACAACGTTTTATGAAGCCATTTAAAGGTAGCACATTAATTATTCTCTTTGCTCTATTGCTGTTTAGCTGCGACGATTTTGGTAACATTAACAATGATCCAAACAACCCGTCACAGGTTCGTACTGACTTGCTCTTAACAAATGCCCAAACTAATATTAGTGGGGTAGTGAGTGCTGTTAACGGTACGCTCTACGTTCAGTATATTGCTGAAACACAATACACTGAAGCTCAGGAGTATCGCGAAACCAATGCAAGCTTCAATGGCTGGTACACAGGGCCGCTTCAAAGTCTGGAAACTATTATCCGCTTAAATACTGACGAAGATACACGTGGCGATGTATTGTCGGGTGGGAGTAATAGCAATCAAATTGCTGTAGCTCGAATTTTGAAAGCCTATTTCTTTCAAATGATTACAGACCGCTGGGGGATGGTGCCATATAGTGAGGCCCTTCAGGGAAATGAAAATTTCTCACCTTCCTATGACCTGCAGCAAAACATATATGAAAATATCATCAATGAACTGAAAGGTGCCGTTGAGCAAATGGACAACGGACCCGGCGTTAATGGTGATATTATCTTCGACGGCGATATGGGGCAGTGGGCGCTCTTTGCTAACAGCTTGCGCGCAAGAGCTGCTCTGAGAATATCGGATGCTAATCCGTCGCTTGCAGAAACAGAGTTTTCAGATGCAATGAGTGATGGTCTTATAGCAGAGGATGTCATGTATCCTTATCTCGCCGACGCTAATAATCAGAATCCTTGGTTTGCCAGATTTCAAACCCGAACTGACTATGCAATTCACGAAACGATTGCTGATTACATGAAGGGACTTGAAGACTACCGAATCCTGCGGTATGCTAATCCGGCTCCTAATTACTCAAATAATGATTCGGAAGTGACGTTCGAGGAAATTCGGGGAATGCCGTTTCTATTGAATGCCGGAGAATTACCAAATGCTGAAATTTCATTCCCGGGTTCAGCTATTGGTGCTGGCGGGCCAAATGTAGGTGAGCAAGGCGCTGACCTGCCAATTATCACAGTAGCCGAGATGAATTTTGCAGTTGCTGAGGCAATTGAAAAAGACTGGGTTTCCGGATCGGCAGAAGACTACTACTATGATGGGATACAGGCTTCCTGGGAGCAGTGGGGCGTATTCGACCAAGCCAATTTTACGGCATACATCGATCAACCTGAAGTTCAATACGGAACCGATGATTGGGATGTACGAATAGGCACACAAAAATGGATTGCCCTGTTTCCAAATGGGTATGAAAGCTGGGCTGAATGGAGGCGTCTGGGACAGCCTGAACTAAATCCAAACCCATATGGCGTTGGAGCAGACCCGCAAATTCCACTTCGTTTCACCTATCCTTCCTCTGAATCAACTATTAATGGTGATAATTACCAAGCTGCAATACAGGAGCAGGGTGAAGATTCTCCATACACCCGAATATGGTGGGATGTTAATTAAGGACCACTGATTAAACAATTTAAAAACCGCCCTTCAATTAATTTGGAGGGCGGTTTTTTTTTACAAATGATAAGTCCCTTACTACAGTGAGCATAATGTTGTGTCTTATCAGCAATATTATCAATCATTATTCTTTCTAAATATCTAGACGGCAAATCTTACGTCTTCAGTTAAACAGTATAATCGCTTTTATCAATTTTTTATACATCAGATCGGTAATTTTAGCTTTAAATTGCAGCGCTGCAGAATAATTAAATTGTAAAAATCTCAAATAAATCAGGATTTATAACCCTTTAACGTATAATAAAAAGTCGAACGGTCAGTTTTTATGACATAGGGAATAGTAATAGTTCTGGTAATATGGCAAATCAATACAAATTTCTGGTAGTAATTTTTCTTTATCTAACGGCTGGTTTTATTACTTCTGCTAAGGCTCAGATCGCTTCTTCAGATGCATTTACGACAGCTCTCGATACCGAAGAAGAAATATTTGAAAAGGGATTGAAAGAGTTGGATTCTGGAAATCAGGAGAAAGCAATTGAGATATGGTCCGGCGCAATGGATAAGCTCGCAAACCCGGGGTACAGAATCGGGTACTACATGATTAAAACAGTGACTGCACATCAATTAAAGGATTATTACGAGCTTGCAAGCAAGATGTATTACCTTGGTTTAGAAGACGAGAATCTGACGGATGACGAAGTTGACCTGATTTCCTTGGACGTTAAATTTACTGAGCCTTTGTTGGAGCGACGGGAAAAGAGGAAGTGGACAGAACTTGTAGAGAACAGAGATGCGCAAATTTTAACTCATATAAAAGAGTTTTGGGACTCTGTAAATATGACCATCTCTGACACCTATAATGAACGCCTGTTGGAACACTGGGAGAGATCCAGCTACGTTAGCCGGCTATATGATAGCAGTTCAAGAAGTTATTTCGATGACAGGGGAGCTATTTATATTCGATTTGGCGAGCCATCTAAAAAAAAGGACGGCACTCTACTCTTTAATTCTGGTTTTGCTGAGTACGTATTGTCGGCCCGTATGAGTGACGGTGGTACGAGCGGCAACCCTGTGGATCAGGCCTCGTTTATAAATACCAACTACATGGTTCGGAATTACCACGAATACCCGCAATACGAAGTCTGGGCTTACCAGGAACTTGTTCCCGATCAGGATGATGTAGTATACCTATTTGGTAATAAGAGTGGTTCCGGAGTGATGAGTCTGATGAGGTCGATTGACGAATTTGTCCCTTCTGCCGCATTTAACACAGAAGGCAGAAACAGGCCTGTATCTTTTGGTTCCCTGAATGATAGATTAGCCGACCAGCCAATCGGTGAAGAAGACACAGATGTAGCACTCGAATCAACTCAGATAGTAACTCAGAATAAGGAAATGATCACTCCTGGCCTTGTGCTGCAATTGATGTACTATCGTCAATTTGCGGCATTCGATGATTTTTTTAGTTCAAGGTATTCCGATATGATGGACCGCTATATGAGCACAACCACGTATTTGGGTAAATCAATATCAAAGGAATTTCAACTTATAAATACCACTCGATTACTGCGAAGGCAGGGGCGAGCTCCACAGGGTAGATCGAGTTATGAAAACCGACTTTTCAGAATGGAGAGTGACCTTTATGCATACCGCTTTCTCAATAATGATCTGGAACCTTATTTGAAGGTATATCTCGAAACTAATTCAGATGAAGCAGTATCATACGAAGAACTTAAAAGTCATAATTCAGTTGACAGCATTGATCAGGAAAAATATGAGCTGATCAAGCAAATTAAGACCGAAAATGAATCTGGTGATGTGATAACGTCCCAAAAAGATACAGTCCGTCTTGGTGAATCCAAGGGTCCATTACAGGAAAATATGACCGAAATACCTCACAATGATGAGACTCGCACACTGCGTATACTGGTTGAATTTCATAACCGTGAACAATATTCTGATTCATCTATCTCTGACAACACGGCATACAAGAGACATTTAAAAGGTATGGGTTTAGCTGAAACAGAGGTAGAAGAAAATCTCGAAAACCGGGGATTTACAGCCTCAGATGTAATTTTGGGTTTCTCAACCATTGATAGTAGTACAGATCAGAGCAGCTTTACTGTAGCCCATAGCAGAGAAATTCCGCATCGTACGAACTTGAATTTCTATTATGAGGCGTACAACCTGCCTCAGAATGATGAAGGTTTATATTCTTTCACGTTAACCTACGAAATATCCAAAAAGAGAGGCTGGTTTGGCAATCTGGTCCGCTTTGGGAAATCGAACGGCCCGTCTATTACGATTGAAAATACAAATGAAACGTCCATATTTTCACAACAGCTTGAAATTGTTTCTGAGGAGCTTTCGAAAGGAGATTACGTGCTTACCATGACCTTTGAATCGCCGGATGGGAGTCGTCTTTTAGAAAAAGATATCGAGTTTGAAATTCAATAAGCAGAATGTTGTGGCTTTGCAATATTTATGGATAAAGGCATAGCCAGATTACTATTTTCTGCAGCAATCGATTGAATAGACTGTTAAATTAAGAATTATCGTGCAGATACCGATTTGAACCATTCGGCGGTGATCATACCACCCTAAACCAACAAGAGGATTTTTACTGCCGGGATTCACGTCTGAAATTATCCTTAGAATTACTATTCAGATACCTTCATCAATTGGCTTAAATGATACAGTAAGTAACCCGGATTCAAAGACTCAACTATACTATTGACAAGAGCTTGGGACTGTGCTTTGGAAAGCACATGATTCGACACTGGTCGTCATTGTTTGATCATGACTTCAACGTTGATGAAACAAGTGATTACAGGCAAACAGAATGGCCGGAAGATTAGGATGGCATCAGTCGAAGAGATGAACAAAAATCTTAATTACGAAGTATTGACCCGCCTTCCGGCCAGAATACCACGAGAAGTACTCGAAGGATAGTCCGCCCTTTCAGGCTACTATAATTTTCTTTTCAAATAGGTGCTGAATCCAATGTTTTCAATCGGATTTAGCAAATACAAAAAATGAAAAAATCAAGGGTTTCTTTATTGTCGCTTTGGGTGTAAATAATTGTAAAGAGGGGGAGATATGATCAAAATATGGCCATTTGTGCAAAAATATTTTTCTGCCATTTTTAAATGAAATCATTTTCAAATATGAATGAAGCGGAATATTTTTTTCCAAAATCGCAAGATTCCGATTATTAATTATTTTTTAAATTCAATATAATCAGTAGTTTGCAAATATAATATACTCAACAAAGTTTGAATTTATTTAAGTTAGTTACCTTTTGTTAGGGATTGTTACAAAAATGTTAGCCTTCAGTTTTTTTTGACCTAAATTATTGGTTACTTAATAAAAATTTTAAGCTTCAGCTTAGAATTAGTGTTCAAAAACGATTAATCATTAACAAGATTTGAGGTTACGTATGTTTAAAAGGTTTCTAACCGTAATAACTATGTTGCTGTTTACATTTCAGCTGGCCTACTCTCAGGGTAGTATATCTGGAACTGTAACAGATTCAAGAACCGGCGAGCCACTGCCGGGTGTAAGTGTGGTACTAAGTGAATTATCGCGAGGAGCGGCAACCGATCTGGATGGTGAATACAGAATTGCCGAGATTCCATCGGGTACATATGCTCTTACTATTTCATATATAGGATATACGAGATATACTCAGGAGGTTCAGATTGGTAATTCAGAAGTTGTTCAGGATGTTTCACTTGAACAGGATATTCTTGGACTCGAAGAGGTCGTAGTTACCGGAGTTGGATCAGGAACTCAAACAACGAAGCTTGGTTTTTCTGTATCCAAGATTAGCGGGTCAAACCTCGAAGAAGTTCCCGCTACCAACCTTGGTTCCGCGCTTCAGGCTAAAGTTCCGGGTGTAACAATCGTAAAAGCCTCAGGTGACCCTTCAGCTGCTGCTTCGATACGATTAAGAGGATCCACATCAATTAACGGCGATCAAAGTCCATTGATTATTATTGATGGTGTAATTACAGACGGTAGCCTCTCTGATATTAACATGCAGGACGTCGAAAGCATTGAAATTGTAAAAGGAGCTGCAGGATCATCCCTTTATGGTTCTTTGGCCGGAAACGGTGTTATTCAGATTATTACAAAACGTGCGAGCCAAAGCATCGACAGACCGCAGGTAACGGTTCGGTCAGAGTATGGCTTTTCTGAAATTGCAAGAAAGTTTCCCACAACAACCAAACACCCATGGGTTAACGATGCTGTATTAACCGATGATGGTCGATTTGTTGATGAATGGCTCGGTTTTGGTACATATGATGCTGACAGAGTATTCGATAATGATTACCCTGTAACATATGATAATACGGAAGCTATTTACACAGGACAGCCATACAATACGAACTATGTAAATATTGCCAACTCTTCTGGAAGCTTCAATTATTTCGCTTCATTTGAGGATATGGCACAAAGCGGAGTGGTTAAAAATCTAGATGAGTATCAGCGACAGTCTTTCCGGTTAAATGCTGACTATCTTTACGATGAGAAATTCAAGCTGGCATTCAGCGGTTCGTATGTGAATACAGAGTATCCTGATATTAACGAGCAGGGTCAGGGGTCGAACTTCTTCTACTCCGCTCTGTCTGCACCGCCGGCAATTGATTTTACTGAGCGAAATGCCGATGGAACCTTCACAAACGATCCCACAGGTTACAGCCTGGGTAGTAACGAGCAGAATCCACTTTATGTGGCTCAGAACTTCCAGGACGATATCAATCGTGAGCGGTATATCGTAGGTCTGAATCTTACTTACGAGGTTAATGAATGGCTGTCACTCAACGCTCGGCAATCTGTTGATAAGCGCTATCAGTTGAATACGACATCAACACCGGTTGGGTACCAGACACCGACTCCCAGCCAAACGTTCAATAATGGTTATGAAGGCAGAACAACGATCGACCAAACAACTGCCATTACTGAATTGTGGGCTGCAAGTAATTTCCAGGTCGATGATTTTAACATCAACTTGATTGGTAAGTACCTCTATGAAGACAGAGAGTATGAAGCATACGGATTCTCCGGGTATAATTATTCCGTTAGCGGAATTCAAAGCTTCGGTGCTCTTGATGCATCCACGTTCAGCATAGGCAATACGTTCGAGGAAATACGAGTTGAAAACTTGATTCTGGATGGAACATTCGACTATCAGGACAAGCTTATTTTAGGTGGTATGATCCGAAATGATGGTTCTTCTGCTTTCGGTGAAGATGAGAGATACAATATTTATTACCGTGGATCTCTTGCTTACAGAATCTCAGAAGACTTTGAGATTAACAATATCGATGAACTGAAGGTAAGGGCATCTTATGGTACGTCAGGTAACCGACCACCATTCGAAGCTCAGTACGAAACGTATACGGCAGGAAGTACCGTACTTCTGCCAAATATTCTCGGAAACACTGAAATCAAGCCTTCCCAAGTAGCGGAACTCGAATTGGGTGTAGATGTAGCGTTTCTCGGTAAGTATAACTTTGTTGCAAACTACGCTCTTTCCAATGTCACAAATGATTACTTGCTGGCACCTCTGACAGGTACTTCTCCATTTTCAGCACAATACCAGAATGTTGGAGAGATTGAGAACAAAACGTTTGAGTTGGGACTCTCAGGAAATGTGATTAATACCAGGGATATTCAGGCCGGATTTAACCTGTCATTCTCAACTACAGAACAAACCGTTACGGATCTGGGTGGCCTTGCGCCGTTCACGCGTTCAGCCGGCGGTGCTATCGATCTGTTCCGATTTGAGGAGGGTGTTCCATATGGTGCTATGTATGGAAACAAATTTATCTCTTCTGTTGGTGATTTAACAGTTGTTGACGGTACTGTTGTGAATATTCCCGGCGGATATACACCGAGTGATTTCGAAGTGAATAGTCTTGGACATGTTGTACTGTCTGAAAATCGGGGAACTGAATTTGAACGACCGATGTACCAGGTTGACGAAAACGGAGATCCTGAAGTAGTAAATATTGGATCAACTCAACCAGACTTCCAGCTTGGAATATCAGGTAACTACAACTACAAGAACATTGGATTATTCATGGTTTGGGACTGGGCCCAGGGCGGTGAGGTTTATAATTATACACGACAGTTGCTGTATAACCGTAACACGCATCAGGATTTGGAAGACCTCACGCAGGATGGCTATGATCCTCAGTACCTGGTCGCTATTGATGGTCTTTATAATGGATCTGAAGCAGTTAGCCATTTCGTGGAAGACGCGTCATTTCTGAAGCTTCGTGAACTGTCGCTCTCTTACACGCTGACGAACCAAAAACTTGGCGCTATAGGCGACTATCTGCGCGACGTAAAAGTATCTGTTGTAGGACGGAACTTACTCACATTCACGGAATACACGGGCTACGATCCTGAAGTAGCACTCAGAACAAACTCTACCAACTTCAGGTTAGATGAGTTTGCGTATCCAAACTTCAGAACTTACAGTGCATCTGTACAAGTAAGATTTTAAACAAATTAAATGTATAACATTATGAATAACTTAACATTCAAGTACTTATTCGTTCTGATGGTATCAGGGCTGCTCGCTTTGTCGAGTTGCGCTGACCTGTCGGTAGATAACACAAATGATCCTACGAGGGAGGCTGTCGAAAGTGACGAGTCCAACCAGATCAAACTTTTGGCCGGTGGATTTTTCGATGCAACCACATCGATAGTTCCAAGTTGGGGGGTTCACATTCATAATCTGGCTGATCAATCCACAGGAACCAACGCCTTTCGAAGGTTTTGGGACTTTTCAGAAGAACCCAGATTGAGAATTGATAACACGACCGCATATTCTGCAGGTTCGGCTATCTCTACCTATTTCGGTGGATTTAACTCAGCTATTGCAACTTCAAATCTGTTCATTTCAAATGAAGAATTGTCGGATGACATTCTGGCCCAGGCGTATTTCCTTCGTGGTATCTCCAGAGGATATCTGGGCATGATCTATGATCAGGCATATTTTCTGGACGAGAACTTCGACGCCACCACAGATGAAGCTGAATTTCAGCCTTACACTGTATTGATCGACGGAGCACTCAGCGATATCGATCAAGCAATGTCACTTGCAAGCGGATCATCAACTTTCGTATTAAGTTCCATGCCGAACCCTGCAGATACATGGAATCAGGCTGAATTTCTGGATGTTGCAAATTCAATTGCAGCAAGAATCGCTGCGGGTGAAGCCCGTACCGCCAGCGAAGCCGCAACTCTCGATTGGGATCGTATTCTTACTTACGCAGACGCTGGACTTGGCGGACCTGATTCACAGTCTGGTCTTAGTACTTTTAGCGCAAGTAACATTGGGTCTTCCGGAGAGTATGCCAATTACTTTAATGACTGGCTGAATTTTGTTGTATCGGGTTCTTTTGAAACAGGAGCCGGATACAATCCTACGGATGTGAAGATTCCGCACATGCTGGATACATCATACCCCGTTATTTACCCGGCTGAAAATGCAAGCGCCAGTGAAGCCTCTTACCCGCCTGCAGATACTGATGACCCACGGATTGATTACTTTAAGTATACAACTAATCCCGGTTTTCTGAACCCGACCAGAAATGCAAATCTGTTTACCAATTACTTTAGCGCACGAATGTTTGCAGAAAGTGATTGGTGGCCAACGGAAAACAAAATCATATTTATGACATCTTCAGAAGTGTCTTATCTCAGAGCTGAAGCTCAGCTTATGGGCGGTGGAACTGGCGGAGCAGCAGCTGCGGCACAAACGCTGAATGATTCACCTGCAGGCACCGGCCTGACCGACCTGGATGGATTTCAGCTACCGTCTGTACGCCTCGGTTATACAGAACAAAACAGTCTTTCAGGCGGCAACACTATTGATGGTGGCGCAAGTGTCGCTGAATTTCAGTTTGCACTCCTTAGAGAATATACTGTTGAACTGGATCAACTTGGTGGTGTGGGTATTCAGTGGTTCTTGATGAGACGACATGATCTTCTTCAGGAAGGAACCGCCACGATGTTCCCTATACCCGGCAGTGAGTTAGAAATTCTTGGACTCGAAAATTACACATTTGGCGGACCAACATTTGCTGGTCAAACAGGATCTGCCTCTGGAGCAAACAGCTGGAAAAACTTAGCTGCAACTGCGTTTGGAGCAGCTGCTGTAGTTTCTTCAGGTACAGCAAATTCTGAAGCTGCACAACAGCGAGAGTATCTGTTGCCTGTTGAACCCAAGGAGCTTCCATCACCGGTGTCTCTTGGCAAAAACGCTCTCAACAACTAAGAGTACATTTATAAATTCTTAGCTCTAACGAGTTATAAAAGCCCGACATCTCCTAATGTCGGGCTTTCTTTTTTTCCTTATATATGAGGACTCTAAGACAGTGATATAAATAATTTTACCAGAACGAAATCCCCATGGACAATCGTCGGTGAGGAAGGTATGTTTTTTCCGGCTATATAAATGGTATTCTGTGCTACTGGATATACCAGTTATAAGATCATATCCACAGATATTAAAAGAGTCGCCGCTGCAAATCAGGCGAATGTGATAAATAAAAGAAATGTGATACTTTTTATAGACTATTAACATTAAGTTAAAAGCACTGCCAAACAATTTGTACGGTGCGGCGTCGTTTGCTCACTACAGAGCCATTTATTACCAGAGTATATTTTAAAATAATCGACTATATATGTTTTTAAATGCTTTAAGAGCCCCTGGAAATAAGTACAGCGGTATTATTTTAGCACTCGGGTTTTTATTTCTGATGGCAGGTTGTACGGAGTCTGATTATAGTTTTGAAGCGGTGGAAATTGATTTCTTACATGTGGACACGCTGAAAGAGGGGGACTGGATTGAAATCGACGGTGTACGGTTTACTCATGTGAAAGCATTTGAAGATGTTCAGGAGCAAGAGTTTACACTACCTGCGTCACGGATTACGAGAGGAGGGGAACGAAGAGAAGGCTTTACCGAACCTTTTCCATCTTTGAATATTGGCTATTTGTTAGCTTCTTATTTATACAACATTAATAAAGACGATGGATTAAGCGCAGATCATAACCATACCTATAAAATAATTGATCCTGATTTAATGCATGCTTTAGGTAAAGTGAGAATTATGCGTGGGGACTCATCGAAAATACAAATTGTGACGTCGGAAAATTATCCGGCTCAAATTCGGTCGATTCAGTTGTAGAATGACGCTATTTAAGTAAGACCCCTAATTTTGTCTCGAAAAAAAGTCAACCAGCCAATTCAGTCTATACATGTATGACAGGGTGTATGTTTGTTCAGCTTGGAAGGATGTGGTGTGCACTATTTGGTGTTATTGGGGCCTGAACTGAACATCTCGAATGATTATTTTATTAATTTCATCTAATCCAGAACAATCAATAGCTTAATCTGTAAAGTTTGGCTCCCAAAATTGTGAGAACCTGTTGTTTGAGTAGTAAGAAATTATGGAGATAAAAGCGGTTCCTTGTAAAATACGAGTGACTTGCCAGACATAGAGCTAAATATTTAAACAATTACTATTTTTAAAAGGAATGTAATGATGTAATGGGCAAATTTTTTAATGATTCTGCATGTTGGTAAAGCTTAAAATCTATGTTCAAAGTTCATAAATTTCATGCGATTAGGCATATCTTATCCACTTATTTATACTACACATTTGCATAGTTTAGGATTCAACTTTAAAAATTTGCTTTGCTTTCAGTAGTCGTTTTGCTAAGTTAAGCACCGTTCTAAAATGAGAAGTAATCCTTGCTTCTTATAATTAATAACACAAGCTAAGAGGTACATATGTTTAAAAAGTTAGAACTTACTTTGTTGCTTTTTTTGTTTGGAACTTCTCTGGCAATCGCCCAGAGTGGATCTTTAACAGGACAAGTAACAGACTCCGAATCAGGCGAAACCGTGCCTGGTGCCAACATACTGATAACAGAACTCGAAAGAGGTGCTGTAACAGATGTTGACGGTAATTATGAAATAGCCAACGTTCCTGCCGGAACATATAATTTAACAGCATCTTTTGTCGGTTATCGAACCTACAGAGAATCTGTTTCTATACAGGCCGGGCAAGAAACTGTTGTTAACATTGAATTACGAGTAGGGGCCGTAGGGCTCGATGAAGTTGTAGTTTCGGGCTATGCACCGACTACAAAACGAGAATTAGCAGGTTCAATTTCCAGTGTAAGTTCTAAAGACATTCAGGATGTACCGCTTCAAAACACTGAATCACTGCTGCAGGGACGTGCTGCCGGTGTTCGTGTAACAACTACATCAGGAAACCCCGGTGGTGCTTTTCGTGTGAATATTCGCGGAACAGGTTCCATTAACGCTGCTTCTGAACCACTCTACATTGTTGATGGTGTTCAGATTTCTTTTTCTAACCAGTCAGGGCAGACCAGTACATCACCTCTGAATGCAATTAATCCCAGTGATATTGAATCAATCGAGGTACTGAAAGATGCATCATCCGCCGCGATTTATGGGTCACAGGCATCTGCAGGCGTTGTTATTATTACAACAAAGAGAGGTCAGGAAGGACGAACGCGAATTACTGCACGTGCGGAACGAGGAGTACGATCTCTTGACCCGCGTGTCGATTATATCAATGGAAGCCAATATTTAGATTACCTTGGTGAAGCATCGGCCATAAATGCTGGCTTTTCTCCTGCAAACCAAGAAACCTTTCAGGATGCGTTTAACACACAACGTGATGCATATGAAAATTTCTTTATCAATAGTGTATTTGGCGCGGACCCAAATTCACCGGAAGGTAGTCCACAATTAGCGGAAACTAACTGGCAAGACATTATTTACACAGATGGTGTTTCTTCAAAGTACAACATATCTGCTTCCGGTGGCGATGACCAAACTGCATTCTACGTTTCAGGTGGTTATGAAGATACCGAAGGAACAGCGTTTGACACAGACTTTACGGCACTGCGGGTTCGATCTAACCTTGATCACAAAATCTCTGACCAGGTCAGTGGATCACTTAACCTGAATCTCTCGCGAACAACTCAGTTTGGGGTTTGCCAGGATGGAAACTTTATAAACTGTCCTGTATCTCAGGCAATGTTTGAGCCTATTTTTTCATTCCCTTACCTCGCAGATGGTTCATATAACCCAAATACCAGGTTTGGTTTAGGTAACAACCCTGTTGCTGTACGCGACGAAGTGGATAGAAACGTAGCAGTTTTCCAGATTGTTTCGAATGCAAACCTGACTTACCGTCCAACGAACTGGTTAAGCTTTTCAGGGCTTGTAGGAATTGATTACAGAAATACACAGGATGAGCGTTTTGACTCTCCAATCGTAAGACCAGCTCAGGGCGGTTTCCTTAATTTCGCTAATCGTAACCTGAATAACATTACGATGAACCTCACTGCGAATGGGCGAAAGACATTCGATAACGTTCATAATGTATCGGGTTTTATCGGAACTGAATACAGACGTCGATATTCTGAAAACCAGTTTGTAACGGGTGAAGGATTCCCCGGTACGTTCTTCAAGGTTCTCAGCGCGTCTTCTACTCCTACAACCGCCGCAGGAACCAACACCGAATGGCGACTCGGCAGTTACTTTGGTAATGCCAAATATAACTACGACGAAAAATACTACCTCTCAGTTACAGCCCGATATGACGGTCACTCCCGTTTTGGTGCCAATACGCGATGGGGATTCTTCCCGTCCATTCAAGGCGCATGGCTTATGAGTGAAGAGGATTTCTTCAATGTAGATTTCATTTCTGAACTTAAACTTCGAGCCGGATATGGAACGACAGGGAACTCAAGTATTGGTGACTTCTCTGCACGTGGTCTTTATTCAACGGTTGGGTCTTATTTAGGAGCGACTGCATTGACTCCCACACAGCTTGCTAATGTAAATCTTAGTTGGGAAGAAGCTGTTGAAGTTAATGTTGGTGTAGATTTTGAAGCTCTCGACGGGCGACTTTCAGGATCAATTGATGTATACCAAAAAGACAACAACGAACTCCTTCTTGCAAGACCCCTTCCGGGAGATAGTGGATTCGGTGCTATTACTGAAAATATTGGTTCTGTCCGAAATGAAGGAATCGAGTTTGAAATCAATAGTGTAAACTTAAATACCAGTGATTTCCTTTGGAGTACACGATTTAACATTGCATTTACTAGTAATGAAATTCTTGAACTGCCGGATGGCGAGGATATAAATCCAAACTCTACTACACAGTCACTCCGTATAGGAGAGGCCATTGGTGCAATTCAGGTTCCTAAATGGGCAGGTGTGAACCCGGCTGACGGTCGCCCAATGTGGTACGATATAGATGGAAACATAACGTACAATCCGGAACAGTCTGTCGACGCGGTCGACTACAACAATGGTATTGAGAATACAGTTGGAGGCTTTGGTAATACACTGAGCTACAAAGGTATTACTCTGAATGCGTTCTTACAGTTTAGCTTTGGCCAGTGGGCTCTCGCAAGTTCTGACTACTACTTTACAAGGACACCTGACTTCAGAATGAACCTTGAAGAGCAGGTGCTTGAACGGTGGAAGCAACC